>Ga0302251_1000699_pt1 | contig 27266 bp, 31 predicted proteins | sample AAG_RA_Gln_MG_FD_193534 | JGI IMG/M metagenome (GOLD analysis project Ga0302251, IMG submission 193534) | Enriched activated sludge microbial communities from anaerobic digester in WTTP, New Holstein, Wisconsin, United States - AAG_RA_Gln | ecosystem: Engineered > Bioreactor > Anaerobic >... | reverse complement strand
TGAGAGGTATGGTCATGGAGTATCCGCGCCTGGCAGATACCGCCGGAATACAGCCCGCCTCAACGCATATCGACCGCGCCGCGTTCAACTCATTCTGCACCAAGCCCGTGCGCGACGAAAATGAGGTCGTTCGCGAAGCATGGAAAGAGGCATTCGGTTTTGACGTATGGTATCCGTATTACCGCGCCAAGGAAGTCGAGCGCTGGGTCAAGAAAAAAGCCAGTGTCAGGGTATTCAGGATGAAGGGCGAGCCGATCATCGAAAAGGGCCGCCTGATGTATGCATTTACCTCAAAGTTCTGATCCTTTCCCGCGTCGCATACCCCGCATCAAATTTCGTTGCTCAATCCGTGAATCCGAGTTACAATAATGTCGATTCGTCATTACACACAGTGAACACAGAGGCTTTTGTATGATCACGCGGACGTTGAGGCGCAAGATAGGCGAACTTTTGATAGAGCGGAAGGTCATCACGCATGAAGAGCTCGATCAGGCGCTCGAAGAGCAGCGGCAGAAGGGCGGGTATATCAGCCAGCATCTGATCGCATTGGGTTTCGCCACCGAACAAGATGTTGCGGTCGCTCTGTCGAACCAATATGATTTTGCGTATTTACCGCTTAAGCTCTACACGATCCCCCGGGATGTTCTTTCCCTGGTGCCGTTGAAATGGGCCAGGTTATATTCCCTTATCCCTATCGATAAGATCGGCAACACCATATCGGTCGCGATGGCCGACCCCCTGAATGAAGGCGTGATCCAGATGATCCACCAGATGACGAATTACGACGTGAAGGTGTTCATCAGCACGTTCTCAGAGATCAAAGAAGCTATCGAGCATTATTATGCGGATGATATCCGGAAGATGCGCGATTCGAGCGCCGAGGACCTGAAGAAGCACGCGCTCATGCGGGAATTCATTCAGACCAAAGCATATCGCGGCGCAGAGCGCAGAAGATATGCGAGGATCAACAAAAAGATCAGCATGGATTATATGTTCCACGGCAGGGCCTTCCAGGCCCAAACCGTCAATATCAGCGTTGCGGGGATCTGTTTTGTGTCCGCGGTCGCGTTGCCGGTCGATGTCGATCTTATATGCGAGCTTGATTTTAAGGAAGGCAAAGGCGTTGATTTTATGGTCAAGATACTTCGGGTCCAGAGAAAAGAGTCGATGGATCAGGCGCATCCGGGGTTCGATATCGCCGGAGTGTTCGAGTTCATCGGGGATGATGACCGGGCGATACTCGCCGAATATCTGGGCGGGGAGGACGGCTAAAACAGGGGGGGAAGGATGGAAGCGCTTGCATTATTATTGATCATCGCACTGTATGTTTTCAGCGCACTCTGCCTGCAGCGCATTGCGCACAAAACAGGCCAGGCGGCAAAGTCATGGTTCGCCTGGGTCCCCGTCGCCAATGTCGTGCTGACCTGCTGGATCGCGGGTAAGCCGGGCTGGTGGACGGTCCTTATGTTCGTTCCATTCGTTAACATCGTCATTTCGCTGATCCTATGGTTCAAAGTGGCAGAGGCGTGCAAAAAACCGGGCTGGCTCGGCCTTATCGTTGTCCTGGTTCCGGTCGGGAATCTGGCCGCTCTCGGTGTCCTGGCCTTTTCGAAATAAAACACAAACAAGCGGGTTCTTCAGAGGCAGTAAGGAGGCATTGATGAAAAATGCGCTGTATGTGGTATGCGGGTTCTGTCTGCTGCTCGGTATCGCGGCGTCCATTGATATCTCGGATAATTTTCAGCTGGTCGTGGTGGCCGTTTCATTCATAGGAGCGGTGATCTGTTTTGCCGCCGGCGCGGTCGTCCGTGCGATCGACCGGCTGCGCGAGCAACTGCTCGGCAGAAGATAGGAGCGCGGGATGAGGAAACTCTGGGGCGTTGTTCTCATGGTTTTGCTGGCGTCCGCCGCTGCATTTTGCGCCGAAGATAAAAGTGTCTGGAAAGACGGGAAACTGTATGAAGGCGCTGCATACGACGCCCTTGAGGCCGGCATCAAAGAACAGGTCAAGGGAGTGGTTGAAGAATATGCCATGGCGCTGTTGATGAAAGATGCCGAAGACCTGGATGAACGCACCTATTATGACGGGTTCCCATCGGAAAAGAAGGCGAAGATCGCAGCCCTCATCAATGCGTACCACAATAAAGAAGGTTTTACATGCACGAACATTGAAGTGATCACCGTCAAACTGAAAAATGACATGAAAGACGCGTCTGTCGGAGTAAAGGTCTATTTTTCTACCGTTGATACCAAAGGCGGTTTAAGTACGGCGCCCGTCAGCATCCAGGCATGGAAATTCACCAACAGGTACGATGAATGGTATTATTTGTTCGAGAAATGATCACCCGTGAAAGCGTATGGCTGTCCGTCAATGTGCCGACAATGATTTTGGCGTGATCTTTGAGATCATCAACGATGCCGCACAGGCATACCGCGGCCGTATTCCCGCTGACCGGTGGAAAGACCCGTATATGTCCGAGGATGAACTTCGCCATGAGATCGCGGAGGGCGTCAGGTTCTGGGCTTATGAAAAGGGCGGCGTGGTGCTGGGGATTATGGGCATACAGGATGTCCGGGATGTGACCCTGATCAGGCATGCCTACGTGCGGACCGCTTCTCGGAATAAGGGGATCGGCTCAAATCTTTTGAGGTTTCTCATGGCGCAGACCGAACGGCCGGTCCTCATCGGCACGTGGAAAGACGCGGCGTGGGCGATCAAATTTTACGAAAAACACGGGTTCAGATGCGTATCTGAACAGAAAAAGAACCGGCTTCTGCGCGATTACTGGTCGATCCCCGAGCGACAGATAGAGACCTCTGTCGTCTTAAAAGAAGTTTCATCCCTCCGCTCATGAACTTAAGGAGTGAGATCATTGTAAGAACATCACCATACGTGAACGCGATCGCGGTTACCGCGGTTTTTGTATTGTGCATGCCGTGCGCTGTTTTTTGCCAGCATATATCAATTGCGACACAGAAGAACGCGTATAAAACCGGAGAACAGGTCGTTCTGACCATAAACAACGTATCTTCCGCCGGAGTATTCACCGTCGCGGCAAGTTCCCGGCCGGAGATGGGTCTGACCAATATAGAGAAAAAGGCGTCGGTGGGATGGGATGCGCTGCCGCTGCGCTGCCGCCAGCCCTCCTGCACGGTTGATTATACGATCCCCGAGCCTGCGGAGATCAAGGCAGGGGCGTCTTTTTCCTTCCGGTGGCAGCCGAAGATATTTCTGGACAATACGTACGTAAACCCCGAACCCGGGCTGTACCGTGTAACGATCATGTACCGCGTGAAAAAAGAAACTGATCCGTCCGCATGGAATTGGACCACGGTCCGGTCGAACGTTTTTACCCTGGAGTGACACATGTCATTTAAATACCTGCGTCAAATACCGAGTGCGAATGAGATCATTGCCCGGATGCCCGTGTCCGAGGAACTCAAGAAGGTTAAGAAGAACAGGGACCGCCAGATCGCAGGCGTGTTCGAAGGCGCCAGCGATAAGTTCCTTATCATCATAGGGCCGTGTTCGGCCGACAATGAGGATGCCGTCTGCGAATATGTTTCGCGGCTTGCGAAATTGCAGGAGCAGGTAAAGGACAAGTTCTTGCTGATACCGCGCGTGTATACGAACAAGCCGCGCACGACCGGAGAAGGGTATAAGGGAATGATGCACAGCCCTGATCCCAAAGACCAGCCCAATATCGTGCAGGGCTTGAAAGCCCTCCGTAAGATGCATCTGCGGCTTTTGTCCGAGTCCGGGCTGACGAGCGCGGACGAGATGCTGTACCCGGGGAATTATCCGTATCTGGAGGATATTCTGTCGTATGTCGCCGTGGGCGCCCGGTCGGTCGAGAATCAACAGCACCGGCTGACCTGCAGCGGCCTCGATATCCCCGTGGGCATGAAGAACCCGACGAGCGGAGACCTTACGGTCATGCTTAATTCAGTGCAGGCCGCGCAGGCTCCCCATGTGTTCATCTACCGCGGCTGGGAGGTCAAGACCTCGGGCAATCCCTACAGCCACTGCATATTGCGCGGGGCCATGAACCAGCACGGCCAGTATATCCCGAATTATCATTACGAAGATATGGTGAAGCTTGCGGACATGTATCATAAGCGTTCGCTCGCCAACCCCGCGGTCATCATCGATACCAATCATGCCAATTCCGGCAAAAAGTTCGACGACCAGCCGCGCATAGCAAAAGAGATCATGTACGGCATCAAGCATTCCCGCGCCCTCAGGGCGCTCGTCAAAGGATTGATGATCGAAAGCTACCTTGTCGAAGGCGCGCAGGATCCCAAAGGCCGGGTGTTCGGCAGATCCATCACCGATCCCTGCCTGGGCTGGGATGATTCGCGGAATCTGGTCCTCAGGCTGGCCGAATACCTGTAGCATAAGGAGGTGCGGTATGTTCCGGCATGCATGCGGCTGTGCGGCAGTAATGTGTCTGTGCGTTTCGCACGTGTATGCCGCGCCTGACTGCGTCGAGTGCCATACGCGGGTGACCCCTGATATCGTGCTTGATTGGAAGGCAAGCAAACATGCCGGCGCTTCGATCGGCTGCGGCGCCTGCCACGGGACGGAACATGCCGGCGCACGCGACGCGGACAAGGCCTCCATTCCCACACAGGCAGTATGCGGGAAATGCCACGCGAAGCAATCAGGCCGGTATCTCAAAGGCAAGCACGCTCGCGCATGGGAGGCGATGAAGGCCATGCCCACGGTCCACCGGCAGGCTCAGACGCTTATCGACGGTATGCTCGGCTGCGGCGGTTGCCATAAGATAGGGGTCAAGCCGGAGAGCGAGATCAGGGGCCTCGGCCGGAAGCGCGGCGGATACGGAATGACGGCGTGCAACGCGTGCCATACGCGCCATCGTTTCTCCGTTCAGGAAGCGCGCCAGCCGCAGGCATGCCAGACATGCCATATGGGTTTCGATCATCCGCAATGGGAGATGTATTCGGGCTCGAAGCACGGGGTGCGGTATTTGCTGCAGCAGAACAAGGTTCTTGCCGAAGGGTTGCAGGCTCCGTCCTGCCAGATGTGCCATATGAAAGAAGGCGACCACATGGTCCGCACCGCGTGGGGATTTCTCGCCGTCCGTTTGCCCATGCCGCAGGACGAGCAATGGGCAGCTGACCGCGCGGTCATATTGCGGGCGCTGGGGGTCATTGACGCGGCAGGCAAAACGACGCCGCGTTTTGAAGCGGTCAAAATCATCGATGCGGTGCGCCTGACGCAGGAGGATTGGCAGCAAGAGCGGGACCGCATGATCAAGACCTGCTCGCAATGCCATTCCGGCCGTTTTGTCAAAACGCGGTTCGAGAAGAACGATCAAATGATCAGGGAAGCGGACCGGCTTATGGCCGAGGCGGTCACGATCGTCGGCGGCCTTTACGAAGACGGCATACTGAAAGATCCGGCCGGAGGAACAACAGGATATCCGGACCTCCTGGCGTTCCATGACGTGTCTTCGGCGATCGAACAAAAACTGTTTCGCATGTTCGCGGAATACCGCATGCGGGCATTCCAGGGAGCGTTCCATAATAATCCGGACTATACATTCTGGTACGGTTGGAGCGCCATGCAGCAGGCGCTGACCGAGATCCGGGAAACGGCGGCGCGGATGAGAAAAGAAAAACGATGAGAGAGAGGTCCGTTTGACACTCGACAAAAAACCCCAAGAATGGTTACTTGGGGTTTTTCGCAGGTGATAGGCCTTAATAGCTTTTCGCTATCGACCGTCCTCCTTGCTTGAAAGATGAGCTTTTTCCTTCTTGCATATAAAGCATGCCATATGAACCGCCGGATTTCAAGGCTATTTTTTATCCTTCTTCTCGCCGCCTGCTGCGGCAGGCCCGCTCTGTGGGCGCAGACGGCATTGCCGGAATTTTCGAGCCGCGACCGTGTGCTTATTCTGGCTCCGCATCCCGATGATGAGGCAATAGCGACAGGAGGCGTGATCCAGCGCGCGGTCAAGGCAGGCAGTTCGGTCAAGGTCGTCTGCTATACCAACGGAGACAATAATGAGTTTTCTTTTATCGTATACGAAAAACGCCTGACGTTCCGCAAAGGGATCTTCCTCCATATGGGCGCGGTCCGCGCGCGGGAGACCATGGAGGCCATGAAGTTCCTCGGGATCAAAGAGCATGACGTCGATTATATGGGATACCCGGATTTCGGCACCATGGAGATCCTGACGAAGTACTGGGATACCGCCAGGCCCTATCGCAGTTGGCTGCCTCGCGTGCGGAAAGTCCCCTATCAGGACGCATTGTCCATCGGCGCGCCGTATGTCGGCGAAAGCATCCTTTCCGATCTCAAGACGATCATCATGGCGTACAAACCGACCAGGATATTCGTTTCTCATCCTGCCGACACCAACCGCGACCATCAATCCCTGTATTTATTCCTGTCCGTGGTCTTATGGGACCTTGCAGGACGCATAGAAAAGCCTCAGGTATATCCGTATCTCATACATGTGATCGGATGGCCCCGGCCGCGGGGCAGGCACCCGAAGCTCGCGCTGAAGCCGCCCAAATCCCTGGCAAACCTTTCATGGTATGAATTATCGCTGACCCAAGAGGAGATTTCGAATAAACAAAAAGCGATCGGCTTTTACAAGAGCCAGATCGCGTATAATCCGCCCTATCTGTATACCTTTGCGCGTGCGAATGAACTGTTCGGGGATTTCGACCCGGTGATCATTCCCCGGTGCGCGGATGATAGTTCGATACGATGGCAGGCGGTCGGAGAAGGCAACGGGCCTCAGGGCAACGGCTCATTCCTGCAGTATGCGGTTGCGGGCAATGACCTGCGCATCAAGGTGGCGCTGAGAAGAAAGGTCGACAAACGGATCGGGTTGTATATACACCTGCTCGGGTATAACCGGAAAAAGGATTTCAGCCGCATGCCCAAGTTGACGATCACGGTCGGGTGGCGGGGCATGCGCATCAAGAACAAGAAAGATGTCGTATTCATCAAGGGCTCGAAGCTTGCATTTGAGGGGACGACCGCGCATATTTCAATCCCTCTTGCCAGCCTGGGAGATCCGGATTATATCATGGCGCGGGCCAGAAGGCGTTTTTTCCGCGTGCCTCTGGATGCGGCATCCTGGCGTATATTAGAGGTCCGTTGAGATGGGATCGTTTGTTGTCCGGCACTATCAGCCGCGTGACCGCAGCAGGGTACGGCAGATCGCCTGGGATACGGCATACCGGGGAGCTCCGGCGTCCGCTTTTTTCGAGAGCGAAGAGTTTTTGAAGGACCTCTTGACCGGATATTTCACCGATTACGAGCCGGAGTCATGTTTTGTCGCTGAATCGGATAATACCATCGTCGGCTATTTACTGGGCTGCCGCGATTCAGCCAGGCTCGACCGGGTCTCGATGCGCCGTATTGCTCCGCGCCTTATCGGACAACTGGCGTGCCGCGATGTTTTGTTGCGGGCAAAGAACCTCCGGTTCGGCCTGCATATGCTCAATAGTTTGATCTGCGGGGAGTTTAGCGTTCCTGATCTTACCCGAGCGTATCCGGCTACTATGCATATCAATCTTGCCCAAGGGTTCCGCCGCATGGGCGCAGGGACGCGGTTAATGTCATCGTTTTTGACGTATCTCAAGGAGTTTCGTATCCCCGGCGTGCGTCTTGCCACATATTCCCCGGAGGCGGGCTCGTTTTTTGAGCGCAGCGGCTTCACGCTGGTATTTCAGAAGAAAAGGACGTATTTCAGATATATCACCGGCAGCGACATCAGCGTCTATATTTATGCGAAAGAACTGCTAAAAACGGGGTCAAAAACTTCGAAAACTTAGGGACGGTTCTCGAAGAGAACCGTCCCTAAGTTTTCGAAGAGAACCGTCCCTAAGTTTTCTAAGTTTTATCCTATGGAACGACTTCAGGATATTCCGATACGGTATCTCAAAGGCATAGGCCCGAAAAGGGCGGAGAGCTTTGCCTGCCGCGGCATCAGGACAGTGGAAGACCTGTTCTACTATTTTCCCCGCAGATACGAGGACCGCACGAACTTCGCTTCTATCGCGATGCTGCGCGAAGGAGAGCCGCAGACGATCAAGGCAAAGATCCTGGTGAGCAATGAGCGCCGGTCATGGCGCAGAAAGGGTTTTTGCATTACGCAGGCGTTGGTTGACGATAAGACCGGAAAACTCGAATGTGTCTGGTTCAATCAGCCGTATATCAAGCAGTATCTGAAGCCCCAGAGCGAAGTGATACTGTACGGCAAGCCGCAGATATACGCCGGCAGGCTGCAGATGTCGAATCCGGAGTTCGAGCTTGTATCCGATGATCCGGCTGACGAGTCCCTTAATATCGGCCGCATCGTGCCGGTTTATACCCTGCCCTCAGGCATTGGCCAGCGTAGTTTTCGCAAACTCATGAAATGCGCGATCGAAAAATATGCCTGCCGGATAACTGATTTTCTTCCATCCCGGGTGCTTGCGGGCAGTGATTTTCTCGATCTCGAGCAGAGCATTTGCAACATCCATTTCCCCCGGGATGAGGCTGTGCGCGCAAAGGCATACGGCAGGCTTGCTTTTGAGGAATTTTTTCTGTTCCAGGTCCCGCTTATCATGCGCAAGCTGAGAAGAAAGCAGGTATCCGGCATCAGCCATACGACCAGGGGTGCGCTTGTCGACGGCTTTATGAAGCGTCTTGCGTTCAGCCTGACAAAGAGCCAGGAGCAGGTCCTGGAAGAGATCCGCGCTGACATGGCAGCGCCCCAGCCCATGCACCGGCTCTTGCAGGGCGATGTCGGTTCAGGCAAGACCGTTGTCGCGACCGCTGCCGCGATGATGGCTATACAGGGAGGATATCAGGCGGCGTTCATGGTCCCGACCGAGATCCTTGCAAAGCAGCATTTTGAAAAGATATCATTCCAGGCAGGCAGGGTCAGGGTCGGTTTGTTGACCGCAGGCGCGTCGAAAAAAGATCGCGAGAGGATCGTCAAAGAGATCCAGGAAGGCCGCATCGACCTTGTTATCGGCACGCACGCGTTATTGGAAGAAACCGTCAGGTTCAGGGATCTCGGCCTGGTCGTTATCGACGAACAGCACCGTTTCGGCGTGGGCCAGCGGGCGCTCTTGCCCCGGAAAGGTAATAATCCGGACGTTCTTATCATGACCGCCACGCCAATACCCCGGACCCTTGCCATCACCATATACGGGGACCTGGATATTTCCGCAATTACCATGCTTCCGCCCGGCCGCCAGCCGGTCGTTACCCGCCGGATCACGGAAGAACAGCGGCCATGGCTGTATTCGCAGATCAGGAAAGAGGTCTCTTCAGGCAGGCAGGTATATGTCGTGTACCCGCTTATCGAAGAATCCTATGCCATGGACCTTTTAAGCGCCGAAAGGATGTATGAGGAATTCAAAAACAGGATATTCAAGGATCTGAATGTCGGGCTCATACACGGCAGGCTTAAACAGCCGGAACAGGATGCGGTCATGGCCGGCTTCAAGGCGGGGAAGGTGAATATCCTCATAGCCACGACCGTGCTGGAGGTCGGCATCGATGTCGCGAATGCCTCGTGCATGGTGATCGAACACGCAGACCGGTTCGGCCTGTCGCAGCTGCATCAGCTCCGGGGCAGGATCGGCAGGGGGGCGCATGCCTCGACGTGCGTCCTGATCTCCGATGCCGCTACGGAAGAAGCCAGAGCGCGGCTTGAGGCAATGGTCAGGTCGAATGACGGGTTTGTCATCGCGGAAGAGGACCTTAAGATCCGCGGACCGGGCGAGTATTTCGGCAGCCGCCAGCACGGCCTGACCGGCTTGCGCATCGGCAATCCTTTGACGCAGATGCATCTTTTGAAAAAAGCCAGGGAAGAGGCCGTGAGCCTGGTTTCCGATGATCCCTGCCTGAAGGAGAAGCCCCATCAACCTTTGAAACGCAAGATCATGGAGCGGTTCCCGGAATACGAAAAACTTTCTATGGCAGGTTGATATGCGCATAATCAGCGGGATATATAAAGGGATCGTGTTGAAAGCGCCGGCGGGTATCAGGCCCACAGAGGACCGGGTGCGCAAGGCTTTATTTGATATTCTTGGTGATATGTCCGGATCGTCTTTTCTGGAGCTTTTCGCCGGTTCAGGCAGTGTCGGCCTTGAGGCCTTGTCCATGGGAGCGCAGACCGTGGTCTTTATCGAACAGGACAGAAAGGGCGTGCATACTATTGAAGCGAATATCGCCTCTTTGAAACAAGGCAGGGCTGCGCCTGCTGTCGAGGTCTATCAGGATGACGCGATGGAAGCCGTTGCCCGGCTTGCCGCACAGGGGCGGAGGTTCGATGTCGTCTTTGCCGACCCTCCTTATTATCAAGGATTATCAGAAAAAATCTTGCAACGCATTGAAAAATATGATATATTAAACAATATTTCAGGATTCCTGATAATCCAGCATTTTAAAAAGGATCCCTTGCCTGCAAGGCAGGGGAATTTGGTTTTATTCAAACAGTCCAGGTACGGGGACACCGTACTGTCGTTTTATAACCATCCATGAGCCGCCGGGCAATATATCCAGGCACTTTCGATCCGTGCACATTCGGCCATCTTGATATCATCAAGCGGGCGCGCGAGATATTTCCCGAGGTTATCGTGGCGGTCGCGCATAATCCTCAGAAAAGGCCTCTTTTTTCCGTTGCCGAACGGGTAACGATGCTAAAAAAAGCGACGCAGGGGATGAAGGGCGTGAGCGTGACCGATTTTAACGGCCTGGCGGTGAAGTTTGCGGCAGATCATAAGACGCATGTTCTGATCAGGGGCGTGCGCATGCTTTCCGATTACGAATATGAGTTCCAGATGGCATTGACCAACAGGAAGCTGGCGCCGGATATCGAAACGATCTTCCTTATGCCGCAGGAAACGTTCAGCTATATATCTTCGAAATTGTTAAAAGAAGGCGCTGCGCTTGGCGCTGACCTGTCGTCGTTCGTGCCGAAGTTCATCGCTCTGGCGCTGAAAAAAAAGATCCGCCATGAAGGTACCGGTTGACCGGATCAGGCCCGAAGGGCTTCAGGTCCAGGAAGATGCTGATCCGCAGAAACTCGATCTGAACACCGAGATCGCCTGTTTTCGCGCACCCCTGAAGATAGAAGCCCGGCTCGAGCGGATCAATGATGTCGTGAACGCGTCATTGAACGTCCGGGGAACGCTTGTTCTGGTATGCTGCCGGTGCCTGTCTGAATTCAAGGTCGAGCTCGATGAGGGCTTCTCCGTGGATTATCAGGTCGAAAAAGGCATGCGGTTGATCGATCTGGACCCGGATATCAGGGACCATATCATGCTCGATTATCCCCTGAAGCCATTGTGCAGTGAAGCATGCAAAGGTTTGTGCCCGCGGTGCGGGGCGAATCTCAATACCGTCGCAAAATGCGGTTGTGATTAATATAAGGAGGAAACACCATGCCATTACCGAAACGAAGACATTCGAGCACCCGCGGCAAAAAACGCAGGACCCACTGGAAGATAGCCAATCCGGGGCTTTCCGTCTGTCCTCAATGCAAGACTCCCAAGCTTTCCCACCGCGTCTGCCCTGTGTGCGGGACATATGCGGGTAAGCAGGCAGTGGAGATCAAGGTCAAAGCCGAGAAAAAGAAAGAGAAATAACCCTTACATAATATGAAAATAGTCGTTGATGCTATGGGCGGGGATCACGCGCCTGATGTCGTGGTCGAAGGGGCTATTGCCGCGATCAAGGAATACGGCGTCGAGGTCGTCCTTGTGGGCGATGAGGCGAGGATCAGGGCTTTGATCGAGAAGGCGCAATTCAAATCCGACAAACTTTCCGTCTGCCCTTCCACCGAAGTGATCGAGATGCACGATCCGGCGGCAACGAGCGTCAGGCGCAAGCGTAATTCGTCCATTGTCGTGGGATTGAAGCTCGTGCGGGACGGCAAAGCGGACGCGTTCGTATCGGCGGGCAATACGGGCGCTGCGGTGTGCGCGGGGACATTGACGCTCGGGCTCCTTCCCGGTGTCGAGCGGCCGGGCATTGCGATCGTCATGCCGAGCCTCAAAGGCATGTTCCTTATTATGGACGTCGGCGCTAATATCGACCCTAAACCCCTCCATCTTATGCAGTACGGCCTCATGGCTGAAATTTACGGCAGCGATATCCTCGGCATGAAGAACCCGTCCGTCGGTTTGTTGAACGTCGGGGAAGAGGAATCCAAGGGGACCGAATTCCTGAAAGACTCGTTCGAGCTTCTGTCCAAAACGCACCTGAATTTCATCGGCAACGTGGAAGGAAAGCACCTGTTCAGCGGCGAATGCGACATCGTCATCTGCGACGGTTTTGTCGGCAACGTGACGCTGAAGGTGTCGGAATCGCTTGCCGAAGCCATGCAGAAATTCCTGAAAAAACATATTTTGAGCAATCCGCTGGGCATACTCGGCGCGCTCCTTTTGAGGTCGAGCCTCCGGCGGTTCAAAAAGGACATTGATTATTCCGAATACGGCGGCGCGCCGCTTCTGGGCGTCAACGGCGTCGTCATCATCGGACACGGCAGGTCGAACGCGAAAGCGGTCAAGAACGCGATCCGTGTCGCCAAGGCCGAAGTGGAGAATCGGTTCACCGAAAAGCTCGTTGCCGCGATCGAATCCGAAAATGTCGTTTTATCCCATTCCGAAGCTTCTGATGTTTCAGGGGCGGGGCAGAAGGATTGACCAAAACCATGAAAAAAGTAGGTATTATAGGCGTCGGCAAGTATCTGCCTTCGAAGGTCCTGACCAACGCCGACCTTGAGAAGATGGTCGAAACGTCCGACGAATGGATCACGACCCGCACGGGCATCAAAGAGCGGCGCATTGTCGCACCGGATGAGGCGACGAGCGACCTGGCGGTCAATGCGGCGCGGCAGGCGCTCGATCAGGCGCAGATAAAGCCCGAGGACCTGGACCTGATCATCATAGCGACGATCACCCCCGATGTGCAGTTCCCGGCGACCGCCTGTTTTGTGCAGGCAAAGCTCGGCGCCAGGAACGCGATCTGTTTCGATATTTCCGCCGCCTGCGCGGGGTTTATTTATGCGCTTGCCGTTGCCGAAAAGTTCATTTCAGGGGGCGCGTGCAGGAACGCGCTTGTCGTCGGCGCGGAGGTATTGTCCCGCATCACCGATTGGAAGGACCGTTCGACCTGTGTTTTGTTCGGCGACGGCGCGGGCGCTGCCGTTCTGGGAGAAGTCCAGTCCGGCGGGATACTGTCCTCGTATATGGGGTGCGAAGGGCAATATACGGGATTATTGTATATGCCCGCAGGCGGTTCCCGTATCCCGTCATCCCAGCAGACGCTCGACGAGCGCCAGAATTATATCAAAATGGCGGGCAACGAGGTCTTCAAGATCGCGGTCATGTCAATGGTCGAGGCGGCGCAGACGGCGCTCAAGCAGGCGGGATTGAAATGCGCCGATATCAACTGGATCATTCCGCATCAGGCAAATCTTCGTATTATCGACGCGGTCTCCAAGCGGCTCGGGTTCGTCAACGCCCAGGTATACCTTAATATCGATAAATACGGCAATATGTCCTCTGCATCGACCGCGACCGCCATGGTCGAGGCCGCTCAGGAAGGCAAGATCAAAAAGGGCGATATTGTCGTGCTCGTGGCGTTCGGCGCAGGGCTCGTGCGCGGATCGGCGATCATCCAGTGGTAGATCCCGGTATGGAAAAGACGGCATTTTTATTCGCAGGCCAGGGAAGCCAGTACAGCGGCATGGGCAAGGACCTCTATGACTCTTTCCCTGAAAGCAGGGCCGTTATCGACGAGGCGTGCGACGCGCTCGGGTTCGACCTGAAAAAGGCCATGTTCGAAGGCCCTGACAGCGCGTTAAAGCCGACGAATATCTCCCAGCCTGCCATCGTCACCATGACGATCGCGGCATACGAGGCGTTCAGGAAACGCCAGCCGGTCACGCCGTCATTCTGCGCGGGCTTAAGCCTTGGAGAATACAGCGCGTTGATCGCAGCAGGCAGCATAGATTTCAAGCAGGGTATTGCGCTTATCAAAAAGCGCGGGGAGATCATGGAAGCTGCGGCACGGGCTCATCCGGGTACCATGGCCGCGGTCCTGGAGCTTGATATCGAGAAACTCCGCGCGATCTGCCGGGATACAGGCGCAGAAATAGCCAATCTGAACTGCCCGGGCCAGGTTGTTATCACCGGCAATTCCGAGAGCGTTCGGAAGGCCCAGGATGCCTGCCAGCAGGCAGGGGCCAAACGGGTGATCCCTCTTGAGGTTTCAGGCGGTTTTCATTCTTCGCTGATGCGAGAGGCGTCTGTTAAGCTGCAGGAGGCTCTGGACAGGATCACCATACGCGACGCGCAGGTCCCGGTCATCGCAAATTTTACGGCGCAGCCCGAGCAGCAAAGCGTCCGGATCAAAGAGAACCTCGTAAAACAGATATATTCTTCCGTCCGCTGGGAAGAATCCATGAGATATGCGCTGGCACAGGGCGTGACCCGGTTCATCGAATTCGGACCCGGCAAAGTGCTCAAAGGCCTGATGCGCAGGATAGACCCGGCTGTGTCAGTCGCGAATGTTGAAAAAACGAAAGATATAGGAGGATAATGATGAGATTAGAGGGAAAAGTCGCCCTGGTTACCGGCGGCGCTCGGGGCATCGGCCGCGAGATCGCCATGACCCTTGCGGGCGAAGGGGCGGATATCGTTATCTGGGACGTCAATCAGGCTGATGCCATGAACACCTGCAAAGAGATAGAGTCATTAGGCAGGAAAACCCTTGCCGAGCAGGTAGATGTGACGAATTTCGAGATGGTCGAGACTGCTGTTAATAAAATTCTTGACAAATACGGCAAGCTTGATATATTAGTTAACAATGCAGGGATAACCAAGGACAATCTTTTGCTGAGGATGTCCCAGCAGGAGTGGGACGCGGTGCTGAGCGTGAACCTGAAAGGCACGTTCAACTGCACAAAGGCGGTTTTTCGCCCCATGAGCAAACAGCGTTCCGGCAGGATCGTCAACATCGCATCGATCATCGGCATTATCGGTAATTACGGGCAGGCGAATTATGCCGCATCGAAAGCAGGCATCATTGCCCTGACCAAGACGGCCGCGCGGGAGCTTGCGGCGCGCAATGTCACGGTCAACGCCATCGCTCCGGGGTTCATCCAGACCGAGATGACCGCTAAACTGCCGGAGGACGTCAAGGCGAAGATGATGTCCGCAATACCGATGGCGAAACTGGGAACGCCCAAAGACGTGGCGAATGCCTGTTTGTTCCTGGCCTCGAACGAGGCGGATTATATAACCGGCCAGACGATCGTCGTGGACGGTGGCATGGTGATGGTATAAATCAAGGAGGAAGAATGGCTGTTGAAGAGAAAGTGAAAGCGATCATTGCCGAGCAGTTAGGGGTCAAGCCCGAAGAAGTGGTGCCGGACGCGTCGTTTGTGGACGATCTGGGCGCCGATTCTCTTGATACCGTCGAACTGGTCATGGCATTCGAAGAGGAATTCGGCATCGAGATCCCTGATGAGGATGCGGAGAAGATCACAAAAGTCGCTGATGCAGTAAAGTATATCGACGAGAAGACCGCGAATAAATAAAGATTCATGCGTCGTTTAATATAAACATATGCCCCCCTTGACCGGTTAAACGCGATAAGGGGGGCAAAATGTTAATGGTTTCGTATGGAAAAACGTGTTGTCGTTACAGGGTTAGGGCTCATATCCTCGCTCGGAAACAGCGTCGAGGCGAACTGGAAGGCTTTATGCGAAGGGGTTTCGGGCATCGGGCCGCTGCAGACGTTTGACGTTTCCGCGTATGATGCGCGGATCGCATCCGAAGTGAAAGGGTTCGATCCGCTTGCCTTCGGCATGTCTGCCAAGGACGCCAAACGCTTTGAAAAATTCGTGCAGTATGCGCTTGCATCCACAAAACAGGCGATCGTTGATTCCGGCCTGGATGCGGAGAAAGAGGACCGGGAGCGCATCGGCGTCATCGTCGGCTCAGGCATCGGGAGTCTGCGGATCATAGAGGAAGAATACGAGGTTGTCCTGAAAAAAGGGCCGTCGCGGATATCGCCTTTTTTGATCCCGAGCCTTATTGTGAACGAGGCGGCGGGCCATATCGCCATAACCTATGGTTTAATGGGCCCGAACGCATGCGTAACGACCGCGTGCGCGTCAGGCTCGCATGCGCTCGGCGATGCCTTGCGGGTCATCCAGCGGGGAGACGCGGATGTCATGATATCCGGCGGCACCGAGAGCTGTATCACCAAGCTTGGCGTAGGCGGCTTCTGCGCCTTAAAGGCGCTCTCTACGAGGAATGACGCTCCGCAGAAAGCGTCCCGTCCTTTTGACCTTCAGCGCGACGGCTTTGTCATGGCTGAAGGATGCGGGATCGTCGTGCTTGAGTCTCTGGAGCATGCGCAGAAAAGGGGTGCGAAGATCTACGCGGAATTCGCCGGATACGGCGCATCGTGCGACGCGTACCACTCGACCGCGCCCGATCCCGAAGGCGTGGGCGCGTCTTTGGCGATCAAATGGGCATTGAAAGACGCCGGGGTAAATCCGGAACAGGTCGATTATATCAATGCCCACGGAACATCGACCAAACTGAACGATAAAGGCGAGACGCTCGCGATCAAGAAAGCGCTCGGCAGCCACGCGAAGAAAGTCATGGTCAGTTCTACCAAGTCCATGACCGGCCATATGCTCGGCGCAGCGGGCGGTTATGAGTTCGTCGTTTCGTGCCTTGCAGTAAAAGAAGATATCGCGCCGCCGACCACAAATTACGAGTTTCCCGATCCTGACTGCGACCTCGATTATGTCCCCAATACCGCACGCCGCACCCCGATCAACGTGGCTTTGTCGAATTCGCTCGGTTTCGGCGGCCATAACGCAACGCTGGCAGTAAAGAAGTTTACCGGAAAATAACCGGACCTATGCCGTATACTATAGCTGAAAAGATCCTGATGGCTCATGCCGGACTGAAACATGTCCGGCCCGGCGATTTTATCGAAGCCAATGTCGATATCGCGTTAGGCAACGATATTACCGCGCCTCTGGCCATTGAGGAGTTCCAAAAAGCGGGTTTTACGAAAGTCTTTGACCGCAAAAAGGTCGTGCTTGTGCCCGACCATTTCACCCCTGCCAAAGACCAGCGCAGCGCAAACCAGGCAAAGATACTGCAGACCTTTGCCCGCGAGCAGAAGATCACCCATTATTACGAGATCGGCTGTATGGGTATCGAACATGCGCTCCTGCCTGAAAAGGCGGTTGTCCTGCCCGGAGATCTGGTTATCGGCGCTGATTCCCACACGTGCACCTACGGCGCGCTTGGCTGCTATTCGACCGGCCTGGGTTCCACTGATCTTGCCCGCGCGTATGCCGACGGCAAATGCTGGTTCAAGGTGCCTGAATCCATCAAATTCATATATAAAGGAAAGCTCGGCAAATGGCTGAGCGGCAAGGACCTTATTTTATACACGATCGGCAGGATCGGCGTTGACGGCGCATTATATTGCGCAATGGAGTTCACCGGCCCGGTCATCGAAAAGCTCGATATGGACGGCAGGTTCTCCATGTCCAATATGGCTATTGAGGCAGGCGCGCGCGCAGGCATTATCGAGCCGGATGCCATTACGTGGGAATATGTGACAGCGGCTTTGAAAAATGAGAGATCGAAGATCAAGCCGGCGGCATTAAAAGCGCGTTCAAAGAAAATGTCATCGGATAAAGACGCGCATTATGCCCAAACATATGAGTGGGATATAAGTTCTCTTGAGCCGCAGGTTGCCTGTCCGCATCTGCCGAGCAATGTCAAGCCGGTGAGCGCGTTAAAAGATACGGTTCTTGATCAGGTTGTCATCGGGTCCTGCACCAACGGCAGGATCTCTGACCTGCGTGCAGCAGCGAAAATATTAAAGGGCAAAAAGGTCAAAGCGGGAATGCGCCTGATCGTGATCCCCGCGACGCAGAAGATCTATCGTGAGGCGATCGAAGAAGGGCTTGTTGAGATATTTATCAAAGCGGGAGGGATCGTCTCGACCCCGACCTGCGGCCCGTGCCTCGGCGGCCACGTCGGTATCCTGACCGAAGGCGAGACGTGCCTTGCGACGACGAACCGTAATTTTATCGGCCGCATGGGTTCTCCGAAATCGTTCGTATATTTGTCAAATCCTGTCGTTGCCGCAGCGTCGGCGGTGACCGGCAGGATCACGCATCCGCAAGAGGTCGCATGATCATCAAAGGGAAAGCGCATATATTAGGCGACGATATCAACACGGACGATATCATTGCAGCCAAGTATCTCGTGTCCACTGATCCGAAAGAGCTCGGCAGCCATTGCATGGAGTCGATAAAGCCGGATTTTGTCACATCCGTGCGCGAGGGGGATATCATTGTCGCAGGCAAGAATTTCGGGTGCGGCTCGTCAAGGGAGCACGCGCCTGTCGCGATCAAGGGCTGCGGCATCCGCGCGGTCCTGGCGCCGAGTTTTGCCGCCATATTCTTCCGCAATGCCATCAACATCGGACTGCCGTTCCTTGAATCCACCGAGGTGGATAAAATATCCGAGGGCGATGAGCTCGAGATAGACCTCGGCTCCGGGACCGTGCGCAATATCACCAGAGGGCAGACATACAAGACACAGGCATTCCCTCCGTTTTTGCAGGAACTCGTGGCGCAGGGAGGGCTGATGAAATACATCCAGAAAAAATCCAAGGGAGCAAAACATGCATAAGATAGCGATCATACCCGGCGACGGCACCGGCCCTGAAGTCGTGGCAGAGGCGGTCAAGGTCCTGGATGCCGCGGGCAAAAAATTCGGATTTCAATATGAATCAAAGACCTTTGATTACGGCGGAGAACGCTATCTGAAGACCGGCAAGACCATTGACGATGACGATGTGCGCGCGTTAAAGCAGTATTCAGCGATCCTTCTGGGCGCGATCGGCCATCCCGATGTCAAGCCGGGCATCCTCGAAACGGGGATTTTGCTCAAACTTCGTTTTGCCCTTGACCAGTATATCAACCTGCGCCCGGTCAAGCTGTATGACGACCGGTTCTGCCCCTTGAAGGACAAGAAGCCGGCTGATATCGATTTCGTCGTCGTGCGCGAGAACTCCGAGGGGCTGTATAAAGGCATGGGCGAGTTCAAGGATAAGGGCACGAAAGATGAGCTGGCGATCCAGATCTCGTATAACACGCGCAAGGGCGTTGAGCGCTGCATCCGGTATGCGTTTGAATTGTGCAAGAAGCGCAATAAGAAAAAACAGCTGACGTTGTGCGGCAAGACCAATGTCCTGACCTTTGCCTGGGACCTGTGGGAACGGACATTCAACGAGGTCGCCAGAGAGTATCCGATGATCACCACCAATTACGTGCACGTCGATGCGACCACCATGTGGTTCGTCAAGAACCCGGAGTGGTTCGACGTGATCGTTACTGACAACCTGTTCGGCGATATCATCACGGATCTCGGCGCCATGATCCAGGGCGGCATGGGCATTGCCGCGGGCGGCAATATCAACCCGCAGGGCGTGTCGATGTTCGAGCCGATCGGCGGATCTGCTCCGAAATATACAGGCAAGAATGTCATCAATCCGCTCGCAGCGATCTGCGCGGCAGGCATGATGCTTGAACATCTGGGCGAAACAAAAGCGGCTAAATCGGTCGAGGCCGCGGTTATCGCCGTTGCGACGAAGAAACTGAAATCTCTTGCAGCAGGCAAAATGGGCTTTTCCACGACCGAAGTCGGCGACCTGGTCGTCAAGAACCTTTAAATAATAGGGGGCTAAAAACGGGGTCAGAATTATTTATTTTCAGATAGGTTTGATTGCGGGAAAATAAATAATTCTGACCCCGTTTTTAGCAGTCCCCTGCTTTCCCGGAGGATAGATATGATCAAGAAATCGAAGTATAATGTGGCGGTGGTTGGCGCCGGCGTTGTCGGCATAGAGATGCTGCGGTGCCTGAAGCGGTTTAATTTTCCCGTCGGAACTTTGAAAGTCCTGGCGCGGTCCGCCCGGCAGATCGACGTTGACGGGGATAAATATAATGTCGAGGCGATATCGCCTGATTCTTTCAAGGGCATGGATATCGCTTTGTTCGCCGGGACCGAAGGAGAGAAAGGTGCGGCAGTCACCTATGCGCGCGAAGCGGTGAAGAGAGGCGCAGTGGTCATTGATAACGGCGCTGACTTCCGCATGGACCCGAGTGTGCCGCTTATTGTCCCCGAAGTCAACGCAAAAGAGATCAAGAAACACAAAGGGATCATCGCCAATCCGAATTGTTCGACCGTGCAGATGGTCGTTGCGCTGAACCCGATTCACAAGAAAGCCGGCATCAAACGGGTGATCGTGACCACGCTGCAGGCATCATCAGGCGCAGGCAAGGCAGCGGTAGAGCAGATGAAAGAGGAGCTCAAGCAGATCGCGGCGAATGATTATCAGAACATTCAGGTCAACCTGCCGAACAAGGCAATGCCGCAGCAGCTCGCGTATAACGTGTTCCCGCATATCGGCGGTTTTGCCGAGGACGACTATACTTCCGAAGAGTGGAAGCTTGTCAAGGAGACCCACAAGATCATCGGCGATAAAAAGATCAAGGTCACCGCGACCACCGTGCGCGTTCCGGTCAGGACCGGCCATTCGGAAGCGGTATATATCGAAACAAAAAAGCCGATCTCTCCTGATGCAGTCAAAAAACTTCTTGCAAAGTCCCCCGGCATCATCGTGATCGACGACCCGAAGAACAACCTGTATCCCATGCCCAAGGATGTGGAAGGCAAGACCGAGACCTATGTGGGCCGCATCCGCAAAGACCCGTTCGTCAAGAACGGATTGTGGCTGTGGGTCGTTTCGGACAACCTGCTCAAGGGCGCCGCGTCCAACGCGGTCCAGATCGCGCAGGAATTGACGAATTAGAATAAATGGATGCTAAAAACGGGGTCAGAATTATTTATTTCCCGCCTGCGCTGTTGCTGGAAATAAATAATTCTGACCCCGTTTTTAGCCTTAACCGTTCTGTCCATGCGTAATATCCGCCTGACCATCCAATATGACGGAACCAATTACCTCGGCTGGCAGAAGCAGGCCGGCACCGACCGTACCATTCAGACCATCATTGAAAGGGCGTTGAAGCAGATCCTGCAGGAATCGGTTCGCGTGACCGGAGCGGGCAGGACCGATTCGGGCGTTCATGCCCGCCAGCAGACCGCGAATTTCAAGACCCGCAGCCCCATTTCATTGCGCAAGCTCCAGCATGGCCTGAATGCGCTTTTGCCCGACGATATAAAAGTCGCAGCCGCGGCCGACGTCCGGCCTGATTTCCACAGCCGTTACCATGCGAAAGAGAAAACGTATCAATATACGATCCTGAACCGGCCGTATGGCGACGTTTTTTACCGTAATCTGGTGTATCATTACGGCATTGCGAAGCTTGATGTTTCCCGCATGCGGGCCGCAGCCCGTCTATTGTCCGGCAAACATGATTTTACCTCTTTCAGGGCATCAGGGACGAGCCGCAGTATGTCCAACGTGCGGCAGATCAGGCGGATCAGCATATCGCATAAAGGCGGTTTTATCGTCATCCGGGTAACGGGCGAGGGGTTTTTGTATAAGATGGTGCGCGGGATAGCCGGCACGCTCATCGAGATCGGCAGGGGGAAGCTGCCGGTATCGAGCATCCGCAGTATGCTGAGCGCGAAAGACCGCACGATCGCAGGCCCGACCGCTCCGGCCCGCGGCCTGTGCTTGCTACGGGTGAGGTATTAAATAATAGGGACGGTTCTCCTTTTCCAACTGCCTGGTTCGCGGGAAAAGGAGAAAAGGAGAACCGTCCCTATTATTTAATTATTTAACGGGGTTGGAAATAAATAATTCTGACCCCGTTTTTTTTATGCTATAATACTGCCATGGTGAGCGCGCTTGAATCCTATTTGCTGACGTTCGTTGCGTTGTTCGTTGCCGTGGATTCGCTGGGGAATATTCCTATTTTTATTTCCCTTGTCGAGGGCATGAGCAGGAAGGACCGGCGCAGGGTCGTCAGGGACTCTGTCACGACCGCGACCGTTGTCGCGCTCGTTTTCATGTTCGTCGGCAAGGCAGTCCTGCGTTTTATCGGCATTACGATCCCAGATTTCCAGGTCGCCGGCGGCGCATTGTTGTTCATCATATCGGCGCGGCTTTTGCTTCCCGGCAGCACCAAGGGGTTCTTGAGCGACGGCCGCGGCACGGACCTCGGGGTATTCCCCATGGGAACCCCGTTGATCACCGGCCCTGCGGTTTTGACGACCACATTGATCATGGTCGACGCGTATGGCCTGATGCCGACGCTGGCTGCGGTCATGCTCAATATGCTCATCGTCTGGCTGACGCTCGTCAAATCCGATCTTCTGGTCAGGCTGTTCGGACAGACCGGATTGCGGGCGCTTGCAAAAATAATGTATATCCTGCTTGCGGCCATCGGCGTCATGATGGTCCGTAAGGGCGTTCTATCCACCATCGCGGTCAATTTCCTCGGGCAGTAATCTTCTATGATCAAAAGAAACGTCGTGACGTTCATCATGGCCGGCGGAAAAGGCGAGCGGCTGTGGCCTTTGACCAAGGACCGGACCAAGCCGGCCGTGCCCTTCGGCGGCATCTACCGCATCATCGATTTTACTCTGAGCAATTGCATCAATTCCGGCATGCGCAGGGTCAATGTCCTGACCCAGTATAAGTCCGCGTCGCTCCAGCGGCATATCCGCCTCGGCTGGAACATCCTGTCTTCGGAGCTGAACGAATACATCGAGGTCATTCCCGCCCAGCAGCGCACGGGCGGATCATGGTATCTGGGCACCGCCGATGCGATCTACCAGAACCTCAACACGCTCGAGATCGAGAATCCGGACGAGGTCCTCGTGCTCGCCGGAGACCACGTGTATAAGATGAATTACGCGACCCTGGTCGATTATCACCGGGCCGAAAGCGCGGATATCACCTTGAGCGTTGTCGAAGTGGATAAACACGAATCGATCCATTTCGGCGTTGTCGAGGTCGATACCGACGGACGCGTCATCGGGTTTGAGGAAAAACCGCTCAAACCAAAAACGATCCCGCATAAGCCCGATAAGATATATGCCTCAATGGGGATATATGTCTTCAAGCACGGGGTCCTTGTCCGGGAGCTCCATAACGATGCCCGCGACGAACGTTCGACCCATGATTTCGGCAAAGACATCATCCCGCGCATGGCAAAGGGCGGGTTCAAGGTCATCGCGTATAATTTCATCGACGAGAACAAAAAGAACGCCCAGTACTGGAGGGATATCGGCACGCTCGACGCGTATTATGAGGCGAACATGGACCTTGTGCAGGTGGACCCGGTCTTCAACCTGTATGACGGCCAGTGGCCGGTCAGGACCTATCAGGAACAGTGCCCGCCCGCCAAAAGCGTGTTCGCGGGAGAAGAGATCACCGGCAGGGTGGGGCTTGCGCTCGATTCCCTCGTTGCCGGCGGCTGTATCATTTCCGGCGGCCAGGTCAAGCGCTCGATCCTGTCCCCCAATGTCCGCATCAATAGTTATGTCCAGGTCACGGATTCGATCCTCATGGAAGGCGTTAACGTGGCCCGCCACGCACGGATACGCAGGGCTATCATCGATAAAGATGTTGCCATACCCGAGGGCATGGTGATCGGCTATGATCCTGACGAGGACCGCAAGCGGTTTGTCGTGACCGAGTCGGGTATCGTGGTGGTCGCCAAGCGCACCGAGATAAAATAAGAGGGAGCCATGCTCAGAAAAGCGAAAATCAAGGATATTAAACAGATCCAGACGCTCATCAATTCGTTCGCGAAAAAAGATTTGATGCTTGCGCGTTCGCTCAACGAATTATACGAGGGCATCAGGGATTTCTGGGTCTATGAAAAGAACGGCAGGGTCCTGGGCTGCTGCGCGCTTCACGTTTCATGGGATGACCTCGCCGAGGTCAAGTCCCTGGCTGTCAGGAAGGACCGGCAGTGCCAAGGCATCGGAAAGCAGCTGGTCGCTGCGTGCCTTGCAGAGGCAAAAGACTTCGGAGTCGGACGGGTCTTTGTGCTCACGTATCAGCCCGCGTTCTTCACCCGGTTCGGTTTTAAGCGGGTCCGCCACGATGCCCTGCCGCATAAGGTCTGGGCAGAGTGCATCAACTGCCCGAAATTCCCCAACTGCCAGGAAATTTCCCTATTAAAGGTATTGTAAAACAAGATAATTATAGTATAATAAATTTTTGTCATTGCCGCTCGATCGGCATCAACGGCGCACGGCCGGCATAGCCGCGCGCGTATCTTAACCGGAGGATACAAACATGAATTACCTTTTGACCGATGAACAGAAGATGATCAAGGAACTCGCGCATAAGATCGCTGAAGAAAAGATCAGGCCGGTGGCAGCGAAACACGATCAGACAGAAGAGTTCCCGTGGGAAGTCATCAAGGTGATCGCGGAATCCGACCTTTTCGGCCTGTTCATCCCTGAAGAATACGGCGGCATGGGCGTGAGCGTCATGAACCTGTGCCTCGCGACCGAGGAATTATCCCGCGCCTGCGGCGGCATTGCCGTCTGCTACGCGGCAAGCGCACTCGGCACATTCCCGATCGTCCTGTACGGCAACGACGCGCAGAAGAAGAAATACCTTCCTGACCTGGCAAAGGGCAAGAAGCTTGCGGCCTTCGGCCTGACCGAGCCCGAGGCAGGGTCTGACGCCGGTTCCATCAAGACCACGGCGCGCAAGGAAGGAAACTATTATATTCTGAACGGCACCAAGCATTTCATCACCAACGGCGGCGACGCCGAGACGTATTCGGTCGTCGCGATCACGGATAAAAGCAAAGGCGCGCGCGGCGCGTCAGCGTTCATCGTGGAAAAAGGCACCAAGGGTTTTACCTTTGGCAAGAAGGAAGACAAGATGGGTATCCGCGCGTCTTCCACCATGGAACTTATCTTCAACGACTGCAAGATCCCGGCAGAGAACCTCCTTGCGAAAGAAGGCATGGGCTTTATCGTGACCATGCGCACGTTCGATATGTCAAGGCCCGGGGTTGCGGCGCAGGCGCTCGGCATCGGCCAGGGAGCTCTTGAACTTGCGGCGAAATATACCCGTCAGCGCAAACAATTCGACAAGCCCATTTCGAGCTTCCAGGGCATCCAGTGGATGATCGCCGACATGGCGACCGAACTGGAAGCGGCACGGGCGCTGGTGTATTCCTGCGCGCGCGCCATCGACGCCGGAGATAAGGATGTCGGGGCTGCCTCGGCAATGGCGAAACTGTTCGCATCGGACGTGGCGTTCCGCGTATGCGATAACGCGATCCAGATCCACGGCGGCTACGGCTACATGAAGGATTACCCGGTCGAGAAATACCTGCGCGACGCCAAGATCACCCAGATCTATGAAGGCACGAACCAGATCCAGCGCAATATCATCGGTTTGCAGATGATCAAAGAATTAGGGAAATAACAATGAACATAATCGTTTGCATCAAGCAGGTCCCGGAAACGACCGACGTCAGGATAAATCCGGAGACCAACACGTTGATCCGCGACGGGGTGAAATCCATCATCAATCCGTTCGACATGTACGCCATCGAGGCGGGCGTGCGGCTGAAAGAGAAGATGGGAGGCAAGGTCATCGTTATCACCATGGGGCCGCCCCAGGCAGAGGCAGCTTTGCGCGAAGCGATTTCCATGGGCTGCGACGACGCGGTGCTTGTGTCCGACCGCGCGTTCGCCGGAAGCGATACCTGGGCGACAAGCTACACGTTGTCGTGCGCGATCAAAAAGGCGGCAAAGGAATTCGGCGGGTATGACGTGATCATCTGCGGCAAGCAGGCCTCCGACGGCGATACCGCGCAGGTCGGCCCCGGGATTTCTACGCACCTGGATATCCCGCAGGTGACGTATGTGAAGAAGATCGAAGAGGTCAAGGACAACACGGTCAAGGTCGAGCGCATGACCGAAGAGGGATATGATGTCATCTCAGCGCCTTTGCCGGTGTTGTTCACCGTTGTCAAAGAGATCAATGAGCCGCGCATCCCGTCGCTCAAAGGCATGATGCGGGCAAAATCGGCGAAGATCGCGGTGTGGACCGCAAAGGATATCGATGCGGACCCCAAGGATCTCGGCCTTTCAGGTTCTCCGACCAATGTGGTCAGGATATTCACTCCTCCGCACCGCACCGGAGGCCAGATCATCACCGGAGAAACAGGCGAGATCGTCGATAAAGTGGCGGGGCTTTTAAAAGAAGTCATTACGGGTTAGGGGAAAATAAATGTCAATCAAGATCATCGCAGAAAAATGCACCGGTTGCACGCTGTGCGTCAAATCCTGTCCGTTCGGCGCGATCACGGTCGTGAACAAGAAGGCCGTGATCGACCTTCATAAATGCAATCTGTGCGGCGCTTGCGTGCCCGCATGCAAGTTCAAGGCGATCCTGCTTGAAAAGCCCGCCGCCGCGCAGCCTAAAAAAGATTTCAGTGATCACAAAGGCGTGTGGGTCTTTGCCGAGCAGAAAAAAGGCAAGGTCCAGTCCGTGTCGTTCGAACTCGTCGGCAAGGCGCGGGAACTCGCCGACAAGCTGGGAACGTACGTCGGCGCCGTGCTGATAGGCCATAATGTCGACATGGGAGCCCAGGAATTGATCTGCGCCGGAGCCGATACCGTGTATGTCGCCGATGCGCCGCAGCTTGCGAATTTCCTCGACGAAGCCTATTCAAAAGTTGTCATCAAATTGATCCAAAAATATAAACCGGAAGCGGTGTTGAGCGGTGCTACGATCATCGGCAGGTCTTTGATGTCGCGTGTTGCCATTACGGTCGACTGCGGGCTGACTGCGGATTGCACCGGCCTTGATATCGATCCTGACCGCAAGATATTACTGCAGACCCGACCGGCATTCGGCGGCAACATCATGGCCACGATCATTTCGCCCAATCACCGTCCGCAGATGGCGACGGTCAGGCACAAGGTATTCGTCCAGCCCGAACTCGACAAACGCAGAAAAGGCAAGATCATCAAGGAAACATTCACCGCTACAGACCTTTCGAACCGCACGACTTTGCTCGACGTCGTGGAAGAGGTCGAGAACCTGGTGAATCTCGCCGAGGCGGATATTATCGTGTCCGGCGGCCGGGCGCTCGGCAATCACGAGAACTTCAAAATGCTCGAAGAACTGGCGCAGGTCCTCGGCGCCGCAGTCGGCTCGTCGCGCGCGGCGGTCGATTCGGGATGGATGCCGTATTCCCATCAGGTCGGGCAGA
>Ga0302251_1000692_pt1 | contig 27543 bp, 25 predicted proteins | sample AAG_RA_Gln_MG_FD_193534 | JGI IMG/M metagenome (GOLD analysis project Ga0302251, IMG submission 193534) | Enriched activated sludge microbial communities from anaerobic digester in WTTP, New Holstein, Wisconsin, United States - AAG_RA_Gln | ecosystem: Engineered > Bioreactor > Anaerobic >... | reverse complement strand
TAGAAATCAACTGCGGCACAGACGCCGGCAGTCTGGTTATCGAAATTATCGACTCCGGCAAGCCGTTTGATATATTTTCCGTTCGTGAACCCGATATCTATGCGGACATCGACGAACGCCAAATCGGAGGGTTAGGAATTTTTTTTGTAAAAAAGCTTATGGACGATGTTCGCTACCGGCGCGAAGATGGCCGGAATATACTGACACTGGTCGCTAAAAACACCCCTTCTCAATAATCTTTCCTGGAATTAATGGTCAAAGTGGAGAACGACTCTGCACCGGCCGTTCTTCTCCTCCGATTCCATCCGATCCGTATACTGCCTGATGATCCGGGACGAAAGATTGACAAGCGCATTGTCGTCTTCCAGCAGGGCTTCTCCCTCTAAATAAACGTCGGAAAATTCAACGGGAGTGCCCTCGTAAAAGATGGTAATATCAAGATTAAATTCATCAAAGAAGACTTCCGCGCTGATTGCGCCTTGCGCAAGACGCAGATTTGTCGCCAGCTCGAAGAATTCATTCAGCGCTGTTTTCGCTTTCTGGATGACATCGCTGCGCGCCCCCCAGGCCGCTCCCTGGTTTTCCAGAAAATTGAATATTTTATTCGAAGAATCGACTCCGGGCTCAAGCTCCAGAATCTCCTTGCGGGCAATGCCAATGCGAAAGACCAGATTCAGAATAATCGCGAGTACGGTTGTCACGGCAAGTGAGGATTGAAAAAACGGCTCGATCCAGGGATGAAAATTGCGGTAAAGATTCGGAAAAACGTCTGCACTGATCCCGAACATGAGCGATACGCCGATGACAAAAGTCTTCCGGATATCAATCATACGGGAAGTCATAATCTGAATACCCGAGATCAGCATAAAACTAACCATAAAGACAAGAGCCCCGCCCATGACCGGCCTGGGCATGATACTGAAAATCGCCGCTATTTTGGGGAGAAAAGCGAGGGCGATGAACATTCCCCCCGTATAGAAGGCGATGATACGGCTTGTTGTTCCCGTAGCAGCGCTCAGTCCGACAGAGCCCGCATAGAGCGACTGCCTCATCCCTCCCATCAGTCCGCCGGCAACGGAAGCCAGCCCGTCCGCCAAAGTCCCTTTTTGAATATTTTCCAGATCAGGTCTCTTCCATTCGGCGTCATTGATCTGCTGGCACATGGTAATTGCCGCCACCGCCTTCAGGAAACAGGCCAGTGTCGCAGCAATAAAAGGCACCAGCAGAAAAGAGCTGAAGGACCATCCGATATAGGAAATATCAGGAAAAGATATCAGAGGGGAATGAATGATCGTTTCTAAATCAGAAACTTTCAGCACTCCCGACAGGTACGCTGAAATATAGCCGGCGGCCATTCCGACGATTACCGAATAAAAGCGCAGCTTTCCTTTGCTCCAGACATTTGTCCCCACCATGCCCGCCAGAGTGATGACGGCAACGAAGAGATTGGCAGGCAGCACCTTGCTTTCCGCCCCCGTTAGACCAAAGAAATTGCTGATCATGACAGGTAAGATGTTCAGCCCCACCATGGTAAGAACCACACCGGTTACTTCCGGGGGAAACAGTATCCTCATGCGATGAATAACCCTGGATATCAGGCACTCCAGGGCTCCGGAAAGGATGGACATGCCGAGAATCATGGAAATGCCGCCGGAAAGACCGGCCAGGATGGAACAGGAAACAAAAGTGGGATCAATGCCCGCCGTGCAGAGATAACCGCTTCCTACGGGGCCGCGATTTAAAGCCTGGAGGATCGTGGCGACGCCCCCGGCGACCATTGACATGCAGACCACATTTTGGACAAGCTCCGCAGAACAGCCGACTGCCTTTGTGATCATGGTGGTGACAATCAGTCCGGCCGTGAGAAAGAAAATGTGCTGGAGGGCCAGCGCAGCAATAATGCGAAGGGGTGGCTTCTCATCGACTCCATAGACCAGATTGGCGGGTTTCTGCGGCATACAAAAATCTACCTGCTTTTTGCTTCTTGCTGGAACTGCGGAAGGGCTCTGGAACCACTGTACTGTAAAGACAGAATGGTTATATCATCCGACTGGGGTGCGTCCGCAGCAAAGACGTGCACATCCGCCAAAATCTTCTTCATTATTTCGTCGGAGTGTCGCCCGTCGACTTCCCGCAACGATTGCAGAAGCCGTTCTTCGGAGAAGAGAGCTTCATCCCTGTTCATCGCCTCGGTAACACCATCGGAATAAATGACGAGAGAATCACCGATGCCCAGGGTCAATGTTTCCTTGACATAGGGGCTGTCTTCGAATGAACCGATGGCCAGAGAACCCTGTGTTTTCAGAAATTCCGGTTCTCCTCCCCGGCGGCACAAAACAGGCGGGTTATGTCCGGCATTGCTGTATTCCACCCTGCCCGTCCGGGTGTCGATGACGCCGCAAAAAACGGTGGCGAACATTGACATATCGTTTCCTTCACACAATTCATTGTTAACCCGGAAGAGAACCTGGTCGATGCCCGTGTTTTCATTGGCCCCCGCTTTGAGAAGCGTCTTGGTGACAGCCATAAAAAGTGACGCCGGTATGCCCTTCCCCGACACATCGCCCAGTAAAAAGACCAGACGATGCTCGTCCACAAAGAAGAAATCGTAAAAATCTCCGCCCACTTCCCTGGCAGGTTCGAGAACTGCGGAAAGATCGAATTCCGGCCGGTCGGGAAACGGAGGAAATATTTTAGGAACCATGCTCATCTGAATTTGCCGGGCGGCATTGAGCTCACCTTCGAGGGTATGCTTTTCGTGCTCCCAGGAACGCTGCTTTACCAGATTAACTACTATTGATGTATAGATCGCCATGCCGACAGCATTGGCTAAGATCATGGGCAGCGTAAATTTCTCCACAATTGCCAGCGCTTGTTCGAAGGGACGGGCAATCAGCAAAGCCAATCCCGAATGCAGAATCTGGTTTGCCGCCGCTACGATGACTGCACCGGTCACACCGACAAACCGCCCCCTTTTCCACAGAAAAACCAGTCCTCCGACAAGTCCGGAAACAACCGTGGCCAGGGAACACGAAACACAGGTGAATCCTCCCAGAAAATAACGATGGACGGCACCAATCAAACCTGCGCCGATGCCTGCTGCGGGACCGGCAAAGAGACCGGCCAGGGCGGGACCAAGATCCCTGGTATTGGCCAGAGCTCCCATAAATTTAAAGCCGCTCAAGGTGCCATAAATAGACAACAGGCCGAACACCACAATGACGATAAGCCTGCTTTTCCAGGTAACCTTTTTCTGTAAAAATTCGTCGTAAAAACGACTTCGGGACAGAATGTAAGCAATTACGGACATGACGGCCATGCTGTTGATCAGCGTCACGACCACCTGCAGTTCCTCTTTCATGCATCCTCCGGCATTCGGCAAAATATCTTCCGGAAATTTGCAATCACAAAATATGCCAATTCAGCAATCAGACAATTTTTAGAGGGGAGTTTTTTTCCTGCTGCCCGAAAACTTATCCTTTTCAGCGCAGAGGGTGTGGCGACTTCGGACTACGGTGTCCAGGAAACAGGAGGGCTTTTCTTCAAAGACTATCCCGGTGCTACAATGTTTCGGGAGGAAAGAAAACCACGTCGTCGATATTAGCCGTATCCGCGAAAACCATGACCAGGCGGTCGACGCCGACGGCGATACCGGCGCTTCCCGGCAGACTCTCCAGCGCAGAAAGAAATTTTTCCGGCAGCGGATAAGCGGCATAGTTTTTTTGTGCACGCAGCTGCTGTGCGGCCAGAAAACGCTGCCGCTGTTCAACGGCGGAAGTCAATTCTGAAAAACCGTTGGCCAGCTCCAGCCCGCCGATGTAAAGCTCAAAACGCTCCGCAACGGAAGGATCGCTTTGTTTCAATCTGGCCAGAGCTCCCAGCGGGGCCGGATAATCATAAAGGAATGAAGGCTTGTGCGCACCTAAAGCAGGTTCAATATACTCGACCAGAATTTCATCAAACCGTTCCTGCTGCAGTGCTTCATCCAAAGTCACCGGCGCATATGTTTCAAAGGCTTCCCTCACCGTAATTCGTTCCCAGGGGGGAGTCAGATTTATCTTTCTGTTGTTGCAGGTTAAGCCGGCGGCAAAACCAAGGCGGGCAGCGGCGTCAATGATCATCTCTTCACACTGGCTCATCAACTGCTGATAATCGAATCCGGCTACATACCATTCCAGCATGGTGAACTCCGGCAGATGCAGATTTCCTCTTTCCTCGGCGCGGAAGCATTTGCAGAACTGGAATATCTGTGGAAATCCCGCAGCCAGTAACCTCTTCATGCACAGTTCCGGCGAGGTCTGCAAAAACCAGTCGCCGGCAGGAAGAGCTTCAATATGTTCTTCCGGCGCCGGCGCGGGAATCCTTACCGGCGTTTCGACTTCCAGAAAATTATTTCTGATGAAAAAAAGACGGATATTTTGGACCAGTCTGGCGCGCAGAAGCAGAGCGTCCGCTTTTCGCGCCAGAATAAAGTTGTCATCCGGTACTGATTCGTACAAATTGAACTATCCTTTGATTGATTTGTAAATATTTGTAAAATCAATAATTTCCAGACGGCCTCGCAAAAAGGTCGCAGGCAAGGCACGCGAAACCGTGGGCACGAGGCGTACTTTGCGTACGCCGCAGTGACCAGGGATGAAGCGCATCCAGCATACGCTGGATTCACTTAGCATCCGGGCTTTTTCCGAGGCCGTTAGCCTTTGACGCGGGTCAGATACTCGCCCGTTCTCGTATCAACCCTTATTTTTTCGCCTTCATTGACGAAGGTCGGAACTTGAATGGTGTAGCCCGTCTGCAGCTTCACCGGTTTGGTGGCGCCGGATACGGTATCGCCTTTAGCCCAGGGCTCGGCTTCGGTAACAATGAGGTCCACAAAATTGGGCAGGCTGATGCCGATAGCCTTGTCTTCAAAAAGCAGGATTTCCGCTTCGATATTATCCATCAGGAAATTTTTCGCATCGTCCATCTGCTCTTCCGTCAGATAAATCTGCTCATAAGTTTCATTGTCCATGAAGCAGTATTTACCTTCTTCCTTATATAAATACTGCATCTTTTTTTCCCGCAGATCGGCCGGTTCAAAAGTATCTACGGAACGAAAAGTACGTTCGAACTGGTTGCCGTTGAGCATATTTTTCAGCTTGCAACGGTACAGCGCCTGCCCTTTACCCGGTTTGACAAAATTGAACTCGACGAGGACATAAGGATCGCCATCGAGTTTAATTCGCAATCCTTTCCTTAAATCACTGGCTTCATACATAAAAAAATCTCCTATTTTTTTCGCTTAATATAATCTTAAAATATGGAATTAATTTGAAACGGAAATTACTAATCTATTTGTTGGAACTTGTCAAAAAAATGTTGATGTTTTTGCAAGTCTTTTTTTACTGTCCGGGACAAGGCGCGCAGCGGAATCTTCCCCCGGTTTCCCGGCACATCAATAACGTATTGCGGCAGGCTGAGGCCGGAACATTGCCCCCAGATATCTTCCATCATTTGCATACTCTTTTTAACATCGGTGCGAAAATGTGCACATCCCTTTACCGGATCGCAGTGAAAAAGATAGTAGGGACGGACAGATATCTTCTGCAGGCCATAGATCAGCTCCTTCATCACTTCCACTGAATCATTGATCCCGTTCAGTAAAACCGACTGATTGGAAACAGGTATCCCGGCTTCGAGCAGCATGCTGCAGGCGCGGGCGGAGGCCGGCGTGATTTCCCGCGGATGATTAAACTGCGTATTAAACCAGAGCGGACGAAATCGCTTGAGCATGCGGCAAAGATCTCTGGTAATACGCATCGGCAGTACCACCGGAGCGCGGCTGCCGATGCGTAAAATTTCCACATGAGGGACAGCCCGCAGTGATCCCAGCAATTCTTCCAGGACATGATCCTCCAGTATTAAAGGATCGCCGCCGGAAATGATGACTTCCCGGATCTGCGGGGAATCGGCAATATAGCGAATCATGTGCTTAAGCCTGGTTTTTAAGCCGATTCGCGGTGACGCAGTCCAGTATCTTTTCCGGTTGCAGTGCCGGCAGTAGGCGGCGCAGGTTTCCGTAACGAGAACCACACAGCGATCGGGATAGCGGTGCACCAGCTTGGGCACAGGCATATAAGAGTCTTCCTCCAGGGGATCTTCCGGCCCTTCATTAAACAGAATTTCCCGCGAATCAGGAAAACACTGCTTTTTTATCGGATCTTCTTCATCATCCCGGTTAATCAAAGAAAGATAGTAAGGGGTTACAGCTAAAGGGTAGACAGAAGCAGTTTGCCTTAACAAATCCAGTTCTTCTGCGGATGCATTCAAAAAAATCCCCGCCGCTTCCGGCCCGGTAATACGGTTTTTTAATTGCCAGCGCCAGTCCTGCCAGTCTTTTTTTGAAGTTTGAGACAAACTGTATATTAATTTTTTCATAGGCTTTTTCTGAAAAAAAGATCAGATGGCATTCTCATGAAATTAAGGCGTGTCTCCTACCACAATTCTCCCGCGCTGCAAAGTAAATACATTTGCCCAACAATTACGGCAGAAAGAGGCCAAATTAAAAAGGAAAGATTTTTATTGGGAAGACCGGATATATGAATTTTAGATTCTGCGCTTACGAAAAACCTTTATTGCGGCAGCAAGGAAACTCGGTCTGCCGGCAGGCTGATTACTTCCAAAAAAACAGGGCCATTATCGACCCTGTTTTTTACACTGCATAAAGAAGTGATGATGCTTAGTTATTGATTCTCCTCCTGATACCTATCAAACCGATCAGTCCGGAGCCTAGAAGCCAGTACGCTGTGGGAATGGGGACAGGATTGCCCACCGACAAATTGTCCGCCTCAAAGGCATAGGAGGTGCTGGTCATCTGTACGCTATTGAACTCCTGCAGGCCAAGAAAATTGACATACATATTTGTATAAGGACTATATTGATTACCATTGGCAGTTTGTGTACTGCCATACAGGTATCCTATTACATCTGATCCGGTAAAGGATTGCGTCTTTACGCCGTCTTTATAAAAGGTGATCGTATTGTAGCTATCCATAGATCCCCACCACAGACCAAAGTAAGTATAATAGCTGCCGCCGGGAGCCAGCGTTATCGTTGCGGAACCGGAGCTGGAATTAGCCGGAACGCTGACATACCGGGAACTCTCTTTGACGCCATTGGCCGCCGGAGCGGAATTTATGCCCGTACTGCCGGTCACAACTTTGTAATCACCCAGCCATGTCCACACCAGGGAAGAATCATCGAAAGTCTCCGTCGTACCGACACGGTAAGGCGAGATGTATCCTCCGCTGCCGTCTGTGGCATGCAGGTTATTAATGGCGTAGGCATTTGCTTTTCCGGATGATAACGCCAGCAAAAGGGAAATACCGATAAGTAAAAGCAGACTGACAGTTGACTTCTTCATATTTATCTCCTTGATCGTCTAAATTTTGATAAATTGATCCTATGGACTTTTTTACATAAGGCATTGCAATGATCTCGATGCCCGAACACCTTTCCTTCTTTCCGAATTTTCGGTTACTTTATAGATTGCGGGATTTGAAAATACGATATGTGAAGAGATATATTTATGAAAATCGAAAGAGATATTTATCTATTTCTTTAGTTATAAGAGGATAAATTTTCAGGGAATATGAAGCTTCTCGGAAGACAGTAAGTGCCTGGTAATATAAGGATGTTTCGCTCTGATCGGGGACGGCAACCGGAGGGTAAATCTTTGCCGCCCTTGTTGGCGGGAACTAAAAGATGTGGGCAACACTTTCTGAGAGATCAACAGCCTATTTGCTTTTCTTGGAAGTCTTTTTCCTTTCCTTAGCTGCTATTTTTAAGGCCTTCTTGTCGACATCTCTTTCCTGCATCTTAATAACATCTTGCTGCTTATCGACCGCCGGTTCTTCCCGATCTTTACGTATCGCCGGCGACGTCATAATCGGCTCCGCGTGCTTTTTTTGTCGGGCAAGACTTATCTTTCTTACGATGACCTGGGCCAGCATTTTGCCGAACTGGCCGATAAAACTGGCTATAAGGACAATAGCAACCCACTTCAGAACCGACCAGGAGCATATGTATTCCAGAAAATCAGACATCTTTCCTATTCCTTAAAAAATTACCAAAAAGGAGACACCATCACTAATTTCCCCATAGGCAGGAGAGCCGGTTACCGGGCAATACCAATTCTAAATCAAAGCGCTATTTTTGTTGGCCCTTCGGCAGGCTCAGGGCAGGCTTAAAGCTGATAGTCAATCATGGTGAGCTTGTCGAACCACGCCTCGTCGCCCCTATCCTCCGCCGGCGGGGGCTGGGGGTGGTTGGCCGCAGCAATATCATCGTCGATTTAGGAATGGTATAAGTCCGCTCAATAAAGAAATTTTCATTGCTTTTCTGAATCCTGCTATCTATATAATTACAAATGGATATATACGGATAATTTAAAACAATGGCTATTATACAAACGGAATTCAATTTAACGACTATCCGGTTTCCCAGAGAACTGGAAGCCACCGACGCGTCGGAAGCTATCAGGCGGGTCCTGCTTGCCCGAATCATAAAAATCAGGCCGGACAGTGATTTTATTGTCCCGCGGATAGAACCGGGAAAGCCGCTTGAAGACGCCCTGCGGAAATCCAGGCTCCGGGGGCAGATTCGCCTGGGATTTGAAGATATCGCCGACAAACTGGAAAATGAAAGAGCAGGAATCATTTCCGTCCACAGAAGCACGGATGCTCTTTATGGCGGTAGAATCTCCCGCCTGCTTTTATTTTCCAACGACGGAGCAGAGCGCCTCTACCGGCATATCGAGGAACTCCTGAAAATACACTCGCCGCGCATTCTGGGCTGTCTGCTGAATGCCGACAGCGCCGCCCTGGGCAGATTGATCAACCGGCGAGACAGCAAAATTAAAATTGTCATGGCCGACCACAAAGATGCTGTTTGTGAAATATTGCGGGCAATGATTGCTTCCAGCGACGCTGCGGTCAAATAGTTTAAACCACCCCTCCATTTTTTCCACAGCGCAGGCAAAACAGCCCCACCCCGAACACAGCGGAATTGTTAATACTCCCGCCGTGTTCGGGTTATCCTTACTGCCGTTGCATATTTCGCACCGGTGCGGATGATGCCTGCAGGGCATCGCCTGATACGATCCTACCAGACCTCGGGAAACGCCATATTTGTGTATATATCCTCAAGCTTGCTCTTGTGTCCGCGTTCCATCGTGGCCAGCTCAAGAAAAAGTTTCTTTTGGGCTTCGTCATCACTGGCGTTCGCCAATTGCGTATACATCTGCATGGCTTCGAGCTCGTTCTTGATGGCAATTACCAGGCCTTCGACTGGTTTAATGTCCGTGGTCAGCGGCGGTGTCGGAATCGTATCCACAATTTTATAATCCCTGGACTCCGCAAAATGCAATTCTTCCGGCTTTCTGGCCAGGAAATTTTCCAGCGTACGTTTATGACCCTGTTCTTCCTTGGCGAGGCTGTCAAAAACACTTTTAATATTTGCGTCTTTGGCCTTATCGGATACAGCCCGGTAGAATGTATAGGCTTCAACTTCGAGTTCGATTGCGCGGGAAATAATTTTTCTATATTCATCTTGCTTCATAATTTGTTCCTCCTGGGAAAATGCGCGTTTTAAGTAACTGGTTATTGGAAATCAGCAACTTCCTGCTTGCCTGGATGCGAATTGGTCCGGCGCTCTGGCAATGAACTTGCCTGTTTTTCATACAATAACAAAGGAAATTAATGATGTCAAACGACTTTGAAGGGTACCGGCCGTTATGAACACAAAGAATATTCCATTGAACCGGCAAGAACCGCATTGCCGGCACAATATTTAAGCCAAATCAGTCTTTGGATATTTCTTTGACTCTGCCGACGATACCGCTTTGCAGGCGCACCTTGATCCCGTGGGGATGAGTGCCGGATTTTGTCAGAATATTGGCAACAATGCCGTCGGTGAGTAGACCTGAGCGTTGATCCTGTTTCTGGACAACCTTAACCTGCATTCCCACTTTAATATCAGCTCGATTGTTTCCATTCATTATAATTGCTTATTCCATTTCCAAATCAAGCGCTATCTTTGTTGGCAAAGCCTGCCCCGGCGCAGGCCGGGGTCGTCGGCTTCCTCAACTTATGTATAATACGCCTCGTCGCCTCCTCCTTGCCGCCGCGATAGCATCATTGATTTGAAAATGGAATTACCTCTTGCTCACTGTAATCCAGAGAAACGTTTCACCGCCGATTTCGAGGTAATCCTGCGACTCGATTTGGAATCCGGTATTTCCCAGTTCGGCCCGCAGAGCGTCAGGAGTTTTATGGCTGTAATATAACTGCTGTCCCAGAAATTCCCTGCAGCCGTCAAATTCATCACTGCCCGTGTATTCCTTGGTGGCATAGGTAAACAGCATTTCCCCCTGAGGGCGCAGCCAGCGGTAACATTTCGCCAGCAATGCGGCATGATCACGACTGGGAATGTGAAACAGACTGTATATTGCCGTAATGGCTTCAAAACTATGAGGTGCAAAATCCACCTCGCGCATATCGGCGCAGATGGTCTTCATTTCGGGAACATATCTGGCCGCCAGGATAAGCATTTGTCCGGAAAAATCCACACCGGTGACCGTCCAGGCGTGTTCAATAAAAAATTTGGCAAAAGGTTCACCGGCGCCGCAGCCCAGATCCAACAGTCTCCCCCTTTTTATATTAAGACGGCTGTAGAAAGAACTCAAGACTTCCGACATATCGAAAGGGCCACGATTCTCTTCATAAGTCCGGGCAAACTTATCATAAATTTCCCGCAGATTGTTTTTCATATTCCCCCTGCCGGAATCTCACCGGCGGCGCAGCGCATCGATAAAGGGATTGTTAAATGGTTTGGATTCTTCCTTCCCGCGCTTTTTCTCCTTTTTTCCGTGCTGCTCGCCGCCGTTTATGGTCTTGCGTCCGCCTTTGGCTGCAGCACTTGGCTCAACATTATCCCGGCGGACAGGCTTTTCCCCCGGCTTCTTTTTCATGGAAAGAGATATCCGCTTCCTCTCCACGTCCACCGCCAGAACAGTCACCTCGACCTTCTGATTTACCTTGACAACGTCGGCGGGAGTTTTTACAAATCTGTCAGCCATTTCACTTAAGTGCACAAGGCCGTCCTGATGGACGCCGATATCCACGAAGACGCCGAACGCCGTAATATTCGTGACCACACCGGTCAGTTTCATTCCGGGGATAAGATCAGATATCTTCTCTATTCCATCCGCAAAGATCACGTTTTCAAACTGTTCACGGGGGTCGCGTCCCGGTTTGGCCAGCTCCGCCATAATATCCTTCAGCGTCGGCAGCCCCACTTTATCCGTTACGTAGTCGGTTAAATTTATCTTCTGCCTTCTGGCATCATTGGCGATCAAATCGGCGACGGAGCAGCCCTGATCCTGCGCCATCTTCTCGACGACAGCGTAGCTTTCCGGGTGGACGGCGCTGGCATCCAGAGGATTGACGCTGCCGCGAATCCGCAGAAATCCCGCCGCCTGCTCAAAAGCCTTGGCTCCCAGACGCTTTACTTTTTTCAGTTCATCGCGCGACGCAAAAGGGCCGTTTTCGTTGCGATATTGGACAATGTTTTCCGCCAGAGCCGGCCCCACTCCCGATACATAAGAAAGCAACTGGGTGCTGGCGGTATTGACTTCCACGCCGACGGCGTTGACGCAGCTGATCACCGTATCGTCCAGGCTGCGCTGCAGTTCATCCTGATCGACATCATGCTGATACTGCCCCACGCCGATGGCCTTGGGTTCGATCTTGACCAGCTCAGCCAGCGGGTCCATCAAACGCCGCCCAATGGATACGGCCCCGCGGACGGTGATGTCTTCATCGGGAAATTCGTCACGGGCGAGCTGTGAAGCGGAATAAATCGATGCCCCGCTTTCGTTGACCATGACGACGGGTATGTCTTTGGCTAACTCCAGGCTCTTCAGGAATGCCTCTGTCTCCCGGCTGGCCGTGCCGTTGCCTACGGCGATTGCTTCAATGCTGTAAGTACTGCAAAAATTCCTGACGGTTCGGGCGGCTTCTTCGCGTGCTTTATCGGACATAAGCGGAAAGACGGCTTCATGCGCCAACAGCTTTCCCTGACGATCCAGACAGACGGTTTTACAGCCCGTCCGGAAACCGGGGTCAACAGCCAGCACCGCCTTTTGCCCCAACGGCGGGGCCAGCAGAAGCTGGCGCAGGTTGTCGGCAAATATTTTGATGGCTGTTTCATCCGCCCGCTTCTTGGTCGCCAGCCGGATTTCCGTTTCCATAGACAGTGAAAGGAGACGCTTGTAACAATCATGGACGGCAAGGCCGACCTGCCGGGCCGCCTCGTTCGATCCTTTGACAAACATATCTTCCAGAATTCTTAAGGCTTCCTCTTCCGGCGGCGTCATGCGCAGAGTGAGAAATTCCTCGCGTTCACCGCGGCGCATCGCCAAAACCCGGTGCGACGGCGCTGTGGCGACGTCTTCTTCCCACTCGTAGTAATCCTTGTATTTAATTCCCGCATCCACCTTGTCCGGCAACACCTTGCAGGAAAGAACTCCTTTTTCCAGAAACAGTGTCCGCATCCTCGACCGTGCATCCTGATCTTCATTTACCCACTCGGCAATGATGTCGCGCGCGCCGGCAAGCGCCTCGTCCACCGTGGCCACCCCTTTGTCCTCACTGATAAACGCGGCGGCTTCAGCATGAACATCAAAATCCTGCTGGGCAAAGATTTGCACCGCCAGCGCTTCCAGCCCTTTTTCGCGGGCAATGGTCGCCCGAGTGCGGCGCTTGGGCCGGAATGGCAGATAAATATCTTCCAGAACGGACATCGTTTCCGCCGCCGCGATCTTTTCTTCCAGTTCCGGCGTCAATAAATTGCGTTCGTTCAGAGATTTTATAATCGCTGCCCGGCGGTTATCCAGTTCTTCCAGTTGTTCCAGCCGGTCGCGAATGGTGGTGATCGCCACTTCATCGAGTGAACCGGTTACTTCCTTGCGGTAGCGGGCGATAAAGGGAACCGTTGCTCCTTCGGCGATCATCTGCGCCGTGTCACTGACCTGCTGGGCGGAAATGGCCAGTTCACCGGCAATTTTTTCGTAGCGTAATTTGTTCATGTTGTTCCTTATGATCTTCTTTTTCTGTATAGTAATTATTGCTTATGTGACGAAGCAGCGTCATATCACAAAGTCTGCCCTCGTCAATATCTTTATCACCCTGCCTGATAATAATTGGCAGTAATATCTTCAAAACAACCTTAAAGATGATAACCTTGTAAAAAGCTTCAGAGGCAAGGCGCACAAATCCCGAGGAGTGAGGCGTACTTTTATGCGTACGCCGCAATGACGAGGGATGCAGTGCAACGCAGCATATGGACTTTTTACAAGGTTATCAAAGATAAAGCTTGCTATCTACAGCATATCCCTGTAGAAGGCTTGCAGTGACAACGATAGTTATTTACCTTCCCTCCTTTCTTCTTCAGAAATATCGGCAGGAAAATCAAGCTAATCGTAACAGAATCCAGCTATAAAGCTTCGCTTGTTGTCTGTTCTGCAGGCAGTATTGCAACGCAGGAAACGGTGTATCCAATTTTGCCGCGACGATTAGAAATGGGTTCAACTGCCACAAATACTGAAAATAAAAGGAAAAAAGAAAAAATGAGTTTTGAGAAGTTTGAGTTAAATGAAAAAATATTTGCGGGAATCCGGGCGCAAGGTTACGTAAAACCGACGCCGATCCAGTTGCAGTCGATCCCGCCGATTATGGAAGGCCGGGATGTTATGGGACTTGCCCAGACCGGAACGGGGAAAACGGCGGCTTTTGTATTGCCGATTTTACAGCGCCTCATGCAGGGCAAACGCGGTCATGTCCGCGCCCTGATCGTCGCACCGACGCGTGAGCTGGCCGAGCAAACGCATATTGCCGTCGGAGAATTAGGACGCCGTACGCAACTGAAAAGTGCATCCATTTACGGCGGAGTAAATATTAATTCCCAGATAAACAAGCTGCGCAGCAAAGTGGAAATTATTTCGGCCTGCCCCGGCCGTCTGCTCGATCACATAAATCGCGGCACCATTGATTTGTCCCGCGTGGAAGTGCTGGTGCTCGACGAGGCCGATCACATGTTTGACATGGGCTTCCTGCCTGATGTTCGCAGAATTGTGAAGAGCCTGCCCGCCGAGCGGCAGACTTTACTGTTTTCAGCCACAATGCCGGATGATGTAAGAGCGCTGGCCAATGAACTCCTCAGGAATCCCGTGCATATAAAAATAGGCGGCATTGCACCTGCGGAATCAGTTTCCCACAGCTTTTATCCCGTACAAATGGACGGCAAAACCGCTCTGTTGAAAGATATTCTGGATAATACTCAAACAGAGTCTGTTCTTGTTTTCACAAGAACAAAATCACGGGCCAAAAGTGTCGCGTTGCAGCTCGACAGATCGGGATATAAAGTTACATCTTTGCATGGAAATTTGACCCAGCAGAAACGTCAGGTGGCGCTCGACGGATTCCGCGACGGCCGCTACGAGATCATGGTTGCCACCGATATAGCCGCCCGCGGCATTGACGTGACGAGAATTTCCCATGTTATTAATTATGACATGCCCGATACCACTGATGCCTATACTCATCGTATCGGCAGAACAGGACGCGCCGCCAAAACAGGCGATGCTTTTACTTTTGTTACAAGTCACGACGTTGATCTGGCGCATTCTTTAAAAAGAGTTCTCGGTGAAAAACTGGAATATCGCAGTATTGACGGCTTAACCATCAGCATGCCGGCCAGGCAAGTCAATGACGGAACCTCGCGCGGCGGCAATGGACGGAGCCGGGGTAACAACGGAAGCCATTTTTCTCCTAAAGCAAGAAACAGCAGGCCGGCGCAGCGTTCTTTTACGCAGGCCACCCGCCATTTATGGGCGCACTGATTCCGCATAAGTATAATACGCCTCGCCGCCTCTGTCCCCCTGCCGGAGACTGTCGCAACAGCTGATTGTCATTGCGAAACGCCTCTCAGGCGTTGTGGCAATCTAATATTTTCAAAATCTTACGAGATTGCTTCGCTCATTGAATTCGCGCGCAATGACATTGTGACACAGTCTCCCGGTGGGGGCTGGGGGTGGTCGGGCCGCCGCGGTGGCAGCATCGATTGGAAAATGGAATTATCCAGTGCAGTGCTAACCCATCTCCACTAAAATCTTGTTGAGCTCCTTGATTTCATCGCGCAGAGCGGCGGCTTTCTCGAATTCCAGGTTTTTAGCGGCCTGCTTCATTTCCACCGTCAGATTCTTAATGAGCGCCGGCAGGTCTTCTTCTTTAACGGAAACGGCTCTGCCTCTGGTATCCACCGGAACGGTCATATAATCGGCTTCGTAGATAGAACCAAGCACATTGCTGATCGACTTTTTAATTGTTTCCGGTGTGATATTATTATCTATATTGAACTTCGCCTGAATGGCGCGGCGGCGCTTTGTTTCATCAAGGCAAGCCTGTATGGATCGGGTGATTTTATCGGCGTACATAATAACCCTGCCCTCAACGTTGCGCGCGGCGCGGCCGGATGTTTGAATGAGCGAACGTTCTGAACGCAGAAAGCCCTCTTTATCGGCATCCAGTATCGCCACCAGCGAAACTTCGGGGATGTCCAGACCTTCCCGTAAAAGATTAACACCGATCAAGACATCAAATTCGCCCAGACGCAAATCGCGGATGAGACTGACGCGCTCCAGCGTATGAATGTCGGAATGCAGGTAGCGTACGCGAATATTAAGGCCCGCGTAGTAATCGGTCAGATTCTCGGCCATTCTCTTGGTCAGCGTGGTAACGAGGACTCTCTCCTGCTTTTTAACGCGCCGCCTTATTTCTTCCAGCAGGTCATCCACCTGATGCTGGGCCGGTTTGATTTCTATTTCCGGATCCATCAGGCCGGTCGGACGGATGATCTGCTCCACCCGGACGCCTCCCGCCTTTTCCATTTCGTAAACGGCGGGCGTCGCTGAAATATATATTCGCTGATTGGGCAGAGCTTCATACTCTTCAAAGGTCAGCGGACGGTTGTCCAGCGCCGAAGGCAGGCGGAAACCGTATTGCACCAGCGTTTCCTTGCGCGACCGGTCGCCGCGGAACATGCCGGCCAGTTGCGGCAGTGTGGCATGACTCTCATCAATAACAATCAGGGCGTCCTGCGGCAGATATTCCATGAGCGTCGGCGGCGGCTCTCCCGGTTTTCTTCCGGTCAGATGGCGGGAATAATTTTCAATGCCCTGGCAGTAACCCATCTCCTCCATCATCTCCAGATCAAAGTTGGTGCGCTGCTCCAGACGCTGAACCTCCAGCAGTTTGTTTTGCGCTTTGAGTTCCGTCAGCCTCTGCGCCAGCTCCACCCTGATGTCGGCCGTCGCTCTTTGCAGATTTTCGCGCGTGCTTACGTAATGGCTGCCGGGGTAGATAGCCGTTCTATGCACTGCGCCCAGCTTTTTGCCGCGCAGCGGATCGATCAGCGTCATGGATTCTATGGTGTCGCCGAAAAACTCCACCCGCAGCGCCTTCTCATCTTCATAGGGCGGAAATATTTCCACCACGTCCCCGCGCACACGGAAAGTGCCGCGATGAAAATCAATGTCATTGCGTTCATATTGTATTTCCACCAAGCGCTTTAAAATTTCCTCACGGGGAACATCCAGGCCGACTTCCAGTTGCACAATCATGCCCAGATAAGCCTCCGGCGACCCCAGGCCGTAAATGCAGGATACGCTGGCGACGATGATGACGTCGCGGCGGGTCAACAGAGCGTGAGTAGCCGCGTGACGCAGTTTGTCTATTTCCTCATTGATGGCCGAATCTTTTTCAATATAAGTGTCGGTAACCGGCAGATAGGCTTCGGGCTGATAGTAGTCGTAATAGCTGACGAAGTATTCGACGGCGTTGTCGGGAAAGAGGCTTTTGAATTCTTCATAAAGCTGCGCGGCCAGCGTCTTGTTATGCGCGATAACCAACGTGGGACGCTGCACGCGTTCAATGACATTGGCAACCGTAAAGGTTTTGCCGGAACCCGTGACGCCCAGCAATACCTGATGCTGCCTGCCCGCGGCAATACCGTCCGCCAACGCATCGATAGCCTGCGGCTGATCACCCGACGGAACAAAATCAGTAACAATTTTTAATTTTTCCATATTCTACACTTTGTCATTGCCCGGCTTGGACGGGCAATCCAGTTTATCTGATGTACATCTTTAGCAGAACTATATTTGACTTTACAGGCAATATTCAAGGAATATTTATCTCAACGACGACGCGCGCAATGGCAGCATTTGATTGGAAAAGAAATAACAACTACCCTGATAAATCATCAGTCCATATTATTAAGGTAAAAAAAGAGCTGAAAGGCCACTATCCGAAGCACCTCTGGCCCGACGCCTGGAACGCCATACCGACAAGAAAGACAAAAGGACGCAACGGATGACGGGAAGCAAAATCGTTTGTTCTTGACTTGGAGGGTGCTTTTTCTTATATATCATTAACATAAGTTAAAATTATGTAATCCATTGTTCGAAAGAAAAAGGTGAAGTATGGCTCGGCCCAGGATTGAAATTCCCATGGAAAAAATCAGGGCTTTTTGCGAGAAATGGAAGGTCACGGAGTTTTCATTGTTTGGTTCAGTGCTTCGCGATGATTTCCGTTTGGACAGCGATATAGATGTTTTGCTGAGTTTTGAAGAAAATTCCACATGGAGCCTGTATGAGTTTGTCGATATGAAAGATGAACTTCAGGCTATTTTTGGCCGTAAGGTTGACCTAGTGGAAAAAGAGGCGATACGCAATCCCTATCGGCGGCGTGCCATGCTAACAGAGCAAGAGGTTCTCTATGCCGCGTAACGAAAGCCGTGATCCAGCCTACCTCTGGGACATGCTCGATGCCGCAAGCGCCATATCAACATTTGTTGCCGGACGCACATTTCATGATTTTCAAACAGACAGGATGCTTAGAAACGCCATAGAACGAAACATGGAAATTATCGGCGAGGCGGCAAATCGCGTTTCAGAAAATTTTCAGAAAGCTCACCCGGAAATTCCATGGAGGAACATCATTGGCCAGAGAAATATTTTGATCCATGAATACGGGGAAGTAAAAAATGAAAGAATCTGGATCGTTGCCACGGAAAAAATTCCCGAACTTATTGCCTCATTAAAGCCATTCCTGCCGCAAGAGTCCACAAAGAGTGATAAAACTTGAGCAAAATTGCGTTAATTAATTCAGAGGTAATATGAACGATGTCATAAAAATAGATTATAAGGAAGACTTCATTTATCGAGTTGTTTTTGATAACGGCAAGAGTGGTGATGTTGATTTCTCTGATTATCTAGTGTAGTGCGTCTAACGCTTCTTTACATTTAGCGATCTTCGCCAATATTTTATCCACCGGTGCGCTCCAGACGAACACTTGAGGATTTTGGTTGTGATTTTCCATATATTCGTTGATAGCTGCGATCAATTCCGGAACGCTGGAGAAAGCCCCGCGCCGGATACGTTTGTCGGTGATTTCGCGGAACCAGCGCTCGACCATGTTGAGCCACGAACTGGAGGTCGGCGTAAAATGCAGATGAAACCGCGGATGGCGCTTGAACCAATCCTTGACTCGCGGGTGCTTGTGTGTGGAATAATTGTCCACAATCAGATGAAGATCCCGATCCGCTGGTGTTTGCGTATCGATCTTCTTGAGAAACCGGATAAACTCCTGGTGCCGGTGGCGTGGCATACAATCGCCAATGACCTTGCCGTCGAGTACGCTCAGGGCGGCAAACAATGTCGTTGTGCCGTTGCGTTTGTAGTCGTGAGTTTGCCGTACTGGAATTCCCGATCTGAGGGGTAGCAGCGGTTGTGTGCGTTCCAGTGCCTGTATTTGGCTCTTTTCGTCCACGCACAGAACCAGCGCCTTTTCCGGTGGGTTCAGATACAGGCCCACAACATCGGTCAGTTTCTCGACAAAGTTTTTGTCGCGACTGAGTTTGAAAGTCTCTATTAAATGGGGTTTGAGGTTGTGCATTCCCCAGATGCGACGAATACTGGCCTCTGATAGATTTTGCGCCTTGGCCATGCTGCGCGTGCTCCAATGCGTGGCATTTTGTGGCTTTGTATGCAAGGTGGCTTCGACAACGGCCTTGATTTTGGCTGGTGTGATACGGTGCTTGCGGCCAGGACGAGGTGCATCTTTTTCGAGTCCGGCTAAACGCAAGGCCAGAAACCTTTCGCGCCACAGTTGTATGGTCGGACGCGACAAACCTAACGTTGCGGCAATATCCTGATTGCTCACACCGTTTACGGCCATAAGAATGATCTTGGCGCGTTGAACTTGTCGTATAGGCAATGAACGGCTTCGTGACCAAGTATCCAATGTCGCTTGTTCCGCAGTTTCGAGTATGATGGGTTTTGTTGTTCGGCTCATGTAGAATCATATTACATATCCAAGCTTATATGTCAAGCTATTTACGACTCACTACACTAGGCAGAGGTCCTGTTTTCGAACCTCTGAGAGATAAATCTTTTTTCAGAAAAACAAAGATCGAAGGCGGAACTATTGCCTGTCCCATCGGTGCTGATATCGCCCGGGAATCGCTTCATGAAAAAGTATGTTCCAATTAAGTGTTATGTCCCCTGAACTCTACTAAACTGTCTGTGAGGAAACTCATACTTTCTGCAGAAATCCAGATAATAAAGAAGCCTCTTTTGATAAGACCCATGCAGGGAGATCGGGATTCCTCTGATTTGAAGCAGTTCATCAAATTTCGACCGCAATGCAGAAGGGATTGCCAGTATGTGGAGATATTCTTCTTCTATGTAATTTTAATTTTGAAATGATATCCGGAAGTAAAAAATAAACTGTTGCATAATTCTGTCAAGAGATTTATAAAATAAAAGTTGTATTTACAATGGGATAGGGGAAGCCTACAGGTAGTTAGTGCAAAGCAGCAACCCGATGACCGCAATCTGGAGTCCCATGGCTTCCGGCTGTTGTTAAGATATCCAGAAACTATAGAATAATTTGTTCCCGACGACTGCGTTGCCGCGAAGTTCGGACAAAAGCAAAATCGGTGGGCGAAAGGAGGATTTAAGGCATGGGAATATCGTGTACGTTCGGATTTCACAGCTGGGAAGGTTGCAAATGCTCGAAGTGTGGCAAGACCAAAGACGAAGGACATGACTGGAGGAAAGACTGCGAGAAGTGCTCCAAGTGCGGAGCTACCAGAACAAACGCCCATCAGTGGGACGGATGCAAGTGCAAGGCTTGCGGCAAGACCCGGGATGAAGGGCATGACTGCAGCAAGGACTATGATAAGTTCGCTACGTGCGGAGAGGAACTCGCAGCGACATCCACTAAAACTTACGGACAAAAAGCTGCTCAAAATACAGAACGAAGTAATATTGAAACTGTCAAAGTCGGCAATCAAGAATGGATGTCCTCGAACTTAAATGTTAGACGATTCCGTAATGGTGACCCAATACCTGAAGCCAAGACAGATGAAGAATGGGAAAAAGCTGGGAGTGAGTGCAAACCAGCTTGGTGTTATTATGAAAGCAATTCAGAGAATTGTAAGTTGTATAATTTATATGCAGTTAAAGATAACAGAGGACTAATACCGGAAGGTTGGCATATACCAACAGAAACAGATTTAAAAACTTTAGCCGCAACATTAAACAAAACTGGTAATCCAATTAGATCTAGTCTAATCATATTTTACGCGATGAAGCATGGCAACCGACGGGCAGATGGATACTTCGAAGACGACACCATTGAGTTTTGGGGTTATAAGAATAAGAAGCCTTACTACGAATTCTACTCTTACGGTCAAGCCAGTACTCTCAAGTATGACCATAGCGTAGTATGCTCCTTCGAGACCGTGTTTGACAATTCAGGTGGGTTTAGCATAAGGTGTCTTAGAGATAGTAATGAATCACAGAAAACGACAGAACAAATACCGCAGCAGGAACCGAATGTTATGCACGGTCGCGTTACAGCATTAATTATTAATTACGAAGGGCAGCAAAGCAGGGATGTTGAACAGCAAACAATTAATCATCTCACGCCATTTCTGAAACCGGGGTCTTGTCGTATCATGACGTATTGCAATGCTGAGCCGCCAGTTCTCAAGCAAGGAGAAAAGATGTGCGACTTGATTTTAAACGTAAACACCACAAGCGCCGGTGTTGGAATGGAAACAATGATGGCATATATAGCTACAAAATCACAGAAGGGCCTAACTCATCCTATTGAAAAAGTGGGTTATTGGGTTGGTGAAATAAAAGGCACTAAAATTCATGCTATACTCTGTCTTGACTGATAATGGAGATATTTTAAACTTAATTTTGCAATGCCAACGTGCTAACGAATCATTACTAGAGATCATTTTGTTCCAGCGCTCGCTCTGTTCGACCTTGTCCCGTCGCCTTGCACCAGAACAAGGCACTTCACCTGTCGGCTCGGCCGTTGAACCTTTGGTTTTCCGTCCGCTCCGCAGGTGAGCGCCGCGATTAGCAGAAAAATTTCATCAATCGGTGAGAGTTAATATATGAACCTCGATGTCCTTATTCCACAAATATGGTATGATTTCATCGGCCGAATCGTTCCGGGAACATATGTTCTTGGTTATCTTATGTGGCTTCATCAGATGTCTGTATCAGGAAAAACATCATTGACAAGCATAATACCTGTAGAACTTAATCAATACTCATTCCTTGCGACTTTTATAACTTTGACGATTGCTTATCTGATCGGCGCGCTTGCTGGTGCCATTTGGCTTTGGGTTGAAGATAAATTCCCTATATTCAATAAAAAGCATCTCGTCAAAGTAATGACAAAGGAAGAGGAAAATCTAGTTTCGATACATGTTATTCATAAGACACAATTTGCCGATTACCTAATACCCTTTATTTATGATTACATTCAGTTAGGATTTCCTAAAATGGGAGCAAGAATCGCAAAGTTAAGAGGTGAACAACACCTATGTGGAACTCTGATTCTCTGTTCTGTCTTCATAGGATTCTACAACTTGACTATAACCAATTACCAATTATTTTCTATCATACCATTCTTAGTTGTTTTTCTTTCTACGGTTTTCTACCGACATTTGATAGATCGATTAGGGAAATCTATGATAAACGGATGGGGTTTTTTACGAAAAGGTTTGTCAGAAAAATAGCAGTAAGGGAAAATTCAGGAATTGAAGGAACATCCATGATAAGAAAAGGAAAGAGGAAAACAAAAAATAAATGGCGACGGTTCTGTTTATTATGAAAACCCAGCATTTCTTCTTCGGATGCCTATGCTTCATAATCAGCAAAGATAAGACGGTACTTTCAGGTGCCGCCTTATTTTCCTTCAGGGATTGTCCGAGATTGTGCAACTCAAAGATAATCGCCACGATTGAACTTGATGGTTTCGACGGTGGAGGTCACGAGAAGCCGGTTGAGAAGATCCGTGATCCCGTTTCCTTCGGGAAGAGTTTCCAGAACGGGAAGGAGTTCCTGCGTCTGCTGCTCCAGCTGACTTACGATGGTTGATGTTTCCTTCAGGCTAATCCTTGGATCTTCCATTTGTTTCTGATAGTTCTCGCAAGGGAATGATAGAGATGTCGGGTTGTTACAAAAAAGCATTATTTTTTGTCATTGCCCGGCCAGAACGGGCAATCCAGTTTTTTTCCTCATTCTTGCTGAGCAGAAAACCAGTCACTGGACAAGTCACACCAATCAGGATTTCCTTTTTCGATGAGGTCTATTTTCCATATCCGTGTCCACCGCTTTAATTGCTTCTCTCTTTGTAAGGCCGCATTAATATCATTTGTAGCTTCATAATAGACAAGATTATGCACATTGTATCTGCTTGTAAATCCTTCAGCCAGATTATTTTTATGTTCATAGAGGCGTCTCTCTAAATTATTTGTAACCCCAATGTACAAAGTTCCATTTCGTTTGCTCGCTAATATGTACACATAGTAAGTATTTGTCATAAACAATTTCCTGGATTGCCCGGTCAAGCCGGGCAATGACAACTCGAATGATTCGCTACTTTTTTCAGGGCTGCTCAAAAATGCCTCGAGGCAGGGCCTCGCGCCTTGAGGAATAAGGCATATCAACTCATTAAGGCTGTTCAAAACGGCTCAGATACGCGGCGCACAAGGCCTTCGGAGTGAGGCGTATCTGTTCACAATTTTTCAGGGCTGCTCAAAAATGCCAAGATGCAAGGCGTGCGAGGATTTAGGAATGAGGCCTACTTTTGCGTAGGCCGCAGTGACTAAACCGGAGCACAACGCCGCAGATGGGCGTTTTTCAGCAGCCCGGCTATCACAGGAAGAGGACGGGTTCCCGCAGTATCGCCTCCCTCGCCCGATAAGCGCAGGCGGCGATATCCGGGTGCGTATCTTTCAGAGCGGCAATTTGCCGCAGGCTGTCGGCAGTGCGCAGAACCAGCATCGCCAGATCGCCTTCGGCGAATCCTGTAGCTTTGATGACGCTTTCCCAACTGCGGCCCAGCGCCCAAAAATACATGGCAACTCCCACCGCGGGATAAATTTTCGCCGTGCAAAATCCCGCCGCATCAAGACGGCGCACCAGCGGCCTGACGGCTAGCAGCACTTTCCTTAACGCCAAAGCAAGTTTTGGCGGTACGTCGTTCGGCACCACGCTGATTTCATTATCACGGTCATAAGCAAAAAGAGAAACAGCCGCCGCCATAATTTTTTCGTTTTGCTCCGGAAAAGCCTGTTCCCGTAAACATTCTGCTACCAGCAGCGGAGAATCAAGGCGCAATCTGGCGGCCCAGTAGCCGTCGTCGGTGAGTCTGCCGTTTTCCAGCACAAAACCTTCCGCCTGCAAAAAATCCAGATGTCGGCAAAAATCAACCCACAGCGTTTTTGCCGCTTTGTTTGTTAAATTATGATGGCGCTCATTTTGCTGATAGGCCGCCAGCGATCTTTCAAATATATCCTGGATATCGGACGGTGTCTGCGACATCAACAGATTCAGGATCATGCCGAAATCATTTTTCAACTGGCTTAAAATATCCTCCGGCGCCTTAAACAATAACCGCCGGATGTGGATGATATCCATAAATTTTCCGGGTATCGCCAGCATAAAGCCGATTTTGTCCTGGCCGCGCCTTCCCGCCCGTCCCGTCATTTGGCGAAATTCGGTAGCCGACATCGGCAGGAAATCATGACCGTTGTATAAATCCGAATTAAAAAGGACGATTGTCCGCGCCGGAAAATTAACCCCCGCGGCGATTGTCGATGTGGCGAAGATAGCCCGCAGGTGTCCCCTGTTCATCATTTCTTCCACCAGTAATTTCCAGGCCGGCAACTGACCTCCGTGATGTGCAGCAATACCGAATGATTTCAGCGCTTTTAACTGCCGATGGTTTTGCAGAGCGGGAAACCTTGTCAGCAATTCCTCTAAAGAATCGTTAAATTCTTCTGAATAAGGCAGAGGCGCAATAAACTCTTTTGCCTTGAGGGCGGCGTCGCATTCTGCGCGCGATTTTAAAAAAAATATCGCCGGCAGAAGCCTGAACTGCTCCAGAATTCTAATGATACCGCCGTATTCAGGCTTGCATCTGCGCATGTTATATTTTTCCGAAGATTTTCTTAAAAAATCAGCGACCGGCGAGGAAAGACTTTTCCCTTTCAGCAAAGGAAGCAGCCTGCCGGATGGATGCAGAAAAAGAGGATACAGCGGTACCGGCCGTTTTTCTTCATTAATAACTATGCAGCGCTTGTTACGGATCACTTCCAGCCAGCAGGCGATCTCCCCGCCATTACCGATGGTTGCGGAAAGAAGAAGCAGGTTAATCCGCACCGGCAGGTAAGTCATGACTTCCTCCCAGACAACACCGCGGTCAATATCTCCGAGAAAGTGGACCTCGTCGAGAATGACCAGATCGAAATCCAGATTGCGCCCTTCATGCATGGCGTCGTAAAGCTGATTGCGCAGTATTTCCGTTGTACCGACAATTATCGGAGCATCCGTATTTTCCTTGGTGTCTCCGGTGATAATGCCAACGTTTTCCGCATCAAAATGCAGGCCGAATTCAATCCATTTGGAATTGGAGAGCGCTTTCAGCGGAGAGGCATACCAGGACCTGCCACCTTTTTTCAGCACCGATAAAATGGCTTCGCGGGCAATCCAGGTTTTACCGGAACCGGTGGGAGCGATAACCAGGCAGTCGGTTTCTTTTATCGCCTGCAGCGCATCTTTCTGAAAATCGTCGGGAACAAAAGGGGTCTCACGCGGTTTGCCGATCCGCGCCAGAACACTTTTCAGTGCGGGATCAATCTCCGGCTTCATTGCCTGCGGATGAGGTTTCGTCCGGCGTTTTTTGGGGGCAAATATTTTTTTGGAGGAAGGATAATATTTATTGTCTTTAATAATGCTGCCTCTTCACTGGTATTTTTTTCTTTATGTTTATCATAAAGATGCCTGAATGAAAATCACAATAAAAAAGCCCCTTGTCCATCCGCACAAGGGGCTTTAATCTTCTAACCTTCAGCCTTTAGCCATCGGCCTTCAGTCTTAATCCTTTTTACATTCCCATACCCATACCACCCATACCACCCATACCAGGAGGCATACCCATTCCACCACCGGCGCCCTTCTCTTCGGGCTTGTCGGCGATCATGCACTGCGTAGTCAGCAGCAATGACGACACGGAGGCTGCATTCTGCAGGGCGAAGCGGGTAACCTTGGTCGGATCAATAACACCGGCTGCGATCATATCTTCATAAACATCGGTGCGGGCGTTGAAACCAAATGCACCCTTCTTCTCTTTTACTTTTTCTACAACGATAGTGCCTTCCAGACCGGCGTTGGCGGCAATCATTTTCATCGGTTCTTCGATTGCTTTCTTCACGATGTTCAGGCCGACATTTTCATCACCCTCGAGGATAAGTTTGGCCAAAGCAGGCAGAGTGCGCAGATAAGCAACACCACCGCCGGGGACAATTCCTTCTTCAACGGCGGCGCGGGTAGCATGCAGTGCATCTTCCACGCGGGCTTTCTTTTCTTTCATTTCGGCTTCAGTTGCAGCACCGACTTTAATTACGGCGACGCCGCCGACTAATTTAGCCAGACGTTCCTGCAATTTTTCACGATCATATTCGGAAGTGGTTTCTTCGATCTGGGAACGGATTTGTTTGACACGGGCTTCAAGATCAGCACGCTTACCGGCGCCGTCGATAATAGTTGTATTATCTTTATCAATCGTAATCTTTTTGGCGCGTCCTAAATCTTCGAGTTTTACGTTTTCCAGTTTAAAGCCTAGTTCTTCGGTAATCATCACGCCGCCTGTGAGAATGGCGATGTCTTCAAGCATAGCCTTGCGGCGATCGCCGAAGCCCGGAGCTTTAACGGCAGCCACATGCAGGGTACCACGAATCTTATTGACAACCAGTGTCGCCAGCGCTTCGCCTTCAATGTCTTCGGCAATGATCAGCAACGGACGGTTTGTTTTGGCAACTTGCTCTAAAATGGGGAGCATGTCTTTCATGCCGCTGATTTTCTTTTCGTAGACTAAAATCAAAGCGTCTTCCAGCGCAACAAGCATCTTATCGGCGTTGGTAACAAAGTAAGGAGAAAGGTAACCGCGATCAAACTGCATACCTTCTACGATTTCCAGTTCCGTTTCGAGACCTTTGGCTTCTTCAACAGTAATAACACCTTCTTTGCCGACTTTCCCCATGGCCTCTGCAATAATATTGCCGATTGTTTCATCGTTATTGGCGGAGATTGTGCCAACCTGGGCAATTTCTTTTTGGTCTTTGGTGGGTTTGCTCATTTTGCCGAGTTCTTTAACAACAACTTCGACAGCTTTATCAATGCCTCTCTTAACATCCATCGGGTTGCTGCCGGCGGCGACGGCTTTAACGCCTTCGCGGTAAATGGCCTGCGCCAGGAGGGTTGCGGTGGTGGTGCCGTCACCGGCGACATCGCTGGTCTTGCTGGCAACTTCTTTCACCATCTGGGCGCCCATGTTCTCAAATTTGTCTTCCAATTCAATTTCTTTGGCCACTGTTACACCGTCTTTTGTTACATTAGGTGAACCGAAAGTTTTATCAATTATTACATTACGGCCTTTCGGACCAAGAGTCACCTTAACTGCATCCGCCAGGGTGTTGACACCCTTCAGCATCGATTTTCTAGCTTCTTCATCATAAAGAAGTATTTTTGCTGGCATCGTTTGTATTCCTCCTTCTTATTTACTATTCTTAATATTATTATTTTTCGATAACGCCTACAATGTCGTCTTCTCTCATGATCACAAATTCTTCGCCATCAATCTTGACATCGGTTCCGGCATATTTGTTGAAAAGAATCTTGTCGCCTTCTTTGATATCCATTTTGATCAGCTTCCCATCAGAGGCTACTTTCCCCTTACCGACAGCAATAACTTCTCCTTCAATCGGTTTTTCTTTGGCTGCATCCGGGATGATAATCCCCCCCTTGGTTTTTTGGTCTTCTTCCACGCGTTTCACAAGCACTCTATCCTGTA
>Ga0302251_1000689_pt1 | contig 27629 bp, 5 predicted proteins | sample AAG_RA_Gln_MG_FD_193534 | JGI IMG/M metagenome (GOLD analysis project Ga0302251, IMG submission 193534) | Enriched activated sludge microbial communities from anaerobic digester in WTTP, New Holstein, Wisconsin, United States - AAG_RA_Gln | ecosystem: Engineered > Bioreactor > Anaerobic >... | reverse complement strand
CCACAAATTCCCCGAATACCTGGAGAATTTCTCGCCAGCAGAAAAAGTGCGGGATTTTATAGCGACTATGACAGACCGCTATTACAATGAAGAAATTAAGGCATATCTACTCCCCTGGAGAGGATAATAATGTTTTTTAAACTTACTAAACATAAGGAGTAATAATGAAAAAAATTCTCTTAACCCTCGTTTTTACCGGTGTTCTGCTATTTATCTTTGCAGTTCCCCGAAATTTGGTAGTTGTAGAAATTTCTACCGGAACCTGGTGTACTTATTGTCCAGGAGCCGCTATGGGTGCCGATGACTTAATAGCAAATGGTCAGCCGGCAGCTATCATTGAAAATCATACGGGTGATAGCTTTGCCAATGTCTATTCTAATGCCCGACATAGTTATTACAATCCAAGCGGTGTTCCTACTGCTTATTTTGATGGATTAAATGCTGTGGTGGGTGGTAATCATACCCAATCAATGTATTCTTCTTACCTGCCCAGAGTTACATCGCGTATTGCTGTTCCTTCCAAATATACCATTTCTGCGACAGGTTCTCTGGATGGAACTAATTTAAACATTGTTGCTACAGTTGCCAAACCGGAAGCTGACACCAATACCAATGTCCTTTTACATTGCGTTGTTACAGAATCACATATTCAGTATTCCTGGCAGGGTCAGACGCATCTTAATTTTGTAAACCGCTTGATGTTACCCAATCAAAACGGAACTGCTGTTTCTCTTGCCACTGGAGAAGAGCAGACCTATAATCTTAGCGGAATTATTAATCCTGCCTGGAATATCAACACTTGTGAAGTAGTTCTTTTCCTGCAGAATAATGCTACTAAAGAAATCCTTCAAGGAGTTAAATATCCCCTGCCCGGTCTGGTGGGAGTTAATCCTGTTTCAGTAACTGAACTCAATTTTCCCGATACCTATATTGGAGATAGCAGCAGTTTATCTTTTATGGTAAATAACTTTTTTAATTTTACTGTAACCGGCACAATTTCTTCATCCAATCCTGTTTTTGTTCCTGAACAAACCAATTTCAGCATTGAACCCTATCAAACCTGCACTATAAATGTAAATTTTGTTCCTGCTTCTGCGGTTCAATATACAGGAACCTTAACTTTAGACAGCAATCTAGGTGGCTACAATGTAGTGCAGATTCCCCTTACCGGAACCGGTTTTAATAATGCCCCTCCTGTTGCCGGCAATTTGATAATAGCAGGTCCCCCGGTCGTCTATCAAGGGCTGACAGTTCTTTATGATTTTTCTGATCCGGATGGCAATTTGGAAGGCAACAGCCAATTCCAGTGGATGAGGATGTTCAATAATCAACCGTTAGTAATCCCCAATGCCGTTCAACAGACCTATATTATTCAACCGGAAGATATGGATTATCCAATTGCCTGTCAAGTAACTCCTGTTGACCAATACGGTTTGGCAGGAACTCCTGTTTTAAGTTCTCCTACTATTCCTATTGAAGATTTGCCTGCACCGCAGAATCTTACGGGAACTTTAACTCCTCCTAATACTGTTACCCTGCATTGGGAAAAACCAATTCATTATCAGGGAAAGGTCTTTAGCGGATATAAAATTTTCCGTGATGGAACAGTTCTATACAACTTAATGAATCCCGATTCACTTTCGTATGTTGATTTAAATGTTCCTGATGGCACACATACTTATTGGGTATGTTCCATTTTTACATATCCTCTGGTTTTTTCCAGCCCTTCCAATTCGGTTACAATTAACATAAATGTGCCCAATAGTGATGAGATTGCTCCGGCTCTGAAAAGCGTTAGTGTTTACCCTAATCCTTTCAAAACAACAACTAATTTCCAAATTTCCGGCAAAGCCAATCGCCCTGTAACTATTGAAATCTATAACTTGAAGGGTCAACTGATAAAGCGTTTGGCAACCAAAACCGACCAAAATGGTTTAGCTCAAATCAGCTGGATTGCTTTAGATGAAAATACCAAGCCCGTCAGAAACGGGATTTATTTCTATCGGACTATTAGTGATAGCGCCTGCGAAACCGGAAAACTAATCCTGCTAAAGTAATCATCAATCAACATTCCTAATTGTTTATTCACAAACCTCTCCCAATGGCAAGGTGACCATTGGGAGTTTTTTTCTTTTGCCTCCAAAGAATGCCCTTGAAAGAAAATGGAATGACAACTGCCAATTTGCCCTCTGCCAAAAGCCCTTTAGGGCGACATCGGAAGGTTGAAGTCCTCGTCAACCCCCCGGATAAAAAGGTTGAGAAGGTTGAGAAGGTTGAGAGGGTTGAGATCCAAAAATGGCTGAAAAACGCTTCGCTCTAAGCTCTCTGCCCTCTGCCAAAAGCCCTTTAGGGCGACATCGGAAGGTTGATGTCCTCGTCAACCCCCCGGATAAAAAGGTTGAGAAGGTTGAGAAGGTTTAGAGGGTTGAGATACAAAAATGGCTGATAAACCCTTCGCTCTAAGCTCTCTGCCCTCTGCCAAAAGCCCTTTAGGGCGACAAAATGATAGCGATGGGTGCGTAAGCCCCTCGGAAAAAGAGAGATACAATCCCCATTCCAAATTTAATATTCTGATTCCGAAAAGGGTTATCCGGAAGCTAAAAATCAGTTATGAGGCAACCATTTATGATTTATACATAAATAAATTATATTATATTATTCTTATATTGAAAGTCACATAGTATATAACATTTATTTTGGTAAGCCATAAATAATAACTTTATCGTCCTGTGCTAAAAAAATCAGAAGGGATACAATAAGACGATGAAAGGAATGTTTTGTTGCTCAGATATTGGACAAAAGTGAGAGGGCAATAGATACTATACCCGATAGTTCCGTAGTTCATAGGCATATAATAGATGCTGTCTTTTCCTGAATGAAATTACAAGACAGAAGCTATGCTCCGTTCATTATTTTGATTTATAAAATTACTTTGTAGCTTTTGTCTAACTGCCTGTTACCTTGTCACTTATTTAACGATCCCTTAACGCTGCCGTAACACTTCCGTAACACTTCCTTAACGGCGTTAGGGAATCGTTAAAGAAGTGTAAAGGCAGCATAAAAGATTCAACTTGGGAGGAAATAATTCACTGTCTAAAAACAGGTAAAAGTTGCGACAATTGCAAGCTAAGTTATTGAGACCTAAAGTAAATTTTTAATTTGGGACACGATAAATTATGAACAGGTAACAGAGGAAAAAAGGTTCAGGTAAATATTTTCTTCTTATGCATTATCAATATGAAAACTATATTAGCTAAATTTGCGTGCCCAATCTTTTTTATCCGTGCAATCTGTGCCATCCGATATAGACAATATTTACCCTGTTCAGTAAAAAAAGAATCCCGAAGCAAGCTTCAGGATTCTTTAATAACATTAACTTCCTGGAAGTTTATTTTTCCACAGTAAAGGAATAAATGTTTCTGCCTTGAGATTGAACTTTCCAACCCAACATCATATCAGCAATTTTTTCCGTAGTTTGTTCCTCCAGGTTACCCAAAAGGTCACGCACATTGGCGGACTGAATTTTGCCGTTATCCAGGAAGAGGTCAACCTTAATATTGAATTGTTTTTTATCAGCCAGGGTCTGATTAATCATAGTTTTAAACTGGTTTTCCAAAGAAGCAGGAATTCCTGTTTGGGTAACTGCATAAATAGAATCCTTGGAAATGGTTTTCACTACCCGGGCTTTTTTCTCTGCCTGAGAAAATTCTTTTTCTATATCTTCGTAGGTATCTTCCATATATTCAATGCCCAAAATTTTCATTTCGGTTCTGCGGTTTCTTTGTCTTCCTTCGGGAGTGGAATTGGAAGCAATAGGTTTATCAAATCCGTAGCCAACGGTCTTAATGCGTTTGGGATCAATGCCGTTTTTGATTAAGTAATCAGCAACAGCTTTAGCGCGTGCTTCGGAAAGTTTTTGATTATATTGTTTACTGCCAATATTATCTGTATGTCCCGAAAGCTCAATTTCCAGGGTCTCATTTTCTTTCATTGTAGCCAAAACCGGTTTCAGGATTTCCAGAGACCTGGGAGTAAGAACTGCTTTATTAAATTCAAATTCTACATTCTCCAGTTCAAAGACAGCTTCTTTTTCCAGTTTGGATAAACGGAAGTTTTTAGTTATATTTTGCTGATCTTCAGGAATATTTATTTCTCCGGAAACCTGCAGATAATTGGGTTTGGAAACACGATATTGCAAATTAGGCATACGCGGTAAAGAAATGCTGTAGTCACCGTTACTATCCGTTACAACCCGGTATTCAATAATTTCATTTTCACTTTCATAAATCCAGGCAACCATAGCTATTAAAGGATTATCATTTTCGTCAAAGACCTTACCGCTAAGTGTAACTTCCTTCCCCAATTTAACCAAACGAATAATTGTATCATAACTATTCACATTTTGAGGAATAGTGATAATTTCTTCCCGCACTGCATAGCCGGGTTCTTCAATTCTGTATTTAAGCTTTTCCATTAAGGGTGTGTAGAGTTTAAAGGCACCTTCATTATTGCTTTCTACAATAACTTCAGTTAATTCTCCTTCATAAACATAACTCCAGCGAATACTACACTGAACAGGATTGTTTTCTTCATCCAGAACTTTGCCGTTGATAGCAAGATTTCCACCTTCTCCAATACCTGTTTCTGTGGGAAGAGTAATATTAACAAAAATTTCATTCTTATCCGGTGGAATTTCAATTTTACCTGTTGTCTTTTTATATCCTGGAGTATTGATTTCAAAAGCAATATCTTTGGCATCCCCGGGAAGGGTAAAAGAAAAAGTTCCTAATTCATCAGAGCCAATAATACGCATAAATGTTTTATCACCAAGATTATAAACCCATATAATATCTGTTTTCACAGGTTGATTTTTATCATCTACAACTACACCGCTGATTTTCAATTCATTAAACACTTGAGGAATAACCGGTTGTTCTTCAGTGGGCTTAACTCCCGTTAGTAAAACAATTTGTTCCTTCATCTTATCCAGCAAGCCAAGGTCTATTGTATAAATATCTTCCTGACCCATACCACCAACGCGATTAGAACATAAATATGCTGTTATACCATCAGGAGCAATAACAAAATAACGATCATCCTTAACAGAATTGATAATCGGACCCATATTTACCGGTTTGCTCCATTCCGTCCAGGAATTGCCAATTCTGGTTGCAACAAAGATATCATTACCTCCATAACTGTTATGCCCGAAAGAAGCAAAATAAAGATATTTACCATCCGGACTTAAAAAAGGTGATTGTTCGTCATAAGGCGTATTAATTACATCACCTAAATTAACTGGTATTGACCATATTCCGTTTATATTTTCAGAAACAAAAAGATCATAATTATTATGATTGCCGTCACGATTGCTGGTTAAAAACATAACTTTATCGCGCCAGATAAAGGGTTGCAGGTCATAATATTTACTGGAGACCTCTTTGATCATTATGGGTTTGGTCCAGCGTCCTTTACTATCTAAAGTTGTCTGATAAATATCTCCATTAGTTGTATCTTTGGAATAGTATCCAAATAAATAAGCAGTATTGCCATCCATAGATAGAGAGCCAAACGATTCATTATAGTCAGTGCAAAGTTCATCTACTTCAATTGCTTCACTGAATACATTGTTCTGCTGCAAAGACAGAAAAATATTTTCCTTACCGAAATTACTGCGTCGGAGTGAACTGAAATATATATATTTACCGTCTGGAGTAAAGACCGGAGCATATTCAGAATCACTTGTATTGATGCTGCCTTTCAATTTTCCCAGGGACACTGAAACAGATGTTTGTTCTTGATACAGAGCAACCTCATAAAGCATCTGCAGCAAATCTTCCTGCACTAAGGGGTCTGCTCCCAATGATTTTTTTTGGTATTCAGATAGCCAAATATGCGCTTGTTTATAATCCCCTAAAGCCAGATGGACTTTCCCGCACAACAAGGCATATTCAGGATCCTGATTGTCAGGTGCCTGAATCAAATTCAGATTTTGTTTCGCGGAAGCATAATTACCCAATTCATAATATTGCCGGGCATTAATAAAATAGATGTTATCATTCAAGGCGAGAGCAAACTGGCAGGACAGGAGGATTATCAACCAGATTATTAGTTTCTTCATTATATCTCCTCTAATGTGATGGCTCCCCCCTGAGAAAAAATCCTCAGGGGAAAACCACCCACAATTTTTTTATTGCATACCAGATATCCCGGTTACAAGCGTTTTAAAAACGCAGTAACAGGGAAACTGAATGAGTATCATTCAAGTATTCATCATGTGCCATCTGGAATGCATAATTCAATTCTAACATCTTAAACCGCAGTCCTGCACCAGCTGTAAAAGCACCGTCATTAACACCGGCACGAATTCCAGCTTGAACTTTGGATAGGATATCAGACCAGGTTGCACTCTCTCTAATACGAATTCCGGATAAACTGGAGCCAATTTCAGCTTCATCTCTAACGCCGAGCCAATATTCAACTCCCAAACGCAATTTTGACTCCTCAAAATTATCGCGACCGGAAAGGTCTGCGGCAATAATCATACCCGGTATTGGATAAGCAGCAACTCCAGGAATGAACTCTACCGGAATGTCATCTTCTTCTCCAGGATAACTGGCTATTAAATCCCTAACTACCATTCCCACATTAAAATAGCGATTGATATGATAGAGGAATCCCAGGTCTACTCCATAACCGGTATCGGAATCATTATCTTGATTGGAGAGATAGAACTTGGGCGTAATGCCTAAATTCAGCTTGGAGATTTTGGCAGCATAACTTAAAGCTAAAGTGTTATCACTATTGCTAAAATCCCCTATAGGGTTGCCATTAATATCGTATCCTGGAATATCGCTAACAGTAGCATTTTGCCAGGATGCAGCAACATAACCTATGGGCAAAACAAACCCTAAAGCAACTGCATTATGATTTCTATCCCAAGCCATATTCTGTCTTGTGCCTGAAGTAAATTCTATCGTTTTAACATCTGCCAAAACTGCCGGATTTAGGTATGCGCTTGAGACATTATCCAAAAACGCGGTTCCAGTTCCACCCATACCATTAGAACGGGCATCTATACCGAGCAATTGATATACTGCTGCAGAATTATCTTCAGCAAAGACAGAAGACAGTGAAATCATCAGTATCAGGGCTATCAGTACTAATTTAATTTGTTTCATTTTTTTCCTTCCTTTCGGTTGGAAGGGAGGGGGAGCTCCCCTCCCCTCTTCACCAATTTACTTGATAGCTATCTTAACTACCTTTTCTACTATCTTCGTGCCGTCGTTGGCAATCACACGGGCAAAATATGCTCCGCGCGCTAGTTTTACACCATCATTATTTCGACCGTCAAAAACGATCTCTGCTTTACTCTTACCCTGCACCTTGCCACTTGAACTTAAGGTGCGAACTTCACGACCCGCAAAGTCATATATTTGGATCTTTACATAAGCACCATTAGTCAAAGTAATGGCAAATTTGGCAGTTCCATCTATGCTGGGATTCGGATATACATAAGCATCCGCAATCGCCAGTTCAGCTGGAGGTAGAGGAGCTGAAATCATCGTGAAACTAATTGTTTCCATAGCTTGGTTACCTGCATTATCCCATGCAGTTACACGCACGGTGTAAGTTCCAAGTATCAGATTATCTATTTCGTGACTTACTTCAGTAATACCTGCACCTGTTTCAACAGGAACTCCAACAGGCATTCCATTAGGATCAATAATCACCATACGGCTTCCAGCAATTCCTGAACCGGAACTGTTTTTGCCGCCATTCTTCAGAAGAGGAACAAATTCACTGAATTGGGCTTCAATTCTAACCTTAGTGGTCTCATCCACCAAAGTAATTTCAGCACCATTTACAGGATTAAGAATTGTTATTACTGGAGCAGACCGATCCACACCATAATAGTGGTTAGCTTCAGTTACATTACCAAATTGATCGGTAGCTATTACTTGCAAGCGGACAGAGGTCTCACCCGCAGGAATCATACCACCATTCAATATTACGGTGTAAATACCATTTTCCGGATTTACGGTGAGCGGACCCATTATGGTTGCTCCCGAAGGATAGGTAATTACATTTGCAGTAACCGTAACAGGAACTACTGCATTAATTGTGAAGTTAAGGTTATTAGGACCTACGGAATTCAACCAGGCAATATCGGTGAAGTTAATCGTAGGAGCAGTAGCAGGAGTAACTATGAAGTTACGCGTTGCCATTGCTTGATTTCCTACATTATCTTTTGCCAGGATGCTTATGTTGTAGGTTCCGTATTGATCAACAACAAGCTGCTTTGTAATAACCTGAGTATTTTCAGGATAATCAATATTTACAGCTTCGCTTCCATCAGGAGACAATACGATAAGATTCACTGAAGCTATTCCCGAACCTGCTTTATCCTTCGGATCACTTGAAATACTACGCTGTCCAATACCCTTAGTGCCTACTATGTCAGAAATAGTAGCCATAATATTCACCGTGGCATTATAACTAACCTGAGTATTCTCTGCAGGACTGATTATAGTTACTACAGGAGCGCTGTTATCAATACCATAGATCTGATTAGAAGTGGAAGTTCCACCCAGAATATTAGTAGCACTCACTTCCAAACGAATTCCGGTCTGATCTGCAGGAATCACGCCACCCATAACATCAATGCTGTATACATCATTTACTGGTGTCGGAGTTACCGGACCTTGGAATAGAACATTTGCAGGAATAGTATAAACATTAGCTACTACTCCACCAACTGCCAGATTGATACCCGCAGTATTTACAGTGAAACTAAGCTTGTTGTTATTAGTGGAATTGAGCCACCAACTTTCATTTGCTAATGCTTGGAAAGTAATTTCAGGTGCAGGAGCAGCAACCACAAAGTTCGTGCTGGCTACACTCTCATTACCTACTACATCTTGAGCAGTAATAGTTACTGCATAGTTACCATACTGATCAGCTGTCACGGTCTCGGCAATAGCTCCCGTCAGATTACTGAATACAACAGGTGTTCCTGTAGGAGGAGTAACAGTCATAGTTACTGTCTGTAATCCGGAACCACTTCTATCCTGCGTATCCCTAGCGGTTTTCAATATACCGCGCGTACCTGCATTATCAGTGACGGTAGCAGTAATACTAACCTGCTCATTATAAGCAACCTCGGTTCCTGCTACAGGTGTTAGAATCGTAATCACCGGAGCGTTATTATCAATCAGGAAGGTCTGATTGGAAGTGGAAGTTCCACCCCAAACATCAGTAGCAATAACTTCTAAACGCACTGCTGTTTGATCAGCAGGAACTACTCCACCATACAGAATTACAGAATACTGATTATTAGCTCCCGAAGTAGGAGTGATAGGACCTTGGATTAAAGCATTGCTTGGTTCAGCATAAATATTAGCAACTACACCACCATTAGCAAGCTGAGATACTGAATTCACTGTGAAGGTAAAGGTATTGGGACCTGTAGTGTTCATCCACCAGTTTCCATTTAAAGGATTGATCACTATAGTAGGGGCTCCACCTACAACATCAAATTCATAGGCAAGAGAGCCAACATTACCAACAATATCACCAACTGCAGCAACTACCGTGTAGTGACCTGCAGGAAGAATTCCAGCATCGTGAGTGAAGGTTCCAGCAGTAATTATACCCGTAATCGGGGCACCATTAAGGGTTACATTAATGTTTGTCACATCAATTCCACTGGCACCAGTATAACAGCGATCAGAGGTTCTGCTATTCTTTTCTCCGGTTCTTCCTGAATCTGAACCACGTATTGGAATCTGCATACCCTGGAAGTCCTCAAAGGCAACTGCCACAACAACATCAGTTCCTTGAGCAAGGACTGCAGGATAGTAATCAATCGGGTCTTCATCTACAATTTGCGGTTCTTCAGGATCCCAGAAACCATCTTGATCAAGATCAACCCAATCCATATCTTCGTTCACACCATTTGGTGGGTCTTCATTAAATAAACCATCCCCATCATTATCTATGGGAGCGCCAACTGGAGCAAGTGCCCAAACAATTGGAGCAGCCATATCAATTCCGTAGGTCTGTTCTGACATATTATAGATATTATAGTTATCCATTGCTTCAACATATAGCTTAACAGCTGTTGCCATAGGAGACAGCATCTGTCCAAAGTTGAAGGAATAGCTATATACATTTCCAGAGACAGAAACAGGTGCAAGGGTCATTTGCTGGATCAGATTTTCATCCATAGGGGTTACTTCTGCAAGCTCAATCCAAACACCATCCGTTGGCATAGTTCTGCCATCTGGAACAGTTACTGTGAAGGTTAAAGGAGTGTTGAAGGTTGGATTCAACCACCAGCCATTAGCAAAACCGGTAAAGGTGATTGCAGGACCTTCAATATTAACTGTGTAGTTAACGGGCTCTGTTACACTGTTCATCTCCAGATTATTATCTGCATACCATACTGCTTGCATTTCCATCGTATCCACCATTGTATAGTTAATGTCATAACCCAGAGCATTCAAATCATCCATAGTTAAGGTATAACTGTAAGTATTACCGCTTACGGTCATATTTGCAAGAGGAACAGTAATGTCACTATTCCAGCCCATAACATACAGATGAGCATCACTGATAGCTGTTTCCGGATCAGTTATAGTAGCACTTAATGTGCGATCTGTAACTGTAAGTTGAGTTCCAGTTGCTACAATAACAGGTGCCGTAATATCAACTTTGAATGCCTTTTCTGCACTGATATTTACATTGTTACGAGTAACCATAACAGAGGCAATGTGATTACCTGCAGTAAGGTCCAGAATATTAGCAGCAGTTATGAAACCGGTATTGTACGAAGCAGGAACCGCTATATCATCAATATACATTTGATAGGTTATTTCTCCGGCAGCAGGTGTTGTGTATCCGCCATCGGTAAATCCATCATAAACGAAGAACTTGATAGTAGAAGGATTTGCCACTGTCCAGAGTTCGTTATTAGTTGCGTTAATATATTGTGGTTCAATGCTGTTAAAGACAACATTGAAGTCCACGGTTCCAGTGTATTGACCCACCGCATAAATAAATCCGCTCGGGGCAGTGAAGGTTACAACATTTCCAGTAACATCTGCTGTTACATTAATCCACTGATTACCATTATAATACATTCCCACAATGGTTCCAGCCGCAGGATCGGGAGTAGCAGCTAATGTAACCGTGAGATTGATATCACCTTGTGGATTCAGAATAAATGCTGTTTGAGCAGGATTACTTAATTCCGCATAACCAAGAGGAAGTGCAATTGCGGGCTCAACATTTTCATAGTAAGCAAAACTACCGTTAGGAACAGTCAAAGCAATTCCATTATGGGTAATTGTGCCAATATTAGTAGTATTAAGCACTGTGCTGTTTAACTGCATAACCCAATTTTCATAATCAATGGCAGAAGTCCAGAATTCGTATTCACCACGGTTAGGAACATCAAAGAAAGCGGTAGGTGTTCCATTAACTATCTGAACTGCAGGAGTATTAGCATAAACTCCATTATAAAGAGTAGTTACTATAGGAGCACTAAGCGCACCGGTAATACGCACTTCGTTATTATAGAATACATCGGCAGTAATTGTAGGATTAGTAACTACCAGTTTTCCACCTTCAGCTGCAGCGTAAGCAACATTCAGTTCGGGTTTATTGGTAGAAATCAATCCATCGTTATAAGTTACCACTGTTCTAATCTTAGTAGCAGTATTCATCAGTTCAGCATTAAACTGCACTGCGAAAGGTGTAGCCGCAGGATTAGCAATAGTGGCAAACGGAGTCCAGATATCGTTTGCGAAGTATTCAAAGGTAACTGCTTCTATATCTTCATTGTTCCAGTTGGCAACTTCAGCATAGAGGATATCCTGGTTAGCATTATCTCCATTAAAGCTCATCGCTGTAATCAGAGCATAAGGTTCCCAGTTAACAGGAGGAACTATAGTAACTGTTTTAGCTACTCCATTAACATTACCGGCTTTATCATAAGCCAAAATGCCAAGGAGATAGTCACCAACTGCCAGACCTGCTGTATTCCAGTCAATGCTGTAAGGTGACTCAGTATCAGTTCCCATTAATACATCTACACCGTTGTAGTTATACCAGATTTCTACTTTTTCAATTCCGGAAGCAACCTGAGTAATCTGTCCATAGAGAACATCAAAGGCATTAACATCAAGGGTAGCGGTTGTAGCTAACTGGATAGTGTAGTTACCTTCATTTTCTGTTACTCCGGTTCCTGTAATTCCATTAAGGACAATTTCAGGATCGGTAGTATCATACATCACATTAGTAATAATTGTATTATTATCAATATTCGGTGTTTCTTCCGCTAGGTCAGAAACGCTGAATCTGAAATCAAACATACCATTTAACGGTTCATCGTCGTGATGGTATATTTCTATTCCGCTAAATGTAGCAAGGTAAGTGTTAGTTCCAGTTCTTGTAACTTCTGCATTACCCAGCACAGGATCACGCCAAGGATCATTTGCTCCATCAATACCGATAATATGATATTGAAGAGCAATACTGCTTGGCTCAATTTCATCATCTGTATTTACAATGAAGTTTACCGTAAAGGTCTCTCCGTTGAAGAAACCGTTACTTGCAGGAACTGATTCCGAAGCTGTAATCGCAAAGCTGTGATCAATAGTTATAGTAACCATATCAGAGACCTGACCTAGAGTTACTCTTGCTTCCCGGGCACGAACACCAAGTTCATAATCACCATCAGTATAAGCTGTCAGAACATCCGTCAGACGAATATTGGCATTAGTTCCAACTACATTTGCATATTCCAGATGAGTCCAATCGGTTGCACCCACAGCACGAATAACATATTCCACACGAGGAATACTAACATCGTTCACTTGCGTTACTACTTGCACATCGTTATGTAAGCGCACCGGAATAATTCCATTTACAGGAATGTGACCGGCTACACTTATAATTTGCATTGGGGTCTGATTATCAATTACCGTAAAGGTATCGGTAACTTCCAGAATATTGCCAACATTATCGGTTACCTTGGCTTGAACAATATATTCAGCACCAAAGATCAAATCATCGGGAATAATCCAGGAATAAGTCCATGGTGTTTCTACAACTGTCTCAATATGAATCCAAGTCGAATCCGGGTCTGGAACTGGAGCATAAGCATAAGTTACATTCAGCAGACCTGAAAGGTTATCTATAGGATTAGCATTCAGAACAAGCGTAGTTTCTCTTTCAATTTCTTCTGGAACTGTGAAGTCGGCAGTAGGCAACACATTATCAATATTAAGGGTTGTAGTAACTTCGTTGCTATTACCATACACATCGTAAGTTATCACTTTCAATACACCAGAAGTAACATCTGGTGTTTCCGGTAACTCAAACCATTCAAGATAAGCTTCATTATTAGGTAGAACACCATCTTCTACATTTACCGTGCCAATTAGTTCATCGTTGAATTGGAATTCAACTCTTACCAAATCAGCAAGCATCACATCGCTGGTTATGGTTGCAGTAATAGTCATTGTAGAGTCAACCACACCGCTAACCCAATCAGGTTCGGGATCAAGATCAGGATAAGTGAATCCATTCCAAGTATAGCTAATAGCAGCATCCGGTGCTTGGGTATCTCTAATATTGGCAATGGCATAAGCATTACCAGTTATTACACTGGAAATTGGAGTAATAGTTCCCCAGATGTCTTTTGCTTGAGCTACAATCTGCATTGTATTGTTAAACAGATAATACGGAGCTACAAACCAATCATAGCCGTAATTTGTAGTAGCATCGTTCCAGACCTCAGTAGGAATACCGCCATTTTGATCATCACCAAAATCAGTCCAGCTACTAACTGGAGTTATTTCATTACCATTTACATTTACATAACGGTAACGGTAGCGAACTGCACTCAAATAATCAGTATTAGTAAAATTGGAAGTGAGGGTATATGTCTCACCCCGTTGGACAATATTTCCTGCTTCTATGTTTTCAACAGCAACTTGGGGAACAATAGTATCATTGTAGATATTGACAGTTATTATAGAAGCAGTAGAGCCGGAATTGTAATTACCGGTTGCTCGAACTTCATAAGTTCCACTATCTAATCCTACAACATTCCAATCAGTAGTGAACTGGCTTTGGAATTGTCCCATAAATGAAGGATCAATGAAATCCCAAGATGGATCACCATTTGAAATAGTGGTGATATGAACCCAGTTGGAACTACTAATAGCTCTGTATGCGAAAGAAATACTATCTGGAATTTCTGCGTTATGAGGGACATAAGCATAGAGCTTAATCGGAGTTCCGGTTCCATCCTGATTCATTCCAATGGGTTCATTAATATAACCAATACTGAGATCAACAGGATTATTCCAATTTACATAATGAATAATGGGTTCACCATTCTGGACATCAGTAATAGCCATAATGCGAGCTACATTGGGAATACCATAAGTTACATTTATATTGAAGTTTTCCACAGGAGAAGTATGCTCCATATAGTCCTTCAATGTAAGTTCGGCACTAATTATGATATCATCCATATTACCATAGGCAAAATGGTTGTCAAAATCAATCGGTGTCCAGGTGAATGTGATATTAGTGCTATCAACTGGAATATATGTTTGGACTGAATCTCGTACTATACCATTGATTTTAAACCGAACTTTTAGAGCATCAGCTGGTAAACCAATAAGATCATTATAATTTACATTGAAAGTTATTGGATGATTATAGGCAACAGTATTATTCACATTAGGTGCAAGAGAGGCAACACTTTGTATCTCAGGAGGATAAACATCAAAGTACATCTTCTTATACTGTTCCGGTATAATGGTTGCTGTGTTACCGGCAAAGTCCTTCAGAATAATATACAAGCTATCTATATCCTCACCCATATCTGCCATCTGAACGGGTGTAAAGGTAAATAGTGTATCTGCCATTCCTACATCATTGTAGTTTTTATTCCTTGAAAGCACTATATTACCAGCTGAGTTATAGAAACGGAGTTTAACATTTGCTATATCAAGCAAATCCTCGTTATTAAGATCAGTATAATTTAGGGTTACATTAACATCTTTAGTCCGATCTACAGCCATAAGGGTATCTGCATACATTATATGAGTCAAATTAACTACTTCAACATTAGGAGGAAGAGTATCTACATATAGTTTTATAACTTCTGTAGACATATTATTAGCATTAGTATCTTGAGCAAGAGCTCTCAAATACAGCACTGGAGCACGGAAAGGAGGATAATCCCAAGCATTATAAGTAATCGTTCCACCTCCAGTTCCATCTGGTACGAAGATAAAACTTGGGTTAATAGGTGTAGTAATATTATCCGTAGTAATATTTACCCAATTATCTATACCGGTAGTGGAGTATTCAAAGGTTACTGTATTAACACCAGCTATATCAGAAAGAGTAGCTTTAAGTTCACCATTGAATAGGTTTGCTTGTTTAGCAAAGGCATACTTCTCAGATATAACAGGGCGGGTACCAACTTGCACAAAGGTGATTTCCGGACCGGTAACATCATTAAAGATTACATTAGTTATTGTAGCTTCATTATTGCCGAGAGCATCATAAGCGACTACTTTGAATTGATAATATCCTTCCTGAATAAAATCAAGTTCTGCAGTTGCTTCAGAATTGATTACATTTACTCTCTGTCCAATTGGAATCCATTCAGTGGGCCAGGTCTCTGTAACTTCTTCTTTAAACTTATAGAAGAATTCAGCTTCCGTTGCAGGATCAAAACCGGTAGGGATTTCTGTGGCTGTTAAAGTTACATTTGTTGAGTCAGCATTTATTGCGTAAACATAATTTGTTGAAACAAGCAATACATCTTCAATCTTAGTAAGAGCCATTTGAGCTGGACTTCCATCAACAGTAACTGGATATTCATTAGAAATTTGATAGTTGCCTGCAAGATCAGAAGCAATTGAACGAATATAGAATACACCGTCAGCTTCAGCAGCTTCATCTACTAAACCATTATTATTATTATCTACATTATCTGTCAATGGGTTCTTTGCTTCCCATATATTCAGGTAGTTACTATCCATTTCTCCATAATATATTAGAGGAGGATTATTATCAGGATAGGGAATATTAGTCCATTTACGCTGTGGTGCACCAACAGGTTGACCACTATATTCATAAATTACATTTACTATATCATCATCCGCCACCAACAATTCTTCAATGTCAGTAACTAACATAATAGTAGTTCCAGGAGTTACTCTATTAACATTTCCAACCGAGGTAATGTTATTGATAATTGGTTTTACATTATCAATAATCATAAAACTGGTTGGCGACTGATAGTGAGTAAGTTCAATTGAATTTACATCTAAAGGTATAGCACGGAATTCATGCATACCTTGAGGATATTTAGGTATAAATTGTTCTGGATTTACTGGATCATTAATCATTTCATTACTATTAAATGCCAGTGACCACAAAGTAGGTGTAAAGAATTTGAACCCCTTAGGATCGTCAATTTTAGCATCACCCGTGCCAATAGACCCATCGTTATTAAGGTCTATTCTATAGTTGAAGTTATAATTGGTTCCTGTGGTTAAATTAACTACTCCAATCCAAGAGCTGCCGGTCCAAGTAAGCTCACATAATTCTGTATTATTATTGAAAAGATGAACACCTGGAACATATGGCAGATCATTATATTGAGGAATATCGCTGCGTAGTAATTCAAATGTTACAGGATGAGTATTTGATTTTGATACGATTCCAATTGATTCCCAATCATTATCATTTACACCTGTTTTATGTTCAAACCTTATTTTAGCAACTCCCATAGTATCTGCTAAAGGAACATTAGCTGTAATTGCTTTACGCCCACCAATATAAGCTTCATTGGGAGGATAAGTTATACTTGCTATAACATCATTTATTAGTGTCACATTAACAATAAGGTCTACAGCTGCGTCTTTTTCTGCATTGCTTAATTTGCCATTTAATGTGATTGAATTAGGTTGACCATTATTAGCTTTATCACCTTCTAAATTACCTAAATTGTCCTTATGAACAACAACAAAGAGATGCTGACCTGTTGTAATCAAATTAGCAGGAATAGTGAATTCGTAAAGGTTTGGATTTGTATCGCTACCTAAATTCCATGCTTCATGATCATATTCTACTTCTTGCCAACCCAAATTAGGTGGCTTATGATACATCATCAAAGGCATAACTTCTTCATTGTTCAAAGACAATTCATCAACGAATAATCTTAGAACGGATGTTCCATTAGTTCCATCTTCAGAACTGGCAACTATAGATAACTGATCAAGAGTATCAGGAATATCAGGTATTTCAGTAAGATTAGGATAATCCCCGGAATGAATAATATGTGTAAATCTGGTTTGTGGAGGATTGTTATCAACAACTATTGGGGGATCAAGATATACAGTATCGGCATTGGCAACATTATCGGTAACAATAGCTCTTATCTGAACAGGACCGAAGTAGTTTTCACCCAAGAATGTGTTTACAGAGCCACCGGCAATATTCCAGTTCTTAGCATAATAAACACTGTCCGCAGGAGAATAAGTTACCTGTGGAACAGTATTATGCCAATTAGCATCAGTAAGTTTCTTCCATTGTAGAATTGTAGAAACAATTTCATTATTATTATCGTAAACAGGATTATCAGGGGACAAGCTGAATGAACCTTGCTTTCCAGGAGCCCAGGATACTGGATCATTGGTAGAAATATTTGTTAAAGTAACCCTTGGGGCAATCTGATCAACACTAAATTGACTATAAGGACGATTATCTTCAGGCATCTCAATATCTTCAAATCCTGGTTCTGGAATAAAACGCATTTTGAATTTAAATGTATAATCAGTATCTTCTTCTAAATAATCATCAAAGAAATCATTCGGAACTGCAATACGAACAACACCCGTTGTATTATTATTTACAATATTAATTAGAGATTTAGGAATTATTCCTGTCTCAGGATATTGAGGTTGCTCATCAATATTATTACCGATCAAATCAATAAATACAGTATCAGGTGGAACATTAATATTATCTACAATTTGAGCGCCAAATTGGACAGCTGATATTCCATTGAGGGGTTGGTATATTGAACTCGGATTAGTTATTATACCTTCTAATACAATATAATTATCATTATCAAGTGTGGGGAATGAAGCATATTCATCATTATTAATCCATTCTTCTGTATTGATGCCTTCATGATATATATTCACAACAGCTTCAGCATCACTAATAGCGTTTTCCAAAGTTATCTTTGGTCCAGGAACTGCTTCTGAAGGTTCACCATTAAAATTCAATGCGGTATAATCCCATGCAGTTATTTCAGTTATATATATTCCAGGAGTTAAACCAAAGTCCCAACGAACAAGATTTTCACCTAAAGGATTATTTATAGGTTCAATAACAGTATCAACTATAGTACTATCCGCCTGATTTTTGATAACTACTTGAACTTGAGCTGCGTCTCTAATATTAAATGACACAGGAATATTCAAATAGTTTGAGGTAGTATCAGCATAATTAATGGTCTTTACAATTGGTGTTAAATTAGGTAAAGGAATTGGAGCAACATCGTCGTAAACTTTCAGATATCTATATGTATCATAAAGATCACGATTTTGAGTTATTGCACTTGCCCTTAACCAGAAACCACGATAATCTCTATCAGTATAGTTTGAATCCTGGACAAAAGCATATAAACTATCTTCCATATTCCAATATACATCATAAGGAAATACCATATCTGGTGTGCCAGAAAGGTGATTACTAATATCATTAACGAGATCATCTCCTGTAAAATCCTCATCCCCATCAGCATCATAATACAAACGGAATTCCACTCCCTCAATTGGAACAGTGGAATTAGTATTCGCAATGATATTAACAGGTGCATCAGAGACATTCAATGAAGCGTTATTTTGAATACCATTAATGTAAAGAGTCATTTCAGCAGGATTATACTGCCATACGAAAGTTTTCATAAGGGAGTCAACTTTAGCTCCGAACTTATCTTTCAAATTCTTTATTTTGATTATATAATTTCCATTAGCCAGAGTTGTTCCAGTATAAGGAGCACTAAATGTAATATCAACATAGCCACTACCACCATTTGCATTGATGACAAAAGGTGAATATTGCATACTGGCTAAGGCAGCAGCTGCCTGAGGATATTCAATGGAATCATAGTTATAGGTAACAGGATCAGGAATGAAGGATACCTGAACACTATCCAATCCCACAAAATGCTCTGGCAGATCAATAAAGTTAACTCTGATCTTATCCCAAGAATCGTCATAGAAGAAACTTCCTGAACTATCATCAGCTTTTACATCATCACCCAAGTATAACTGCATACCTGCATATTGAGGAGCAATATCATCAACATTGAAGTTATGAGTTACAGTTTGAGTTAAGCCATATATATTTTTGTAGGTTATAGTTATACTGGCTTGTGCAATATCAAGATCAGCAATACTATCTGCTGGTATGGTCCAGGTTGCAAGATGAGAATCAGAAATCACAGGAGAAGGAATATTAGAGATTAGCAAATTAGAAGGAGTACTCGTTAAAGCAAACCAGTTACTCATAGCTGAAAGATCAGGTAGTTTGTCATTAAAATCCTCACCCAAATTTTCTACTTGAACAGTAACAACCATTTCATTTTCCGGACTGATCAAATCATTATGTAAAACACTGTGAGCATCTTTCCCCTTAACAGCTATAACAGGAGAAACTGATTCAAACTTATGTCCATCTACAACAACACCAAAAGGAACAGTATGTGTAAACATATCCTGTCCGTATGGATGGCGAGTAGTTTTAACAGTAAATGTGAGAGTAGTACTATCAGCAGGCAACCCACCAACATTAGTTATTGTAAAAGTAGCAGTGTAGATATTTTCGGTTGGGTTGGTTAACACAAGGTCAGTATCTAAGTTAAATGTTGAATTGAAGGTTATTCCAGCAGGAGGGGTAATAGTTACTGTTTCAATATATTCTTTATACTGAGCTTTAATCTGCACTTCAATTTTCTGAGCTGGTTTAGTTTCACCATTTATAGTTTGAGTAGCAACTATCTTACCATTAACCCAAGAGCCATCAAACAGCTGAGTTTTATAAGTAACATTTTGTATTATGGGAACTATAGGTCCATTAGCAGCAATTTCTACAAATCTATCACCGGTGAGAGGTCCGTTTCCGATGGGATCTGTTATATCATATTCAATTTTTGTAGAAAGAATTGGAGGATCTAGCTCAATTATATCCATACCAGATATACTGGCAACCCATACATTTGTATATGTTGTATCTTGGTTAGGGAATGAAATAGGATATGTAGCGTGAAATGAAACTTGTAGTGAATCATTGCAATTTGGACTATCGGGATTATTATTAATAGTAGCATTAAAACCCACTGCTATTTTATTTAAACCGCGAATTACGACTCTTGGAACTGCATCGTTATATTTTTGATCAGTAAAGATAATCCGCAATTCTCCATCCTCATCACCGGGAACAACATATCCTTCTTGAGCTTGCCCTAAGGTTTCACTCCAGATAAATACACTTTTTTGATTATCAGCAAACTGAGGGATACTATCATCAACACGAGCACCAAAAGGTAGATACCCTTTTTTGGTGGCAGTTGTTACATTAGTATCATCAGTATAATGAATAGAATAGTTAATTCTGTACTCAAATTTAATAGTATCGTTATTAGCATAGGAAGTAGCTACATTTACAGGTTGTTGAAGATAATACCAACCATCTGCATTAAGAGTTAGAGATTTCCAGGATTCACCATAATTCGTTGTTTTATTAGTTACCCAATATGTATTCAAGTCAATCCCTGTAACTTCTATAGAATCTACATTCACACCTCTTCCTTGCTCAGGAATAATTCTACACAGCTTATAACCAATAGGAGAACCCTTTTTCACATAAGGTGTTGTTACTGCATTAGTCCAATCACTTCCATCATATTTATAAGCCATACCTTCAACATCGCTTGGATATTCTGACAGGAATTTAAATGTTAATTTAGGAGCTATTGAAGTCCAGGCAGGATCAGTAGAATTTTGAGTTGCAGAATAGTTTAAATGTCCAACCTTATCTTGAACTCTGCCAAGGGTTAATAACATACTATCTGGCTTTGCTGATCCTTGTTTAGTTATACTATAAACTTTTTCAATCGTTCTATTAGTAGTATCAGGAGTACTTGAAATTTGGGTTATCGTCCAATTAGGACTTGGGTATGTTACAGCAGTAGGAGCTGCTATATCTAATACTCCTGAACCATTATAGTTTTGCGGATCTTTATCCTTAGCTTTATATTTTATATATATCTTTTTTGAAGAAGGCCAGGAACCGTCGGTCTCCAAGGCAAGCTTTATCGGATTATTTATGTTGTCAATCAATTCATAAGCACTAGCTGCCGGCGTAGAAGTTCCCAACGCAATATACATCTCACTTGTATTATAAGTAGGAACCTTTTTATCTACTTTAAGCTGTTTCGTTTCAACTACTGATTGAATTTGGTTAGCATAATAAAAAGGAATACTTGCAGCATCACCATCATTATATGCATTCCAAACACTTTGAACATCAGGAGTAATCGCATATACATTAGTTTGTCCAATTCTATCACCCCAAACAGCATCGTATTTGTATACAATTTGACTTGTAGTACTACTTCCTCGGGTCAGAGTGTATGTTGTAGTAGATTTAATAGACCCATTCGTAAACGCATTGGCAAATATTCTATTATTACCGGAGAAATCTGTGATTGCATCAAAATCAGCTTCAATAGGAGGATTAGTAGCATTATTAATAAGTGAAACAAAAGTATATTTTGCTTCAACTTTATGTTCAGGTGCAAACCAGCCATCGGGATCAGTTCCTGTATAACTTTGAATAGCCGTTCCAATACCTTTTACAGAGGATGATGGCTTTCTTAATAGAACCATCTCGTGAATATAATCAGCCGATTTTGTCCCATGCACGGTTGTAGTTGTTAGTTTAAAACTAATCTCTTTAGAAAATTCCGTTACAGGAGTCCAATCCCAGTTAGGAATTGTTATATTATTCCAAGTTAATACAAAACTTGGTGCTGTTCCAGTAATTGTTGGTGTACCTGGAGAGAAAGTTCCACCAGTTAGTCCCGTAGTAGTAAGCACAAGTGGATAATTCAGCAAGCTATTTGTTGATGTTACATTAGCAACTATTGTAACATTAGTCATCCCTGGAATGAGAGTATTGATGTTATTACCATTATATTTGAAATTTAAAGCAGTAATAACAGGTTTAGGATCAACTTTCAAACTAATTCTTTGCTCTTCTTTGTAATCAACCTGGTTATCACTATTTATTAACTTAATAGTGATAGGAATTAGCAGTGTATCATTGTCCACAAATGCCTGTGCTATATTTTGAGGAATATAGCCAGTTTTCCAGGTTAGCGTCCAAACATCATTTTCATTGACATTAGATTGAACAGAAGCTGTATCTGGAACAACAGCAGTATAAGATGGACCAAGTAAAGCACTCAAATTGGCAGACCAGCTTGTACTTATTGCTCTGTGATACACTCCGCCATTAACGGTTGCTTGTAGATAATACTTACCGTTTGTAGTTCCATAATTATCTCTGCTTATCCATGCTTGAGTTTTTGCCATATTCCATGTTCCATCAGCATTATATCCAGCTTCTCCATCCCAAGTTGTGGGAACCCCGGTAGTCCAGGGACTTACAAATTTAATGCTGGTAATTTTGGGCTTTGCATCCAAAATATGGAATTTAAGATAGTATTCTGAACTATCTTTATACCAAACATCTGCATTATAAGGATAGGAAGGATCATTATGACGAGCAGGGTTACTGGCATTGTCCCAAGGCAACCTTATCACTAATATTGCATTTTCATTTTCAATAGTTCCTTCAAGATGGTCGATTTGTACTTTAAGTAAGAATTTCTTATACCCTGTAGTTTCTGCTCCATTACTGGCTGTAATGCTTGAAATTAAAGCTGTTACAGGTGTACCATTATTCATAATTTCTGTTCCATCTTCTTTGCGTACCTGCAAACTCCAACCAGTTGTATCGTTTTTACTTTTAGTTAGATACTCATCAGTATATAATGTGAATTCAAATTGGTTATCAACCTGAGTAACAACTGGAATCCAATTAGTTAAGGGAGTACCCTTTTTAAGTTCAATAATATGCTCTTCGCCTGCTAAAACAGTAGTTCCTGTACCGGTTCCAGAACCAGAAATCAATATAGGATTTGTATTATCTACTGTGATAGTTTTTGTAGTAAGAATACTATCCGGTACAACATAATATGGATCAGCCATAGGATTAGGTTGAACAATCAATCTCCAAGTTAGATTTTTTGTTTCTGTTGCTCCCACAATTGGATCAAGTCCATTATTAGCCAATCCATCAAAGATAATAGGGCTTGAGGGTGTATAAGTAGTATCAGCAGGAATATTTATAGTAGGCCAGTTTCTTTTTATTTCCGTTCCATCAAGTATTTGCAACCTAACACTAATTCCTTCACTATATGCAGGAATACTAAATGAAAAGCCGGTAGTATCTTTAACTTCATCATCAGCAGGATTAGTAGTTGCATCATAACTATCATTTGCAGCACCAGGCGAAAATGGATTGTTTGAAGCAGTCATACTATTGGCTATAACACCTTGATTAGGAACCTGGGGAGGAGTAGGAGGAATAATAAGATTAAATTTAACACTATCTTCAGCTGCAATTGGCAGGTAGTAGGGATTATTGTTAAGGGTATAGGGTTTCGCATAAGAGATTACTTGTATAGAACGATTTACCATCCCTGTTTTGTTTTCAATACCACCTAATTCCCATGTGTAACCTGGTGAAGATGAACCAGCAGTAGTGCCAATCTTATTTGCATTAATGCTAACATAGGCCTTATTATCAGCATTAAAATCACTCTTCTTGATCCAAAGAGTATCTCCAACTGTTCCACCTAAAGGATTAGTAACAATGGCTACTGCTTTCTCAATATTATTAATAGCATCATTTAAATATTCTCTATTATTCACAGATACTTCAATATAGATACTATCTTTAGTATTGTAATATGTGCCACCATTTAAATAGAAGTTTTTATAGCCATTTGTTCCAACAGGAGGTAATCCGTTAACTACAGTAATATGTTCAGAAAGTATATTTATATCCTGAATTATAGGCAATTTAATGAAAGTATCAGTAATTTGGACATTCACATCACTTGATTTCACTATATTACCTGCATTATCCTGGATATAGGCATTCAGAATATAACTTGCGTTACCGGGAAAATCAAAATTGCTAATATTCCATTGCACTATCATAACTTCAGAATTCATACCTGTATCTGTTGGTGCTCCAAAATCTACTTCAAGGGTATCAGTAAGCTGATCAAAATCGGAGAAACTCTCCCATCCATCATTTCCGTACACCCATTTATTTGTAGAGCTTTGTTGAGTGAGCACAACCCAATAGGATTGATATTCTCTGCGGAGAGGATTTGTATCCACAGTAGCAAATCTTTTACTTTGGAACTGGAAATCAATTACAGAATCAATTGGATTCCCACTGCTATCTGTTATAGAACCGTTTTCATAAGTATAACGAACTTCTTCACCGGTATTCCAAACATTATTACCATTAAGGTCATTAACGATCCTATAAATATGGGAATCTAAGCTATCAACAGTAGCAAATTGTTGAACGAATTCTGGTAACAGTTTATCTACTACTACATGGATACGAGATACATAACTTTCACCTTCGTATTCATCTCCACCGCTATGTAAGTAATGATGGGATGCATCAGTTCCATCATATTCCGGATAGGGAACTTCATCTGCATTAATATGATTTAAAGAAGCTGGATTACCAACCTGATCATATAAATCCCATAGTGTTATACTATATGTTGTTTCAGTGCTATCAGCTGTATCTTCAGCTCCATCCCATAACACATACAAATCACTACCTTCAGGTTGAACAACTAAGTTACCATTTGCTAATGTGTCTCCATAAGTATAAGTTTTATCAAACTCTATCCTGTTTTCTGATCTAAATTTTAACTTAAAGGAATGAATTCCATCATCAGTTCCCCAATTGGGTATAGTTAATTTGATTTTGAATTTATCGGGGGCAGTGGAAAATGTATCTACTGGATCAGAACTTGGAGAGAATCTTAAAGGTAGTTCATGATTATAAAACAGATCTCTAACACCTAATAAACTAGGAGGCATAAGGTCTGCTACTATATGTTGGGGTGGAGTTGCTCCATTTTTTGCAACCCAGTATGTAATATCTGCAACATTACCAACTGTAGTTTGAAGTTTAGATATTTTTATCTTCAAACTATCTGTATGACTAATACCTCCTGGTTCAGGTTGAAAAATAGCTGTAAATGAACCGTTTACGACATTATAAGCTATAGGGGTAGGATCTGCCATATTAAATCCAGTTGCAGCCCAATCAATCCAGATTTTATTCACTACCGAATTACCTGTAGTTTTCAGTGTTCCAATAACATACAGTATATCTCCAATAGCTAAAAAAGTAGCAGTTGGATTGTTATTTACACTCAGATAACTTGTAAGTATATCTGAATTAGTAGGAAGAACATTATTGACTCCTATGATAGAACCTGTAGCTACCCCAGGATTAGGAATACCTGTTTGCCATGCTATTACAGTAGGTGTATAGTTTCCTGCTAAATTACCCGCAGGTACTGTATAGGAAGCAGAAAAGGTGTTTCCTATTTTATTCATATCCATCAATCCAGCACCAAAATAGGTTAAATCTAATTTAGCTGTAACTATATCAGGGCTTGTAAAACTTACTGTTATTGTTGAGCCAACTATTGCTAAACCTGTAGGTCCCGGATTTGTCAATTCCCTGTTAATCACAACTCCAGTTAAACTGCTTGGCACATTATTAACTGTAAAGTAAACATCATCCCATGTAAATTGCTCATTTTCATCTTGTGCGATACTGTGAATTTTAACCCGAGCTGATGTTCCATTCAAAGTCCCGGGAGCAACTTGATACATTGCTTTCCACTTTGATATAGCAGCATCCCAAACCATCTGCATTTCTCCAGGGGACCTTCCAAACTGACTAAAATCAGCATAAACCGTTGAAATCTGTGAGGGAGTCCCGAAATCAGGGTCGGTTAGGGTAACTTGCACTTTTGTTCCTATTATGGCTGTTGTATCTGAACCAGCTAAGTGATCTTCAAGCCAGACATTAATATGAGTAGCATTGAAAACCCTACTTTGGCCAAATAGGGATGTAGCGGTAAGAACGAATAACACTACAAGAAATAGTGTTGTGCGAAATTTGCGTTTCATTTGCACCTCGCTTTTTTTAATAAGTTAATTTCTTTGGTTTGTGGTAAAATACCGTCAAATTCGGGTATAATACCGTTTAATTCTGATAGAATACAATTTGAATCGGGCATAATACCTTTGTGTAATACTAAGGTAAATTTAGTTTTTCGTTTTTTAGGTTTCATTTTATCTCCTTGCGGGAAGCGCCTACAATTATTACGCCTTCCCTGATTATATTTGTTATGGGATTGATTTGTATGACTGTAGTTGTTAAAGGATAATTATATGTTTTTTGCCAAGGGTATATATTGATTGCGCAATTAGCCATCAAATCCCCCTGTATAGGGTATAAAGTAAGGTATTTGTTTTTGTAACTGTTTTCCTGGAAGCCAACACAGAACCATCTGTTAGCAGCAACCTGACCGTAGACCAAGCATCATTTTTCATTCTGAAAATAATAATTCCCCTTTTTACGAAACTATAAAATGCGGGTTTCATAGCTCTTGCTTTACCGCCTCAGCTGATAAGCGAAAAATAAATATGAAAAAACATAATTATTAAGTCCTTCCCAACTGATAACTAAAGACGACACCGACTTTTTGGCAGTATCAGTTTCTTTTGCTGAACTGCATTTACACCCGTAAAAGAAATAAAACTTCTCATTCCTTTTTCCTTTTTTTAAACACTTTAGAGCCAAGGAAAACTTAAACTCTGTGTCAAACAAATAACATTCAGATTCTTTGTCAAGAGATTTATTCTACAAAAAGCATATATTTTGTAACTTATAATATTTTCAGGATGTTACAATTATTATTTGGGTATATTTTTTCCCCTTTAATAAAACTATTTTTTCTCATTTACCATTTTTCCCCGCTTTTAAATATTACTAATCCGCTTTGAAGATTAGGCAACAACTTTTTCGTTGCATTTTGTTTAACACCGAGAGCACTTTTACTACCCAACTACTAATCCCCCCTATTTATACGATATAGAATAACGACTCGCAAAGCGCTAAAAACGAAATAAAAGGAAATCTGACAAAATTACAGGTAAAATAAACCTTAAACCAAACATTTTTTGAAAAAAGGGGGGTCGGCAATTTTTTTTCTTTGCCTAAAATAATACGCTTAATCAATACACAGCAAATCATTAGCAAACATAATTAATATCCTTCCCAAAGAGAGCCCAAAATTTTCGCGATTACATTCCAATATGATTCCCTTATCA
>Ga0302251_1000685_pt1 | contig 27688 bp, 20 predicted proteins | sample AAG_RA_Gln_MG_FD_193534 | JGI IMG/M metagenome (GOLD analysis project Ga0302251, IMG submission 193534) | Enriched activated sludge microbial communities from anaerobic digester in WTTP, New Holstein, Wisconsin, United States - AAG_RA_Gln | ecosystem: Engineered > Bioreactor > Anaerobic >... | reverse complement strand
GGACCGTTAGTATCTATGGCGCTGTCCTCCTCGTAGTCTGGGAAGATTCCCATGACCCGATGATGAAGATCTGGGTCAAGGAGGGATCCGACCTCCTGTACAGCTGTTTCGGAATCAGCCCGGAGATGGCGACCAGCACCATCCGCTTTGAGGGGACGGTCGGACCGATAAGGGATATTTCCCGCGCCCGGCTCTTCCTCGCTGCTCCGTCAGGAGGATATTCCAGGGAGAATATCCCCGGCAGAAATGCCCTTATGGTGAACCGGATCCCGGAAGAGAGCCTCCCGGCATCCTTCTCGCAGATCTTCTCGGTCATGTTCCCGGGATACCAGGGGAAGACGTGGAACGATGTCTTTGGTGGAGACGAGGCTCACCAGATCGGGAGCGAAGAGAAGGAGATAAGCCGGTACCTCAGGCTGGAAGACAACCGCGTGGAGGTCAGGGACCAGGGGGACTATCTCCTCCTCACGAACGCGATCCTCAAGGTGACCAAATGTTCCGGGGCAACGCCATGACCACGCTCCTTTCCCTCGAAGGTGTCACGAGGGTGTACCAGAACGGCGTGAAAGCGCTGGACGGTGTTTCGGTGAGCATGGAGCGGGGGGAACTGGTCAGCATCCTCGGCAAGAGCGGGAGCGGGAAGAGCACGCTCCTCCATATTCTCGGCGGCCTGGATCGCCATGATAGCGGGACGGTTGCATTTGAGGGAACTGCACTCGACTACCGGAACCGCACCGAGATCATCAAGCACCGGAGGAACAGGGTCGGGTTCATCTTCCAGCAGTTCAACCTCCTGCCCTCAATGACTGCGATCGAGAACGTGGAATACCCGCTTATCTTCCGGGGAGTCCCAAGAAGCGATCGGCACTCCCGGGCACGTGTTCTCCTCGAGCAGGTGGGACTTTCAGGAAGGATAGATCATTATCCCACGGAGCTCTCCGGCGGCGAACAGCAGCGGGTCGCAATCGCACGGGCGCTCGTCTCCGAACCACTGATCGTGCTCGCCGACGAACCGACCGGGAACCTGGATTCTGCAACAAGTGCCGGGATCGTATCCCTGATGCGGGAGATCAACCGGGAGCGGGGTGTCTCGTTCTTCATCGCAACCCATGACCGCGATCTTGCTGCCCGCGCCGACCGGATCTGCACGATTGCGGACGGGAGGATGGTGGCATGAGCGCGATGCTCCTCGATCATCTCACGCTTGCGATAAGAAGGCTGAAGACCCGGAAGGTGCGAGTGCTCCTGACAGTACTCGGCATCGCGATCGGTATCGCGGCTGTCCTTGGCACGGTCTCTCTCGGCGAGGGCATCCGGATGCAGGCGGTCGAGACCATCCGGGCAAGCTCCGACCTCACCCTCATCGAGGCGACACCCGGAAATCTCGATGGAACCTCCTATCTGATAACCCCCTCGTCTGTGGAGCATATACGCTCCGTGCCGCATGTGACGGCATCCTCGGCGATCCTCAAGGACTCATACGCGTCACAACACCAGACCTACCTACCGGTCATCGGGGCCGATGGAGAAGAGATCTCAGAGGTACTGAATCTCCGCGTGGAGAGCGGGAAGATGTATACCTCGGGATCCGCTGAAGCAGTCCTGGGAGCGGATCTCGGCGAATACCTTCGCAGGTACGAGGGGATGCAGATCGGTTCGCCGTTTCCGGTCATGGTGAGGGAATATGACAATGAGGGGCGGCCACGGGACCGGGAAATTGCGATCACGCCTGTCGGGATCCTCTCGCCCCGGGATGACCGGTACGACTCCGTACTCATCCTTGACTGGGCACTAGTAGCTGCGGAGAAACCCGGGCAGCAGGGATTTGATGCGGTGCTTATCAGGACCGGCGACCACCTCGCGGTCGCCAAAGTTGCCGGGGATTTACAGGAACTCGGATTCTCGGCAGGAGGCGCATTTGAGCAGATCGAGGCCGTGAACCGGTTCATGGATGTCGTCATCCTGATCTTTGCCATTTTTGCAGGAGTCTCCCTCGTGGTCGGGGGGCTCATGATCGCGAACACCATGATGATCTCGGTCTACGAGCAGACCCGGGAGATCGGGATCTCTATGGCGCTCGGCGCGGCCGAAGGCGATGTCATGCGGATGGTCCTCCTCGAGTGCCTCCTACTCGGAATCATGGGAGGGGTCGCAGGGATCGCAGCAAGTCTTGCCTTCTCATCGGTCCTGAATGTTGTCGGGCGGCCCCTTCTCCTCTCACGCTTCGGTGGCGAGTTCTCAGGGTTGTTCGGGGACTCGCTTAGCGTGATCACCCCCCCCATGCTCATCGCAGGGCTTGGTATCGCGATCGTCCTCTCCCTGCTCTCTGGCATCTACCCCGCCTACCGGGCTGCACGACTCGATCCTGTCGAGGCGATGAGATCATGACTGACTGCCCTGGGGTGAAAGGCGGATGGTCCATGAGTATGGGGGGCATCCTTCTCATCGCGCTTTTCATGGCAATCCTTGTCTCCCCTGCATACGCAGATTCCTATGTAGGAGGGATCCCGCTCGAGACGATCAACGAGGGGACGGTCTCAGGCGGGGTCTTCATCGACGCCTACCCTGGATTCGACACCCGGGCTGAGAAGTCGTTCTCCCTCCCTGAATTCACGAAGATCCGGTGGGCACGGCTCTACGTCGCTACCTACTGTGGCAACATGGAGAACAACTATCCCGGTGTTGCCACGGTCGAGTTCAACGGGGGAGGCGGGTGGCAGACGCTCGGGACCGAGACCCTGAATGTCCCCTATATGTTCCCCGGTAAAGGCGGGAGCGGGGCAGTCATGGTCAACAACCACTGCTCGAGGGTGACCAGCGATTACCTGATGTGGTACGATGTGACTTCTTCGATCACCACTCGGACCGTCTCGGCAAAGGTGAAGACCGAAAAGATGGGCGGGACAGGCTCCTTCGACGGCAGGATCAAGACGGTGACCCTTGTGGTTACCTATGATGACCGCGACCAGGACCAGGTCCGGTACTGGATCGCCCAGGGGCATGACATGGACAGTTACCTCTCCGACCAGGAGCTCCACGAATCCTACACGGGAGAGATCACCTTCGATACAAGCGCACTTCCTGAAGACTGGGAGCAGGCCACGCTCAGGGTCGCCTACCTGACAAGCAGGGATGGGGAGTATACCTTCAATGACGATGCCCTTGAATCCGGGACCCCTCTTGGTGCGTACTTCGGGCTCAACACGTGGGATGTCACAGGGCTTCTTGAGAGCGGGCAGGAGAGCACGGCAACGTATGACAACCAACCCTACGAATTCTACAAGACATTTGTGGGAGCCCTCACGGTTGCATACCCCGAACCCGATACCGGGAGCCTTTCCATCTCCACATCTCCCCCAGGTGCGACGATATTCATCGATGGGGAGGAGCTGGAGATGCTCACCAACACGACGATCTCCGGGCTTTCGGAAGGATCGCACCGGGTGAGCGTCGAGAAGGAAGGGTATCTTACCCCCGCTGAAGTTACGGTGACGATCGTCCGCGGGAAGACGGGACAGGTCGTGTTTCCTCTCATTCCTCTGACAGGCCAGATCAGCATCACCTCGGGACCATCCGGGGCGTCGGTCCTGCTTGACGGGATACTCCAGTCAGCCAGGACACCGTGCGTCCTCAAAGATGTCCCTGCCGGAACGCACCGGGTCATGCTCAAAATGAGCGGGTACGAGGACCTGAGCCAGGAGGTGGAGGTCGAAGAGGGTGCAACCGCTGACCTCGATCTCGGGATGGTCCTTTCCGGAACCACCCAGGAGGGATCCGGAGGAGGTGGTGGGGAGCCCTCCCCTTCGCTCATCGAAGGGTATCTCGGGCGGGACGTGCGTCCTGTCATCCAGGGAAGTGTCAGGGGAAATGTGAGTATCCTTACGACCGGTGACTACTCGGGACTCCTCTCACCTGGTGATGCGAAGGAATATTCCATTTCGGCCAGTGTTCCGGAACAGGCACGCCTCATGGTTGCCAGGATGAACGTGTATACCACATGGTCGCACGATGAACGGGCGAGGACCGGTATGCCGGCACAGTGTGGGATCTCGCTCAATGGAAAGCCAGTCCCGATCGAGACCCGGTACCTTGACCGGAAAGGATCGGGGATCTATGATTATCCTGCAGAGACCCTGGCGAGCAACCTCTCGGCTGACCTTGTACGGGACGGCAAGAACACCCTCGTGATCACGAATACGGGCAACGGGGCTCATGCGTTCGCGGTCTACGGGGCAACCCTTGTGCTCGCCTGGGAGGCACCGGACGGGCCATTCTGCCATTACTGGATTGCGGAAGGAAGCGATATCGTCCTTGCCGATGAGGATTTCGGGGTCGCGACGGATGAGGCTGTCACGAGCGTGGTATTCCCCGGTATCTTGTTGGAGACTGGTGTTGAGGATGCCACCCTTGTCCTCGTCAGCACTGCCGCGTCAGGGAGCGAAGAGACCCAGAACCGGGTCCTCTTCAACGGGGCCGAGTGGTACAACATCCTCTCCGGGGGATCATCCGGAATCAGCAGGGTGGACCTCGATGTCCGCAATGAGTTGAATGCAGACAGGAACCAGGTGATGGTTCAGAGTTATGCAGGGGAAGATACGGGGGATTACCTCGAGAACCGGAATGCAATCCTCCTCGTCAGGACCCGGCCGGGGACCGGAGGGGTTGACGAGGGTCTTCGGACCAGCGAGCCGGCTCCCGGCATGACCCGAAGCCCCACTCCCAGGGAAAGCGTATCTCCATCAGCCACGTCAGTACCAGCAGTTCCAGAAAGGGGACGAGCGACGGATCAATCCCCGCTCGGATCGTTCTTTTCGGGGTTTGACCGGGTAGTGAAAGGATTCCTCGCCCTTTTCATGGGTCCGGGTGTTGCGGAACGAACGGAAGGCAACCAGACTTCCTCTCACGATGCGCCAGGTGAGCAGAACCCCGCAAGACTACTCAACCACTCTGCCACCTATTCACTCCGTATCACCAGCGATCCGGCAGGAGCTGACGTGATAATCGACGGCGTCCCCTACCACGACCGGACTCCGCTCATGGTCCAGGATATCCCGGCAGGAGATCACTCGGTCGTGCTTACCCTAGAGGGTTGTCCTCCGGAAGAACGTCAGATTACTATCAGCGATAACACCGATCTCTTTGTCGAGTTTGACACGGAGAGCACTTCCCGCGAGGAGGCGACAGATACGGAAGATACCTCCATGCTCGGAGGATTCTATGTCGAGAGTTATCCTTCGGGGGGGGAGATCTCGATTGATGGATCGAAGACCGGGCTCGTGACACCCCACGTGGTATATGGCGTCAGGGAGGGTTCCCATACCATCAAGGTCACGTACGAGATGGAAGGATCTGAAGTGTATACCACAAAAGCCTGGGCATACAGAGGCGCCTTATCAAGGGTCGAGCTTGGTGGAGGGAACCACATATCCCGGGCAATCACCATCACATCCGATGAGTACAAGGGAGCATATTTTACTGTCGATGGGACCTACCCGAGATACCGGATCCCGGCGACCGTGAATGTCCGTACCTGGCAGGGGTTCATCACGCTCTCGTGGAATGATACGTACCTCTCCATCCAGGTGCCTGATACACTCCCCGACGGTGCAACGTTCCTGGTTAGGCCTGTTGAACCTTCCCCCGTTACGCTCTCTGTCGAATCGGATCCCCCGGGGGCACTGATGTTCATCGATGGGTTCCCCGGGCTGTCCACTCCTGCCGTGATCCCCGGTATTTCTTCCGGCCGCCACCGGATAGCACTTTCCCTCGACGATCACATCCCGGTGGACCAGGAGATCATGGTCATGGATGACCCGGGCAGGAAGATCGATGCGAGTTTCAGGGGAGTGCTGGTCCCCTATGTCTCCGGGTCGGTCTCACTCAGGAGCGTGCCCGAAGGAGCCCAGGTGTATATCAATAACCGGAATACCGGGCTCAAGACACCGGTGGTGATCGACCACCTCCCTATCGGGGAGATGCTGCTCAAGGTCAAGTACGAGAAAGTTACCCGGGAGCCCGATATCATGATCCTCCCAGGGAAAACAGTCGAGTATACAGCACGGTTCACCTGAATGCCTGAGAGAGACTCTTTTATCCTGTTCTCGACACCCGTATAATTTTGCAGAACACTCTTTCCAAGAAAAATGCAATAAAAAATATTTATATCAAACTTAGTGCTATTTTTTTATAGGAAAATAATACCCAAGGTTGCCTATGAATAACCCGAACATCAGAAAATCCATCGGTGAATTCCGGAACCGCACCCGTATCGCAGGGGTGCTTTCTCTTGTCATCCTCCTTGCACTCGTCCCTTCGGTTGTCACTGCAGAAGGGATCGATCTTGCAACGGTGCAGTCCGGACAGGTCTCGGGGGGGTTATGGTGCGATCCAGGGATACTCTGGAATGGTACACAGCCATCAGGGAACTCCGGAGAAGTGGTTGAGAGGACCTACTCCCTCCCGGAATTCGAAAGTATTGCCTGGGCACGGCTCTACGTTGCGGAATACTGTGCTGCAACGAGTGGAGCCCAGCCCACCTATGCCAATATCGATCTTGATGGTGATGGCGATGGTGTATATAGCGACCTCGCTGATGAATACATCAATTCTGCAGACATGGGGGCAATCCCGGGGTCACCCCACATCACCAGGCTCTCCAGCAACTACGTGATGTGGTATGATGTGGGCACCCTGATCACGGCGGACAATCCCTCGGTAAAAGTCGATACTTTAGGATCTTATGACGGGAGGATCAAGTTCCTTGCCCTCGTTGTTGCATACGACGATGGCGACGACGACCAGGTCTTTTACTGGGTCAACCAGGGACATTTTGGCGGAATTGGCTCAACCTCGTTCGATGCATCCGGGATTCCCGGAACATGGGAGAGCGCTGAACTGGTGAACCTCTTCCTTGCCAGTACTGATGCAACAGCGTATACGATTGGGAGTGCCGCCATCACACCATCTCAAGAACAGACGCTCACCTTTTCAGGCTACAACAGGTTCAATGTCACCGGGAATGTGAGCCCAGGAACCACTCCATTCGGCTGGCCCGGAGCGGGGGTATACTACAGAATCCCGCTTGCCATGCTCAGTGTCAGGGCTCCTGCTCCGGAAGATATCGATCTTGAGATCACTTCTGTCACCTCCAATAATAACGAGATCTTCGCGCACGAAGCAAACACCATCAATGCAACGATCGAGAATTCCGGGAACGACGATGCAGGTCCCTTCTCGGTCCTCTTTGATCTCGGCGACAGCCAGCAGACCGTGATGGTTCCCGGCCTTGCCGGTGAGGCTGGCACGACGCTCTCGGTCTCCGATCCCGCTGAAAGAACTGCCGGAGATCTTGTGAGCATCATGGTCACCGCGGATTCAGGGAGCCTCATCGGGGAGACCAGTGAGGACAACAATAAAGCGGTGCTTGACAGCACCGTGAAGAACAACGGGTACAAGGGAAAGCGGTACACTGATGGAGATGACCTGGCTACCCGTGTGGGGATCAGGCTCCACGGGAACCTTCTCTACTCCCCGGGGAACAGCGCATACAAAAGCGGATCAGGAGTATGGACCGAATATTCCGCATCATGGACCGGTACTGACCTGCCGGTCCCTGCAGGGACCTCTTTGAGGGAAGCCCGGCTCTACATCCCGTATACCTGGGACAAGAGCGATGTCATGCCCGCGGGGGCAACCCTGACCTTCAACGGTGCAACAGTGCCCTTCTCTGCCTATTACCAGGACAGGAAAGACTGGGGGTCCAGCAATTACCCATATGGCCTGATGGTGTATAACGTCACGAGCGGGTATCTTCCGGAAGGGAATACCGCAACGCTCACCAAGCCGTCGGGCGACCAGGTCTCCTTCAGGGGCATGATTCTCGTGGTGATTTACGAGGATGCCGCCGCGACGGAGAGGGTCATCTTCCTGAACGAGGAGATGGACATGCTCAACGGTGCAGCCACGTATGCGACAACCCCCGAAGAAGCAACTGCGTATGCTCCCTTTACGGGGACATCGCTAGATACGGGCGATGTCACATCTGCCACTCTCATCACCTTCGCGCCGGGCGCCGGGCCGAACGAGGGAGAACTTCTCTTCAACGGGCAGGCATGGACCAATGTATGGAACTTCCTTGGCGGCTCCGAGATAGGATATGACTCCAGGGATGTCACTGCGTTCCTAGATGATGAGGACAATGAGGCAGGGTTCCAGAGCAGCGGCGACTCGATGGAGGCCAGCAACGCGATCCTCGTAGTCGAGTTTGAGAGTGAAGGAGTCCCTGTCGATATCGACCTGAAAATCACCGCCATTACTCCCAACAACGGGGAAGTGTTCGCCAACGAGGCGAACACCATCACCGCGACCATCAACAATACCGGGACCGATGCTGCCGGTGCGTTCTCGGTGCTCTTCGACTTTGGAGACATCCAGCAGGCGGTTCCGGTCAGCAGCCTTGCAGCCGGAGGATCGATGACCGTGACTGCAAGTGATCCTGCGACCAGGACCGCTGGCGATCTGGTGAACATCGCGGTCACAGTTGATTCCGGGGGGATTATCGCTGAGACGAGCGAGGACAACAACGAGATGATGGTTGAGAAGACCGTCAGGAATAACGGCTACAAGGGAAAGCGGTACACTGATGGAGAGGACATTGCGACCAGGGATGTCTTCACACTCCACGGAGGACTCCTTTATTCTCCGGGGAACAGCGTATACAAGAGCGGATCAGGAGGCTGGACCGACTATTCAGCCTCATGGACAGGGTCCGACCTCCCGCTTCCTGGAAAGGCATCCGTACGAGAAGCCCGGCTTTACATTCCTTACACGTATGACAAGAGTGATATCCTTCCTGAAGGAGTTACGCTCTTGTTCAACGGGGCGACAGTCCCCTATTCTGCTCATTACCAGGACAGGAAAGACTGGGGATCCAGCAACTACCCCTATGGTCTCCTGGTCTACAATATCACGGACGGGTTCCTCATAACTGGAAACACCGCGACTCTCACCAAGCCTTCGGGCGACCAGGTCTCCTTCAGGGGGATGATTCTTGTCGTGATTTACGAGGATGCGACTGCACCGGAGCGGATCATCTTCCTGAACGAGGAGATGGACATGCTCTATGGTGGTTCATCATACTCGACGAGCCCGGAAGAAGCGACCGCCTATGCACCGTTCACCGGCGCACCCATAGAGACAGGGGACATTGCATCAGCAACCCTTATAACGTTCGCACCGGGTGCCGGGCCGAACGAGGGAGACCTCCTCTTCAACGGACAGACCTGGATTGATGTCTGGAACTATCTCGGGAACACCCAGATCGGTGTGGATTCCAGGGAGGTGTCTGCGTATATTGATAAGAGCGAGAATGAAGCAGGCTTCAGGAGCAACGCTGACTGGATGGAGTCGAGCATTGCAATCCTTGTCGTGGAGTATGAAGACCTGACGCCTGATACCATCACCATCCGCCTCGATCCGGTCAACACGGCAGTCCCGGTCGGCGAGAACGCGATCTACTCAATTGTCATGAACTATGTCCCGCAAGGGATGGCCGGGTTTGATGTCTCGCTCACCCTTGATAATCCGGGAATCGGGGACTTCCTCGCCTATGCGGCTCCTTCATGGGCAATCCTGAACACATCTTCAGAGATCTCGGGAGATTCGATCTGGTTCAGCGGCATCGATCTCCAGACGCTCATCCAGGCTGGAGCAACCGATATCTCTCTCGGTACGGTCACGGTCAGGACCGATCAGGCTGGTCAAACCAATCTTGTTCCGGTTAGTAAGAAGATCAGTGCTGATGGCGGGGGGAATATCACGCCTGAGGTTACTATCGCTGACCTGATTGCGTATATCCCTCTGAATGCAAACTTCACTGCGAACGCGACCACCGGAACCATACCTGCAACAATCGCCTTCACCGATACGTCGACGGGTGATCCCCTGCCATCGGGCTGGGCCTGGGACTTCAATAGTGACGGGGTGGTGGATTCGACACAGGAGAACCCGGTGTATACCTATACGACCGGGGGAGCCTATACCGTCAATCTCACCGTCTCGAACCAGTATTGTTCCGACACGCTGACCCGGGCAGGATACATCATTATCCCCCACCACGTCATCCCGCTCCCCTCACACACGAATGCGCCGACGGACCCGGATGGTGACAATCTCTACGAGGACACCAACGGGAACGGCTACCTGGATTTCGATGACGTGGTGGAGTTCTACTACAATATGGCATGGATAGAGCAGAATGAACCGGATCCCCGGGCCTTTGACTACAACGGGAACGGGTATCTCGACTTTGACGACGTCGTGGTGCTGTACTATGAGATACTGGAATCATAGGGGAGGGAAGAGGAACATTCACTCCCAATTGCTCATGTTACGCTCCTGTGCGTACTATCTGCCAGTGAATCATGAGGAACAAATCCCCATGAATTTCAGCGACCACCAGAACCATTGTCTTCAGTGATGAGAACAGATCAGAAGGAGTACTGATATGAATACCCAAGCACGAATCCCTCACATCATCGCCATAGTGCTGTTCTCGTTCCTTACAATGTCCAGCTTGTCGGCCGCAACGGAAGTGAGTGCGAATCCCGCGTCAGTCGCACTCCAGCAGGGAGCAACCACCACGATTACGTATACACTGGATGAGGCCCCCGGTGGCCTGGTCGGCTACAGGGTCCATCTAACATTATCCAATCCTGCATGTGCCCGGATCACTGGAGTTGGCTACCCAGCATGGGCGGCCCTCAACAATACCCAGGGAGTTCCCGGGAGCGAGGTTCAGATAAGTGGCGTTGATCTCGGGAAAGCCGTGGAGAACGGGGCAACGTCCGTTCCCATTGCAACCGTCACTCTCCAGGGAATTGGTGCCGGGACCTGCACTCTTGTGACAACTGAAGCGCGGTTTGATGCCGATGGTGGCGCTATCCTGGAGGTTGATCCGGTGCAGGTGACCGTAACCGTCACCGGGAGTCCCTCGTCTGGTTCATCGTCAGGGGGCGGCGGGGGATCCTCGTCCGGTGGCGGTTCAAGCAGCAGTTTCACCGGGGCGATCGTGACGCAGGACACTCCTGGAATCACGCTCACTCCGACACCCACAGAAACCGCACCCATGGCAGTCGTCTCGTATGCAGCTCCCTGGGAGACTGGAGAAATGCTTGTCCCTGAAGTGACTGCCATTGTTACAGATACAAAGAGTATATCATCGCAGGGTTCTGAACCTGGCGCCGGGATCCCGGGTACAGCCATCCTTCTTGGGGTTGGCATTCTCATTGTTCTGGGAATCGTTTCCTATCTGCTTATAAAGAGAAGAAAATAAGAAAGAAGTATTTTTCAAAAAAAATCCCGGACACACGCCGGGTCTCTATTCATGCTCAACGTTCAGGAAGGACCGGATATGTGAACCATGATACTCCGGTGATGAATGATACCGAAGCATATCGAAACCGGAATGCTCTGACACAGACAGTCCGTATGAACATTGATCCCAATTTTTATGAGGAGTTGAAAGATATTTTGAAATTTTACTCATAAAGTAGAATAATTATTATTAAATGTAGCACGAGCCTATTATAGAGAATATGGAACGAGGGCATCTCACAGCCGGAACTGCCAGCCTCCTGATTTTGATACTTTTGGCACAGGTTTCTGCTGCCGGCGTGTACGAGCGAGCCATCATCCCTGAAGGGGACTCAACGTATCGCGTGAGCCTCCAGTTTCCTGAAGGGACTGTTTCAGGAATCACCGAAACGATCTCAAGCGGGATGACTTACAAGGAGATCTCGCTCCCGCCTGAACAATACCGGATTGAAGGGACCACGCTTTTCCTTGCAATCATTCAGGAACGTGAGGTCTCCTACCTCGTCACAGGAAAACCCGGGATGACAGCGGAGATCACCGGAACTTATCAGGATATAATTACCGGAGAGAAAGGAAACCTCCCGGGTGCAAGAATATCCAGTTCGGGATCCGTGGAAATCATTGACGCTGCAGTCAGTAGTTCCCTCCCAGGGAACGATGCCCGGAGCCAGCATGCTCCACTGGAGCCGGTTCTCTTTGTCGTTGCATTGTGTGCGGCTGGTCTCCTGTATTCCCTCAGGAGGCGCTCCCGATGAAACTCTTGTTCATGGTACTTGCCGCTGCAGTCTGTCTCATGATCGTATTGCCGGCCAGCGCAGGGCTCCCTGGCGATGCCAGCGGCAACGACCACCTGGAGAAACACGAACTTGCTTCAACGATTCTTTCAGCATTGAAGGACAGCACCACCCTCCAGGATGCAAGGGATGCTGCATATGTCTATTCGAACTGGAACGGGAGTCCCAAGAAGATCATTGATTCATCCGGAAAGGAACGCGTGATATGGCGCCCGTTCCACCGGATTGTCGTTATGAACTCCGAGACCCTGGAGACGATGCGTTCCATCGGGTATGATACTTCAACCGTGGTCGGCGTCGATAAGTACACCCTGAAAGCGACTGCGTTCTTCCCGGAGTTCAAAAATACGCCGGGGATTGGATCCATCTGGGCGCCTGATTACGAAAAGATCGTCTCGCTGCAGCCCGATGCAGTCTTTGTCTATGCCGAGATCAGCAGATCATCATGTGACGAGATCGAGGAGAATCTTGCGAAGACCTCCCCGGGCGTCACCGTGCTCCGGTTCGACTGCTACCTTCCCGAAAGCTATCCCGGAGAGATCGGGATCCTCGGTGACCTCCTCGACTGCCAGGAAGGGGGCCGGGAATTCCTGGAATTCTACACTTCAAATATCGACACGGTGACCAGCCGCGTCGCTGCAGTCCCTGAGAACGAACGGATAAAGGTCTACTTTGAGACCTGGAATGATTACAAGACCTGTGCAGCGGGATCCGGGTACGACCAGAAGATACGGATGGCCGGGGGATCCAATATCTTCGGCAATGAAGCGGGAGAATACCCCGAGCTTGATCCCGAGGCTGTGCTAGCCTCCTCACCTGAAGCGGTCATTAAGCTGGTCGGGTCCATGAAATATACCTTCGGTGGATACAACGGCGGAGAAGAGGAGCTATTCCGGCAGACGCATGACGCTCTCGTCTCCAGGAAAGGCTGGGAATCCCTCCCCGCAGTCCGTGATAACAGGACGTACCTGATTCACACCGACATCCTGGGTGGCCCGCACTTCTTCGTGGGCGTCCAGTACATGGCCAGGTGGTTCTATCCCGACCGGTTCTCCGATCTTGATCCTGTACGTGTTCATGCCGAATACCTGACACGGTTCCAGGGGCTGCCGGCATCGATCGTGGAAGATGAGATCTTTGTCTATCCCAGGTTGAGAAGGTAACATCGTGGACCAGAAAGGAGCCCCGGGGGATCTTTCGCATCTCAGGGAGGAATACCACCGGTTCGCGGCGAAGCGCTACCTCTTCCTTGGCGGATGCGGTATCCTGATACTCATCCTTATCGGGATCGCAACGACCCTTGGCTCCGCAGACCTCACGATCGGGGAGGTATACGCCGCGATCATCGCTCGCTTTTTCCCGTCGGTCGTAGAAAGCACCCCGCTCGCATCCACGATCGTATGGGAATACCGCCTTCACCGGATCCTCTTTGCCATCGCGGCCGGGTTCGGGCTCGGGATCGCGGGTGCAGTGATGCAGGGGGTGCTGCGAAATCCCCTTGCAAGCCCGTTCACCCTCGGGATCTCCGCAGCGGCATCGTTTGGAGCATCCATCGTGATCGTCTTTGGAATCGGAGGATTTACGAATGACATCGCGATCATCATCGCCGCGTTCGTCTTTACCCTCCTTGCGACGTTCGGCATCTACAGCCTCTCGCGGGTGAGAGGAATCTCCCCGGAGAGCATGATCCTTGCCGGGATCATCCTGATGTACCTGTTCTCCGCCATGACCTCGTTCCTCCAGTATATCGGCACCGTCGACCAGCTCCAGGAAGTGGTCTTCTGGACGTTCGGGAGCCTTCAGCGGACGTCCTGGGGTAAGCTTGCGCTCGTAAGCCTTGTCGTGGGCTTCTGCATCCCCTTCATCATGCTCCGGTCGTGGGATCTCAACGCGATGGGTCAGGGCGACCAGGTGGCAAAGAGCATGGGGGTCGATGTCAGCCGTACGAGGACACGCCTCATGCTGATCGCATCCCTGGTGACGGCGATCATCATCTGCTTTACCGGGGTCATCGGGTTCATCGGGCTTGTCGCCCCGCACATCACCCGCCTTGCGATCGGCGGGGACAACCGGTTCCTACTCCCAGCATCGGGCCTTGTGGGCGGAGCATTGCTCCTTACCGCTGACAGCCTGGCGAGGACCGTGCTTGCACCCGCCATCATCCCGGTCGGGATCATGACCTCCTTTATCGGGATTCCCTTCTTCCTCTACCTGTTCCTCAGGAAAAGGGAGGGATACTGGTGACGCTTACCGTCCGGGGTCTCTCGTTCTCGTACGGGGACCGGGAGATCCTTCACGATGTCTCGTTCTCGACCGCACCGGGCGTGGTGCTCGGGATTGCCGGCCCGAACGGGTGCGGGAAGACCACGCTGATCAAGTGCATCGACCGGATCTTTGAACCGGGCGGGAGGGTCGAATTTGGCGGGAAGGATATGGCGGATCTCAGCACAACAGAGATAGCCCAACTCATTGCCTATGTCCCCCAGGCGCTCACTATCGGCATGGCCATGAGCGTGTTCGAGACGATTCTCCTGGGCAGGCGTCCCTATATCAGGTGGTCGGTCTCGGATGCCGATCTCGAACGGGTAAGCGCCGTCATCGCGGAACTTGCCATCCAACACCTTGCGTTCCGCAAGATGACCCAGATCAGCGGGGGCGAGCGCCAGAAGGTGATGATCGCCCGGGCGATGGTCCAGGATCCCTTGCTGCTTCTTCTGGACGAGCCGACCAGCGCGCTCGACCTCCGGCACCAGCTCGAGGTCATGGAACTTGTTCGGAGGGTTGCCCGCGATAAGGAGGCCAGCGTCCTGATGGCAGTCCATGACCTGAACCTTGCGTCACGGTTCTGCGACAGGCTGATGATCATGAAGGAGGGCAGAATTGTTGCGATGGGAACGCCTTCCGAGCTCCTAACCCGCGAACTCATCCGTGACGTCTATGAAGTCGATGCGGTAATATCAGGTGAATCCGGGTACCTTCAGGTCATCCCGGTCCGCCCTGTGGGAGAGATTACAGTGTGATCATGTAATGTTCTCTCTGGCAAGGTGAAAGAGCACACTGTTGAACGATAAAGACCCAAATCTCATCATCATACCACGATTCCATAATCCGGAAGCCCTGGTATGGACAAGGACAAGAATATGATCCATGCACAGGAACAGAAGAAGAATGCAGTAGTCTCCTGGACCGGGGGAAAGGATGGCTGCTATTCATGCCACAGGGCGATGGCGGAAGGGTATCATATCACCCATCTCCTGCACTTCCGTAACGTGAGGAAGCGGGGATCGCACGAGTTGAACAATGAGGTGGTCCGGGCGCAGGCAGATGCGATGGAAATCCCACTCATACAGAAGGACTTCACGTCGTACGAGGAAGAATTCAAGAACACCGTTCGTGACCTCCGGGAGCAGGGCGAACGGATCGATGCCGCGGTATTCGGCCATATCAAGACCCATAAGCCGCTCGTAGACCGGATCTGCGGCGAGTTGGATCTCACACTCCTAATGCCACTCTGGAAACGGAACTCGAAGAGGCTGTTGGAGGAGATGCGTGAATCCGGGCTTGAGATTGTGGTTGTGAGCGCAAAGGAGAGCCTGATGGGGAAGGAATGGCTTGGCCGGAAAATCGACGAAAAGTTCATCGACGAATTGAAGAGGCAGGATTCATCCATCGATCCCTGCGGCGAGAACGGGGAATTCCATACCCTTGTCACCGACGCCCCGATGTTTAAGAAAAAGATAATAATCACCGGAAGCGACCGGGTGCTCCAGGACGGCTACTGGTACCTTGACATTTTCGGGTGGACGTTCCAGGAAAAATAACCGGACTCCCTTGCATCCGCGCAGGATTTTTCAGCTCCAACCGGGCAATGAATGGGTAATTTATAAATACTTTCTCGTTCGTTATTGTTTTGAGGCAATTAAGGTGGCAGAATTACCAGTTGCAGCAATGATTAGGATTGCCAAGAAGAGTGGAGCAGAACGTGTCGGCCGTGATGCCGCAGTTGCTCTCGTTGGACAGGCAGAAGAGTACATTGCATGCCTTGTGAAAGAGGCAAACAAGCTTGCAATTCACGCAGGAAGGAAGACTATCAAGGAAGAGGATGTAGAACTCGCGATTAAATCCCTTTAATCCTCTCTTCTTTCCTAAATTCACGGTTCTTTCATCGGATATCCCGGCAGTGTTCATTCACAAAATCCAGGTTGTTGAAGTATTTTTTACCTCTTTTCATTTCATATCTCCATCAGAAAAAGAGTGATATCTCGTATTGAAGGAGGGTATCAGTGATGCATCGGGCTTTGCCGGCTCCTCACGCCCTTGTATATCTCAAACCATGCGACCGAGAGACTACCCGCGGCGAGACAGAGGAGGATGTGCCCTGGTGTAATTGGTGCAAACTGGAACAGGGATCTCAAGCCGGGGATGACAAGGACTGCGGCCAGGAAGAACATGGTCCCTCCCAGTACCCACCATAATGCCCGGTTTGGTGTCCTGAAGCGTGTGACAATGCTCTCTGTCCAGGAACGGTTGGTGCAGATGAGGGCGAGATTGGCGACAACGATGGTCACAAAGGCGACGGTTCTCAGCTGATCTTCGGAGAGCTCCTGCATCATACAGTACAGGTATACTCCGAGGACGATGCCGAGTGTGACGAACCCCTGGAGAAGCGCAATCATAACTGTGGGACGATCGAGGATGTGGTCGCCTGGTTTCCTGGGGGGTTTCGTCATGATATCGGGCTCCTCCCGCTCAGCCTCGAATACCACCGAACATGCGGGATCGATGATCAGCTCCAAAAACACGATCTGGACAGGCAAAAGGATGAGCGGCCATCCGAGGAGAACCGGGAACAGCGAGAGACCGGCGATGGGGACATGGATTGAGATGATATACGCCATCGCCTTCCTGAGGTTCGCATAGATCCTCCGCCCCATACGGATCCCCGCGACAATAGATGCAAAGTTGTCGTCAAGGAGGACGAGTGCGGATGCTTCCCTGGCCACATCGGTGCCTCTTCCTCCCATTGCGATGCCAATGTGGGCGGCCTTGAGTGCGGGGGCATCGTTGACCCCGTCACCAGTCATGGCCACCACCTCGCCTCCCGACTTCAGGGACTCGACGATCTGGAGTTTCTGTTCGGGCACGACCCGGGCAAAGAGTGACGTGGCGCGGATCATCGCGTCCCTTCTTCCCGCAGGCATCGCTGCAAGATCAGGCCCGGCAATGAGCGCGCCCGTGTCAGGGAGCCCTATCTGCCGGGCGATATTTCGCGCAGTGGCAGGGTAATCGCCAGTGATCATGGCGACCCTGATACCCGCCGCCATGCACTCGCTGACCGCCGCCGCCGCATCAGGCCTCACTGGGTCGGCAAACCCGATAAGCCCAAGGTACGTGAAAGGGAACGCATGCTGGCCGTCAGGGAGCTGGGCTGACCTGAAACGGGATTTCGCGACGCCGAGCACCCGAAGGCCATCCGCAGCAAGGGCTTCGACATCCCCCGTCAGTGCAGCAATCTCCCGCTCTTCCATGTGACACAGGTCAAAGATTGCTTCAGGGGCTCCTTTGGCGGCGATGATGAATTCATCATCCTTTCTTGACCGCCAGACATTGGACATCGCCAGCAGTTCCCGGGACAGGGGATATTCGAGGAGAAGTTCCCAGTCCGCGTGAAGGTGTTCGGTTCCCGAAAGATCCGTATTTCCCGTTTTTGTGAGTGCCTGCTCCATGGGGTCGAAGGGATCTTTCTTGCAGGAGAGGATCGCATACTCGAGGAGCTCGTGGAACGGTTCGGGGAGCACGTTCCCCTCATCGGTGAGGCAGTCAAACGAAGACCCTGCAACCTTGCATTTCGCGACGGTCATCCGGTTGAGGGTGAGAGTCCCCGTCTTGTCTGTGCAGAGCACGGTGGTTGCTCCCAGGGTCTCGATCGCCGGCACATGCCGGGCAAGGACGCTGATCTTTGAGAGCCGCCAGGCGCCGAGTGCCAGGAACACCGTCAGAACGACAGGAAATTCCTCGGGGAGAATGGCCATTGCGAGTGTAATGCCGGCGAGGAGGCCGTGGAGCCAGTCACCGCGTGTCATGCCATACGCAACCACCACGATAACTACAAGGAAGAGCCCGATGAGCGCAATGCTCCGGACAATGTGCCCAGTCTCGACATGCAGGCGTGTCTCTTCCGGCTCGACGGCCTGTAATGCTTTGCCGATCTCTCCCATCCTAGTATTGGTTCCGGTCGAGACCACCACGGCAACTCCCTGGCCCTGGACCACCAGGGTTCCCGAGTAGAGCCATGGCTGGTCGTCACCGCCGGGTTGCCGCTCACCGGGATCGCCGAGCGCGGGGAGCTTTCTCACCGGTACAGACTCTCCGGTCAGGAGCGATTCATCGATCGAGAGGTTCGTGGACTCGTTGAGGAGTGCATCTGCTGCGATGCGATCCCCTTCGTTCACGAAGAGGAGGTCGCCTGTCACCACATCCCGTCCTGCAACCCGGACCAGGCGGCCATCCCTGATCACCAGTGCCCGGGGACTTGAAAGGTTCCTGAGTGCTTCCAGGGCTCTCTCCGTTTTTCGCTCCTGGTACACCGTAATGCCGATGATCACCGCAACAAAAGAGAGGAGCAGCGCACCCTCCTGTATATCACCGAGCACGAAGTAGATAGCTCCTGCACCGACAAGGAGAAGAAACATGGGCTCCCTGATGACATCAAGAACGATGCCGAATATCCCCCGGGTATCCGGGGATGGGAGTTCGTTTGGGCCATCCTCCATGAGACGTGTCTGTGCTTCTTCCGTGGAGAGTCCGGTGAACCGGGAGAGGTCGAGAGGGGGCATGGGGATTTCCGGTAGCTGAAGCGATAGGTTTGTGGATCAGATAGGTATTCCGATAGATTACGGCCAAGAACGCGATATTACTCACACAAATATCAGCAATACAGGATTAGGCATTCTGCAGTTCCATGGGAACGAGGGGCCCCGTAAGAACGTATGGAAAAACCAAATCAAATCCACATAAAAAAATTTGCACTCTGTGACTGGTTACTGCCTACTTCCTGTCAAAGAAGATATTCTTCCCTGACGCCTTGAGGGGAATCCCGTATGCCACCGTGCATCCCTCGAGCCAGCCCAGAGAGAGTGCTGCGGCTCCTGCCGAGTACATCACCCTGTTGTCAATATTGTGGATGGATGCGGTCTTGACTGCGGACCCGACCGCAATTCCGAGATCGGTGATCTTGACGATGCAGTTCGGTCCCCTGAACGGCCCCGCCGGCGTCGTGGGATCCACCGCACCGACCATCTCGTCACATCCCTCGTATCCGCATCCCTGGCAGTTGATACCGATCGGCTCCTGGCCCCTGATGCCAAGGATGAGGCAGGCATCCGCGGCAGCCACATTCCCTGCATCGCGCAGGAAAAAGGAGAGCCCGAGTTTCGCGGAGAGCCGCTCCATCTCCTTCGAGAGGATTGGGAGATCGGGTGGCCCCGCGATGGTGGTGACGAGGGAGTCCATTCCCTTTCCCTTCGGGGCTGTCCGGGCAGAGAGTGCCATCAGTTTCGCAACCGTCATGACTCCTTCAGAGATATCCTGTTCCGGCATAGGTAGGGAGTCGACGTCTCAGGATATCAGGTGAGCGGCCTCATGGAGAATGAGCCGGGACTATTCCCGGAAAATGCAGATGATACCCGGACAACGTGAAATGATGTGAAGGGGTTCACGCGAAAGGAGTGGCCAGGATGGAAATCATTAAAGGAATGGCTTTTCCAGGATTATCTACATAACTGGATCCGCGAGATCCGACACAGAAGGAGAGTAAAACGAAATGGATTCGTATCAATGCACGATATGCGGGCATATCTATGACCCCGGTAAAGGTGAACCTTCCATGAATATCCAGCCAGGCATAGATTTTTCCAAACTGCCCGGGGACTGGCAGTGCCCGATATGCATGGCAACCCCTGACAAGTTTGTGAAAGTGTGAGCGATTTGCATGGTTGTCCAGGAGATTGCACCAGGTATATTCTCGGTCGGGGCACTTGACCCTGACAGGCGCCTCTTTGATTCACTGATCCCGCTCCCGGAGGGTACAAGCTACAATTCCTACCTTGTCCGCGGGAAGGAGAAGACCGCACTCATCGATACGGTGGACCCGGCCAAGGAACTCGAGCTCGTGACCAACCTGGTGAAGGCAAAGGTCGATACGATCGACTACATCATCATCAACCACGCAGAGCAGGACCACTCGGGCACGCTTCCCATGATCGCCGAGCTCTTCCCCGGCGCAAAGATCGTGGTCAACGAAAAGTGCCTCGACCAGGTGAAGATTCTCCTCGATATCGGGGAAGAGCGCTGCATGGTGATCAAGGACCGCGACACGCTCGACCTCGGGGGAAAGACGCTCGAATTCATCCTGACACCCTGGGTCCACTGGCCCGAGACGATGGTCACCTACGCCCGGGAAGACAGGGTCCTCTTCTCCTGCGATTTCTTCGGATCTCACTACTCGGAGAGCACACTTCGTGTCGTCGAATGGGGCGAGATCTACCGTGCCGCAAAGCGCTACTATGCCGAGATCATGATGCCGTTCCGCTCATCCGTCCGGGAGAACCTCGAGAAAGTGAGCGCCCTTGATATCGCCATAATAGCGCCAAGTCACGGCCCGATCCACACCAACCCCGCGCTCATCATGGACGCATACCGGGACTGGACATCCGATGCGGTTAAAAACGAGGTCGTAATCCCGTACGTGAGCATGCACGGGAGCACCGAGAAGATGGTGGACCACCTTGTGAGCGCGTTGAGGGAGAGAGGGGTCAGGGTTCTCCCCTTCAACCTGGTCGCAACCGATATCGGGGAACTGGCGATGGCGCTCGTGGATGCCGCCACCATTGTTATCGGGACTCCGACGGTCATCTTCGGACCCCACCCCCAGGCTGTGTACGCGGCATACCTCGCAAACCTCCTCCGTCCGAAGACCCGGTTTGTCTCGGTCGTCGGCTCGTACGGGTGGGGAGGGAAGACTGTAGACACCCTGAAGGGGATGCTCCCCAAGATCCAGGCTGAGCTGATCCCCCCGGTGTATATCAAGGGTGCTCCCGGTGCATCGGACTTACACAGCATCGAAGCCCTTGCAGAGGCCATCGCTGCAAAGCACCGGGAAATCGACATTCTTGTGAAGGGCTGATGAAAAACCATACTCTTTTCTTTTCCGGATCTGGCATACTTTTACGCGGGATTCCGGAGGTATGTCGCGCTCTCCATCTCCCAATACCAAGAGGTCCTGCATGAGCCAGGTTCACGATTTCAAAAAATTCCTCTCAGAATCAGCACGTGTGTATATCATCGGCGTTGCGGGTGATTCCGGGTCAGGGAAGAGCACCTTCACATCCGGAATCAGGAACATCCTTGGTGAGGACCTTGTTGCAACCATCTCACTCGATGATTACCACCTCTATGGTCGCGACGAGAGAAACTCCCTCAATATCACCCCCTTAAACCCTGCTGCAAACGATCTCGCCAGGCTTGAACGGGATGTTGCACAGCTGAAACAGGGTCACGGGATTGAGAAGATGCAGTACAACCACTCGACCGGGACCATCGAGGGGCTGGTACATTTCCCCCCTGCAAAGGTCATTATCCTCGAAGGGCTGCACCCGCTCAGCACACCAGTCTTGAGGACCCTCCTCGATTTCTCGTTCTTCGTCGATCCTTCACCTGACGTGAAGCGTGAATGGAAGATGAAACGGGATATGGGAACCCGGGGGTACACTGAGCAGGAGGTCCGGAAGGAGATGGCGGCCCGGGAACCCGATTACCTCGCCTACGTCGCACCCCAGAAAGCGTATGCGCAGGGGATCATCGGGATCTCATTCTCCCGATTCGGGAGGGAACTCGGGTGGAAAGAGAACATCTACCGGGTCTCCCTCTCGATGGCTCCCCTTCCCGAACTGCATGAGAACGTCCTGATGACATTTGACCTGGGGGCAGTCCTTACGGCACACACGAGGCCGTACTCTGTCGGGTATATGCCGGTCATGAACGAGGGACATCACATGGGCACACTGGAGCTCGACGGAGGATTCCCGTGCGATGCGGCGCACGAGCTCTTTGCCCGTCTCCGCGAAAAGACAGGGATTGATCCCAGTGCCCTGATCCCCACATGCCCCCTGTTGACACCGACCGACATCATGCAGCTGATCGTCTGCTGGCGGATAATCTCCCACCGGCATATGCTCGACTGAAATTTCTCTTTTTTTCCCAGGGCAAACATACATCAGGCTGGAAATGCCACAGATTCAGGTAGGAATGGGCAGGATCCGGTACTTTTCCATGGTGCTCGGGGAGCTCGGCGAGATGCTCATCTTCATAAGCCCGCTCACCCTTCTCCCGCTTCCCATCGCGGCGATCTTCAGGGAATGGGATATGCTGCTTCCGCTGGCCTCTGTCCCCGCACTCTTTTTCCTCAGCGGATTTTTCCTCAACTATCTTCCGAGAAAGAAGCAGGATGTCAGGTTCTCTGCCGCACTCTGCTCGGTTGCGCTCGTCTGGCTGGCATTTGCCGTCATCTCGTGCATTCCCTTCATGTTCGTGCTGGATCTCTCCTTTACCGATGCAATGTTCGAATCCATGGCCGGATGGACCGGGACCGGGTTCTCACTCCTCAAAAACCTTGATACGATCCCCGAGAGCCTTCTCTTTTGGAGAACCTATATGCAATGGGTGGGGGGCCTCGCCGTGATCTCCCTTGCGCTCACCACGGCATTCCGGTCAGATCTGGACACATCCCCTCTTTTCAAGGCAGAGAGGAAAGCCGAACGCATCCTCCCGAGCGTGATTGCGAACGGAAAGGAGATCTGGGCCGTCTACATCCTTCTCACCGTGATCTCGGCGGGCCTGATCATGATGTCCCGTGTCCCGCTCTGGGATGCCCTGAATCTTGCGATATCCGCGATCTCGACCGGGGGATTTATCCCGAAGACGGGTGGACTTCTCTCGTATAACAACCCCCTCCTCGAGCTCTTCCTGATCCCTGTCATGATATTCGGATCGACTCCGTTCACTCTCTATTATATGACCTACCGGAGAAAGGCAGTCTCCTTCTTTTCAGACGAGCAGGTCCGGCTCCTCTTCATCTTCCTCATCTTTGGGACCCTGATCGTGGTCGCCGATCTCATCTTCCTTGCCGATTTTGCCACAAAAGAGGCGGTCCGGCAGGGCGTCTTCATGACCACCGCAGCGATCAGCACCACTGGATTCCAGAACGGAAATCCCCACCTCTACCCCAGCGTGACGGTCGTTTTTTTAACGATGCTGGTCTTTATAGGCGGTGCAAGCGGGAGTACTGCCGGGGGGATCCGGCTCTCGCGAATCGCGCTCGGATACCGGGGGATCATCTGGTGGTTCCGGAGAACATTTGTGAGCAGCAGGGTGCTCGTGCCCTTCAAGTACCAGAAAAAGACCATCCCTGTCGAGGTCGCCGAGCCGGAACTCTCGAAGAGCATGCTGGTGATCATCCTTTCCGTCATAACCGTGTTTCTTGCGACCGTGATTGTCCTGCAGGAGCATATCACGTCGCTCGGGCTCACCGATCTCATCTTCGACATCGTGTCGGCGCTGAGTTCGTGCGGGATCTCGAGCGGGTACGTGAACCCCACCATGCCGCTCCTCTCAAAGTGGGTGTTCATTGTCGTGATGTGGGTCGGGAGACTCGAAGTGATCCCGGTCTTTGTCCTCCTGGCAGGCCTGATCCGCGGATCAGACTAGGAATCTGGCACTTCTAAATCAATTTTACTTTTGTTAACTCCATAATATTGAATTACAAGGGCCATCCATTACTGTGTGATGAAACAGATTGCCCTGTACGGGAAAGGCGGTATCGGGAAGTCCACCACCTCGGCGAACCTCTCCGCAGCACTCTCCCTTCAGGGACTTGATGTGCTGCAGATTGGATGCGACCCGAAACGAGACAGCACGAGGATGCTGATGCAGGGAACCCTCATCCCGACGGTGATGGACCTTGTCAGGAAGAGGGGAGACCCGGCGGTGACCCTCGACGAGGTCGTGTACCGGGGTTTTCATGGGGTCCGGTGCGTGGAGGCGGGAGGACCCGAGCCGGGCGTCGGGTGTGCCGGGCGGGGGATCATCGCAACCTTCCAGATACTTGAGAAACTCGGGGCGCTCGATGCGGATGTGGTCGTATATGATGTGCTTGGCGATGTGGTCTGCGGTGGGTTTGCCATGCCCATGCGTGAGGGGTACGCCGAAGAGGTCTACCTTGTCACCTCGGGGGAGTTGATGTCGCTCTATGCTGCCAACAACATCTGCAAGGCGATATCCCGCCTCTCATCTCGGGCACGCAGCAGGTGCCGGCTCGGGGGTGTGATCTGTAATGCTAAGAACCTCCCCCGGGAAGAGGAACTTGTTGCCGAGTTTGCAGAAAAGATCGGGAGTTTCATGATCCAGTTCATCCCGAGAGACCAGGTGGTCCAGCAGTCGGAACTGAACAGGAGGACCGTGATTCAGTTTGCCCCTGAATCCGGCCAGGCTGAGGTGTATCGGACGTTCGCCAGAAAGATCATGGAGAACCGAAGGCTGGATATCCCCACACCGCTTGAGATGGAGGATCTGGAAGACCTTGCATATGCCTATTCCACGTGATGATGGGTGCACGCTGACAGGGGCGCTCTCTGTCACCACCGAGATCGAACGGTGTGCAACGATCATTCACGGACCTTCCGGGTGTGCTCACCACAACTTCTCTCTCCTGCATGCACTCCACGCTGCCAGGGATCATATCACCACCCCTGCACTCATTTCAACCGACATGTCCGAGCGGGAGGTGATATTCGGGGGCGAACATCTCCTCGAAGAGGCGATCTTTGAGGCGTTTTCGCGACATCCTGATATCATCTGTGTGCTCTCGACCTGCGTTGCCGCTACCATCGGTGACGATGTTGACGCACTCTGCAGGATCCCGCACGACATTCCCGTCATTCATGTTCCTACCGGAGGTTTCCTTGGCGGAGGCTTTCTGTCGGGCCATATCAATGCTCTTCAAACCCTCTCCCACCTTGCAAAGAGAGGAGAAGGGAGCCTTTCAGTCAATCTCGTCGGGGAGAAAACGCTCGAGTACGAGGTGCAGGAACATTACCGGGAAGTGTCCCGGATCCTCGCGTCCATGGGAGTCCCGGTTCACACCAGGTTTGTGTGCGGGTCCTCACTTCCCGACATACAGCGTCTCGGGAATGCTTCTCTGAACATCCTCCGGGATCCGTCCATGGTTCCCCTCGGAACCACGCTTGATAGGGAGCTCGGGATCCCGTTCGTCGATTCATTCCCGCTCGGGATGGAAGGAACGATCAGGTTCATGGAGGAGGTGGGGGCGGCTCTCTCCCTGGATGTAACCGACGCCATAGCAGAAGAAGAAGCACTCCAGCGTGAGATGGTGCGGGCATTCTCATCGCTGAAGGGAAAGAGGATACGGTTCAGCACGAGATATGCAGAGGAGGGGGTATTCCATCCCGGGTACGAACTCGCAGAGATGCTCGATCTCGAGATCCACGAGCATGGAAATCCCGTCCCTGTTCCCGATCCGTTCCCGGTGGGAACCCATGGGATCAGGAGGCTGCTCAACCGGTGGATGAGGGGCTGCCATGCCTGAATGTGCAGGGCCGCTGTGGCCGTGCGGGCTCACCGGGGCGGCTGCCTGCCTGTCAGGATTGCAAAAAATCGCCGTCGTGATCCACGGGTCCGAGGGCTGCTATTTCTATCCGGCAACCACCCTCCATGTTCCCCTGTACTGCACATCACTCACTGACCAGGACATCATTCTTGGAACCGATGAGGCTCTGATCCGGACAATCGATGGCATCGGGAAAAAGGTCCGGGACATGTATGTCATCTGTTCATGCGTTCCTTCAATCACAGGCGAGGACGTCCGGGCAACCCTTGAATCCCGGTATGGCGAGAATGCAGGGATCCATGTGCTCGATTCCCCGGGTTTTTCCGGCGAGTATGAGAAAGGATACCTGGCGGCGCTCTCGTCCCTCAATCTTCGCGAATCGGGGGAGATGAACACCTGTATCAACATTGACGGGATCTCGCTTATGGATCCCTTCTGGAGGGGGAACCTGCAGGAAGTTGAGCGGATGATCAGGCTCGCAGGAGCAGGTGTAGGAGCGAGGCTGTGTTCATGCAATGCGGGATGCGAGATAGAGATTGCACCATCTACCATCCATGCAAACCCCGATCTTGTTTCAGAGAAGGGCTCGTCACTTGGATCCCTGCTCGGTATCCGGGAGATCAGGAAGACTGTCCGCACCCTCGAAGACAGGTTCCCGGAAAGCGAGGGTGTGCTTTCCGGATTGCATCTCCCCGAAGCGGAGGAACACATTGTTGCCGCATGCGATAAATACCTGAGAAGGTTCGATCCCCCGGACGTAGTCCTGGCCGGGCAGTGTGCATCGATGCAGGCGATTGCGGGCATGCTGGACGAATACCTGGGAGCCGGGATTCTCGGGATTGCATCCAGGAACGTCCCCGGAGAAGGCCAGTATCCCGCGATGTGGGTCAGGGATTATGCTGGCATCCTCGAGATGCTTGAACGGGAAGAGCCTGACCTCGTGCTCGGATCATCGTTTGAGCAGACTGCGTATCCTTCCGCTGCATGGGTCGGGATCACTCCACCGCTTCGCGGTGCAGTGAGGCTGCATGCCCGCCCGATTGCCGGGATCGAAGGGGCGCTTGCCCTGATGGAATCGGTCCTGAATACCTGTATCGACCGCCAGAAAGTTACATGACCGGGTAGCCATGGGTTCCCCGCGCGCTCTCATTTTTTTCACTTTCACGCCGCGCAGATCGAGCCCTTATATACCACCGTTTCGAGAGGATAGGAGTGAGGTGAATGAAATGCAAAGAGCAGGATATCTCACCCGGGATGGAAAGAAAGTCCTTGACAGCGACGGGATTCCATGCGAGATCCTGGAGCTCACGATATTCGGGGCGAGGCTTTGCATGCTCATTGACGAGGTCAAAGGAGCCATCCAGAGGGGCACCCCCGCAGCCGTTGTCCGGATCAAGCAGAACTGGATGGAGTACCTTGGCGGAAAGGCGGGGAATGCGCAGGTCTCCCGTTCCGGAAAAGCCCTCAATATCGAGCTCGTGAATGGGGACCGGTTCACGCTCTCACTCGACTCTTTAATTGGGGTCATCAACTACAGGGAGAGGTATGCACGCATCATGGAACTTTCCCCGTTACCACCGCAGGAGACTGCACGGGATCGCCTGATCACGGATTTCACGACTCCGCTGCAGTCCTATTATTCTTCCGAGACCGCGGACCAGATGACTGCGTAATAGTTGGTTGAGGGGTTCCTTTTTTATTAGAGAAAATGTTTTTATACATAACGTCATAACTTTTCAAGTATAATTTTATATATGGGAAACCCAAAATAATGCTACAGGGATTCGGATGCAGCGACTGAAAGTTCAAAATGCCGAATTGGCTGTGACAAAAATACAGG
>Ga0302251_1000683_pt1 | contig 27765 bp, 26 predicted proteins | sample AAG_RA_Gln_MG_FD_193534 | JGI IMG/M metagenome (GOLD analysis project Ga0302251, IMG submission 193534) | Enriched activated sludge microbial communities from anaerobic digester in WTTP, New Holstein, Wisconsin, United States - AAG_RA_Gln | ecosystem: Engineered > Bioreactor > Anaerobic >... | reverse complement strand
ATCGGTGACGGCATGGGTCCTCCTTACAGGGTCTGACAGGGCTGATGTTCAACCTGTTATACCACTACGAGGAGAACCTGACAACTCACTCATTCGTTCTCTTTTCCCCGTGGAATGAAATGCACCCTCACACGCGGTGGCAGGCGGCCATGTGTCCACCCCCCTTGTCGACCAACGGCGGATGCTCCTCCTGCCGGCACCGTTCCTCGCGCACGGGACAGCGCGCATAGAAGCGGCACTGCGGCGGCGGGTCGATCGGCCGGCTCACGTCGCCCGAGATCTCGATCGTCTGCCGCCGGTAGCGCGGGTCGGGGATGGGCACCGCCGAGAGCAGGGCCCGCGTGTACGGGTGCAGCGGGTTGGCCAGCAGCTCTTCCGAGGGGGCCCGCTCCACGATCTTGCCCAGGTACATCACGGCAATCTCCTGGCACATGTAGCGCGCCACGGCCAGGTCGTGCGTGATGTACAGGTAGCTCACGCCGAGCCGCTGGGCCAGCTCCAGCATCAGCTGCATCACCCCGGTGCGGATCGACACGTCGAGCATCGAGGTCGGCTCGTCGGCGGCAACAAAGGCTGGCTCGATGATCAGGGCCCGGGCGATGGCCACCCGCTGGCGCTGGCCGCCGGAGAGCTCGTGGGGAAAGCGAAAGAGAAAGCTCGCCGCCGGCGTCAGCCCCACCAGGTCCAGCAGGCGCACCACCCGCTCTTCACGCTCCACCAGCGTGCCCTCCCCCTGCACCACCAGCGGCTCGGCCACCGTGTCGAAAACGGTGCGCCGCGGGTTCAGCGACTCGTAGGGGTCCTGAAAGATAAACTGCACGCGCCGGCGAAAGAGCTTGAGCTCCTTCCCGTGCAGCAGCGCCAGGTCCACCGCCCCCATCTGGGGGTCGTCCATATAGATATGCCCCGCGGTCGGCGCATCCAGCCGCGTCAGCAGGCGGCCCGTCGTCGTCTTGCCGCAGCCCGATTCCCCCACCAACCCCAGGGAGCGCCCCGCCGCGATCGTAAAATCCACCCCGTCGACGGCGTGGATCGCGCTTCGGCTCTGTCGGAAGAACCCCCCGCTCAGGGGGAACCACTTGCGCAGACCCTCGACACGCACCAACTTGCTCTCAGCAGCCATTGCGCACCTCCAAAGGATGCCAGCACGCCACCGCGTGCCCCGGCATCCGCTCCTCCAGCGGCGGGCGCTGCTCCTGGCAGACCCCCGTGGCCCGCGGGCAGCGCGGGTGAAAGCGGCACCCCGCCGGCGGGTGCAGCAGGTCGGGCGGCTCCCCGGGCAGCGTCGTCAGCTCCCGCTTCGGCCCCTTGATGCTCGGAAAGGCGCCCATCAGGGCGGAGGTATAGGGGTGCAGCGGGTGGTGAAAGATGCTTTCCCCGGCGGCCAGCTCGGCCATCCGGCCGGCATACATCACCGCGATGCGGTCGCTGACCTCGGCGATCACGGCGATATCGTGCGAGATATAGATCATCCCCATGTCCAGCTGCTTCTGAATGGCCCGCAGCTCCTTCAGGATGCGGTCCTGCACGATCACGTCCAGCGCCGTCGTCGGCTCGTCGGCGATGATGACCGCGGGCTGGCACGAAAGCGCCATCGCGATCACCGCCCGCTGGCGCATCCCGCCGCTGAACTCGTGCGGGTAGCGGTCCATCAGCCGCGGATCCAGCCCCACCAGCCGGAACAGCTCGGCCACGCGCTCGCGGGCCTGGGCCACGCGCATCGTGGGAAAGTGGGCCTGCAGCGCCTCGACGATCTGCTCGCCCACCCGGTACACCGGGTCGAGCGAGTTCATCGCCGCCTGAAAGACCATGGCGATGCCCTTCCAGCGCACGTGGAGCATCTCGTCGGCGCTGAGCGAGAGCAGCTCCTCCTGGTCCAGCCAGATCTGGCCCGACAGGACACGGGCATTGTCCGGGAGGAGCCGCATGAGGGAGACGGCGATCGAGGTCTTGCCGCAGCCCGACTCGCCCACCAGGCCCAGCGATTCGCCGCGGCGCAGGTCGAAGGAGATGTCGTCCACCGCCGCCACCCAGCCCTGGCGCGTCTTGTAGTGCATGGTCAGATCCTGAACCGCAAGTACTGTGTCGGCTGTTTCCATCGTCGCACCTCCTTGGCGGCGCCGGCCGGCGGGCGTTACCGCCGCCGGAGCCGCGGGTTGACCACTTCGTCCAGGGCCCGCCCCACCAGGTAAAAGGCCGAGCAGAAGAGGGTGATGGCCAGGCCGGCCGGGATCATCAGGTGGAGGTAGCCCGGGCCGGCCAGCAGGTACCCCGAAGCCTGCGCCGTATTGATCATGATGCCCCAGGACATCCGGATGTTGAGCAGGCCGAAGAAGGAGAGCGCCGCCTCGATAAAGACCGCGCCGGTCACCGTGATCATCATGTACAGAAAGGCCAGCGGCATCAGGTTGGGGAGCATGTGCGTCAGGATGATGTGCCCGTCGCCGCCCCCCGCCACCCGCGCGGCGTCGATGTACGGCTTGACCTTGATCGTCAGCGCCTGCGATTTGATCACGATCGTCTGGCCCCCGAAGCCGACGATGACGCCGTACACCAGCGCCAGGTGGAGCAGCTGAAAGTCAAAGAGCGCGCTCAGCACCACCAGGACGGCGATAAAGGGCAGCATCGTCATCACATCGGCCAGGCGCATAAAGATCGCGTCGACCAGCCCACCGTAATAGGCCGCCACCGCCCCGATCGTCGTCGAGACGAGGACAGAGACAGTGGCCGCCAACAGGCCCAGCCCAAACTCCCACCGCGCGCTGTACATCAGCTGGCTCAGCACATCCCGCCCGATCGGGTCGGTCCCCAGCAGGTGACGGCCCGAGGGCGGCGCGGGATGGGCCAGGACCGTCGCGTCGAAACCGATGATCGGATCGTAGGTGCGCTGATCCCACACCGTGGCCATCAGGATGGGGTGGGCGAGGGCGAGGAGGCCAAAGAGCACAATGATCCCCAGGCCGATCAGCCCGATGGGGTTCTCGCGAAAGATACGCCAGCTGCCGGCCAGGCTCCGCCCGACCAGGTGGAGCCGCACCCGCCACAGCGGTTCCGCTACGGGAGCGCGTCGCATCGTCAGTTCCTCGGCCATGGCCTCCTCCTACTGATAGCGAATGCGCGGATCCAGGAACGAGTAGGCGATATCGGCCACCAGGTGGGCCAGGAGCGCCAGCACCCCGATAAAGCTCAGGGCGCCCATCGCCATGGGGATGTCCTCGTTCTGCACGGCGCTCAACAGCGTCAGGCCCATGCCGGGCCAGGAAAAGATCGTCTCGGTGATGATCCCGCCGCTGATGGCAAAGGGGATGCCGATGATCAGCGCGGTAAAGACCGGCAGGAAGGCGTTACGCGCCGCGTGTTGGTCCCGCACCACCCGCTCGGAGAGACCCTTGGCCCGCGCCGCCATCACATAGTCCTCGCGTAGCGTCTCCAGCATCGTGTTGCGCATCACCAGCATCGTCCCGGCAAAGTTCACGAGCGTATAGACGCACAGCGGCAGCACCATGTGCCGGACCATGTCCAACGCCAGCACCCCGACGTCCAGGCGGCTCCACAGCAGCACGGCGGCACCGGCAAAGACGACCAGGGCCGCCCACAGCGCCGCCCGCCGCCACACCGCGCTCAGCTTGCGCGTGGCGATAAAGACCACGAGCACCAGCACAGTATAGGCCAACGCCGTCAGCATCAGGCGGCCAAAGACAAAGTTGGCGTCGACTTCGGCCTTGCGCCAGAGCAGCGGGTCCAGGAATTTGCCCACCGGCAGCCACTTGAGACGAAAGCCAAAGAACCAGATCATCATCAGGCCGAACCAGGGGGTAAAGATCGTGTACATCACCACCCCCACCAGCGTCAGCCCATATTCCAGGACCCCGCCGCGCCACCAGGCCAGGAGCTTGCCGAGCGAGAACCCGACGACAAAGGCAATGAGCTGCCCCGTCAGGAAGAGGATCAGGGTGCGGGGGGCACGCTCGAGGATTATGTCCATCACGGACCGCGGCCAGTGCTCGAAGGAGGTGCCGAGGTTGCCGGTAGAAAAGTTCACGAGCCACTTGGCATAGCGCTCCAGCGGCGGGCGATCCAGCCCCAGGTTGGCGCGGATCTGCTCGCGCGCCTCGGGCGAGACCTTGGGGTTGGCCAGAAACTGCATCGTGATGTCCCCCGGCTGCGCGTCGAGGATCACAAAGAGCAGCGTCTGAAAGATCAACAGGGTGAAGAGAATCTGTACGAACCGTCCGATGAGGTATTTGCGCATGGTCTTGCTCCACCTGGCCCGTATCGATCCTGGCTAGCCCTCTGCAGTGGCACTGCGCCGCTCTACCCACCCGTGTCCCAAGCTAAGCAACAGGGACTTGGGCAATGGGCAGAGATGGCACCGCTGAGGACGCCGAGAGCCGAGACATCCGCTGGGGTACTCTAACACGGCCGTTCATCTTCTCTCGACGCCCTCGGCGGTGCGCAGTCAGACGATACGCTAGTCCACCACGTCCACATAGAGCTGCATCCCGTACAGGCCATAGAGGCCGTTCAGGAGCTCGGAGGTGGGGAACTGCACCGTGTCGGTGCGGTAGGCATCGGCGACGGGCGTGGTGAACATGATGCTGTAGGGCAGTTCGGTGCCCAGGATCTCTTGGATCTGCTTGACGATCGGCTGGGCCTGCTCCATCGTGGACGCGGCGTAGAACTCGTCGCACAGCGCGTCCAGCTCGGGGCTGTTAAAGTACCCAAAGTTGAACGGCTGGGAGTCGCTCTCGAAAAAGACGCAGACGTGATCGGGGAAGGTGTCGCCCAGCGTCCAGCCGGAAATGACCATGCTCCAGTTGCCGCCGCCGCCGAGGGTCTCGGCGACAATGTTGTTAAAGTTGACCAGCTCGGCCTCGACGGGCAGGCCCAGCTGATTGGCCCACTGCTCGACAAAGACGCCGGCCGTGGCGCGCAGCGGGTCGTATCCCGTGCTCGGGGCCAGCAGTGTCAGGGGGGGCACCGGCGTGCCGTCGGGCATCTTGAGGCCCTCGCCCCAGACGGCAGATCCGCCGCGCGCGGGGTCCCACGAGGGCTCGACGTCCCAGGTGTAGCCGGCCTCCTTGAGGTGGTTGGTCGCCCAGGTCAGCCGCTCTTCCTCCGTCAGCCCATCGCAGAACGGCCGCAGGCTCGAGTTGCTCCAGAAGGCGATCTCTTTGGGGACCGCCGTGTAGGCCGTCAACGCCGTGCCCTGCAGCAGGTCCTGGGTGAGAAAGTCGCGGTCGATCATGCAGTCGAGCGCCTGGCGCACGGCGACATCGTCGAGAGGTTTGACCTGAAAGTTATAGGCCAGCATGCGGAACATGTTCGCCGGGTTCTGCGCCACGGCAATGTTGGGCTCCTGGGCCAGCTGGGCCTTGAGGCCGGGGCCATAGCCGTTGGGGTTAAAGATATAGTCGACGTCCCCATTCATGAGGGCCAGCACGGCCGCATCCTGGCTGTAGATAGAGTAGAGGACGCCGGCCATCATGGGCCCCGTGGTATACTGGAGGGTCTTGTCGCCGCTGGGGTCGCCGTAGGCGGAAAAGTCATAGACGCCTTCCTTGTACTCGCGGTAGGCGCCGTTGGCGTACAGCTCGGTGACCGCGTCTTTCCAGTAGAACTCGGGGTAGGCGGCGTTCTCGATATAGGCGCCGATCTCCCAGCGGGCAAAGTTGTAGGGGCCCAGCAGCGGCTCGCCGTCGCCCGGAAGGGCATAGAGCAGCCCTTGGGCCTCGGCGATCACGGCCTGGTACTCTTCACTGTCCGGGCTCAGGCCGGCCAGCGGGGCCAGCGCCGCCAGGGCGGCGCCGAGCTGCGGTTCCCAGAAGGCCTTGCAGACCACGGCGCTGAGCATCGTGCCGTACTCGTGCTGGGCCAGGCCCGGCTGGACCGCGTAATAGTACTTGACGGTGTAGCGGTCCTGGGCCTCGGCGTGGTCCAGGCCGGCGTCGACGTAGCCCCAGTTGCCGCTCAACTGGAACTGCAGCGCGATGTTGGCGGTCCAGGCAGCGTCCTCGGCCGTGACCTCGGTCCCGTCGCTCCAGTAGACCCCCTGGCGGATGGGCACGGTGCTGATCCAAAAGTCGCCTTCCTGGACCGGCAGCGTCGCCCAATCGGCGGCCAACGACGGCGCCAGGTCAAAGCGCTTGACCGACTGCCCGTAGAGGCTGGGGTAGTAGTTGTTCTGCACGACGGCGTTCCACGTGCTGGCGCCCGGGCCATAGTTGTCCCAGACGTTGCGCGTGGTCATGTCGGCCAGCACGGCGATGCGAAACGGCACGTCGACCACCGCCGGCGCCGGGGTCGGCAGCGGTGCCGGGGTCGCGTTGGGGGCCTTGGTCGCGGCGGGCCCCTTGGTATCCGCCGCGCCGGCCGTGGTGGGCTCTGCCGGGACCGTGACCGTGGGGCCACAGGCGCCCAGCAGGATCAGCGCGATGAGCAGGACACTTGCGAGCGGGATCACTTTGTGGCGGTACATCTCTTTCCTCCAGAGATCGCGGGACCGGGAGCGGGGGGTACGTTATGTCCCGGCTAATGTCGGCCAGCCATCCTTCGATCGAGCCATGCCACCTCCTTGTGCCTCATGGTCTGCCGCCCAACCACCACCCCTCACGACTGGCCTCAGCATAGCAGAAAAGCCACCGGGCGAAATCATCCAAGCGGCACATTTTCCGTCACGAAAAAGGACCGCCTGTGCGGCGGTCCTCGATACAACAAATGTACAGCGGGCAAAATGGTTTGGCGTAGCCCCGGGGCGGCCGGGGTCCGCGTTTTGGCGGGCTAGGGCTGCTCCCCCAGGGAGGCCAACCCCTGCCGCAGCGCGTAGAGCGCCGCCTGCGTGCGGCTGGCCAGGTGCAGCTTGCCCAGGATATTGCTGACGTGGGTGCGCACGGTGGCCTCGCTGATCACCAGGTAGTCGGCGATGTCCTGGTTGCTGCGCCCCTGGGCAACCAGCTGCAGGACCTCCAGCTCGCGCTCGGTGAGCGGCTCCGGCGAGGGCGGTTGGTCGGCCGGCCGCGACAGCTCCTGCAGCAGCTTGCGGGCGATCATCGGGTGCAGCGACGATTCCCCGCGGTAGACCTGGTGGATCGCCCGCACCAGCTCCTCGGGGCCCGAGTCCTTGAGCAGGTATCCCAGGGCCCCCGCCTTGATGGCCGGAAAGACCTTGTCGTCGGCGGCGAAGCTGGTCAAGACCAGGATGCGCACCTCCAGCTGCCGCGACTTGATCTGGCGGATGGCCTCGATCCCGTCGACCTCGGGCATCACCAGGTCCATCAGGATAATGTCGGGGCTCAGGCGCTCGGCCTCGGCAACCGCCTGCCGGCCGTCCTCGGCCTCCCCGACCACCACGATGTCCGTCTCGGTGGCCAACAGGGCGCGGATGCCCTTGCGCACAATCCCATGATCGTCGGCAATCAGAACGCGAATCTGGTCACTCACCGCTGCACCTCCTGCGTACACTGGCCACCTGTTCAGGCAGCACGATCGATCTGCAAGATCACCCTCGTCCCCGCCCCCGGCTCGCTGACCACGCGCAGCTGCCCGCCGATGCGCGCGGCCCGTTCCGCCATGCCGACGAGCCCCAGTCCCCCGTGCGCCCGGGCCGATTCGGTGTCGAACCCGACGCCGTCGTCGGCCACCTCCAGGACGACACCGCACCCGTCCTGGTGCAGCCGCACCACGACGTGGTGGGCCTGGGCGTGCCGCAGGACGTTGTTCAACGCCTCCTGCACGATCCCATAGATGCCTTCCTCGCACTCGGCCGAGAGCCGGCCCACCTCCCCGACGTCGAGTTCCGTCGCCAGGCCGCCGCGGCCCTCGACCGCCTCCAGGCGGAGCCGCAGCGCGCCGACGAGCCCCTCTTGCTGCAAAACCGACGGGCGCAGCGCAAAGACCGACAGCAGCATCTCCCGCAGCGCATCCTGCGCCATCTCGCGCAGCACGCGCAGCTGCTCGCCGGCCACGGCGACGTCGCCGGCGGTAAGCTGCCGCGCCGTCGCCTCGGCGTAGAGCGTCACCCCGTAGAGCATCTGGGCCACCGAGTCGTGCAGCTCGCGCGCCAGGCGGTTGCGTTCCTCGGCGACGGCGCGCTGCCGGGCCTCCTCGTGTAGGCGGGCGTTCTCCACCGCCAGCCCCACCTGGTCGCTCACCGAGCGCAGCAGCGTCTCTTCTTCCTGGGTGAACGGCCGCGGGCCGCGCCGCGTCGCCAGCGTCATGCAGCCCAGCAGGCGGTCCTTGGCCCGCAGCGGCAGGACGATCATGGCCCGCACCCCCTCCGCCCAGGCCTGGCCGCCGCCCAGATCGTAGGTATTCTCCACGACGAGCGGCTCCGTGGGCAGGCCGGCCGGGCTCACGCCGGCCGGCTCGGCCGGCAGGCCGAGCAGCCGCGGCACGTCGCAGGCCGGCCCGCACTGCGCGCAGGGGACCAGGCCCGCCCCTTCCCGCAGCAGGCGCACCTCACCCATCTCCATCTCCAAGAGCCCCAGGACAATGTCCACCGCCCGCGTCAGGCGGGGCTCCAGGTCCCACGGCTCGCTCAGGACAAAGGCCACCTCGTTCAGCGTCGCCAACTCACGGGTGCGCACGGCGACGCGCTGCTCCAGGTAGGTATACGACTCCTGCAGGCGGGTGGCCATGTGGTTGAACTGCTCGGCCAGCTCCTCTAGGATGTCGCCGGTGGAAACCTGGATGCGCTGCTCAAAGTTGCCACGGGCGATCTGGCCGGCCGCGTCGGCCAGCCGGTCCATGGGTTGCGTGATCTGCCGCACGCCGATGGCCGTGACCACGGTGGGCACCACCACCGCCAAGACGAGCAGGCCAAAGAGCAGCTGCCGATAGACGCGCGCGGCGGCTCCCAGCGTCTCCCAGCTCTCCTGGTTGACCAGGCCCCACGGCGTATCGGGGACCGGGGCAAAGCTGGCGACGATGGCCACGCCGTCAGGATCGACGGTGCGTACCGTGCCCCGCTCCCCGGCCAGGACACGCTGCACGGCGACCTGGCCGCTAAAGCTCTGCCCGCGGTAGCGCGATACGGTGTGGTAGATCACCCGCCCGGAGTCGTCCACCAGGTAGGCGCTGCCCGCGGAGCCGGCCCGCAGGCTGATCGTGCCGCCGACCAGGCTCACCACCAGGCTTTGAAAGGTCGGGTCGTCCTGGTAGACGTCATAGGCCGAGACGAGGACCAGCAGGTCCGGCTCGCGCGCCAGCTGCAGCGCCAGCTGGCCGGCCGCCATCGTGGTCAGCTCCTCGTCCCGGGTAAAGACGAGGTCCTCCGTCAGGCGCTGGAAGCCATAGTAGTTGACCACCATCACGATGGCCAGGATGATGATCGTCGGCACAAAGGACCAGGCGACGATCTTGGCCCGCAGATTGCCCCGCCGAATTCCCAGCCGCATGGCTGCCTCTCTGGTCAACCCGGTCTATTCGTTCTCCAGGCCCACCCCGCGCCGCACCATCTCCTCCAGGACCCGCCCGACACGCTCCAGGCTCTGGGCGCTGACCTTGTCCGCGGTGTCGGCGGTGGTGTGCCAATAACGGTAGTCGATGTCGATGATGTCCACCGCGGGGATGCCGCGGCTGAGAAAGGGCAGGTGGTCGTCGACGATGGGGAAGCGCACGGTGGGCGTAAAGGTATCGCCGTACCCGAGCTCCGCGGCCAGGGCCCAGATCTCGCGCTTCAGCGCCGCGTCGGAGTACTCTTCCCAATAGAGCTGCTGGTCGGCGTCGCCGACCATGTCCACCACAACGACATAGCTGGGCAGCGGTTCGCGCAGCTCGCGGGCCATAGAGGCGGCCCCGGCCGACCAGGGCCACCCGTCGATCTCGCCCTGGTCCTCACCGTCGAAAAAGGCCAGCCAGACCTGCGTATCGAGGTCCTCCGCCCCCAGGACCCGGGCCAGCTCCAGGAGGACGGCCACCCCGCTGGCCCCATCGTTGGCCCCGGGGACGGGGTCCTGGCGGCGCTGGGGGTCGGGGTCGCGGTCGGCGTAACGGCGCGTATCGTAGTGGGCGCCCAAGAGGACGATCGGTCCATGGCCGCGCCGGGCCAGGACGTTGCACAGGGGGACGCCTTTGTACGTCGAGCACTGCGTCTCGACCGTCCAGCCCTGCGCCTGGAGCTCGGCGACGACATAGTCGCGCAGCAGGCCGCTGCCCGCCGAGCCGGGCACGCGCGTGCCGATGGCCAGTTGGGCCTCGACGTGGCGCATGGCCCGCTCGCCGGAAAAGTGCGGCGGGCCGGCCGGCGCGCACGCGGCCAGGCCCGGCCCGACCAGGACCAGGAGCAGAAGCAGGGGCAGCCGCGTGAACCAGGGCGACATGGCGCGATTCGCTCCTCAAAGGCCAGGTGGAGCGGAGGAACCCATTTCGCTGTTGCCGGCCGGGCCGGCCCGGTGTCAGGCCTTGAACTCGGCCAACCGGCGGACGGCCTCGTCCAGCCGGTCGTCGGGCGCCGCGAGCGAGAGGCGGAAGTAGCCCTCGCCGTGCTCGCCAAAACCGCTGCCCGGCGTGAGCCACACGCCCGTCTTTTCCAGGAGGCGCAGGCAAAAGTCGAGCGAAGTACCGTGGCCGGTGACGCTGCCCCAGACATAGAGGCTGGCCTTGGGGACGCCGGCCGAGATGCCGGCCGACCGCAGGGCCGCGATCACCTGGTCGCGCCGGCGCTGATAGACGCGGTTGCGCTCGGCCACCCAGGACTGGTCGCCCTCCAGGGCGGCCACGGAGGCGTGCTGGACCGGCGTAAAGATGCCGCTGTCGACATTCGTCTTGACGCGGGCTACCGCCTGGACGACCTCGGCGTTGCCGAGGACGGCGCCGACGCGCCAACCGGCCATGTTGTACGTCTTGGAGAGCGAGTAGAACTCGACGCCGACGTCGCGGGCCCCCGGGACCTCGAAGAAGCTGGGGGGGACGTAGCCGTCAAAGGCCACGTCGGCGTAGGCGTTGTCGTGGGCGACGACGATGCCGTTGGCCTGGGCAAAGTCGACGACGCGGGCAAAGAAGCTGGTGTTGGCCACCGCGGCGGTTGGGTTATTCGGATAGTTCAGCCAGAGCAAGCGCGAACGCTTGACCACCCAGGTCGGGATCGCGTCGAGGTCGGGCAGATAGCTGTTCTCCTCCAGCAGCGGCACGGGGTAGACGTCCGCGCCGGCGAGGATGGCGGCGATCCGGTAGACGGGGTAGCCGGGGTCGGGGACGAGGACGATGTCGCCGGGATCGCAGATGACGTTGGTCAGGTGGACGAGCCCCTCTTTGCTGCCGATGAGCGGGACGACCTCTTTCTCCGGATCCAGGCAGACGTTGAAGCGCCGGGCATAGAGATGGGCAAAGCCCTGGCGCAGGGCGGGGATGCCATAGTAGTTGGGGTAGCCGTGGTTGGCGGGATCATCCGCCGAGCGCTGCAGGGCCTCGACGATAAAGTCGGGGGTCGGCAGGTCGGGGTTGCCCATGCCCAGGTCGATAACATCAACACCCTTGGCCTTTTGCGCGGCGATACGCTTCTTGGCCTCGGCCATCAGGTAGGGGGGCAGGTTGTTCAGTTTGCTCGCGAGTCGCATGGTCATCTCTCCTTTGGGACAAACGTCTGTCATAGACGAAGCCGGTCGTGCAACGTGCAGGCACATTATACTATGGTCGCCGGAAACGCGCAAAACGGCGCCCCGCAAGGCCGTGTCAGCGTCCTGTAATCTCCACGCCTTGCCACACCCCTCCCTTTCCCCTACAATGGGCGCGTAGGTAGATTCGGTCGTGGAGGAGACAGCATGACCTTGACCACGCGCCTCGAATGCATACCGCCGGCTGATGTGCGCCTGGCTGCGGACAGCGCTGCCCTGCTCCACGCCATGGGCATCGCCGCCGTCCACCTGCTGGCCTCACCCGGGGCCGGCAAGACCAGCCTGATCCTGCGCACCGCGGAGAGCCTGTCCGGCAAGGTCCGGCTGGGCGTCATCCAGGCCACCCTGGCCCCGCCGGCCGGCCCCGGCCCCACACCCCTCGATGCCCTGGACCTGCCCTACGTCCAGGTCGACACCGGGGTGCAGCCCTACCTGGACGCGAGCATGATCCGCGAGGCGCTGGAACAGCTTCCCCTGGCCGACGTCGACCTCCTGCTCATCGAAGAGATCGGCACCCTGACGGCGCCGGCCAAGCAGTCGCTCGGCGAAAAGGTGCGCGTCGTGGTCGCCAGCCTGCCGGAAGGCGAGGAGTGCCCCCTCCGCTACCCCGAACCCTTTTCCCACGCCGACGCCATCGTCCTGAACAAGATCGACCTGCTCCCGGCGCTGGGTTTCGACCGCAGCCTCTTTTACCGCACCCTGCGCCGCCTGAACGCCGAGGCCCCGGTGTTCGAGCTGTCCTGCCGTACGGGGGCCGGCCTCGAGGACTGGGGCGCATGGTTGGTGGAGCAGGTGCGGGGAGACTGCGGGGCGAACTGACGCCGCCGCGGCCCGCCCCGGCCGAAAGCGCCAAAGGGCCAAACTTGAGGCGCACCAGACAGGAGACGCCAAGAGGTTTTCCTCTTGGCGTCTCCTGTTGTGCCGCGCTGCCGGGCGGCGGCGCCTCAGGGCAGCGTCTTGCCGCACTGCGGGCAAAACCCGGAGCCGCCCGGCACGGTGTTGCCGCAGTTCGGGCACAACACGGTGGGGCCCGCCGGCGGGGGCGCCGGCGCGGGCTCCGGGGCCGCGGGCGCCGGCGCGGCCGCGACGACGACCGGGGCCGCCGCCGGGGCCGGGGCCGGCTCCTGCACCAACCGTGAGATGAACCGCACCAGGCGCACGATGGCCACAACAATCACCGCCAGGACCACAACCAGGACGATGCCCGCCAGGATCACGGGCAGCCAATCGATCAGCGCCGCCGACAGCAGCGACTTGCGCAGGACCGAGTCGGGCGCCGCGCCCAGGAAATGGTCCTGGATGTAGCTCAGGGTCAAGGCCGCCAGGACGAGCCCATTGAGCAGGCCGATCAGCCCGCCGACCAGGCGCTGCCACAGGGGGATTGGCCTCCGTCGCAGGAAGAGAGAACTGCCATAGCCGATGATGAGGACGATCCCGTAGAGGCTCACCAACAGGATAATGCCCTTGAGCACCGCCTCGTTCATCCCCAGCCCGCTGGCCCAGGCGCCCCCCCAGGAGGTGGCCCAGAGCGAGCCGGCAAAGACGCCCAGGACGATACCGGCCAGGGAGACCAGGATCTCGCGCACGAACCCGCGCCAGATGCCCAGCGCCGCCAGTCCCGCGACAAAGACAATCGCCAGCACGTCAACCCAGGTAATCATTTTGCACTCCTTGGCAGATGACCGCCGCTCTGACTACATCTGAAAGAGACCTTGGGGCGTCGTGACCTTGATGCGATAGTTTTCCACATAGCCCAGGAGCTTTTGCTGCAGCTGGTGCCAATCGGGGTGCTCGAGGAGCCGGTTCAAGGCGGCCTGATCCTCGGCCACGCCGCCGAGAATGACCTGCGGCCCCTGCCCGGCAATGGTATACCAGGCGTCGGTGACCGTCAGCCCCATACGGCTGAGGCCGGGCCCCAGCTCCTGGACGACAAATTCCATGTAGGCCGTTTCCTGGCCTTCGGCAATATCCCAGGTGAGCAGCAGCTTGACCATATCTCCTCGGCTCGTCGACTACTCGCCCCAGTGTACCAGAAAAAGCGCCGGCCGTCAAGACGGTAAGCCCCGCACTTGCGCCGCGCGCCGCCTTGTGCTACCATGGCGGCACAATACCCGTCCAAGGAGGCGCGCATGAAGATCGCAGTGACCGGCAAAGGCGGCGTGGGCAAGACGACCCTCTCGGGCACGCTGGCGCGGCTCTACGCCGCGGCCGGCCGGCCCGTCCTGGCCATCGACGCCGACCCCGATACCAACCTGGCAGCGTCGGTGGGCATCCCGGCGGAGCGCATGGCCGGCGTAGCGCCCCTCTCCACCATGGATGACCTGATCGAGGAGCGCACCGGCGCGCGCCCCGGGGCCCAGGCCCCCTACTTTAAGCTCAACCCCCGCGTGAGCGACCTGCCCGATACCCTCGCCGTCACCCACGAGGGCGTGCGCGTGATGGTCATGGGCACCGTCAAGACGGGCGGCGGCGGCTGCATCTGCCCCGAGAACGTCATGCTGCGCTCGCTGATGCGCCACCTCCTCCTGGAACGGAACGAGGTCGTCATCCTCGACATGGTCGCCGGGATCGAGCACCTGGGGCGGGCCACCGCCGACGCCGTCGACGCCTTTATCGTCGTCGTCGAGCCCGGCCAGCGCAGCGTGCAGACGGCGCACACGATCCGCCGCCTGGCCGGCGAGATCGGCATCACCCGCATCTATGTCGTCGGCAACAAGGTGCGCACGGCCGAGGAACGCGCCTTTATCGAGCAGGCGGTGGGCGACATGCCGCTGCTCGGGCTGATCCACTACCATCCCGAGATTATCGAGGCCGACCGGCGGGGGATGGCGCTCTACGACATCGGCGGGGAGGGGGTGGCCGAGGTCCGCGCTATCCAGCAAGAACTGGATCGCCGGCTGGCGGAGCGCAAGCCGGCGCCCTAGTTCTCCACCCAGTCCGGCCGGCCGAGCGGCGCCGCCCGGTACGGCCGCGCCAGCACCACGATCCGATGGTCATAGACCCCCACCGGCCAGCAGGTGATCATCGTGATCTGCTCGCCCTCCGTCGGGGCCATGTACTGGGCGTTGCGCAGGCGCTCTTCCATCGGCACGCCCACCTCGCGCAGGAAGAGGACCTCTTCCACAACATAGAGGTACTGCCGGCCGCCGCCCTCGAGCAGGACCTCGTCGCCGGGCTGGAGCTCGTCCAGCCGCCGGAAGACGGCCCCAAAGCCGCCCGAATGGCCGGCCAGGACGATGTTGGTGCCCTCGCCAGGGTTGCCGGAGCCCCGGTGATGCCCCACGGCGTACTTGGCCACGTCCCAGATCGTCATCCACTCGCCGCCGACCTGCTCGACGTGCCACCCGACGGGGATGACCGGGCTGTTGACCCCGATGGCCGTCAGGCGGATCTGCGTGACCGCCGAGGACCACTGCGGGCTGGCGGTCGGGGGCAGGGGGATCGGCGTGGGCCCGTCCCAGTTCAGCAGCGGCAGGCCGGGTGAAGGGGTCGGCGTCAGGCGCAGGGCCGGCGCCTGGCGCACGAGCGGCGTCTCGGTGGGGCCCAGCGGCCGCGCCTGGCCGGCGACATAGGCCTGCAGCCCGCCGACATAGAGCAGCGCAAAGAGGCCGGCCAGGATCAGCACGTTGCCCAGGGCCCACAGGAACCAACGGCGCGGCGGGCGGCGGCCGGGGGAAAATTCCATCGGGCCCTACCTCCGCACCCGGTCCATGTGCGCCTGGGCCAGCTTGGCCCCCTCCATCCGGGCGCCGCGCAGGTCGGCCCCGGTAAGGTCGGCGTTTTCGAAATCGGTGCCGGTGAGGTCGGCGTCGCGCAGGTCGCAGCGCACCAGGTCGGCGCGCGAAAAGTCGGCGCCGGCGAGGTTGGCGCCCTCGAAAGAGGATTCGCTGAAATCGGAATCGGTGAGCAGGCTGCCGGACAGGTCGGCCCGGGAGAGGTCCTGCCCGCGGCAGAGGACGCCGCAGAGGTTGGCATAGGGCAGCTCCACGCCGCGCAGATCCAGGCCGTCCAGGCGCGCGTGCGGCAGCTGCGCCTGCGCGCCGGCACCCGCGGGCAGCTCCGGGCCGCTGTAGACGCCAAAGACGACGCCGGTGCCCGGGCCGGCCGTGACAAAGGTCTCCCAATGGCCGCCCCCGCCGCCGGCGGCGAGAAACTCCTGGTGGCGGGCAACGATCTCGGCAAACTCCTCGGCCGAGAAACGGTACTCGGACACCAGGGCCGCCATGCGCTTGTAGCGCAGCAGCCGCCGGCGCCGCTTCTGGTCCGCATCCTTGGGGTTCCGATACTTGTCGCTCATGCCTACAGTATAGCACAGAACGGGCAATCGCTCAAACCCCGGATTGGACAAACCGCCCGTTCTGTGGCATAATCAGGCGCGACGATAACTTGCCGCGGCGACGGCAGCCGGACCGGCCTGGCACCCAGGCCAGGCCGGTGCGGCCGGCGGCGGCGCCGGGGCCGACAACAGGACGGGCGATGCTGTACGATCGAGCACGAATCTTTGTCCGCGCAGGACGCGGCGGCGACGGGCACCTGTCGTTCCGCCGGGAAAAGTACATCCCCCGCGGTGGGCCGGACGGGGGCAATGGCGGCCGCGGCGGGAATGTCTACCTGGTGGTCGACCCCGGCGTCAATACGCTGATCGCCTTTCACCACCAGCAGCGCTTCCGGGCCGAGGACGGCCAGCCCGGCGGCCGGTCCGACCGCACCGGGCGCAACGGCCCCGACCTGACGATCCTCGTCCCCCCCGGCACGGTCGTGCGCGGCGTCGGCGAAGAGGCGATCCTGAACGTGGACCTGGTCGCCCCCGGCCAGCGGCTGCTCGTCGCCCGTGGCGGGCGCGGCGGCCGCGGCAACGCCGTCTTTGCGACGGCGACGCGCCAGACGCCGCGCTTCGCCGAGCGCGGCGAGCCGGCCGAGGAGCGGACCCTCGAGCTGGAGCTAAAGCTGATCGCCGACGTCGGCCTGGTCGGGTACCCCAACGCCGGCAAGTCCACCTTGCTCGCCGCCATCAGCGCCGCGCGCCCCAAGATCGCCTCCTATCCCTTTACGACGCTCTCGCCCAACCTGGGGGTCGTCACCGTCGGCGACTATTCCTTTGTCGTCGCCGACATCCCCGGCCTGATCGAGGGCGCCAGCCAGGGGGCCGGCCTGGGGCTCGAGTTCCTGCGGCACGTGGAGCGCACGCGGCTGCTCATTCACATCCTCGACGGCGCCGGCGTGGATGGGCGGGATCCGCGTGAAGATTATGTCGCCACCAACCGCGAGCTGGCCGCGCACAGCCCCGCGCTGGCCGAACGGCGCCAGGTGGTGGCCGTGAACAAGATGGACCTGCCCGATGCCCGCGAGCGGCTGGCGCCGCTGCAAGAGGCGCTCGCCGTGCCGGCCGAGGACGTATTCCCCATCTCGGCAGCCACCGGCGTCGGGGTCCAGGCCCTCGTCAACCGCACCGCGGCCCTCCTGCGCGAGATCCCGCCGGCCGTGCCGGCCGGGCCGGTCGAGGAACTGCTCGTCTTTACCCTGCCGCCGGCCGACGAACGGGCCTTTGAGGTCCTCCAGGAAGAAGAAGGCTGGCTCGTGCGCGGCATCCATATCGAACGCGTCGCGGCAATGACCAGCTTCGACAACTATGACGCGGCCCTGCGCTTCCAGCGCATCCTGCGGGCCACCGGGATCGAGCCGGCCCTGCGCGCAGCCGGCGTGCGGCACGGCGACCGCGTGCGCATCGGGCCGGCCGAGCTGTATTGGGAGGAGTGGGAGGTGGAAGAAGATACCCAGGTTGCGGAAGAGGGGCAGGGGGAAGAAGGTTAGAAGAGGGTTGCAGGTTTGCAGGTTGAAAGTTGCAGGTTGGAAGGACGTTGCTGGTTGGAAGAGGGTACAGGCAAAAAGCCATACGTTATACGTCCCCCTGCTGGTACAATAGTCCAGTTGTCTGGAGGTGCTGGTGTTTCGACGCTCAAGCATGACCCCACTGCCGGACAGCGGCGTGCGCCCCGGCGCTCCGTCCCGCCGCCCGCCCCGCTCCCCCGCTCTCGGCCCCGTCGTCGCGCTGCTCCTGGCCGCCGTCCTCCTCACGGCCTGCGGGCCGACGGCGACCGCCGAACCGGCGCCGCCGGCCGCGCTGCCCACCGTTCCCGTCATCACGGTGACGCCCGCGCCGAGCCCGACGCCGACGGCTACCCCAACGCCGACGCTCACGCCGACGCCCTCGCCCACGCCGGACCCGGTTGTGGCCTTGCAGGCCGTGCGGGCCAACGAGATCGGCTGGATCCTGGTGCTCGAGTACCACATGATCGAGGAGCCCGAGGGCCGCTGGAGCCGCACACCGGACAACTTTCGCGCCGACGTCGAGCGGCTCATCGCCGAGGGGTACTATCCGCTTAACCTGATCGACCTGGCACGAGGCCAGATCGACGTGCCCGCCGGCAAGACCCCCATCGTCCTGACCTTTGACGACTCCTCTTCCGGGCAGTGCCGCTACCTCGCCGACGGGACGGTCGACCCCCGCAGCGCCTGCGGCATCCTCCTGGAGATGGCCCGCCTCCACCCGGACGACTGGCGGCCGCGGGCTTCCTTCTTCATCCTCCTCGACGTCGATGTGCCCGACCGGGTCATCTTCGGCCAACCCGAGTTCGCCGAAAAGAAGCTGCAGGAGATGGTTGCCTGGGGCTTTGAGATCGGCTCTCACTCCTACACGCACTTTCGGCTCGACCAGGGCACCGTCGAAGAGGTCCACTGGCAGCTGGCCCACTCGGAGGCCCGCATCGAGAGCATGGTCCCCGGCTATGAGGTCAGCTCCCTCTCCATCCCCTTGGGCATGTACCCGGACGACGAGTCGCTGCTCTATGCCGGCGACTCGGAAGAGGCGCACTATGACTTTGAGGCCGCCGTCGAGGTGGCCGGCGGCGCCTCCCCCAGCCCGTTCTCCGTGAACTTTGATCCCTACCACATCAAGCGCACGCAGGCGATCGAGGACGAGCTCACCTACTGGCTGACCTTTTTCCAGGAGAACCCCGAGTTTCGCTACATCTCGGACGGCGATCCCCGCACCGCCGCCGTCCCCGACGTGCTGCCGGAGCGGCTCCAGGGGCTCCTGCGGGAAGACCTGCCGGCAGGGATGGTGGCGATCGAGTACCGGGCGGCGCCGTAGCCGCTGCGACCCACCCGGGCCGCAAGAACCCCGTCGGCCTCCAGGGCCTGCCGCGGGCATCCCCCCCAGAAACGAGACTCTGCAAGGGCTGTTCACCCTTGCAGAGTCAGCACACGAGCAGGCGCGGCGCGAGGCTGCGCCCTCGCCGCGTTGGCCGGAGCTATTCGCTCGTCCAGCGATAGTACATGAACCCCGGCACAAAGGCCAGCACGGCCGCCACCCACATCCCAAAGAACGAGATCGTGCGGAACAGCCAGAGCTGCGGCAGGATGCCCGGGTTGCCCATCGCCGCCGCCGGGTTCAAATAGTGCGGGTAGATCACCGCGCTGACGTAATAGTGCGGGATGGCAAAGGTCAGGATCAGGATCCACCCGGCGATCCGCACCCAGGTGTCGAGCGGCGGCCGCTGCAGCATGTTCAGCAGCTTGCCCAGGATGCGCGCATACCAGAAAAGGACGATACCGAGCAGGACGAAGCCGACCTCCAGGAAGACGGCCGGGAGAGGAAACCACTGGACGTACTCGAAGCTAAACCACGACATGGCCTAACCCTCCAGGATGCCTTTGGCGCGCTGGCGGAAGATAAAGACCAGCACGGTGCACATCACGGCCGAGACAAAGAGGATCACAAAGCCCCACCACTTTTCGCTCGAGTTCATCGCTCCGCGGGTCAGGAAGCCCAACCCCTGGATGATGTTATAGACCAGGATGCCGATGGGGGCGACGAGCATGGCCTGCCAAAAGGTGCGCTGTTGGGTCAGGGCCTGGAAGCGGCGGGCGATCAGGGCCACGTAGACAAAGGCGATCCACAGCAGGATGCCCCCGGCAAAGGACGCCGCATTCGTCCAGTCGATAAAGAGCGACTGGGCCGCCTTGGTGGCGCTGGGCGGGGTGGCCGTGCCGGGCGAGGGGAAGGGCTGGCGCAGCCAGTCGGCGGGGATCCCGCGGTCCAGCCCCACGACCTGGCGCTCCAGCGAGTGATCGGCCAAGATAGCGCCCTTGACCAACCACGGGGCGCCGCCGCCGCTCACCAGGGTGGGGTTCTTCCACAGCGTCACGCCGGCCGGCTGGGCCGCCGTGGGGTCGCCCCAGTTCACGTGGTCCACCACGCCGCCGGCGGCGTTCCGCAGCACGGCAAAGCCGTTCGTCAGATCGATGGGATTCCAGGCGGCCGGCGCCACCAGTAGGCCCGGGTACCCCGCGTGGTCGGCCTGGAACTGGTCGGCCGACGCGGCGACGATGGCATAGCCGTGCGGCGGCAGGACGATCTTGGGGAGCAGCATGGGGCTGCCCGCGGCCGTCTCCAGCGACCAGTTCTCCAGGGTCTGCTGGTCCGCCGTCCGGTTGTACAGCTCGATCCATTGGTGCGGCGCCGGATCGGGGGAGAGAAAGGCCGGGTACACCTCGTTCAGCACCACCGGCGCTGCCGCGGTGCTGGTCACCGCCACGCCCCGGTACTGCAGTTTCGGACCGAAAAAGGCGATGATCACCCCGACGATGCCGGTCACGACGATGATGACGAGTGCCTCTAGCGCGAATCGGTAGCGTTGGAGCATCTTCTACCACCTCCTTGCAGATCCAGCTGTCGCCTGGACATGCCTCGAGCCGGCCCAGCCGCCGGCTACTTTTGCAGACCAGCGTCCCACACGCTCTCGCCAAAGATCTGGCGGGCGCGGAGACGCATATCCTCGACCAACCGCTTGGCCCGCGACGGGCCCACCAGCAGCGAGATCGACCGTTCGAAGCTGCCGCAGATCGCATCGACCTGGGCCGGCGTGGCATCGCCCTTGGTATCCACCTTCTGGCGGCGAAAGGCGTCCTCCAGCAGGACGCGCGCCGAGTGTCCCAGGTTGTCCACCGCGATGCGCCCGAGCTCCTCGAACAGCCGCTCGCCGACGTGGACCTCTTTCTTCTCGATCAGCTGGGCGTCGAGCAGCCGCACGATCACCTGGCAGGTCCGGAACTCGCCCAGGCCGCTGCGTTCGGCAATCTCGGCCAGGGTGTTGCGCCCATCGACCAGGGTGAGGATACGCCACTCCTCCGGGGCCAGGCTGATCTCGGGACGGCGCTCGTTCAAGCTCATCGCCAGGCCCAGCACCGTGTCCGGCGGCGGCGTGCGGTCGCGAATGGCCCCCCACTCGTCCACCCGCCGGATGCCTTCCATGATCAGCATCTCGTTGCTGCCCGTGATCTCGCGCGGCGGCAGGTCGGCCCCTTCCTCAAAGATAAAGGAGCCGCTGGGCAGCGTAAAAAGAGTATAGAGTGCTTCTTCGGGAGGCAGCCTGCCGAACTGGGCCGAGATCACCACGCCGCTGCGGAAATAGATCCACCCCTCGACCTTTCTGGTATCCAGTTCCCCGACGATGTGAACCGCTCCGGTCTGCTTGCTGAGATCGACCAGTTGGATGATGTCGGACAGGCTGAATTCGCTGAGATCGCCCTGGAGCGGCATCCCGGTCTTCCTCGATCTCCCACGGAAATCAGAGTCTGCTGATTACGAGTTTGCTGATTGCCTTGAGCGTATCGAATACGCCCCGGCCGTTGGAGGCAACGGCCTCGAACCGTTCGACCAGGTTGCCATCGGCGCCGCGGTAGCGCAGATACTTGTCCAGCACGGCCACGGGCAGGGCGTTGGGCAGATCGCGCTTGTTGTACTGCAGGATCACCGGAAACTCGGCAAAGCGCTTGCCCTGTCGGGTGATGTTGCGGGCCAGCTCCTGCAGGCTGCGGACATTTTCCTCCAGCTTGTTGCGCTGCGAATCGGCGACAAAGACGACGCCGTCGGCTCCGTTCAGTACCGCCACGCGGGTGCGCTCGTACAGGACCTGCCCTGGGACCGTATAGAGATGGAAACGCGTCTGAAAGCCTCGCACCCGGCCCAGGTCGAGCGGCAGAAAGTCAAAGAAGAGGGTGCGCTCCGTCTCGGTGGCGATCGAGAGCAGCTCGCCTTTGGCCTCCTTCGGGACCTGGCTGTGGATGTATTTGAGGTTGGTCGTCTTTCCACTCAGCCCGGGACCATAGTAGACGATCTTGCAGTGGATTTCCCGTGCAGCGATATTGATTAACGCCATGCTGGCCCCTCTTTACGTTACAGATGCCTGCCGCCGAACCACAGCCGGTCCGCTCCGCGAGACGCTAGTCGCGGAACAAGAGATCGATGGTATCCTCCATCGAGGTGCGGAAGCTGGTGCTGATGACCTCGTCGCGCAGCTTGCCCTCCTGGCGGACCCGCTCCAGGATCGACTCGAGTTCCTCCGTGGCCTTTTTGGTCAAGACCTTGACCAGGCCGATGTGGGTCCCTTTGTCAAAGACGATCGCCAGCATCCACTGCTCTTCGACCAGGGCCGTAAAGATATTCTCCCGGACACCCTGTTGGAAGAGGACACGGAAATCCCGTTCGCGGAGCAGACGGGCGACTTCGCGCGAGGAGGCAAAGGTCCCGGCCAGGAGGGCGCCGAGCGCGGTGATATCCTGCCGCTCCACCTGGCCGTAGCTGGAGATGACCTGGCCGCTCTTGTCGAGGAGCATGGCATGGGTCGCCCCGGTATCCTCGACGAGCCGGCGCAGGCAATCATCGATAGAGCCCTTTTCCTCGAGGGATACGATCAAGCTGCTCAACTGAGGTTCCATACGTTTGCCCCCATCTGCTTGCCGGACCGTCCGGCCTCGATCTCGGCAGCGGTGCAGAGCCGCAATAGACCGCTACTCTGGTGTGCCGTGCACACTGCAGCGCGATGCCGGAACGCCAAGCCACCCATTGCCAGGAAGCGCCGTGATCCCACGCCGCTAGATCGCATCGACCGCATCGAAAAGCGACTGGTGCTGGCGCTTCAGAATATAGCGGATCCGCCCCAGGTGGTTGCGGTGGCTGGAGACGACGAGCACCATGGCGTCGTCACTCAGCGGTTCCAGGATCACCAGGCCGGCCTCGTACTCGAGGACGGTCTGCGCCGTCCCGCCCTTGCCGATCTCGCGGCCGAGCGCCTCGGCCATCACCAGGCCGTTCGAGGCCACCGCACAGATGGCGTCGACGTCGACCTCGGGGTCGGCGATCCCCTCGATCAGCAGCCCGTCCGTGGCGACCACGGCCGCCAACGAGACGCCATCAAGGGAGTGAAAGGCCTGCAACAGCTCGCGAATTTCCGCAGTCATCGAGTCCTCCTTCGAACACAAGAGCACAGCCCTGCTACGATTATACACCAAAAGTGCAAATTCCGCCAGTAGCCGCGCTCACGCCCACGCTCCAGCCCCCCCTGGCCCGCGGTCGCCGCGCCGGCCCCCGGCCGGCCCGCGGCAATCCCGCGCGCTTCCCTCCACGGCCATCTCCAGGTCGGGCCGCCGCAATTCGTGGCCTGCGGCAAAAGCCCGGGCCCAGATTCACGGTGCCGCGACGGCGCAGCCGTCCGCGGGCCGGCCGGCCCGCGCCGGCACTCTACATCGGACCGCGGGGCCTACCGGCTCGCCCCGCAGCAAGCCGTCCGTCAGCCCACCGATCCGCGTCCGCGTAACCCGCGCCAGCAGCGGCTCCGCGCAGGCCGTGACAACCCGCAGGTAGTTGTCGCTCAGGCCGGTCCAGCCGCCGGCGCTGCGACCATCCCAGAGCACATCCAGCTCTTGTCCCACAAAGCGCGCCCGAAAGGCGCGGCCGGCCTCCGCCGCCAGCGACTGGAGCGCTTCGCAGCGCCGGCGGATGACGTCGGGCGGCACCGCTCCGGGCAGCGCGGCGGCCGCCGTCCCGGGGCGCGGCGAGAAAGGAAAGACGTGCAGGTCGCTCCACGGGAGGCCGGCGAGCGCCGCCAGGCTGGCGGCGAAGTCGTCCTCCGTCTCCCCGGGGAAGCCGGCGATGACGTCGGTGGTCAGGCCGGCGTCCGGCAGGCGCGCCCAGATCCGCTCCGCCAGGGTGCGGAAGTCGGCCCAGCGATAGCGGCGGCCCATCCGGGCCAGCGTGCGGTCGCAGCCGCTCTGCACCGGGATGTGCAGGTGCCGGCACAGGCGCGGCTCCGGCCAGAGGTCGAGCAGTCCCGCGGGCAAGTCCTGGGGTTCGATCGAGGAGAAACGGATACGCCCACTGCGCGTCTCGCCCAGGATACGTAGGGCCAGCGCGGCCAGGTCGCCGCTGCGCTCGTCGTGATAGACCCCCAGATTGATGCCGGTCAGGATGATCTCGGGATAGCCGGCCTGCTCCACCGCGCGGACCTCGGCCAGGATCTCGTCGGCCGGCCGCGAACGGCTCGGCCCGCGGGCGATGCGCACGACGCAATAGGCGCAGCGGTTGTCGCAGCCGTCCTGGACCTTGATCAGCGCCCGGGCCGGGTGGGCCGGCGCCAGGAGGACGTCTCCCGCTGCCGCGGCCGGCCGCGCGGCCGGCGGCACCAGCCCGCGGGCCTGGAGCGCCGTGGCCAGGCGCGCCGCCAGGGCCGGCTCCTCGTGCTGGCCCACGACCAGGTCCACCCCCGCGATCTGCCGCAGGGCGTCCGCCGCCGTGTCGGCGTAGCAGCCGACGGCCACCACCAGGGCGCCGGGCTTGCGCCGGGCCGCCTGTCGCAGCAGCTGCCGCGACTTGCGGTCGGCGACGTGCGTTACGGTGCAGGTATTGACCACATAGACGTCGGCCGCCTCGTGAAAGCCGACCAGGCGGTAGCCGGCCGCGGCGAGCATACCGCGGAGCAGGTCGGTCTCGCCAAAGTTGACCCGACATCCGAGGGTGGCCAGCGCTGCCCGCAGCTGATCAGGCACTTTCCATTCTCCCCCGTTTGCTCGGCCGGCCCACGCGGATCTCGCGCAGCTCGCCCACGGCGGCCTCCAGCACCCGGTCGACCCAGTTGTAGATGGTGCGCCGGCTCTTGCCCAGATCGCGGGCCACCGCGGCGACATTGGTGCGGTGCTGGGGGTTCAGCGTCTCGATCGTCACCCGCAGCACCTGCACCAGGTGCTGCGCGTCCCCGGGCGACAGCTCGGGGCGTTTCGTCAGCCGCTCCACGATGCGGGCCAGCTCCTGGGAGACGGCCGTCGCGTCGGCGCGGTACTCGGGGTCGAGCGTGTCGCGGACGATATGCAGCACGCGCACCAGCCGGTCCGATTCTTCCGGCGTCAGTTCCAACCGCTCCAGGATCTGGCGAGCTCGCGAGTTTTTGGGCTGTTCCATTGCACAACTCTCGGCCTGAATTTCTGCCATCATAGCACAGTTCGATAGTTTTGTCCAGCAGAGTGTATACATTTTTTGGGGGGCAGCCGCTACAGCGGGCATACTTGACACGCGCGGCATGTTGCGGTAATCTGTTCCCAAAACAGGAGTTGCCATGACGACACCGCCCTCGTCTCCCTCCCGGCCGGCCTGGCAGGGCCGGCTCCAGCGCGGCCTCCGCTCGGAGATGGCCTTTTTCGCCCTCCTCGCCACCGTGGTCGGCCTGGTGACGGCGTTGGCAGCCTATGCCTTTCACTGGGCCATCGAGAACGGCATGATCGCCCGCGGCATGCAGGTCGTCCTGCGCCTGGCGGCGGGGCCGGAGTGGGCCGTGCCGGCCCGCGGCCCCGGCGCGGCCTGGTGGGGCTATCTCCTGGTGCTGCTCCTGCCCACTGCTGGACTGGTGCTGGCGGCGGGCCTGGTCCGCCTGGTGGCCGGGCCGGGCGGCGGGCACGGCGTGGCCGGGATCATGGAGGCCGTGGCGCTGCGCGGCGGCCGCCTGCGCGGCCGGCCGGCGCTGGCCCGCATCGGCGCGGCCGTCCTGACCATCACCACGGGCGGCTCCGTCGGGCCCGAGGACCCCAACGTCCAGATCGGCGCGATCATCGGCTCCTGGGTCGGGCAGCGCCTGCGCCTTTCCGACGAGCGGGTCCAGACGCTCGTCGCCTGCGGCGCGGCCGGCGGCATTGCCGCCGCCTTCAACGCGCCGATCGCCGGCGTCTTTTTCGCCCAGGAAATCATCCTCGGCGAGTTCACCACCGGCGGGTTCGGCATGGTCGTCCTCTCCGCCGTCACCTCCTCCGTGATCAGCCGCATCCTGCGGGGAGAGAACCCCGCCTTTACCATCCCCCAGTACACGCTGCGGACCCCCTGGGAGATCCTGCTCTACCTCGGGCTGGGGCTCCTCGCCGCCATCGTCTCGGCGGCCTACGTGCGGGGCCTGCTGGGGATCGAGGAGCTGTTCCACCGGTGGCGGGCCTCATTCGTGGTCAAGGCCGCGCTCGGGGGGCTGGCCGTAGGCACAGTGGGGCTCTTTTTCCCCCAGATCTTTGGCGTCGGCTACGAGACGATGGACGCGCTCCTCAACGGCCAACCGCTCGCCCTGGGGCTGCTGCTGGCGCTGCTGCTGCTCAAGCCGCTCATGACGGCGGTCACGCTGGGCGCGGGCGGCTCCGGCGGCGTCTTTGCCCCCTCCCTCTTTATTGGCAGCATGCTGGGCGGGGCGTACGGCCAGGCGATGAACCGCCTCTTTCCCGGGGCGGTGGCCCCCGCGCCGGCCTATGCGCTGGTGGGCATGGGCGCGGTCCTGGCCGGCGCCGTCCACTGCCCCATCACCGCTATCCTGCTCCTCTTTGAGATGACCCGCGACTATCACGTCATCCTGCCGATCATGCTCTGCGCCGTCGTCGGCACCCTGGTCGCGCAGCGGCTCACCCCGGGTTCCGTCTATACCGAGCGGCTGACGCGGCGCGGCATCCACCTGCACCTGGGCCGCGATCTCAACGTGCTGGAGATGGTCTCTGTCGAAGAGGCGATGAGCCGCGACTATGACGCCGTGCGCCCGGAGACGACCCTGGCCGAGCTGGAGGAGCTCCTGGAACGGAGCCGGCACCACGGGTTCCCCGTGGTCGACGAGGCGGGGCGCCTGCGGGGCATCGTCACGCTGTCCGACTACCGCCGGGCGATCGAGGAGCAGCGTGGGCCGACGGTGGCCGAGATCTGCACCTGCGATCCCGTCACCCTTTTCCCCGACCAGAGCCTGCACGACGCCATGCACCTCCTCTCGAGCCGCAACGTCGGCCGCCTCCCTGTCGTCGCGCGGGAGGATCCCACCCGACTCGTCGGCCTGCTGCGGCGGTACGACATCGTCCGCGCCTATAACAAGGGGCTGGCCCGCCGCGCCGAGATGGAGCGGCGCGTCCAGCAGATGCGCCTGACGAGCCACCGCGGCGGCGAACTGGTGACGCTCGATCTGCCCCCTGGGGCGGCCGCCGTGGGCTACCCGGTCCGCGACCTGCGCCTGCCGGCCGGCACGATCATTGTCACCATCCAGCGCGAGGGCAAGTCGATCATCCCCCGCGGCGACACCACGCTGCGGCCGGGCGACAGCGTCGTGCTGATGATCGACGGCCCCGAGACAGAGCTCCGGCTCCGCGCGCTGCTGCTCGAGGGGCGCGGCCTGCCCCGCGGGGTGGAGACGCGCCATGGGGAGTACGTGCTGGCGCCCACCTCGCCGGCCGCCGGCCGGCGCATCGCCGAGCTGGGGCTGCCGGCCGATTGCCTGGTCGTCGAGGTCCACCGGGGGGCGCAGGCGCTCATCCCGCGCGGCAGCACCGTCCTGCAGGCCGGCGACCGCGTGCTGGTGGCGGCCGAGGCGGAGGACCTCGAGGCGGTGGAGCGCTGCTTCGTGCGCAGCAGAGCCGAGGGCGGGGAAAAGTAGAAGGCAGCTAGATTGATCCGTTGGGTGTTCTGGTAGGGGCGGGGCTTGCCCCCGCCCCGCCTACAGGCCGGCCATAAGGGTCGCCCCCGCCCCGCCTACGGGGCGGCCCTCTGATGCAAATGCCCCGTACATCTCCACCATTGATCCGTTGGGTGTTCTGGTAGGGGCGGGGCTTGCCCCCGCCCCGCCTACGGGGCGGCCGCAAGAGCCTGCCCTGAGTGTAGCGAAGGGGCCGCCCCATCCCGCACCCGGTTCTGCCCGCGGGGGTGTACCGCGTGCAGGTCCGGGCCGTTTTCCGGGACACCGCCGACCTGCGGGTCGGCGAACTGGAGGCGCAGCTGACCGTGGCCTAGACGCACCGCCGCCGTCGGCCCACGGCC
>Ga0302251_1000682_pt1 | contig 27782 bp, 35 predicted proteins | sample AAG_RA_Gln_MG_FD_193534 | JGI IMG/M metagenome (GOLD analysis project Ga0302251, IMG submission 193534) | Enriched activated sludge microbial communities from anaerobic digester in WTTP, New Holstein, Wisconsin, United States - AAG_RA_Gln | ecosystem: Engineered > Bioreactor > Anaerobic >... | reverse complement strand
CTGCTAATAAACATCAAAAATATATGGAAGGATGGGATGTCGGTATGAGGATGCTTGAGGAATTTTTCCCTGAATTTACTAAGAAGCTGGATGAGATCGACGCGCTGTATAAAGAGAAGATGCCGATTGATGAAAAAACTTATCAGTTCATTTGTTTTGCCCTTTCAATAAAAGGACGCAGCAAACCTTGTGTACTCAAGCATTTTAAGGGGGCGCTCGAAGCGGGCGCTACAGTGGAAGAGCTGAGTTACATCTTTGCCCTTACCATGCGCGAAGCAGCCGGTGCGGATGATTGCTGGACGCATGATGTTATAGGCGATTGGAGAGAGATCGTAGCCGGGAATGTTAAGTGCTCGTGCGCAGAATGACAGAGCTTATATTCGCCTGTTAACAGCGCGTCTAAATTGACGCTGAAACGTCCCGCCTCACAGCTGGATGTAGAAGAGACGGCATCCGTCTGTACAACCGCAAGACAGATGCCGTCTCCTCTCATAAAGGAACACCAACGGGGTCAGACCTACACAATTGACAGAGTGACTAACTCACTAAATGACCATGTAACCGCCGGGCGCTTGTTTCGCGGGGAAGACAATCCTGCTTCACTGTAAATCTTCCCGATAAACCGGGAGAATTGTCGAATGTCGCAAAAATTCTGGCAGACCTGATGTCAAACGTCATCAAGACGGAGCATAACCAGTCAAAGGTCATGGACAGGTTCAAGCTTGTCCGGCTTGAGATCACCGTTGAAGCGAACGGACACGAACATGTCCGTCAGATCCAGACAGAATCAAAGAGACAGGTATCTGAAATAATCAAAGTCTATCCATCGACCGTACATCAAATAGGCGGGTCATCTTTCCGGCTTTAAAAAAAGCAGGGCGGTCTCCCTGAGGTTTTCGTGCTTTACTTCCGTAGCATTGAAGCCTAAAAGCGAGAAAGTTATCTGGATACATACGCCGGTACCGAACGCCGCTAACAGTGTACCGAAGCCGACGGGACCTCCCATCAGCCACCCCAGCAACACCGCAAGTGACTCAATGGCCGCTCTGCAAATGCCCACAGACAGCCCTGACCTTCTTTCTAAAACGACCATAAGTCCGTCGCGGGGACCGGATCCGAAACCGGATCTCATGTAAAAAAAGGTAGCCAATGAAATAACGAAAAGGCCAAGGATCATCATCAATGCACCGGAGATTGGGCCATCCATCCGGGGTATCAGCCTTGATTCCAGTATAAGGTCAAGGACGGCTCCTATGACGACCATATTGAGCAGCGTTCCCAATCCAAGGCTTTCTCGAAGTAAGTATAATGCCACACATATGACAAGCCCCAGCAGGATGCTTGCGTTGCCTATGGAGATCCCAGCAATGTTGGAAATGCCCTTGTGGAAGACATCCCAGGGTGCATAGCCTAAATCAGCTTCTATTGTAAATGCTATTCCGAGCGCATACAGAAAAAGTCCAAAAAGAAGCCCGGTCAGCCGTTCCAGGAATTTCTTCAGATCCTTACCGCTGTTTGACAACGGATCGCCTCCCACCGCTGATTAAATAACAGCAGCAGGATAGCATAACAGTGGCTATTTGTCCCAGGTTGGTATTATTTTGCATCATGGCGAAATGATGCCTTACGCCTCGTCATCGCCGGTTAAAATTTGACCCAACGCCGGAATTCCGCCGCCGCTCAAGAAGCTTTAAGAGCTTACAGCTCTTCGTTAAGAGCTTTTATGGACGACTCCAGAGATCAGGCTAGAATACCACTCTCCACTTCTTAATACATAGCTCTTCTGCCTGTCAATTGTGTGGGGCTGACCCCGATGTATCCTGTTGCTTTCCATCAGATCCAGGTAAGCCTGATTGGTGAAGTGACTGCCCTGGTCAGAGTTGATGATTTTAGGTTTGCGATTGTAAAGGTCACGCCTGAGACAGCGTAATACAAATTTCTTTTCTAATGTGTAACTGACCTCATAGAATAAGCAAACAAGCCCCAATGTCCCGATGACTTAAAAATATTTTTCTGTCAATTGTGTAGGTCTGACCCCAATGTCCACCCCATGAAATGAACGAATACCAAAGCCGACTCATAAATAATCTATCACATAGCTATTTTTTTATTTGCTCTGCTTTTGCAATACTTACTTACCCCCATGTTCTTGAGGCCTAATTTGCTTTTGCAGTTTATGCGTTTAGTAAAAAGTTGTGTAAATTAGGACACAGTACTGGCTTAATCTTTAATATAATATTATAATTAAAAAATCAGTAGTATGCATAATATCATAATGGCCTAAGGGGGAAGACAAGATGCATATCTCACTGTTCATAGACTCTCCTGAGTCTAAGATTCTCAAACTTCAGGCCGCTAACCTTAATATGTTCCAGTCTCTTTTATATAAACTTTTGCCACCTGAGCGATCGTCATTTCTGCATGATAAAGGCTATGTAGTGGATGGAAAGCCGCTTAAGCTCTTCTCATTTGGTTGGCCTAAGTCGGGCTCTAAACCTCAAATAGATGGAGATTATATAATATTTGAACTGCCTATACGGCTCGTAGTCTCGTCTCCTTTAACGGAGACGCTTGACGGCATAGCGTCAGGCGCGCTGTTCAGCAAGGAGATACGCATCGGGGTGAATGTTGTTCGATGTGTGAGGGTCGAGGCAAAAAGTTACGTTGTGTCTTCAGATAAAGTGACAGTTACAACGTTGTCCCCTATCACATGTTATTCGCAGATGCAGCGTGCCGATGGGAGAAAATACACAGTTTATTTCTCTCCTAACGAGAATGAATTTTCGAGTTTGATCCATCGTAATTTGCTACGCAAACACCGTGCTCTTTATCCCAACATACCTGTGCCGGAAGGCGAGGTAAAGATACGCCCTATCGGCACGCCTAAGGAACGTGTTGCTAAGTTCAAAGGAGACAGCATGTTTCCTGTTAAGGGCTGGAGCGGTAGGTTTACGCTAACTGGACCGAAACAGCTGCTTCAGGTGGGTGTGGACTGTGGGTTTGGGGCTAAAAACAGCTCAGGATTTGGATGCGTGATAATAAGCGATAAGAAAAACGAAGCTTAATTTATGATGATATTTTATTTAAAAACATAGATGCGCATATTAGCAGATGGCCGACATATTCTCTTTTGCTATTTTTAAAAATCACATTCTTATCAAATCCTTGCGGAGGTGAATGAAATCGACTATTTTATCAAGCTAAGGAATCATTGGTGGTTTGATGCTGGAATAGCTGGATTTTATGATATTGCCCGGATGCTGTGCCAAAAAAGCGATAGCGTTTGGAAACAAGACGTTTTGCTTGAACCCGACGCCGGCGGGTTGCATGTCAAAGCGCCAGACGAGCGGCTGAAGCCGTTCGTCGACGCATGTTACGAATATCTGACGGACCTGTGGTGGAACGTTTCGTCTCCAAAGCAGATCGAAGCTAAGGACCTGGTGATTTACGACAAAAAGGCGGGAAAGTTCGAATGTATACCACGGCGCAATCCAACTCCGGTTGCCGCGCTTTCAGTTGGGGGAAGCAGCTGGAAGGCGGAAAATGACACATATAAAGATCTCTCGCCTGAGATGAAGAAAAGCGTTGATCTATTCCTAAAAGAGAGCGGCAAAAGCCTTTGGGGGGTGAGGAAGGACAAGTTACCATACGAGGCTCCCGTATGCCATCCTTTGATAGAGACATTTCCTGCGAGAGGCAAGAAAGATATTTGCTCCATCTGTGGCAAGGATGCTGTCTGCGAACATGTTAATCAGACGTCCTTCCCGCTTTTTTCAAGCGAGAGCGCGACGTTTTCCTTCAACTCTCAGTTCGGGAAGCCTGACCTAATCTGCTGGGAGTGCGCTATGCTTGGCAAGTTCGCCGTTCACAGCGCTCACTACGTTGTAGCTGATTCGTATACCCAGGTTATGCAGATCTATTCAAACAACCTTAACGCGCTGCTCGATGCGCACGCACACTTCGGCTCATCTAGCGGCATGAGGATTTTTGACAGCGATAAGTTAGCGTACCGTAATTTCGGCCCACCTGGGTCATTTTTGGAATACGCTAAGCTTCCATATGAGATTATATGGGGGTTCTATATCGCCTCTTTTAATCTGTTGAGTGAACGTGATTTAAGCGCCGAATTTGCTGAAGAAAAACTTTATAATGGTATTCGGCTTTCTGAGAGCGACATTAAGGCGCTTGCCTCAATGGGGGTTGCGATGCTCTCTCTTGAAAAGAAAGGGCAGACGTTTATAACTAAAGAAGTCATCGACTTCCATGATTCCGTTTACATTTTTCGCTTGATTGACTATATATCGGAAGCTTTGAAGGGAGAAGACAGCCAGATCGGCAAGAACCCTGACAAGTTCTGGAAAAAACTATTCGATGATTTCTTCCTTTTACAAAATCCACAGAAACAGTATGATCCAGTAAACGGCCTTTACAGAAATAGGATATTCCAGAAAGTATTTGCGAAAGATTCGATCCTTCTTGACGTCGAAAACTTTGTATTCAAGAAATCATTGGCAGAAAAAAATCCGTATCTGCACCGAATCCTATTTTTCACGACTCGATATGAGAACGCCATCAATGGACGTGACGCAAATTCAGAAGGAGGAAAAGGAATGACAGAAGAACAGGTCAAGATAGCCTCAGGTCTCGGCGCACAAATAGTGATTGCCGCCAGAAAAGTACTTATGGAAGGTAGTCAGGATCGAGAGAAACTTAAGCCGTTGAAGGGCGACCTTTTTGCCCTGCGTAAAACCCGCAGGGCTGTGGATTTTCTGGAACAACTGAACAGACTCCAGTTTAGGTATGGGATTGTCTTGAATTCGGAGATTGTAAAAGGAATACTTGTAGACGAGAATGTTAAATTTGAGGAGTTTAAAGCCTATTGCATGATCTCGGCTCTCAACAGCTATAACAGCGCCATGGGGTTTTCCGACAAAGATAAGCAGACTGAAGTTGGCGGCAAGAAATCTGAGATTTAAGGGGGAAAATATTATGGATTGCAAGTGTATTACTATAACCTACCTTACGCGAGCTTCTTATGCCTCTCTCAATGGGTCCGATAAAGAAGCGGACAATATCTCGAGCATTAAAAAAATTACCATGTCCGATGGGATGCAATATCCGTATAAATCTTCACAAGCTATACGGCGCGACCTGCGAGAACAGCTTGCTGTCATGGGATGGGAACTATCTGAAGCGGTAGTTGCAAAGCAAGCTAAGGGAGCTGCGTCCACTCTAGGTGAACCGGAAAAGTATATAGACGATGACCTGTTCGGTTTTATGATAGCAGACAAGAACACAAAGAAAAGGACCGGGCCTGTTCGCGTCTCTCCGCTGATAGCGCTCGAACCTTATGTGGGTGATCTGGATTTTGCCACAAATTACATGGGAGCGAAGGCCGGTGGAGATCCTAATATATTTGAAACAGAGATACACTCAGGCTTCTACCGTGGCACTATACTTGTGGAGCTTGATAGAGTAGGCGAAGCTGATGCAGATAGTTATAAGCTCTCTTTAAAAAACGATGAGAAAACAAAGCGTGTAAAGGCGCTTGTCGACGCAGTACAGAACCTATGGGGCATTGGCAGACAGAGTCGCTTCCTTGCTGACATCTCTCCTAAATTTATTTGTGCCGCGCTGATGAAGGTCAAAAATCCGATATACATGGAGTGCATAAAAGTAAAAGATGATGCGGTGGACGAGGACCTCATACGTGCAACAGAGAGCGACTTTACGCGGCAGATTTTCCATTCTGTCTGGGGGGAGAGGAAGGGCTTTTTCTCAAATGATATGGATTCCGCTAAACCCCTTGGCGACGCCTTCGATGAGATCAGGGGCTGGATAGACGAGGCCTACGGAGTATAACGCCATGTTTGGCTTCTCCGTAGCTATGGCCGCGCAGACCGCCTCTTTTCGGGAGCCGTCCGCTCACCTTTACCAGAAGAGCCTTCCTCTTCCGCCACTCTCTGCTTTGGCTGGGATTGCCGGGGCTGCGGCTGGGCTGGAATTCTCTATGGCTTGGAAGTTGCTGAAAGAGCGGCGTGCGATGTTTGGCGTCTGCGGCCAATCACGAGGCATGGGCATAGATCTGTGGTCATATGACAAAATAGCATTGCCAAAATCTCTTGAGGAAAAAAATGCTGTAAAGATGCTGGACATGAAAAAGGCGTTCAGGAAAGATATCCTAAACAGAGAGTTTCTGGCTGAAGCATCTTTCACGATTTATTACGCTTTTGAGGAAGAGCAATATGCGGCGGAGCTGCGAAGTGCGTTCTGCAGTCCAGCTTATGCCCTGTCACTTGGGTCAAGCGACGACATCGCCAAGATATCTGATGTCTCTCCAATCTGCGATGTGCGCTGTGAAGAGACTACGATGTTGAGCAACACATATATTAAGGGAGATTATGCGCAAGAGATAGGCTTCGACTGGGAAGCGGTTAAAAAAAGCAGCGTCTCGCAGACTCTTGAGGCGCCGCAGGTTTGTCAAATGATAACCGACTTTGCCTTTGCAGGGGATGAGCGCAGGCCAAGTCGCTATGGACAGTTTACGATCATCTTCCGCAACCACCTGTTGCGGCGGCCGGTTTCCACGTGTCTCTTCGGTGACGGTGAAAGAGTACAGCTCCACTGTCTTAAGGAGTTTTGCCGTGACAAATCCTGATTATTATGCAAAACCCGAGTACGGTGAGACGGGAAGCTACGCGTACCATGTGAGGCTATGCATGGAAGCCGCAAGGGATTTTTTATCAGTACATCATGCGGTGATAGAGGAGTTATGTGCTGGTTATGGGCTCTCGTATACGGCTGTGAGGGAGATAGTCCTCACAGCCGTTTTTTTGCATGACATAGGCAAACTAAACAGTTCTTTTCAGAAGATCATGGGATGCTTGGCGGAAGAAAAAGACGACAAAAATTTTTTTTACTTCCGCCACGAATTAATCTCGGCGCGAGTATTGTGGGAAACTGTTAAGCAAGATGACATATTATCCTCAGAAAAAGATTTCCCCTATGCACTATTCGCGATACTTGGCCACCACAAGGGGCTTGACCTTCAATGGAATAGTTTCAAGCGCGAATGTCTGCGCAGTCAAACGGAGAGCATTTCTAATAAGGAACTTGAATATGCTGTTTCCATTGATGTCCCTGGCAAAGAGGAAATAGGACGCACGCTGCAGAGTCTTACTATTTCTGACAAGACCTTTGCCTGCTATAACGGAATCAGGACGCACAGGGAAATAAACTGGGCTCGGGCATTTTTATCAAAATTGACAAATTGCCTCTCGCAAACATCCAGAGACATGCATAGTGATGTTCTGCCAAAGATAGAGATTATCTGCTCCTTAGTTCGAGGGCTCCTCTGTCTTTGTGATTGGACTGCCTCTTCAAAAGAGGATGAAACTCTGCCGCTTGTCCACAGCTATGATACACAGAAACTTGAAATGAGTATCGACGATTGTACTAGAAAAGAATATGGTTCCGCTTTTAAAAAGCGGAAATTTCAAGTTGAATGTGAGTCTCATAGCGGCAATGTGCTTGCTATTGCGCCGACCGGAAGCGGCAAAACAGAAGCGGCGCTTTTATGGGCTGTGAGAAGCGGCAGCGGAAAGATATTATTCTTGATGCCGACGCGCGTAACATCAAACGGCATCTATGAACGAATTAAAAAATACTTTAATGACACTAATACTCATAATTGTGGTCTCTCTCACTCTAGTGCAGAGGCATATATGGCGATCAAAGCGGAAAAAAACAAAGATACAGACACAATAGAAGGTTTTATAAACGAACAGTCCGAGGATGATTCATTGAAATACCTATCCAAATATAAAATGTTCATGGCACCTGTAACCGTAGCCACCGTCGACCAGTTGCTTTCAACTAACTTCAGAACCGGGCGGTGGTTCATGAAGGAGGCTGCAGCTGTTGGGGCGTCTGTCATATTCGACGAAATCCATGCCTATGATCCATATATGCTTGGGCTCATCACAAAGAGCATTGAACGTATAAAAAAACTTCGCGGAAGGGTCATGGTTATGAGTGCTACAATGCCTCAAGCATTGCGCAACCACTTTCAGGAGATTCTTGAAGTCGAAACCCCTATCATCGCCGATGCACTTATGGAACGCTGCAACTGCAGCTGGGAATATCGAAGCACAGAAATAGAGGATGCCGAAAATGTTACTGAGATAAAGGAAGCGCTTAAATCTGGCCTTAAAGTTGCGATAGCGGTGAACACAGTCAAAAGAGCACAGGATCTTTACACTAAATGGAAAGATGAATTAGCCGAAACGGATCTTAATGGGTGTGTAATGTGTTACCATAGCGCTTTTATTACAAGGGATCGCGGCAGTAAGGAGGAGATGCTCATAGGAGATGGCCGGCGTGACGCATCAGGGCGTCCGAAGGATGTAGCGCTTTTAATAGCTACACAGGTGATAGAAGTCTCGCTTGATATAAGTTTTGACCGAATATACAGCGAGCTGGCTCCTCTTGATAGCCTTATTCAACGGGCTGGACGATGCAATAGAAAGGGAGATATTGCTGGAGCACAATTCATAGTATGCCCAATAAGCAAGAGTGCAAGAGAATATGTTTATAAGAACTCTATAGATTTTATAGAGAAAACTCGCGAAGCATTGCCGTCTAAGCCAGTTATGCTAACGGAGTGTAAACTTGCGGAGCTTCTTGAAACAGTCTACGAAAATTATGACTTTACGCAGTCGCAGCGATATAAGGATGCCTGCAATCATGTGGACGAAATTGCCTATCGTCTCTCTCCAATCTTTGATACCGTGGGTTATGATGACAGATGCGTGACTCGCATGGCGGATTATGTAAAAATCTCAATAATTCCGCAGCGTTTTTATGATGAAGTGACGAACCTTTGGAGGAGCAAAGATAGGAAAACCAGAGCCCAGGTTGCCAGTTATGAGGTCCCAATTGGCATAGGCAGATTGAAAAGATCTCATAGAGTTGACATGCCGGACTATTTATCCCATCTCCCAATATATGAAATTCCATATGACGATGAAAAGGGGCTGATCCCGGATGAATACGATCCTTTTTCGGTTTAGGAGGCGGTAAAATTGCTTGCTGAAAGCCCCAGGATCACAGGGACGGTTCTCCAAGCCGTAAGCATCTGCCGACGGCAGGTGTGGTTTTTAACGCACAGCATTTCTGCAGACCAGGACAATGACTTGCTCATGCTTGGACGGATAATAGACCAGAACAGTTATGCTCGCGAGAGGCACCAAACAATGTTTGGTAACAATAAATTTGATTTCATGCAGACAAGTGACGGAAACCTTGTCATATCTGAGATTAAAAAGAGCAGCAGGGCCGAAAAAGCATCAATTCTCCAGCTTGCGCACTATCTTTACGAACTTGAGAAAGAAGGAATAACCGCCAAAGGTTTTCTCTTATATCCCGAAGAGAAGAAACGAATGGAAGTTGTTTTGGATGACAGGACAAGGCATGACCTGGAGAAAAATTATGAGGAAATCATGGCTATTGCTCGAAGCACGGTACCGGAACCGCTTGCTGAGAACAAATACTGTCGTCAATGTGCCTATTCCGAGTACTGTTGGAGCTAAAAAAGTATTAGGAGGGAGGAAACGACATGGGCAAAACAATGTATCTGATGAGCAATGGTGAACTTAAAAGAAAAGACAACACTTTGTACATAGTTCGCGAGGATGAAACGCCCAAATACCTTCCGGCCGAGACTCTTGATGAAATAATTATCCTCGGCGAAGTTAGCTTTAACAAAAGCCTCTTGGAATTTATCTCACAGAAGGAGATAATCCTCCATTTCTATAATCATTATGGCTACTATGTCGGTACCTTCTATCCTCGTGAGCACCTGAACTCCGGCGCCGTTATTCTGGCTCAGGCTGCGCATTATATGGATGTCGATAAGAGGGCAGAGTTAGCATCAGCCTTTGTCAGCGGTGCAATTAACAACATGAAAAAAGTTATGGGTTATTACGAACGGCGCGCGGAGATCACGACTGAAGACATAGAAAAAGAACTCGATATCTACCAGGAAAAGGCGGTATTATGTACAGATATCTCGGAACTGATGGGGATAGAGGGCAATGCGCGCGTTAAATACTACGATTTTTTTGATCGTGTGATAAAGGACGAGCCATTCAAAATGATAAGTCGTACGCGTCGGCCTCCCTCTAATAGGATGAACGCTCTTATTAGCTTTGTAAATACACTGTGCTATACTCTCGCCCTTTCGCAGATATATCGCACCCATCTCGACCCAAGGATAGGGTTCCTCCATGAAACCAATTTTAGGCGTTTTAGCCTTAACCTTGACATAGCGGAGATATTCAAACCCATACTGGTTGACAGGTTGATTTTCTCTGTAATCAACAAGAAAGAAATCCAGGAGAAACATTTCGAAAAAATAAGCGGCGGAGGCATTTATCTCAACGAAAAAGGGAGGGAAATAATCTTACGCGCATGGGAGGCACGAGTCAACGAAACCATTGAGCACCCAACGCTTGGTCGTAATGTAAGCTATCGTGGATTGGTGCGGATGGAGGCCTACAAGATACAAAAACACATAATTGAAGGCGTGAAGTACGAACCGTTTCAAAGTAGGTGGTAAAGCATGTTTGTGCTCATGTTTTACGATGTAGGCGAGAAACGCGTAAACAGAGTGCTGAAGATCGCCCGCAAATATCTTACTTGGATACAAAACTCCGTTCTTGAAGGCGAATTAACCCCGGCCACTCTTGAAGCGCTAAAGGCGGATGTAAAAAAAATAATTGATCTTGACCATGATAGCGTGTTATTTTATGTTTGGAGAACAGAAAGATATATGCGTTTGGACGTGCTTGGGGTAAGGCGCGGAAACATAGAAACATTTATTTAAACAGAGGCGCTATGCTTTTGTCGACCACCAATAGAGCAAAAAAAACAGGGTGGCGACATGGATTGTGAAACATATTAATTATCTCTTATACACCGGCTTTAGCGCAGTCATGACAAAATAAATAGAGGAAATATTTTGAATGTCAGAGAAAGCAAAATGCTGTTATAATCATCACGGCAACGGGATTTAAAACTTCCTTTGAGGTATGGAAACACACAAACGGATAACTGGGAAACTCCACAGGCGTTGTGATTTAAAACTTCCTTTGAGGTATGGAAACTGGGGATAGCGAACGAGGCGCGGCACAAGACGCTTGGATTTAAAACTTCCTTTGAGGTATGGAAACGCTTGCGGAAGGCGGTATAACAACCGGCCCGACACGATTTAAAACTTCCTTTGAGGTATGGAAACACAGCTTCTCAGAATGGGTAGACTGGGCTGAACCTACCGATTTAAAACTTCCTTTGAGGTATGGAAACAGCGCCGAAGATGCGATATTGTCATTAGGCAAATCGATTTAAAACTTCCTTTGAGGTATGGAAACATGAACTCCGGAGCTATTGATGAAGTCAAAGGCATCGATTTAAAACTTCCTTTGAGGTATGGAAACTGCGCTGTCACGTGCGTTAAGTGTTCCTCAGCTTGCGATTTAAAACTTCCTTTGAGGTATGGAAACACAAAATAATGGGCGCGGCTGATTGGGTGATAACAGATTTAAAACTTCCTTTGAGGTATGGAAACGGTACCTTTATAGAACTGGAGACAGGCGACAATGTTGATTTAAAACTTCCTTTGAGGTATGGAAACGATGGCGGCAGACTTACACAGGCGCACCGTGGAATGGATTTAAAACTTCCTTTGAGGTATGGAAACGTGGAAGGGCGACAAGGGCGACCCTGCACCCAACACCGATTTAAAACTTCCTTTGAGGTATGGAAACAGCGACTGGCTTATCTCTGCCGATTCCTTTTCAGCGATTTAAAACTTCCTTTGAGGTATGGAAACACAACGATAAGGTCAGGACGGACGGGCAGACTTCTCGATTTAAAACTTCCTTTGAGGTATGGAAACGCAAGCGGAGCAGATAGGCATTCAGCAACTCGGAGATTTAAAACTTCCTTTGAGGTATGGAAACTGGAATCCGCGAAGGCGATGCAGGACTGGGGAGTCGGATTTAAAACTTCCTTTGAGGTATGGAAACACAGCCCCGACAATAACCGCCGGGGCTGTATCTATCGATTTAAAACTTCCTTTGAGGTATGGAAACACGTCCGTTTTATAGTTGTAGTCGCCGTAATTGTTGGATTTAAAACTTCCTTTGAGGTATGGAAACATGTTACTTTGACAAAAAAGGTTATCTCGGTCGTTGATTTAAAACTTCCTTTGAGGTATGGAAACCGTTACCGTTAAGGTCCCATACGCCGTATGGACTGGATTTAAAACTTCCTTTGAGGTATGGAAACCCGTAATTGTTGATTGTCTGCGTGACCTGCGGCGCGGATTTAAAACTTCCTTTGAGGTATGGAAACTCTCTTGTTTAATTCTTGCTGCACCCACCTTTCCCCGATTTAAAACTTCCTTTGAGGTATGGAAACTGGGATCGCTCCGCATTGCCCTTGGTAAGATGGCAAGATTTAAAACTTCCTTTGAGGTATGGAAACTCCTTTCTTTCTTTATGAATCCTGCTGTGATTTCAGATTTAAAACTTCCTTTGAGGTATGGAAACAGCCCTGCACCGTTGTAAGTGTTCCGCCACAAAGGGCGATTTAAAACTTCCTTTGAGGTATGGAAACCGCTGTCTTGCGAGAAGGTCTTTTGCCTGTTCTTCGATTTAAAACTTCCTTTGAGGTATGGAAACGCGGCCCTTGCATACGCGCACTTTTTCGAGCAGGAGATTTAAAACTTCCTTTGAGGTATGGAAACTATGATGTCCCGCACCATTATTACGGCCGGCCGTCGATTTAAAACTTCCTTTGAGGTATGGAAACAAAAATCCCGTGCCGAATTTCCGCACGGAATCTGCGATTTAAAACTTCCTTTGAGGTATGGAAACCGTTTGCCGTATGTCGCTATACTGGCGTCATCCTGGATTTAAAACTTCCTTTGAGGTATGGAAACTTAAGGAGTTGGTTATATTCGCGCTCCATTTCTCTGATTTAAAACTTCCTTTGAGGTATGGAAACCTCTCAGGACTGACAAACTCCACATAAGGCTTGTTTGGATTTAAAACTTCCTTTGAGGTATGGAAACTTAAGGAGTTGGTTATATTCGCGCTCCATTTCTCGATTTAAAACTTCCTTTGAGGTATGGAAACGAGTACCACTGGTTCAGTGAGTCTATCTGAGTGCCCGATTTAAAACTTCCTTTGAGGTATGGAAACACGTTTTTTGCTCCGTTGAATAGAAAGCTGAATGAGGATTTAAAACTTCCTTTGAGGTATGGAAACCTATAAACTGTCAGATCGTTATTGGACATTAAGTTTGATTTAAAACTTCCTTTGAGGTATGGAAACTTGGCATCGCCTATTATCGGAGGTATAACGACCCGCGATTTAAAACTTCCTTTGAGGTATGGAAACACCGATCAGGAAGCTGAAGGAAATAGCCGCGTTTTTTGCGATTTAAAACTTCCTTTGAGGTATGGAAACTTATGATTCCTCCCCTAAGTTTTTTGGTACATCCCCGATTTAAAACTTCCTTTGAGGTATGGAAACTTAAGTTTGTCAAACAACGCCTGTGGTGTTTCCCAAGATTTAAAACTTCCTTTGAGGTATGGAAACTCAGGAAGATAGGAGGAGCAGAATGAACCTATACGGATTTAAAACTTCCTTTGAGGTATGGAAACCCTCCTGAAACTAAAGGTTATATCCTCCGTTTTCCAGATTTAAAACTTCCTTTGAGGTATGGAAACGTTGTGGGTCTACTCGGAAATGGGCACGTTGGCAGATTTAAAACTTCCTTTGAGGTATGGAAACCTGTAATTTTCTTTTGGGCTGTCGTGAGTGAAATTAAGATTTAAAACTTCCTTTGAGGTATGGAAACACAATGGGTATTTGCATGGGGTGGCAGAAAATTTTTCGATTTAAAACTTCCTTTGAGGTATGGAAACGCAGGGCAAGGGTTGCACTCATCTGCTGTTTCGCTGATTTAAAACTTCCTTTGAGGTATGGAAACTGCATGTCCACGTGCTGTTGCCACGTGCTGTTGACAGATTTAAAACTTCCTTTGAGGTATGGAAACACAAGGGTATGTCCCGCCTGTGGTTGGGAGTTCCCGATTTAAAACTTCCTTTGAGGTATGGAAACATAAAAATGTCCGGCGGAGCTTCTAGCCCCGCCTCGATTTAAAACTTCCTTTGAGGTATGGAAACTCATCTGCTCCGCTCGCTCCTCTACCTCTATACCGAGATTTAAAACTTCCTTTGAGGTATGGAAACATAATTGTCACCATGGTCTGCGATGCAGACCTGTGCGATTTAAAACTTCCTTTGAGGTATGGAAACTCTGAATTTGACACCTTCCACGGCACAAGATCAGGATGATTTAAAACTTCCTTTGAGGTATGGAAACGCTGAAAGTATAGCAGAAACAGCAAGCGTTATATGGGATTTAAAACTTCCTTTGAGGTATGGAAACATGCTTCCTGCGCGTAAAAAATGGGATCATAGTTTCGATTTAAAACTTCCTTTGAGGTATGGAAACTGTGCCCCACCTTATAAGCCTTAGTTCGTATTGAGATTTAAAACTTCCTTTGAGGTATGGAAACTCCTCCGATGAACGCACCCGCCTTCTCGTGGCTCTAGATTTAAAACTTCCTTTGAGGTATGGAAACTCTAGTGATTCCTCTGGGATGAGCCACCGCCCTCCTAGATTTAAAACTTCCTTTGAGGTATGGAAACGCGAATGGGTCTTAAACTCAGCTATATGCTTCTTGGGATTTAAAACTTCCTTTGAGGTATGGAAACTACAATGATGAGTGCCGCCATTGTTACGGAAGGCCGGATTTAAAACTTCCTTTGAGGTATGGAAACGGAATAAATAGATCGGGTACACCTCTTAATACCCCGATTTAAAACTTCCTTTGAGGTATGGAAACATCGGTATAGAGGTAGAGGAGCGAGCGGAGCAGATGATTTAAAACTTCCTTTGAGGTATGGAAACAATTCAGGCAAGGAGATGGTGACAATAACTTATTTCGATTTAAAACTTCCTTTGAGGTATGGAAACCGGATCGCTTTTGCTTCTGCATAGCGTTTATCGCGCGATTTAAAACTTCCTTTGAGGTATGGAAACCCCTCACGGCCACAAAAACTATGTTTACTCAGAAAAGATTTAAAACTTCCTTTGAGGTATGGAAACAATGCACGTGCAAAAACGTCAGACTCGCGCATTTCTGATTTAAAACTTCCTTTGAGGTATGGAAACCCGGTTAGCCTGAGTATCTGCCATGCCGGAGATGTCGATTTAAAACTTCCTTTGAGGTATGGAAACTCCGATAATCGTTCTGTGCCTGCAGGGCCGTAACCTGGATTTAAAACTTCCTTTGAGGTATGGAAACTTGGGAATACAGGAGCGATCTAATCGCTTCTTATTTGATTTAAAACTTCCTTTGAGGTATGGAAACTCTTATCGACGCTTCGGCAACGGATGCCATAGCATCGATTTAAAACTTCCTTTGAGGTATGGAAACTCTTATCGACGCTTCGGCAACGGATGCCATAGCATCGATTTAAAACTTCCTTTGAGGTATGGAAACATCGCTGAGCGACGCAGGGTTCTCTGACTCGTTGGAGATTTAAAACTTCCTTTGAGGTATGGAAACAACAGAGCTTTTGCCACGCCCTGCGGTGCAGATTTAAGATTTAAAACTTCCTTTGAGGTATGGAAACTATTGTACTGGAATTTTACTGCCCCATCCGGCATTGGATTTAAAACTTCCTTTGAGGTATGGAAACATAGGAGATGCTTTTGTCTCTGCGATCCGTGGCTCTGATTTAAAACTTCCTTTGAGGTATGGAAACTACGTAACAGCGGATTTGACGGAGTGGGCATACCTGGATTTAAAACTTCCTTTGAGGTATGGAAACTTGATTGATACCGCAACCATCCCGTGCGGAGCCTGGATTTAAAACTTCCTTTGAGGTATGGAAACTACTGCTTTCTCCCCTTCCCTGCCTTCTAACATTTCGATTTAAAACTTCCTTTGAGGTATGGAAACTGGAATACCAATCCCATGAGATAGACGGCATCTCGGTGATTTAAAACTTCCTTTGAGGTATGGAAACTAATTTGGCCGGAGGTGAGTTAAATGTGGATACCCAGATTTAAAACTTCCTTTGAGGTATGGAAACTTGCGGTCGTTGTTATAACGGTCGCTGGCGGTTATGGATTTAAAACTTCCTTTGAGGTATGGAAACTTGATTGATACCGCAACCATCCCGTGCGGAGCCTGTGATTTAAAACTTCCTTTGAGGTATGGAAACGCGGTCCGGGGTACATTTCTTATGTCTTTTAATCCGATTTAAAACTTCCTTTGAGGTATGGAAACTACATATTCTCAACCTCCACTCCCGCCCGTTTGGCAGATTTAAAACTTCCTTTGAGGTATGGAAACCGTGCGTTAGATATACTTCATGTCCCCCATGCGCTTGATTTAAAACTTCCTTTGAGGTATGGAAACGAATATCCGTCGCGGTAGGAACAATGGCAAGCCCTTCGATTTAAAACTTCCTTTGAGGTATGGAAACCGGGGGCATTTGGTATAGCAATGGGCGGTTATGTAGGATTTAAAACTTCCTTTGAGGTATGGAAACTCTAACCACCAATGCAGAATATGCCCTCCTTGCCCTGATTTAAAACTTCCTTTGAGGTATGGAAACAAACTTCGGAGCAGGAAGCCCAGCTGTTGAAGGAACGATTTAAAACTTCCTTTGAGGTATGGAAACATAAGATTTCCTGCTGAGTAGGCAATATAGACCGCGATTTAAAACTTCCTTTGAGGTATGGAAACCAGTTTTCGCATACCTTAACAGGCGCTTCCCCGTGTCCGATTTAAAACTTCCTTTGAGGTATGGAAACCTCTGACGTACTACGTTTGCTCTTTCTATTGAAACAGATTTAAAACTTCCTTTGAGGTATGGAAACACCGCACTCTTTTCAGAGACAATAACGCATTTTTTCGATTTAAAACTTCCTTTGAGGTATGGAAACATTGCAAAAGATTTGCAAACGAATAGCAAAACGCTGATTTAAAACTTCCTTTGAGGTATGGAAACACCTAATCGCCGCCGCACCTGACATGTACGAAGCACGATTTAAAACTTCCTTTGAGGTATGGAAACCATGTTAAGAGTGGCAGATGCTTTTGGCATTACAGAGATTTAAAACTTCCTTTGAGGTATGGAAACTTTCCTCCGCGCACTGCCCACACACTACCCCCGCATCGATTTAAAACTTCCTTTGAGGTATGGAAACATGCTGAGAGACGGCGGGACAAAGACACCCGCAAGGGATTTAAAACTTCCTTTGAGGTATGGAAACCGGCCTACGGTGCGATGCTGAAACTAACGGCGGCTAGATTTAAAACTTCCTTTGAGGTATGGAAACCCCACCGACCAGATGCCACGCATTGATGACCGGGAGATTTAAAACTTCCTTTGAGGTATGGAAACACGGGGCAGGGTTAAAAGCACCCCCGGCATGGAGAAGATTTAAAACTTCCTTTGAGGTATGGAAACAATACCCCACCGTTGTCCCTAAAAGAGTGGCGATCTGATTTAAAACTTCCTTTGAGGTATGGAAACTTACTTCGATGAGGTGTTTGTTTTAAGAATGGAGCGATTTAAAACTTCCTTTGAGGTATGGAAACGCGAATGGGTCTTAAACTCAGCTATATGCTTCTTGATTTAAAACTTCCTTTGAGGTATGGAAACTCTGCTTGGGCGATGGACTCGCCTACATTTTACGCGGATTTAAAACTTCCTTTGAGGTATGGAAACTTCCTTTTTAATTTCATTTATTTGTTTCCGCTATCCGGATTTAAAACTTCCTTTGAGGTATGGAAACCCTGGAATGGATTTCCGATGGTGGCACGCCTGAAAGGATTTAAAACTTCCTTTGAGGTATGGAAACTTGCAAATGGCATCTTACCTTCGCACATTCGCCCGAGATTTAAAACTTCCTTTGAGGTATGGAAACTTCTTCTTCTGAGGCTGTATCTCTATCCCTTCTAGGATTTAAAACTTCCTTTGAGGTATGGAAACATCTTGATGTGGCGGTGGAGCTGTCGAAGATCCTTTCGATTTAAAACTTCCTTTGAGGTATGGAAACCACACCAGGAGCCAATGACAAACAGAGCAGGAAAAATGATTTAAAACTTCCTTTGAGGTATGGAAACTCATCAACTTTGCGTGTAAACGCCCGCTTAACGACGAGATTTAAAACTTCCTTTGAGGTATGGAAACTTCGCTAGGGCGGTCAGCCTCTTATCATCAACTTTGGATTTAAAACTTCCTTTGAGGTATGGAAACAATCTGAATAATGCCGGTTGCTGTCTTTCGCCCTTGATTTAAAACTTCCTTTGAGGTATGGAAACTCGGCTGTTCTCCGGATATGCCTGGGCTGCATTTTAGATTTAAAACTTCCTTTGAGGTATGGAAACAATTGAAACAGAAGACGGGAAAATGCTGACGCTTTCGGATTTAAAACTTCCTTTGAGGTATGGAAACTTCGTCTTACAAGGCTGTATGTTCCCGTTTCGGTCGAGATTTAAAACTTCCTTTGAGGTATGGAAACATTTCAGGTGCACCCATGAATCAGAATGGAACCCTGATTTAAAACTTCCTTTGAGGTATGGAAACGAAACCCATTTAATTGAGTTTTTGCCTCCGCTGAGTAGATTTAAAACTTCCTTTGAGGTATGGAAACAAATCTAAAGAAAAGCGGAGCGAGCCCCGAAACAGGGATTTAAAACTTCCTTTGAGGTATGGAAACCTAGCAACGACGATTACGACAAGAACGACCAAGTAGATTTAAAACTTCCTTTGAGGTATGGAAACTCCGCAAAATCAATTACAAGTTTTGTATGTTTTTCGGATTTAAAACTTCCTTTGAGGTATGGAAACACTTGCAAATAGGATATTCGTATACGTAGAAAACAGGGATTTAAAACTTCCTTTGAGGTATGGAAACGTCGCCCACTTGCCTAATCGCCCGCGGTACAGCCCCGATTTAAAACTTCCTTTGAGGTATGGAAACTTAAATTCTCACATCCAAAACCCATCAGATACCCTCGATTTAAAACTTCCTTTGAGGTATGGAAACGCTTCAAAGAACGGTGCATATGCCAACGCCTTTTCTTCGATTTAAAACTTCCTTTGAGGTATGGAAACCCTTGCCGGACAGGTACCTGTCAGCCGCTGAAATCGATTTAAAACTTCCTTTGAGGTATGGAAACAGGTCTCGTTTGCGCCATTGATATCCTTCCGCTAGAGATTTAAAACTTCCTTTGAGGTATGGAAACTCCTGTATGCTCGGCTCCCGTCTGTCAGCTGATAGGATTTAAAACTTCCTTTGAGGTATGGAAACTCCTGTATGCTCGGCTCCCGTCTGTCAGCTGATAGGATTTAAAACTTCCTTTGAGGTATGGAAACCCTTGCCGGACAGGTACCTGTCAGCCGCTGAAATCTGGATTTAAAACTTCCTTTGAGGTATGGAAACACAAGGTGCGCATACGAGGATTTTGCGCCGAATAGTCCGATTTAAAACTTCCTTTGAGGTATGGAAACCCAGAGAGTTGACGTCTACAACTTTACCATCGGCCGATTTAAAACTTCCTTTGAGGTATGGAAACTCTGGCGCGGGGCGGACAGGACTGGAGGACTCAAGCGATTTAAAACTTCCTTTGAGGTATGGAAACAGCCACCCCTCGCTTTCTATCTTTACGACTTCTGCGATTTAAAACTTCCTTTGAGGTATGGAAACTCTGCCAATATATATGCCGCAGATGACGCGCGGAACGATTTAAAACTTCCTTTGAGGTATGGAAACCCTTCGGAGCCAATACAGGCCTTCGTGCCTCGGATAGATTTAAAACTTCCTTTGAGGTATGGAAACTCGCCCGAAATAACGACGTACGTGCCATGGTATGTAGATTTAAAACTTCCTTTGAGGTATGGAAACACGATACGCTGATATGTACGACTAGATAATTATAAGGATTTAAAACTTCCTTTGAGGTATGGAAACTTGCGTCGGGATTGCCCTCGTAGCCGAGGACTCTGTGATTTAAAACTTCCTTTGAGGTATGGAAACCCCACTGCCGGCGGCACAATTGACCAATCGCGATTCGATTTAAAACTTCCTTTGAGGTATGGAAACACATGTACCCATGTGTTATATGTGCCTATGCCGCCGTGATTTAAAACTTCCTTTGAGGTATGGAAACCGCCGTGTACCGCTGCCGAGTTAGGAGCATAACCTGGATTTAAAACTTCCTTTGAGGTATGGAAACCGACATGATGCTGCAAATCCTGGGTATCCATGTTTTGATTTAAAACTTCCTTTGAGGTATGGAAACAAGATTAACTCTGCTTTGACTGGAGTGCTTGCAGGAGATTTAAAACTTCCTTTGAGGTATGGAAACTAATCTCGGTGGCTCATGGCTTGCGGGGGCCAACCTGATTTAAAACTTCCTTTGAGGTATGGAAACTGGCAAGGGTATATTTTAAAGCATTCGCAATCTATGGCGATTTAAAACTTCCTTTGAGGTATGGAAACTGGCCCGTTCGAGCTTCTGCCACTCCGTGCGTTCCGATTTAAAACTTCCTTTGAGGTATGGAAACTCGTGTCCGCAAGCCTCATGCCCGATGCAGGATTTAGATTTAAAACTTCCTTTGAGGTATGGAAACATGGACAGCGTACAGTCGGGCTTATACTTGTTCAGGATTTAAAACTTCCTTTGAGGTATGGAAACTCTATCAGCGCGCAGTGCAGATTAAGCCCGTCCTGTGATTTAAAACTTCCTTTGAGGTATGGAAACTCGGGTAAAACATTTATAACAGTGCCATCAGATGATAGATTTAAAACTTCCTTTGAGGTATGGAAACTCTCCTTTAGTGGTTTCCCTATTTGCCGGAGTCTGGATTTAAAACTTCCTTTGAGGTATGGAAACTCGTGTCCGCAAGCCTCATGCCCGATGCAGGATTTAAGATTTAAAACTTCCTTTGAGGTATGGAAACAGCTCAGGGTGGAAGACGTTCTTGACCCTGCTTCTGGATTTAAAACTTCCTTTGAGGTATGGAAACATGCTACTCTCCGTCTTAGAAAGGCTATCCTTAGCCTCGATTTAAAACTTCCTTTGAGGTATGGAAACTTGCCTAACTCTCCCGCTGAACCGGCGGGGGCAATGCCGATTTAAAACTTCCTTTGAGGTATGGAAACTCGATGAACACCCGCGTCATATCTCTTGCAACTCCGTGATTTAAAACTTCCTTTGAGGTATGGAAACTGGCTTGCGGGGGCCAACCTTGAGCATGCCAATATGATTTAAAACTTCCTTTGAGGTATGGAAACTCGCTCCACGGCCCCACTGAATGCAACTTGCTGTCCTGATTTAAAACTTCCTTTGAGGTATGGAAACCGCATCGTACCGCATCGGACTATCCACCGCCTCCGGAGGATTTAAAACTTCCTTTGAGGTATGGAAACCCAGGCGTAAAAAGAATTACTACCTCGGACTATCCCGATTTAAAACTTCCTTTGAGGTATGGAAACCCAGGCGTAAAAAGAATTACTACCTCGGACTATCCCGATTTAAAACTTCCTTTGAGGTATGGAAACACGATAGGCGCGCTCCACTCGGTGGCCAGCACAACATCGATTTAAAACTTCCTTTGAGGTATGGAAACTGCACCGTCTGACCGATGGCGAGGGTGGACACTTGTGATTTAAAACTTCCTTTGAGGTATGGAAACCGCATTATAACCACTCCTCCTCTTCGTAGTCCGAAGATTTAAAACTTCCTTTGAGGTATGGAAACACACGTTCTCGAGCGTCTCGGCATCGAAATAGGCATACGATTTAAAACTTCCTTTGAGGTATGGAAACAGCGTCCGGCACACAAGGCAGGATATTATTTGACCGGATTTAAAACTTCCTTTGAGGTATGGAAACTCGCAACCAAAAACTGAGCTTGGATTCTGGCTTTTGCGATTTAAAACTTCCTTTGAGGTATGGAAACAGCCACCCCTCGCTTTCTATCTTTACGACTTCTGCAGATTTAAAACTTCCTTTGAGGTATGGAAACTATGACATCGCTTTAACTTTTGGCAAGGCAGGGGGGATTTAAAACTTCCTTTGAGGTATGGAAACTCTGGATCAGGTAGTACTCCAACGGCCCGCTGTTCTGATTTAAAACTTCCTTTGAGGTATGGAAACATCCCATCTTGTCCCGCCATAATTCCAGCGGGTTCGAGATTTAAAACTTCCTTTGAGGTATGGAAACTACTTCAGGTCGAATATGCCCTCGCGCAGGGTTCCGGGATTTAAAACTTCCTTTGAGGTATGGAAACTTCCACTCACAGTGGCGCACCTCTCCGGGGCGGGCAGATTTAAAACTTCCTTTGAGGTATGGAAACTTCCACTCACAGTGGCGCACCTCTCCGGGGCGGGCGATTTAAAACTTCCTTTGAGGTATGGAAACGCTACATCGAGAAACGAGCTGATTCGTCTCCGAGTGGATTTAAAACTTCCTTTGAGGTATGGAAACCCGGAAGGCCAGACAATCAAACTCAGTCCATCCTCAGATTTAAAACTTCCTTTGAGGTATGGAAACTAAGACGCCTAACTGGCATGTATGATGCGTAATTGTGATTTAAAACTTCCTTTGAGGTATGGAAACTCGTAGTTTACAGACGGAGAGGCTGTCGGGCCCTTCGATTTAAAACTTCCTTTGAGGTATGGAAACTTCTGATTTGCAGGTACAGATTCCTTGCGGTCAGTGTGATTTAAAACTTCCTTTGAGGTATGGAAACGTTAATAACTATACTATAGACGAAGCACCTATGGCGGATTTAAAACTTCCTTTGAGGTATGGAAACTTAATATTAGAAGAATGGATAGATGCGTATCATTTCGATTTAAAACTTCCTTTGAGGTATGGAAACAGATGATATGTTCGGTAGTCAAGGCCGTGAGATACGGATTTAAAACTTCCTTTGAGGTATGGAAACTTTGACGGCCGTCTGCACTGGAAAGGCGACGATGCGATTTAAAACTTCCTTTGAGGTATGGAAACACCACTCCCCTTGCGATCCGTTTGAGCGTCTTGTCTGGATTTAAAACTTCCTTTGAGGTATGGAAACAGAAAAATCTTTTACGGGACGTCGGGGCTCCGTAATCGATTTAAAACTTCCTTTGAGGTATGGAAACCTTTTCCAAAGCAAAGGGAAGCGCGCCGAAGTCACCGATTTAAAACTTCCTTTGAGGTATGGAAACTCTTTTACGGTTGACCTTGTAATGGCGTAAGCGATCGATTTAAAACTTCCTTTGAGGTATGGAAACAGTGGCAATCTAAAATTTCGTGCAAGTTTTTACAAGATTTAAAACTTCCTTTGAGGTATGGAAACTCGACACCTGATGCGAAGAAGTCCGCGAGGCCGCGGAGATTTAAAACTTCCTTTGAGGTATGGAAACACGCTTCCTGATACACGTCAGATACGCTGTTTTTAGATTTAAAACTTCCTTTGAGGTATGGAAACCAAACACATCTTTATCTGTCGGGTAATTCGTATTTAAGATTTAAAACTTCCTTTGAGGTATGGAAACTTCTTCATTGCCTCCCTGTGTATCTGCGCCGTTGTTGATTTAAAACTTCCTTTGAGGTATGGAAACAAAAACTTTTCCATATACTCTTCCATGCTCATCCTCGATTTAAAACTTCCTTTGAGGTATGGAAACTGCGAAATTCCCTGTTTCCGGTCTGTCTGTTGACGCGATTTAAAACTTCCTTTGAGGTATGGAAACCGCCTAGCTAACAACATAGATATAATCCCCATCTCGATTTAAAACTTCCTTTGAGGTATGGAAACACAATAATGCCCTCGTCGCCCGTCTGGACACACGTCCGATTTAAAACTTCCTTTGAGGTATGGAAACACCGTATTTCTTATAAGCGCCTTATGAGTGGCCTCCGATTTAAAACTTCCTTTGAGGTATGGAAACCAATGTATCTGCATTATTACCACTCCTTCTATTGATGATTTAAAACTTCCTTTGAGGTATGGAAACCGCATCGTACCACATCGGACTATCCACCGCCGCCGGGATTTAAAACTTCCTTTGAGGTATGGAAACTCGGCATGACTGTGGAAGAGCTGTCCGACGTAAAAAGGTGATTTAAAACTTCCTTTGAGGTATGGAAACTGATGTATTCCTCCTTTTAAAAGGATTAATATAAAGATTTAAAACTTCCTTTGAGGTATGGAAACTTACATGGGCGCCTTGTTTAAGGATAATGGTTTCAGGGATTTAAAACTTCCTTTGAGGTATGGAAACTGCAGGGAGTAATCGGAGAAACGTTTGCCGTAGTAATGATTTAAAACTTCCTTTGAGGTATGGAAACTCGGCACGCGTGGATCATCCGGCAGCCGGCTAACCGGATTTAAAACTTCCTTTGAGGTATGGAAACCCGATCGAGCGCATATACCTGATATCTGTAGGCTGAGATTTAAAACTTCCTTTGAGGTATGGAAACTAATCAATGCCGACAATACAATAGCCGCATGGCCAGGATTTAAAACTTCCTTTGAGGTATGGAAACTCTGCATACTCCTCTGCCGCTGCGTTCTGCTCCCAGATTTAAAACTTCCTTTGAGGTATGGAAACTTCATTACCGCCGCCCTGATCTCCACTGTTGCCGAGATTTAAAACTTCCTTTGAGGTATGGAAACTTCGATGCGATCCATGCGTTTGTGCGCAGAGGCGGCGATTTAAAACTTCCTTTGAGGTATGGAAACTGGTAGAATTGACATAGGTAAAAGATTTTTAGGCGATTTAAAACTTCCTTTGAGGTATGGAAACCGGTATCTTTGTCAGGTATAGGGAAGTAGTCGCCACGATTTAAAACTTCCTTTGAGGTATGGAAACTGAGCTTGTGCATACTATTAAAGGCTGTGATAATCATGATTTAAAACTTCCTTTGAGGTATGGAAACTAAGACAGGCAAAGCTCCTGGGCATTGCGTCCATATGCGATTTAAAACTTCCTTTGAGGTATGGAAACTCATATCTTCGTCGCTGTCTGGTCTTAACACGCCTTCGATTTAAAACTTCCTTTGAGGTATGGAAACAGCCGTGCAATGGTCAGCTTTTTGTCTTTTACGGTGATTTAAAACTTCCTTTGAGGTATGGAAACACATGGCAGCCAAGATCAACAAGCGCCTTAAAATCCGATTTAAAACTTCCTTTGAGGTATGGAAACGCCTTTACGTGCAGAAAGTATTTTTCCCACCAGTCGAGATTTAAAACTTCCTTTGAGGTATGGAAACATGTTGACCTGTTCTGTTTCGTCGTCAGGCAGTCCGGATTTAAAACTTCCTTTGAGGTATGGAAACAAAGCAGAAGCTATCGCTGCATGGAACAGGAGGGTCGATTTAAAACTTCCTTTGAGGTATGGAAACGAGTTCGCTATTGAGAACCTGACTGATTTGAACCCGGATTTAAAACTTCCTTTGAGGTATGGAAACTCGTGTGTTTTCCCCTCTCGTTTTTTAGAGTTTTTCCGATTTAAAACTTCCTTTGAGGTATGGAAACTACGACGCACGGCGCCACGCATCCAATAGTACCCATGATTTAAAACTTCCTTTGAGGTATGGAAACACGGCCGCATCGTAATTGCCACGCATAGCGAGCCCGATTTAAAACTTCCTTTGAGGTATGGAAACTTCCTATAATAGTATTCAGGCTACTACAGTGTTTCAGATTTAAAACTTCCTTTGAGGTATGGAAACTTCGATGCGATCCATGCGTTTGTGCGCAGAGGCGGCGATTTAAAACTTCCTTTGAGGTATGGAAACACAAAACGGCCAAGGTCAAAGAATACACGCCTAGCCTCGATTTAAAACTTCCTTTGAGGTATGGAAACCCGGCGTATACCCAATTCCATATGGTTACCGTCGTCGGATTTAAAACTTCCTTTGAGGTATGGAAACTACCACAGTGTGATACCCTCTTCGAGCGGAAAATCTAGATTTAAAACTTCCTTTGAGGTATGGAAACATCCTCCCTTTCCAACTTTCGCATCGTGCTCTTTAGGATTTAAAACTTCCTTTGAGGTATGGAAACAGGCGATTACAATTGAAACGTACATTTCAGACTCGGATTTAAAACTTCCTTTGAGGTATGGAAACAGGCGATTACAATTGAAACGTACATTTCAGACTCGGATTTAAAACTTCCTTTGAGGTATGGAAACTACGACGCACGGCGCCACGCATCCAATAGTACCCATGATTTAAAACTTCCTTTGAGGTATGGAAACCAAAATGTACACTCTCTATGTTTCTGCATTATTACCCGATTTAAAACTTCCTTTGAGGTATGGAAACTGGTTACGTCCTCTGATGCCACCTTGAACACCTCGGATTTAAAACTTCCTTTGAGGTATGGAAACTTGTATGATTGTAAGGCTGATGTTTTTAATGTTCCGATTTAAAACTTCCTTTGAGGTATGGAAACCAACAGAGTATACCCACATTGGAGAGGGCAAATGGGGATTTAAAACTTCCTTTGAGGTATGGAAACCAACAGAGTATACCCACATTGGAGAGGGCAAATGGGGATTTAAAACTTCCTTTGAGGTATGGAAACTGGACATTGCCCCGTGCGTCCTTAACTTTAGCCGTGGATTTAAAACTTCCTTTGAGGTATGGAAACTTTTAGCTATCTCTTTATTTGTTGTGTGTTCCTTTGATTTAAAACTTCCTTTGAGGTATGGTGTAATAGCCTAACAGATCTGTCGTTGCCTGGCTCTGTTGAAATGCCGAGGATAGCCCAGTATAATGCCTAGTGTTGCTTTCTGCCGAATTTTCATAGGGGAACATACGGGAGCATAAATTCATCATCGAGGTAGAAAAAAACCGCATCGCGCCCCCTCTTGCCAGATTTAGCGCGATGCGATCCAAATAATACATTATGGTTATAATATCACGTTACGAAATCATTTTCAATTCTCGCGGCGAATATGCCGTCAAGAGCCTCAACCCATCAGTTTGCCCGATATGCGGCGGATCCCTTTTCGTAAGGGACAGCAGGCTTAGGATCTGTATCCGTGAGGATGGGCATACTGTCTTTTACAGAATCAGACGTCTTCGCTGTAAAGAGTGCACAAAAATACACACAGAACTGCCGGACTGCATAATGCCGTTTAAACGTTATGGGGCAGCCTGTGTGGAAAACGCTGTGGACGGTCATAACATCTGTCCGGCAGAAGAAAGCACTATACGCCGCTGGAAAAGGTGGTTTCAGACACGTTCAGGCGCGTTTGAAGAAATGCTTACGGCACAGTGGCAGAATCAGCATCTCCGCCCGGCGAATATTCTTAGAGCGCCACTGTTTCTTCAAGGACTCCGCAATGCCGGAGCAGGCTGGCTGAGCAAATTAACGCGGCATATTGTCAATTGCGGATATGGCCTGCACACCTGCTTTGCGTTCTGTCCATAAAGAGAAGGCCGTATCCTTTCCCTGCCACATATATATAACAAAAGGAAGGGATCATATATGACATGGCAAGAGAGCGAAGCCGAGCATCGGATGAAAATAATAGCTCCTCTGATGGATGAAGGTCTGGACCAGGCCGCTATTGTTGCGTGCAAGAAAGAAATTGCTCAAAGACATGGTATCT
>Ga0302251_1000681_pt1 | contig 27787 bp, 26 predicted proteins | sample AAG_RA_Gln_MG_FD_193534 | JGI IMG/M metagenome (GOLD analysis project Ga0302251, IMG submission 193534) | Enriched activated sludge microbial communities from anaerobic digester in WTTP, New Holstein, Wisconsin, United States - AAG_RA_Gln | ecosystem: Engineered > Bioreactor > Anaerobic >... | reverse complement strand
TAGGGTAAGAGGGGTCCATGAGTTACTACGATGTAATGTCAAAATATAAAGAAATGTCGTCGACTAGCATATTCAAAGTGTCCACAGCCGATGCCGCGAAGGCGATAAGTTTAAGCGATATTAACGAGCGGCAATTCGCCGCGCTTCTTAGCGAAGAGGCGGAGCCGTATCTGGAAAAGATGGCGGCGAAGTCGCGCGATATAACGCTCAGGTATTTCGGGAAGGTGATACAACTATATACGCCGCTATACCTTTCGAATTATTGCGACAACGAATGCCTATACTGCGGATTTAACGCATCAAACAGCATAGAGCGCAAGGCCCTTACGGTAGATGAGGTTAAGGCGGAAGCCGAAGCCATCTCTCGAACAGGCCTTAAACATATACTCGTACTGACCGGCGAGTCGAGAGTGAAAAGCCCTCTCGGCTATATCAAGGAATGTGTGAGTGTTCTAAAAGAGCGTTTCTCATCCGTGTCGGTAGAGATATATCCGCTCAGCGAAGCGGAGTACCGCGAACTTGCCGAAGAAGGAGTGGACGGCCTTACCGTATATCAGGAAGTTTATGACGAGGAGATTTATAGAAAGATGCACCCGAAGGGGCCGAAGAGCGATTATCGTTTCAGGCTGGACGCGCCCGAGCGCGGGGCAAAGAGCGGAATTCGCGCTATCAATATAGGCGCTCTTCTAGGGCTTGCGGAATGGAGGAAAGAGATATTCCTCGCGGGCCTTCACGCAAAGTATATTCTCGAGAAATTCCCGGATGTTGAAGTGGCGCTATCCCTGCCGCGTATACGGCCTCAAGTAGCTTCTTTTCGCTCGGCCGTTACAGTAAGTGATAAAAATATAGTACAGGCGATTCTTGCGCTCAGGCTTTTTTTGCCGCGCGCAGGGATTACCATATCGACTCGCGAAGAAGGGCGCTTCAGAGAGAATCTCATAGGCCTTGGCGTGACGAAGATGTCCGCGGGATCTGTTACATGTGTGGGCGGGCATGCCGGCCTGACAGATGAAAAAAAAGGCATACCTCAATTTGAAATATCCGATCCCCGGGGCGTCGATGAAATAGATCGGATGCTCGAGGCTAAAGGCTATCAGGCAGTATTTAAAGACTGGATGAATATCTGATGGGTATATTCACATCGAACCTGATAAAAAAGCTCGGAGATGACAACTTCAGGAAAGTACAGTCCGCACATATAGGAATAGCGGGCGCGGGCGGCCTCGGTTCTAACTGCGCGCTCAATCTTGCCAGGACAGGATTCAAGAAACTGACTATAACCGATTTTGATATAATAGATGAGTCTAATCTCGACAGGCAGTTTTATTTTCTGGATCAGGTAGGCAGGAAGAAGGTTGAAACGCTCAAAGAGAACCTGCTAAGGGTAAATCCCGAGCTTAAGATATCTACCTTAAATAAAAAAATAGAGCGCTCCGATGTTGCCGCCGTATTCGGAGATTGTGATGCCGTCGCCGAATGTTTTGACAAAGCCGAAAATAAGTCGTTTCTGGTGGAAGAATTACTCAAGATGGGTAAATTCGTCGTGACGGTTTCGGGCCTCGGAGGTTTTGGCGCGAGCGACGATATAAAGGTACGAAAAGTAAAAAATAACCTTATTATGATAGGGGACATGAAATCGGATATAAGCAATAAACCCGCAATATCCCCGCGCGTAAACATAGCCGCTGCCAAGCAGGCCGACGTGATACTCGAATATATATTGGGTACAATTTTACATACCTCTTGTAACAAAAACTCCAAGTGATATAATATAAACAAAATAAAGGGGTCTGGATATGCGCTGCATCTCCAGAGGTATGGGTTTTGATGGTCGGGCCGCCATCTTTTTGGGATAACCAAAGGGATGACGGTTTTTATTTTTTAGAATAAGAGGATTTTAAAAATGGCGGATAATTATATGATGTTGATTAAGGATTTATGGCCCAACATAGCGGCCCCTTTATTGGCTTTTCTTTCCACCTTACTGGCCGGCTACCTTTTCAGAAGGCTGGTCTTCAACCGATTGAGCCGCTGGTCCAGAAACACCAAATCCAAAATAGACGACATAATAATAGACTCTACCAAGGGCCCTTTTATTATATGGTTTCTTATGCTGGGGATATATTTTGCCGCCGAGACATCGAAATTACCGGACAGCGTAGTCGATATTGTAAGCAAGATAATGTTTGTATTGGGGGTAACTTCCGTGACTTTTGTTATCGCCAATATGCTAGCTCTTTTTATAAAGTCGTATTCCTCGAAGGTAGAATCAGCCTTGCCTGTCACGTCTCTTACCCAGAATGTCACACGTATAGTAGTTTTCGGAGTAGGCATTTTAATTGTGCTGAATACGCTTGGGATTTCCATAGCCCCTATACTGGCTACGTTGGGTATAGGCGGCCTGGCAGTGGCGCTTGCGATGCAGGATACGCTCTCCAACCTTTTTTCCGGATTCCATGTAGTAATGGCCAGGCAGATCAAGATAGGTGATTATGTGAAACTTGACACCGGGGAAGAGGGATATATTACGGATATAACCTGGAGGACTACAAAGATAAGGATGCTGCCGAATAACGTCGTGTTGGTGCCTAACGAGAAACTGACAAAGGCTATAATAACCAATTTCCATCTCCCCGACAAAGAGATAGCTGTGCCGGTAAATATAGGAGTGCATTACAAAAGCGATCTCATAAAAGTAGAAAAAATTACATGTGAAGTTGCAAAAGAGGTCATGAAGGAAATACCGGGCGGTATACCAGACTTCGATCCTTTTGTCAGGTACGGCAGTTTCGGAGATTTTTCGATTAATATGACGGTTATTTTAAGAGCCAGGGAATATGTCGACCAGTATCTGATCAAACATGAATTCATAAAGAGGCTCCACGAAAGGTATAATAAGGAAGGCATAGTGATACCGTATCCCATAAGAACCATACAACAGGAAAGATAGTATAAGAGGACGTTAAAAATGAGAAGAATACTTTTATTCATACTGCCGATACTCATCATCGTGACCATAGCGTTTATCGGTTTCGGTATATTCCAGGTTAGGTCCGAGGAGTCCCGCTTACTCGATGAGCTGATGCGTAAGGCCAAGGCTGTCGCCGAGAGCATGGAATTGTCTATGAAGCATGCCCTGATCAATAATAACATACGCGATGCCAGATGGCTCGTCGAGAGGTTCCAGAGGAGGGAGCGGTCCCAGGGGTGCGTCATATACGATAAAGATGCTAATATTGTGGCCATTACCGATAGATTTTCCGAATGGGAAGGCAGGGAAAAGCCGTATATAAAAGATGTTATTGCGTCAAAAGAAACCCGCGGCACCATAGAAAAATTCAAAGATTACAGCGTATATAGTTATGTGCTGCCTATAATCGATGACGAAGGAAATCCTATAGGGGCGGAAGAAGTCCTGTATGATACTTCGTATGTATTTACACAGATTGCAGAGATGTGGAAACATCTAAGCATGGTTTTGGTTACGCTCGTGGTATTTATCATATTAATAGCCCTTCTCGTGCAGCGCCAGATATTCACCGCCCCTGTGGAACAGCTTACCGAATGGTTCAAACTCTTCCAGAGAGGGGAGATCGATACGAAACACCCGATAAAAGAGAAGGGGGAGCTTGGCAAGCTGGCCAGCGAAGTGGAACAGGCCGCGTTAAGTATAAGAGTCGCTCGAAAAGTTGCCAGCGAAGAGGCCACCGAAAGGATACAGAAAGAAGACCTCTGGACCGATGCAAAGTTAAAGGATGTCGTAAAATCGAAACTTGGCGAGAACGCCCTGTTTCTTGTTTCTAACAGAGAGCCATACCTTCATGTTTTAAATGAGACGACGGGAGAGATAAACTGCGTGCGCCCGGCGAGCGGTGTCGTAACCGCGCTCGATCCGATAATGCGCTCATGCGGAGGGACGTGGATCGCTCACGGAAGCGCCAACGCCGACAGGAAAGTCGTTAACTCGAAAAATAAACTCGGCGTTCCTCCGGAAGACAACCGCTATATACTAAAAAGGGTATGGCTGTCCAAAGAGGAAGAGGACGGTTATTATTACGGTTTTTCGAACGAAGGTTTGTGGCCATTGTGTCATATAACATATACCAGGCCGATATTCAAAGAATCGGATTGGCAGATTTATAAAAAGGTAAACCAGAAGTTCGCCGATAGTGTCCTGGAAGAGCTTCCGGCAAAGAATCCTTTTATTTTCATACAGGATTATCACTTTACCCTACTGCCTCAGATGATAAAAGCAAAAAGGCCGGATGCCACCATAGCGCTTTTCTGGCACATACCATGGCCGAATCCCGAGGTATTTTCGATATGCCCTTATCAGACAGAGATACTGGACGGCATGCTTGGCTGCGATCTTATAGGTTTTCACGTACAATATCATTGTAATAATTTTATAGATACTGCCAACAGGCTCTTGGAATGCCGTGTCGATACCGAAAAATTCAGCGTAGTCCGGGCATCGAAGGAGACGCTGGTGAGGTCGTTTCCCATAAGCGTGGATATCGATATAAATTCGAGGATTGACAAGGGTGAGGAAGAGGATATAGCGAAGATCCGGAAAGAATTTGAGTTAAACGGCAAGACAGTAGCGCTCGGAGTCGATAGGATAGATTATACGAAAGGCATCGCCGAACGCATGATCGCGGTGGACCGCTTTTTAGAAAAGTATCCGGAGCATAAAGGGAAATTCGTATTCGTGCAACTGGGCGCTCCGAGCCGCACGCACATAAAAAGATATCATGACCTTATCGGTGAGATCGATGAGCTGGCGGAAAAGATAAACTGGAAACACATGAACGATGAGTGGAAACCGATAGTCTATCTCAAGCGCCATTTTTCGCCGGAAGAGATAAAACCATTCTACAGGATCGCCGATATATGCGTAGTAAGCTCCCTTCATGATGGCATGAACCTTGTTGCGAAAGAATATATCGCCTCGAAAAACGATCTTAACGGTACTCTTATATTAAGCCGGTTTACAGGTGCGGCAAGAGAGCTTGTTGACGCTATTCATATCAACCCCTACTCCATAGAAGAATTCGCCGATAGTATAAAATTGGCCGCAGGCATGCCTCTCCCGGAAAAGAAGAGGCGTATGGAGAATATGAGGAAGATCATCACTGATAATAATATTTATAAATGGGCCGGAGACATAATAACCGACCTTACGACATTAAAAAGATGAAGTATTTTCTATCCCGGAAAAATAGTTTAAAGGCTTTATTAGAAGGTAAATCTGTATATCTATTTTTGGATTTTGACGGCACTCTGGCACCGATTGTAAACAAACCCGGCAAAGCCATTCTCCCTAAAAAGACAAAGGAGATTTTAAAAGGCCTCGCCGAATCAGCAGGCTTTAAAATAGCTATTGTGAGCGGCCGCACGGCCCGCGACGTGGAAAAACGCGTAGGATTAAAAAATGTTATATATGTAGGTAATCATGGCTTTGAGATTATCGGCCCTAAAATAAGATTAAGGCGCCGGCTGCCGTTGCGGTATAGAAGGGTTATCGGCCGCATAAAAAATGATTTGGCGCGCGGGCTATTTTCTTTCGGAGGGGTTTTAATAGAAGACAAGGGCTTTTCTTTAGCCGTACATTATCGAATGGCCCGTAAAGGCGACATCTCAGCCATAAAAAAGATCTTCAATTCAATAGTTTTGCCTTATGTGCGGAGGAATTGGATAAAGGTAAATCCGGGGAAGATGATAGCGGAAATAAAACCCGGTACATCATGGAATAAGGGAAGCGCGGTGCTATGGCTTTTATCCAAACTAAAAAAAGCGTCAAAGGGAGCTAAAGCCCTTCCGATATATATAGGGGATGATGTTACCGATGAAGACGCTTTCATGGCGCTTGAAAACAAAGGGATCACCGTAATGGTGGGTAAACCCAAAAGGTCGAAAGCGTCGTTTTACTTAAGGGGCACTGAAGACGTGGCAAGATTCTTAAATGCCTTATTTTAAGGAAGAAAGCCTTAAGATATGAAAGAGATCGTAAACGCGAAAGAGCCTTTTAACTTCTATACAAGGCTGCACCTGACGGAGCTTACCGGGCTCAAGGCATCGAGTATTCCGGAATTATTAATCTTAATAAAGGAAGTGCCGGAATCGTCCATATACCACCATACCCACAGGTTTCTCCAACAGCATCAGTATCTTTCTCCGGAGCCCCCTAATGATTTCGCGTATTGGGTGGGGAATGTTATCGGCGATGATAAGCTAGGCGAAAAACTTGCCAGCATAGATACCGTGCAGTTTGTCAGCATAGGAAGCCTCCGCGAAAAGATAGTATCCGTTATAGAAGACCATCTAAAAAGCCATCCGCGAAGCGCCGACCGGTTTACCATGGAAGACGAGGCGTTCCATTTTATGAAGTCTTTGAGCTTTATAATGCCTACGCAATATACTGTCGGGAACTTAAGGGAATTCGCCGAGGCCCTGAAGAAGGTCACCATAGATTCCATATATTTTCATATCTTCGAAGCACGTTTAAGGCTCGGTAAGAAAGCCAATGACTTTTCGTTATGGATAGAATCCTCTATAGGCGATAAGGAGCTCGCCGACAAGATATTAAAGATGGACCCTTATACTTATACCCTGGAAGACCTTCGAAAATCCATAGTGAAGATGGTAGAAAAAAGGATAAGCTGAAATATAATGAGAATAGACGAATATGCTTCGATTATAGGCCAGGGCAACATAGACGATCTTAAGGCTATAGCCGATCGCCTTAAAGACAGAACTATACAAAATATAAATTCGACCGCTGTGGGCGGCGGCGTAGCCGAGATATTGACCCGTATGATACCGCTTTTGCAGGAATTGGGGGTGGCCGTCACCTGGGATGTTATAAAAGGCGGTACGAAATTTTTCGAAGTAACGAAAAAGTTTCATAACGCGCTTCACGGCCAGGGCGATGCCGTTACGGCAGAGGACCTTGCGGTATTCATGGAAACGAGCCAGAACAATATCGAGGAGATGAAGGTAACCGGCGACATAGTTTTTGTCCACGACCCCCAGCCAATAGCGCTTGTGCGCAAACGGACCGATAATAAGTGGCTCTGGCGCTGTCATGTAGATGTTTCTAACCCAGATAAAACGGTTTGGGATTTTTTAAGGGATTTTATCGTGCGATATGATGCGTCTGTCTTTTCGGCGCCCACGTTCTCTCAAAATCTGCCCATACGGCAGGTACTTATATCGCCTTCCATAGATCCGTTAAGCGACAAGAATAAAGACCTGCCGGAAGAGACGATAAATTCTGTGCTGGCAAAGTATAATATAGATAAAGACAGGCCTATAGTTACCCAGATATCCCGGTTTGATAAGCTTAAAGACCCTATAGGAGTTGTAAGCGCGTATAAACAAGTTAAAAAACACCTCGATTGCCAGCTTGTACTGGCCGGCGGCGGAGCTACCGATGATCCTGAAGGTATAAAGGTTTACGAGGAAGTTAAAAACGAGGCATCCGGCGACAGCGATATACACGTTCTTTTGCTGTCGCAGAACGATATCGAAATCAATGCGCTTCAGAGGGCGTCGACAGTCATTGTCCAAAAATCGCTGAAGGAAGGTTTCGGGCTGACGGTAGCCGAAGCCCTCTGGAAGGGAAAGCCGGTAGTGGCGTCGCATGTCGGCGGCATACCTTTACAGATAACGCATAAGTATTCGGGCCTTCTTTGTCATTCTGTCGAAGGCGCCGCATTCGCGATAAAACAGCTTTTGAACAGCCCCGCGTATGCGGAAAAACTCGGCAAGAACGGCAAGGAACATATCAGGAATAACTTTCTTATTACCCGCCACATCAAGGATTATCTATTGCTTTTTTTGTCACTCTATTATAAAGAGGATATCGCTTATCTCTAAAGCATAAAAACGGGAGATGTAAATGGGGAAAAATAGGCCGGAAAAAGTATGATACCCGTTCTGATAAAATTTGCTGTTTGTACCGCAATAATACTTTATTGCGGTAAAAGAGTAGCCAGGTATGGCGACGCCATAGCCGAGAAGACGGGCCTCAGCGGGCTATGGATAGGCGTGATATTGGTCTCGATAGCCACTAGCTTGCCGGAGCTTTTTACAGGAGTAGGCAGTATACTTTTTGTAAACGCGCCGAATCTCACCGTGGGGAATCTTTTTGGCGCCAACGCTTACAATCTCTTCAATATAGCGATACTGGATTTTTTAAATAAAAGCGGACCTCTTCTCGCTTCTATCTCTTCGGGGCAGTTATTGACGGCAATATTGAGCCTCGTGCCGCTATTGACGGCAGTTGCGGGGATATTGCTGGATAAACAAGCACCGTATCTATATTTTGCCAATATAAGCCTTTTCAGCGCACTCATCCTCGCATCATATATTATTTGCACAAGGATTATATTTAAATTCGAGAAAAAGCAAAAGACTATCAAGGAGCTATCCAAAGAAGAAAAAGTGCTTTTTAAGTACGATAACATTTCGCTCAAGACGGCCTTTGCGCGATACGGCATGGCGGCTTCCGCCATAGCGCTTTCCGGTATCTGGCTTGCGTATATAGGCGATGACCTGTCGGGAATATTGGACGTAGGGCAGAATTTTATAGGCAATCTATTCCTTGGGTTTGCTACAACCTTGCCGGAGATGGCCGTGTCGATAGCCGCGCTTCGCCTGGGGGCTAAAGAACTGGCAGTTGCCAATATGCTCGGGTCCAACCTTTTCAATATGACGATAATATTTTTTAACGATCTATTCTATAGAAAGGGGCCTATTTTCGCGGCCCTTACAGAGAAACATATCTTTACAGCTTTCATAGTTACGCTCATGACCATAACCGTGATTTCCGGTATGGTGCTTAAGCCAAAACGGAAAACCGGTATAGGGCTAAGTTTTTACGCCATAGCGCTTATCGTGATTTTCATATTAGGGTTTTACATTGATTTTGTTATGGGCGGCAAATAGGGAACGCTAAAAAGGAGGGTGCCATGAAGAAATATTTGACCATCGCAGTTATCGCAGTGGTTGTTATTTTCGTAGCAGCGCTCGTTAAGGACCTGGCTATAAAGGTATCGGTAGAAAAAGGTGTCGAGCTTGTTACGGGCCTTAAGCTGAAGATAGGAAGCATTAATGTAGGTATCCTGAAGCCGGTTGTGCATATTAAAAACCTCAAGCTTCTCAATCCCCGGAATTTCCCGGACAGGACTATGATCGATATGCCGGAGATCTATGTGAGGTATAATCTGCCGGCCATAATAGGCGGCAAGATTCATTTGCCGGAAGTCCGCATTGCGCTAAAAGAATTTATTGTTGTTAAGAACTCGAAAGGCGAGTTGAACCTCGACTCCTTAAAGGTTGTCGAGGCGGAGAAGAAAGGTGAGGCACCGTCGAAAGAGGCGGCCGGTAAAGCCCCCGAAATACAGATAGACTCTTTAACGCTTAGCATCGGTAAGGCGGTATATAAAGACTATTCCAAGGGCGGCGAACCTGTTGTCAGGGAGTTCAATGTCGATTTAAACGAGAAATATACCAATGTTAATGACCCTTACGCGCTTGCAAGCCTTATAGTGGTTAAAGCCCTTATGAATACTTCGATATCCTCTCTTGCTAATTTCGATTTAAAAGGCCTGCAGGGTACTGTAGGGGACACTCTCGGAAAAGCGGAGAAAATAGCATCGGGGGCGGTGACTCAAGTGCAGGCGGTCGCAGCTGCCGCAGGTGTAGGCGGGGCTACGGGTGAAACGGCCAAGAGCGCGCAGGAGACGGTCAAGAAGACCGCGGAGACGCTGAAGAATGTCCTCTCGAACCCGTTTGGTTCGGAATAAATAGCCGTTCTACTTTTAGTTAAAATACGAATCCGAATTGAGCGCCTATTACGAGAGCGTCGTCTATATCTCCGGTGCCCCCCGGCTGGATTATATACTGCAGATCAGGCTGGGCATACATCCATTTTGTAATATTGACCCTGTGCGTAAATTCTAACGCTATCTCGTAATGTTGCGCGCTTGAGTTTGTGTCCTGCTCCGAACGCTTCAAGTCTTCGCTATATTTTGCGTAAGATATAAGAAACGCGGTCGAATCGGTATCCCTGCCCGGAATTAACCCCTTATATGCCATACCGCTTGCCAGGAAGAACGGGAATTTATTTAAATTCTCAGGCCCTAATGTAATGCATGCCAGAGGCGTCAAACCCTGATCAGAATGTTCGTCTTCCCGATATATCATCTGGTCAGCATGGAAGTATATATTGTAATTTCCTATATGTTTTTTCTGGGCAAGGCCGCTTACCGAATACGAAGCCCCGTTTATATCCGAGTACAGGTCTTTTGAAACAGCCCCATTATAATATATCCCCGCCTTATAGTGCCCCGGCAAGCCTTTTGAATCTTTGGCGGTATTGGGCACATATGCCAGCTCCTGTGCAAAGGCAATCCCTTTTTTAAGGCGAAGCGAAAAGTCCAGCCCATACATGCTGTCGCGTTCTACGCCTTTGTCGCCGTTATATATACCGGATAGTATATAAAAATCATCGTTTAGTATGACCTTGGCGCGCGTACCCCATGTAGCGGTAGGGTATACGGTGAAAAAGAGGTTTATAGGTACGCTTATCGGAACACCGTCGATGGAATTACTTACGAACATGCCATAAAGGGAGGAGGATGCGAAGTCGTCGCCGGCGGCGATCCTGCCGGCCTTTATGCTGATGCGTTTATCCCAGAATGTTTTTTCGAGGTAGAGGGAATAAAACCTGAATTGTTCGTGTCCGTATATGGTGCTGACTACGAGGTCATTACCTATGACGGCTTTGGAAAGGTTTTGCCCCTGGCGCCACAGCCCTGATATATGGAATTGCGTTCCGCCTAAATCCGCAAATTTTTCCAGGTCAAAATTTATATCCCAGCCCATGGAGTGGTCGTAGCGGCCCGCCTGCTGCATGCCTCCAGCCACGTTTGCGAGATAATCGCAAACGAAGGTTGAATCGAATGTAACGCCTTTATCGGATAGCCTGCTGCGCTCTCCCTTCCAGTCACCCAGCATGTAAAGGCTGCCTTCGGAGGCAGGTTCTTCTGCAGCATATGAATAATAAGGTATGGCAGAGGCAGCCGCCATCAAGGCACAAAGGATGAAGCCGAAACATTTTTTCATTTAATTCCTCCGATATTATTTTAAAGCCCCGAAAGCCTTAAGCCCCTTACTCTTTTTTAAGAAGTCTTCAATCTTCTCAAGCGTTAAACCTTTTGTTTCCGGGACATATAAGCGGCAGAAGGCAATTCCGGCTATACATACTACGGCGTAGAACCAGAAAGCGCCGGCCTTGCCGAGTTTTTCGGTAAGGGTAAGGAATGTAGAAGCCACTGCCATGTTGAATGCCCAATTCGAAAGCGTCGCAAGGCTCATGGCGCGGCCGCGCACATTGAGCGGGTATATCTCGGCTATTATGAGCCAGAATATAGGGCCGAGGCTTATGGCAAACGAAGCTATGTAGAAGATGACGCTTAGTACCGTTATGATCTTAAGCGACTCCATCATGCCGGGCAGGTAGAATGCGAGGCCAAGTATGGACAGGCTTAAGGTCATGCCGGCAAGGCCTATGTATAGAAGAGGTTTTCTGCCGAGCCTGTCTATAAACCATATAGCGACAATGGTCATGAGTACGTTTACCAGCCCGACGCCTGTAGTTGCGAGTATGGATACTTTATGAGAGGCGAATCCCGCAAACTCAAATATTGTGGGCGCATAGTATATTATGGTATTTATTCCTGTAGCTTGCTGGAAAAATGCCAGCACAACGCCTACGAATATAGCAGGCCTCATCCACGGCGCCATTACGTCTTTCCATGTTCCGGCCTTGACGCTTAATGACGCCTTGACGGATTTTATCTCGTCCTCTATTTTTTGTTCCGGCATTATCTTTTTAAGTATCAGGCGCGCTTCTTCTACGCGTCTTTTGCTTATGAGCCACATGGGGCTTTCGGAGAGCGCCAGCATTCCGCAAAGAAGTATTAATGCCGGCAGTGCGCCCAGGCCGAACATCCATCGCCACTCATTTTGCCCCATGGTCAGGATGTAATCTACAAGGTATGAAACTACTATGCCGCATGTTATCATGAGTTGGTTTAAAGATACCAGGCCGCCGCGTTTATCGGGAGGCGCTATTTCCGAAATAAAAAGGGGGGCGGTATAAGAAGCTACGCCTATCGCTATACCGATAATAAACCGAAAAACTATTATTGCGGGTACGCTTGCCGCAAGGGCCGCGCCCGTAGAGCCTGCGGAAAAAAGAAGGGCGGTTACTATGAGCACTTTTTTTCTCCCAAACCGGTCAGCGAGTGCGCCCGAAAATGCCGCACCTATAACAGCTCCAAAAAGCACCGCGCTCACTACATTTTCAACTATTCGCGACGATAATTGGAACTGATCTTTTATAAAAAGAATCGCGCCTGATATTACGCCGGTGTCGTAACCGAAGAGGAGCCCTGCAAGAGCGGCTATCGCAGCTGTAATATATACGAAAAACTTTGTCATATAGCTACCCCCTTTTTTTTAAAAGTATATCACATAATACGGAAAGGGCAAAAAATCGGATAATTGTGCGCCGAATTTCCTTGTCTAAAGGAGGGGTTAATATATAATAGATACCTAAATACAATACCTTTATGGTTATAGCTTAATAGAAAGAGGCGATGTGGTGGATATAATAAAGAATATAGTCGAGTTCTTCTTTCATATAGACAGGCATTTGAGCGCAGTCATTCAGAGCTGCGGGGCATGGTCGTATGGCGTGCTATTTGCCGTGGTGTTCGCGGAAACAGGCCTTGTGGTTACGCCATTCCTTCCGGGCGATTCACTCCTTTTTGCGGCGGGCGCACTCGCCGCTATAAATTCTTTTAATGTAATATGGCTCGCTATTACCCTATTTGCGGCGGCCGTAATAGGCGACAGCGTAAATTATGCTATAGGCAAGAGAATAGGCGAGGGCATATTTACGGATAAGTCACGCTTTTTTAAAAAGGAATACCTCGACAAGACTCACAGGTTTTATGAAAAATACGGCGGGAAGACCATAGTCATAGCGAGGTTCGTTCCCATCATAAGGACGTTCGCCCCGTTCGTTGCCGGAGTGGGGAAGATGAGCTACGGATATTTCTTCTCGTATAATGTCATAGGGGCATTTCTATGGGTAGCGCTATTTGTAGGCGGAGGATATTTTTTCGGGAATATTCCTGTGATAAAGAAAAATTTTTCGATCGCGATATTTGTCATAATAGCATTGTCGGTAATGCCGATAATAACGGAATTCTGGAAACATCATAGGGCAAAAAATATCCCAAACGCTTAAGGGCGTAGATGAATAACAAGATCGCCAGATTCTTTAAGGCCGTATATTTAAGGTTATTCAGAATAGACGATACCCCCCAAAAAATAGCCATCGGTTTCGGGCTCGGAGTTTTTTTGGGAGTAATGCCGGGGGCAGGGCCCATAGCCGCGCTTGTGTTATCATTCCTTTTCAAAGTTAACCGCGCGAGCGCTCTCCTGGGGAGCGTAATTACAAATACCTGGCTTAGCATACCCGTATTCATTCTTTCTGTCAAAACCGGGTCCTTCGTTACCGGCATATCATACAATACTATATCTGATAGATGGGTCTCGTTTTTAAAAGACTTCAACTGGGGCGAGCTGTTGCACCTTTCGATTTACCAGGTTTTATTTCCTGTGCTGGCCGGTTATTTGATAGTTTCTGCTTCGATAGCCGTAGTGGCTTATCTGATTATCCTTGGAGTGGCGAAGCGGATTAAACGGAAAAAAATGGTTTTATGATCCCGGCCCCTTGCCATATGATGAATATGTGATATACTTATATCAGACGCTTATGAGCGTCGGGAAGTTTTGCCCGCCTATCGAGAAAAACGGAAGACCGCTTTACGATAGGCGGGCCTTTTTATCTATAAACAAAAATATGTTGACATAAGTAAGCAAAGTGCTATAATCAAATTGTCAGTAAGGACAAGGATGTCCACATGGAAATACGTGGATATCCTTTTTTTGTCTTTATCTGCACAAAAAAGAGGCATCCTAAGGCCTGATTTTGGGCAAAATTAAAGTAATTTTTAGGAAAGAATGCGGTAACAAGATGAAAATAGTCGAAAAGAAGATACTGGTAGATTTACCAGGGACAAAAGTTACCCAGATCAAGGTAATAGCTCCTCATATAGCCGCAAAGGCCCTCCCCGGAGAGTTTATTGTCCTGATGGTCCACGCCAAGAGCGAACGCATACCGCTTACTATAGTAGAAAGCGATAGTAAGGAGGGGACAATAACGATAATTTTTCAGGAGGCAGGATTAAGCACAAAGCTTCTTGGGAGACTCAATGTGGGCGACAGCCTATTTGCGCTAGTAGGGCCGCTTGGGCACCATACCGAGATAAAGAATTACGGTAAGGTCATACTCGTGGGGGGCGGGGTAGGTATTGCGGAGATATACCCGGTGGCCGTCGCCTTAAAAAAGGCCGGCAATCATGTTACCACAATACTCGGCGCGCGCACCAAAGATATCCTTATATTGGAAAAAGAGCTGAAGAGCGCTTCGGACGAGCTTTATATAACTACGGATGACGGATCGTATGGGATAAAGGGTTTCACGACGGACGTCCTTCGCCAGCTGTTATCAAAAGATAAATATGCGCTTGTATATGCCGTTGGGCCCATACCGATGATGAAGAAAGTCTCTGCCGTTACCCTTGAATTCAAGGTAAAGACACTCGTGTCTTTAAACGCCCTTATGGTTGACGGGACGGGTATGTGCGGCTGCTGCAGGGTCACCGTCGGAGGAGAGGTGAAATTCACCTGCGTGGACGGCCCTGAGTTCGACGGCCATATCTGCGATTGGGCGGAGCTTGAAAAGAGAAATAAGGTTTATACGTGCAAGGAAAAGCATATATGTACCCTTGACGAGGCGCTTAAATGAAAAAACCCATACCTATAAAAGAATTATCCCCGGGGAAAAGAGGAGTTTGCTTCGACGAAGTCGTTTTAGGGTATACAGAGCCCGAAGCGATCGAAGAAGCGTCCAGATGCCTTCAATGCAAGGTTCCGCTGTGCAGTAAAGGATGCCCGGTAGGGATTGATATAAAGCAATTTATTGCCCATATAGCAAAAAAAGATTACAAAGCAGCTTATCTCACCATAAAAGAGAAGAATAATTTCCCGGCCATCTGCGGACGCGTATGCCCTGCGGAATACCAGTGCAGGAAGGCGTGCGTCCTGACCAAGAAGGGCTCGCCATTTGCCTCGGAGCAGGCCATAAATATCCACTTCCTGGAGCGTTTTGCAAGCGGCTTCGGCACGAAGGAGATGGCAAAGGCCTCGATGGAGAAAATCCCTGAACTTACCAGCAAGAAAGTTGCGGTAGTGGGCGCGGGCCCGGCAGGATTATGCTGTGCCGGTGAGCTCGCACGCAAAGGTGTACAAGTTACCGTATTCGAAAGCCTTCATGATACAGGAGGAGTGTTGAGATACGGCATACCGCCTTTCAGGTTGCCGAGAAATATACTTGATTTCGAAATAGAATGCCTTAAAGAGTACGGCGTAAAGATAGTTCCGAATTATATTATAGGTAAGACCAAAATGCTCGACGAGCTATTCAAGGAAGGATTTTCCGCTGTATTCCTGGGCCTCGGCGCGGGGATACCCTCTTTTCTCGGCGTCCCCGGAGAGAATCTATGTAACATATATTCGGCAAATGAGTTTCTTACGAGGGTAAATCTCATGTCGGCATTCAAGTTCCCCGAGTACCATACGCCGGTCAATGTAGGTAAGCGTATGATCGTGATCGGCGGAGGCAATACCGCTATGGATGCGGCAAGAGTTGCGATAAGGCTTCAGAGAATGAACGGTATAGAACCGAACACCTCCATATTCTACCGCAGGACCGAAGTAGAGATGCCTGCAAGGAGGCTTGAGATAGAGCATGCCAAAGAAGAGGGCGTGAAGTTCGAATTTTTGGTCCAACCGCTCGGCTTTACCGGTGATAAGGACGGAAATGTACAGAAGATGAAATGTGTAAGGTGCGAACTCGGTGAGCCGGATGCCTCCGGAAGGCGCAGGCCCGTTCCTATAAAAGGCGGAGAGTTTGAAACCGATTGCGACGTAGTTGTTATCGCGACAGGCCTTCAGGCCAACGTTGTCCTGACGCAGGTTACGCCTGAACTTAAAGTGGATAAGCATAAGGATATAATTGTGGATCCTGAAACGATGCAGACATCCATGAAGGGTGTTTATGCAGGCGGGGATATCGTGGGAGGTGAAGGCACAGTTATCGAAGCGATGGGCATGGGCAAGAAAGCGGCAAAAGCTATTATAGATTATCTGAAATCGAAATAAGATACAAAAAGGAGAGAAAAATGTCGGAAAAAAAGATAAAAGATTTTATGACGAAAGTCATAAGCAAAAACCCCGGTGAAGTTGAGTTTCACCAGGCGGTCCAGGAAGTCGTAGAGTCGTTAATGCCTTTTATCGAAGAAAATCCCAAATATGAAAAGGCAAAGGTTCTCGAGAGAATGGTAGAACCCGAAAGGGTCATCATGTTCCGCGTGCCGTGGCAGGACGATAAAGGGGAGATGCATGTAAATCGCGGATATCGTATAGAGATGAACAGCGCCATTGGCCCTTATAAAGGCGGTATACGTTTTCATCCCAGCGTTAATCTTGGAATACTGAAGTTCCTCGCATTTGAACAGGTATTCAAGAACAGTTTGACGACCCTTCCGATGGGCGGCGGCAAAGGCGGATCCGATTTTGACCCTAAAGGAAAATCGGACAGCGAAGTTATGAGATTCTGCCAGAGCTTCATGACGGAGCTTTCAAGGCATATAGGCGCAGATACAGACGTGCCCGCCGGCGATATAGGAGTAGGCGGCCGCGAGATAGGTTATATGTTTGGCCAGTACAAGCGCCTGCGGAATGAGTTCACGGGAGTACTCACCGGAAAAGGCCTGAGTTGGGGCGGAAGCCTGATAAGGCCGGAAGCCACGGGTTATGGATGCGTCTATTTCGTCCAGGAGATGCTCAAGACCAGAGGCGAATCCTTTAAAGGGAAAGTATGCGCCGTATCAGGGTCCGGTAATGTTGCGCAGTATACCACCGAAAAGCTGATAGAGCTGGGCGCGAAGGTCGTAACTATGTCGGATTCCGACGGGTTTATACACGACGAAGGCGGCATCGACTCCAAAGAACTGAAATGTATATTGAATCTTAAGAACTTGAAACGCGGCCGCATAAAAGAATGTGCCAATGAGTTCAAATGCAAATATTATGACAATAAGAAACCGTGGTCGATAAAGTGTGACATTGCTTTCCCGAGCGCCACTCAGAATGAGATAAGCGAAGAAGATGCTAAGACGCTCGTGAAGAACGGTTGTATAGCAGTCGGCGAGGGTGCGAATATGCCGACCACGCCGGAGGGCGTGAAAATATTCCAGAAGGCAAAAGTCCTTTATGCCCCCGGCAAGGCGTCGAATGCCGGCGGCGTTGCCACTTCGGGTCTCGAAATGAGCCAGAACAGCATGAGGCTTTCATGGACAAGAGAAGAGGTTGACAGAAGGCTCCATGATATTATGATAAATATTCACAATAACTGCGTGAAATACGGCAAGGAAAAAGGCGGTTACATCAATTATGTAAACGGCGCCAACATAGCAGGTTTTGTGAAGGTTGCGGACGCCATGATCGATCAGGGGCTTGTCTAATAAGAGCGACCTGTATAAGATTGGGTCAAGTAAGTGGGCTGGCTTTAATGCCGGCCCACTTTTTTTATTACTTTTGGAGTTATTTAATTAATGCGGTGATTGGTTAATATAGTATAATATCGGTATGAAAAATATTAAATGGGGTAAGACAGAATTCGGGTTTGTGGTGCGTGCCCTCAGGTATAGGAATTACCGGTTGTTCTTCGGCGGGCAGGCTGTCTCCCTAATAGGGACATGGATGCAGGGGATAGCCGTAAGCTGGCTTGTCTTCCGTATGACCAACTCCGTACTTATGCTGGGTGCTATAGGTTTTGCGAGCCAGGTACCGGCATTTTTAGCCACTCCTTTTGCCGGCGTAATGGTAGATAAATGGGACCGGCATAAAGTCCTTATAATAACGCAGGTTCTTGCAATGGCTCAGGCCGCTATTCTTGCCATATTATTTTTCACCAATACAATAACTTTGTGGCATGTAGTTGCGCTTAGTATATTCTTAGGGCTTATAAGTGCTTTTGAGATGCCGACACGCCACGCTTTTGTTGTGGAATTGGTCGACAGGAAAGAGGACCTCGGTAATGCCATTGCACTTAACTCTTCTATCTTCAACGGCGCAAGGTTTGTAGGGCCGTTCTTTGCCGGGCTTCTGATAGCGCTAAGCGGTGAAGGAATTTGTTTTATTCTCAATGCGTTAAGTTATGTAGCCGTAATCGCTGCGCTATGCGCCATGCGCGTACAGGTTAAGCGAGAGATGCCCAGGGATACCCATGTCCTGCAAGGGCTGAAAGACGGCTTTAAATACGCGGCCGATTTTGCTCCCATAAGGTATATCCTCACCATCGTAGGGGTAGGCAGTTTTCTCGGCATGCCGTATGCTATACTTCTTCCGGTATTTACTCGGGATGTATTTCACGACGATCCCAGGATATTCGGTTTTCTCATGGCGGCGTCGGGAATAGGGGCGCTTGCAGGGGCTATATATCTCGCTTCGCGTAAGACCGTAAGGGGGTTGACTAAGAAAATCGTATCGGCATCATTCCTTTTCGGAATAGGGCTTATGCTTTTTGCATTTTCACGCAGTTTATGGCTTTCTCTCGTACTCATACTGCTGGCAGGGTTCGGTATGATCGTCCAGATGGCATCGTGCAACACCATTCTCCAGACTATAGTGGATGATAATAAGCGCGGCCGGATAATGAGTTTTTATACGATGGCTTTTATAGGTATGGTGCCTTTTGGAAGCCTCCTTATCGGAGCGTTGGCACAGCGGATAGGCGGACAGCCGACCATGCTTATAAGCGGGCTATCCTGCATAGCGGGAGGCGTTTTCTTTGCGTCAAAACTTCCGGAGATCCGTAAAGCGATACGCCCGATATATGAACGGAAGGGCATCATACCCATAGAGAACGCCGAAGTCGAATCTACCGTCGGGATAGTCCCCCGGAAAAATTAAAATATATCCGCCGGATAAATGATTGAAGGACAAAGAGTTTTGTAGTAAGATATTGATTCTCGAATTTATTTTCAATACGCGCGCCCGTAGCTCAATCGGATAGAGTGGCTGGCTTCGAACCAGTAGGTTGGGTGTTCGATTCACCCCGGGCGCGCCATTAATTTATAAATAGCCCTTGACATATTTTGCTTTATATTATATATTTCCTATATGTTTAATAGGATATAAAATATGAGACTGACCACAGCGAGCGAATACGCATTAATGGCGTTACTGTTCATAGCCAGAAGCCCTGGGAAAAACTATATCCCGTTGTCGAAGATAGCCGAAGAGCAGAAGCTGCCGTTCAAATATCTGGAGCATCTGATGCATACGCTGAACCGAGCGGACATAGTGATAAGCGCAAAAGGGCAGAGCGGAGGCTATAAGCTTGCCAGGTCGAGCGACAAGATAAGCGTTGCGCATATCATAAGGCTCTTCGACGGCCCTCTCGCGCCCGTAGAGTCTGTAAGCGTCCATTTTTATAAGCCGACCGTTATAGAGAAAGAGAAGAAGCTTTCGCGTCTCATGAAAGATATCCGTAATTATATAGCCAATACGCTTGAGAAGACCACGCTTGAAGACCTGGTCTGATTTTTTTTAAAGTTAAATCATAGTAATTATATAGGATAAGGAGGATAAGATGATAGAAAAGATCAGTGTTTTAGGAGGCCGCGGTAAATCGGGTGAGCATGAATCCGTGGAGAGGGTGGATTTTATGATGGGGGATGTCGTCAGCATCGTAGGCTCTACAGGCTCCGGCAAGACGACCCTTATAGAAGATATCGAACTTTTTGCGAATAAAAATACGCCTTCCGGCAGGACGGTGCTTATTAACGATGAAATACCGTGCGATGATTTTGCCTCAAATCCTTCGGAACATCCCATCGCGCTGATAACTCAGCATACTAATTTCCTTTCTGATATGCAGGTAGAAAAGTTTCTTCTCACGCATGCCGCAATAAGGGGCAGCGATAATATCAAGGAGAGGCTTGATGAAACGCTCGATTTTGCCAATCAGCTGACCGGCGAAGCGATAAATCCGGCCAGCGCGATGACCGAACTTTCCGGCGGACAGACGAGAGCTCTGCTCATAGCAGATGCCGTCATAATAGGCGACTCTCCCATAATACTACTCGATGAAATAGAAAATGCCGGTATACACCGCACGAAAGCCCTGGATCTTTTGAAGAAGTACAAAAAGATATTTATCTTCGTTACCCACGACCCCAGGATAGCGCTCCTTTCAAGGTTCCGCATAATAATGAAGAACGGTTCCATGCAGAAGGTCATACATACCTGCCCGGAAGAGAAGGTGGTAGTCCAGGAGATAAAGAAGATGGACGACCTTCTCCTTGAGTTCAGGATGCATATAAGGGACGGTAATAAATTGACGGAGAAACTGCTCAACGACAGGTTGAGAGAATTGGAATATATATCAAAGGAGGCGTAAATGAAGGCAGTTATATGCGCGGGCCCGCCGACGAGCGGTAAATCGACCGTGCTGAAACACGTGATAAAAAAACTTCGCGATAAAGGGGAGAAGGCGGCTTTTGTAAAGATAGACGTGCAGTACGCCGATGAAGACGAGCTATTCGCCGGGGAGTTTGGAATTCCTGCCAAGAAGGTCTATTCCGGAGAGCTTTGCCCGGACCATTGTAATGTTATGGTCATGGGTGACGCTATAGAATGGGCGAAAAAAGCAGGGGCAAATTTTCTCCTGGTCGAAACGGCCGGGCTTTGTTTGAGGTGCTCTCCTTATATCGAAGGTTTACTGGGTATCGTGGTCCTCGAAGCTACAAGCGGCATGAACCTGCCGCGAAAGATAGGCCCTATGCTTTCGCTTGCCGACATGGCTGTGGTGACAAAGATAGATCTCATATCGCAGGCGGAAAGGGAGGTCTTCCGGGCAAGGATAGTCGAGACCGCCGGCAAGATACCGATAGCGGAATCCGATGCCCTACATGGTATAGGTATCGATCCAATTATAAAAAAGATTTATGAATCACAAGAGGTCAAATATCCTCTATTTCTGCGCGGCAACCCTCCTGTAGGCACATGCACCATATGTGTCGGCAAAAAAGAGATAGGGTGGAAGCAGCATTTTGGAGTTGTGAGGCCTCTCGAGAACCAGGTATTTTACAGGGGTGAATAAAAAGCCAATGTTAAAAGGAGAAAAAATGTCGCTTGAAAAAAGAAAATTACCGTCTTTAAATTGCGGCGCATGCGGTTTTCGCAGCTGTTCTGAATTCTCGACGAGGCTTGCCGTTGAGCCTGCGTTGATAAAAAGGTGTATCCATATGGATTCGGGGAAGGCCGTTCTTCAAAAACCGGTCGAAAGACCCTTTGAAGAACTTATGAACGCGGCCGAAGCAGGAGAAGTCCTATGGCGTGATTCGCTTGGGAGGGAATTCGATTTCTTTCTCGAGCATTTCCCCGAAGATCCGGGCCCGCGCGAGATAATAATACCGCACAATCCCATGATAACCCGCGAGATGGAGATTACTACAGGAGATGTGCTTATAGGAAGGCCGCTTGGCATGTCATGCGGCTGTCCCATAACCCATTGCGGGATAGCTATGGATGTAGATAAGCGCACAGGCGTTATCGTATGGTGTGTTACCGGGCCGTTAAATCCGCGGCAGAAGGGCTTTAAAGACCTCGGTTACTATATTGCAGAAGGGTATGAAGGTATAATCAAGCAGAAACCGAGGATAGATATTAAGATAGGTATGAGGTATTATTTCCAACCGCGCATGTGTATGCTTCAGTGGCGCCATAGCGGGTTAGTGAATTTCCTAAACCGCACCCCCGATGGACTGCAGGTCCGCCTCGAAGGATTATGGATAGGTTAATGTAATTTTCCTTGTCTATACACATAATTCAGCTATAATAAAAGCCTAATAGAAGGACTGCGGGCGTGGCGGAACTGGCAGACGCGTACGGCTTAGGACCGTATGGGCAACCGTGGGGGTTCAACTCCCTCCGCCCGCACCAATGCTTGGTGAAGGGTTCTCCCGCCGGGCGTCGCCTAATTTTAATCAGCGGCTCCTTGGCGGGATCCCGCAAAACACCTCAATTCCTATGCAATTGAGATCGAATTGTTTTGCGGGAAACTCCCTCCGCCCGCACCATATTGCTTGCATTAGATAATATATTTTGATATAATCTCTGCCTTGACGCCCGCGTAGCTCAATCGGCAGAGCAGGACACTCTTAATGTCAAGGTTCCAAGTTCGATTCTTGGCGCGGGCACCAATGCAAATTTGTTCCCCTTTCAAAATAATGAAAGGAGCGAAATAAGCGCGGCGGTAATTCAGTGGTAGAATGCGACCTTGCCAAGGTCGATGTCGTGGGTTCGAAACCCATCCGCCGCTCCAGTTTTAGTAGAGCACCCCTTTAAAGGGGTGCTCTATTCCCATTGCTTGGCTTGCCTAAAACGAAATTAGGATATAAAAAGGAGGAATCTAAAAACACATGAAGATCATGGATTTTTTGAATAAAAAAGCCGTGACCGCTAATCTTAAGGCTACCGACAAAGAGGGTGTTGTAAGGGAGATGGTCGATCTCCTTGTGAAGGCTGAGGACATAAAGAATAAAGAAGACCTCGTGAAAGCCCTTTTAGCCAGGGAATCTTTAGGGTCAACGGGTATTGGCCAGGGCATAGGAATACCCCACGCGAAATCCCAGAGCGTAAAGAATCTGGTTGCGGCATTTGCGTTATCACAGAAGGGCATAAACTTCGATTCTCTTGACGGAGAGCCGGTATATATATTCTTCCTGCTGATAGCGCCCGAGGAATCGGCCGGGCCGCACCTAAAGGCTCTAGCCAGGATATCGAGGATGCTCAAGGATAAATATTTTAGAGAGCTTCTTAAGAAATCCAAGGATGAAAAAGAGATAATCAAGATAATACAAGACGAAGACGCGAAGAAGTACTAAAGGACGCACCATTGAAAATATTAAAGGCCTTTAAATGGCTTTACCCCGGCATGTGGGTGAAACGCTGGATAATGCTCGTAGTCTTCGGCATCATACTGATCTCTATGGGGTTTGTCACTGTACTCCTCGAGCAGAATCCGCGCAATAAAACCTTTGCGGGCGTTGTTATAATAAGCGGTATATTGTGCGTCATCACGGGTGTTAAACGTATAATAAAATCTCTGGTGACGATTCTTCTCCCCCAAAAAGGGGATGACCTGGTCGATAAGGTCTATAAGCAGAGGATACTAGAACGTGGGCCGAAGATAGTCGTTGTAGGCGGGGGGACGGGGCTTTCAATGCTCCTCCACGGCCTAAAGGAATTTACAAGTAACATTACCGCGATTGTCACTGTTGCCGACGACGGCGGTTCTTCCGGCAGGCTTAGAAAAGAATTTGATGTCCTTCCTCCGGGAGATATACGAAACTGTCTCGTGGCTCTTGCGGATGCGGAACCGCTTGTAGGAAAGCTATTTCAATTTAGATTCGAAGAAGGCGGCGAATTTGGCGGCCACAGCTTTGGAAACCTTTTTATAACCGCGATGACGAAGATAACAGGAGATTTTGACGCGGCCATAAAAGAGTCCAGTAAAGTACTGGCCATAAGAGGGCGCGTTATGCCGGCGACGCTTGACAAAATACAGCTTGTTGCCGAACACCTTGATGGCTCCGAAACGGTGGGCGAGAGCCGTATAGTACAGTCAAAAAGCCCGATAAAGAGGGTGCGCTTGCAGCCTGTAAATTGCAGGCCTACGGACGAGGCCATAGATGCGATAAAAAAAGCGGATGCGGTGGTGCTGGGGCCCGGCAGCCTATTTACAAGCATAATGCCGAATCTTCTTATCGGACGCGTCTATCAGGAGATTGCTTCGTCCAGGGCGGTAAAGATATATGTTTGTAACGTTATGACCCAGAAAGGTGAAACGGACGATTATAAGGCGAGCGACCATCTTAAGGCCATAGCAGAGCATACGACACCCGGCCTGGTCGATTATTGCATAGTCAACACCGCGAAGATACCCGACGAGATGGTCGAAAAATACAGCACGGAAGAGTCGAGCCCTGTAGTGCCGGATTCGGAAAATTTGAAAAAGTTGAAATGTAAAGTAGTGGAAGCTCATCTGGTAAATACCAGGGGCTATGTAAGGCATGATTCGGAAAAGCTTGCGAAGATAATAATAGACCTTATAGCAAGCCTGAAAAAAGCGCGATAAAAATGGATAGAAACGAGAAGATTATAGAAAAGACGGTAGCTATAAAAAACAAGCAGGGGCTCCATGCCCGGCCGGCCGCGCTATTTGTGCAGATAGCCAATAAATTCGATTGCGATATTACTATAATTAAGGGAAAGCTAAAAGTTAATGGTAAGTCTATAATGGGTATAATGATGCTCGAGGCAGGCAAAGGGTCTAAGGTTACTATAACGGCAACCGGCCCTAATGCGGAGCAGGCAGTGGGAGAACTTGAAAAGCTTCTCTTGAGCGATGCGGAAGATTTTGTACTGTAGGAGAGTTTAAAGTTGGAGAAGAAAGAGACAATACTAAAGGGTATACCGGCATCTCCCGGCATAACTACCGGGAAAGTGTTCTTTTTTGGCAGAGAGCAGTATTCTATAACCCGCCGGGTCATAAAAGACGACCAGATACAATCCGAAATAAAACGCTTCATGGACGCCCTCGTCCAGACCAAGAATGAGATATTAGATATAAAAAAGCGTATTTCCGAAGAGATGGGCCTTGAGCACGGCCAGATATTCAGCGCTCATTTGCTTGTAATAGAGGATAGTATGCTTATCGAGGAGGTTATCTCCAAGATAAAGAAAGAGAAACTGTCCATAGAATATGTCTTTCAGGATGTTCTAAAGAAATATATCAAGGTTTTTTCAGAGATGGACGATGAATACCTCAAAGAACGTATAAGCGATATAAATGACGTAGGAAGCAGGATACTGAAGAATCTTATAGGGGCAAAAGAAGACATACTTGCCAACCTGAAGGAAAAATCCGTTGTTGTTGCATACGACCTTTCTCCATCCGACACGGCTACTATGCACAAAAAGAACGTAATAGGATTCGCTACCGACATAGGCGGCAGGACATCTCATACTGCCATCATGGCTAAATCCCTGGAAATACCCGCAGTCGTAGGGCTTGAAACCATCACGAAGAATGTAGAATCCGGGGACACCATAATAATAGACGGTACCCATGGCATAGTCATCATCAATCCTTCGGCCAAGACCGTAAAGAAATATGAGTCCGAAAGGAAGCGCCTCGTCAATTTTGAGAAACATCTTCTTGAGCTGAAGAATCTCCCTTCCGTTACGCTTGATGGCAGAAAAGTGCATCTGGCAGCCAATATAGAGGTCCCCGAAGATGTCCTTTCGGTCATAGCCCATGGCGCCGAAGGCATAGGCCTTTATCGCACCGAATATTTTTATATGAACAGAAAAGACATACCGGATGAGGATGAACAATATAAGGCATATTCTACGGTAGCCAAGAAGATGAAGCCTCACCCTATAGTCTTAAGAACCCTCGATTTAGGAGGCGATAAATTTCTTTCGCAATTGGAAGTCCCTCAGGAGATGAACCCGTTCCTTGGATGGCGTGCGATACGTTTTTGCCTTGCAAGGCCAGATATATTCAAAGCACAGCTTCGCGCTATACTCAGGGCTTCGGTACACGGCAAGCTCAAGCTTATGTATCCTATGATATCCGGCCTGGAAGAGTTAAGGCAGGCTAACGGTATACTCGAAGAGGCAAAAAAATCTCTCCGTAAAGAGTCTATACCGTTCGATGAAGACATAGAGGTAGGCGCAATGATAGAAGTGCCGTCAGCAGCGCTTATAACGGACATATTGGCCAAAGAGGTAGATTTCTTTTCTATAGGTACCAATGACCTAATTCAGTATTCGCTTGCCGTTGACAGGGTGAATGAAAAGATTGCTTACCTGTATGAACCTTCCCATCCGGCGGTATTGAGGCTTATAAAGAATATAATAGAGAACGGCCACAAGGCCGGCATCTGGGTCGGTATGTGCGGCGAAATGGCCGGAGATATATCTATGACATTGGTGCTGTTGGGGCTGGGCCTCGATGAATTCAGCACTTCTCCGATAACGATACCGGAGATAAAACGGATAGTAAGGTCCGTTACCATGGAACAGGCGCGTGAGATAGCGGAAGAAGCTCTCTCGCTCCCTACAGGTAAAGACGTTGAGATATACGCTCAGAAAAAGCTTAAAGAGATAGTGCCTGATATGGCAATAGAGATGGAATAAAGGCAATATGGCAGACATCGACAGCGCTAAAGATATAGAATCGTACGATAAGTCCGGTATGCTCGGTATAATCGAGACATTTCCCGAGCAGGTAATGAGGGCAAAGGAGATAGGATCGGCGTTTACGCCACCAAAAGGGCTTATCAGGAAATACAATAATATAGTTTGCACGGGCCTTGGCGGTTCCGCCATAGGAGGGGATATAGCGAGGTCTTATCTTGCCGATTCGGTCAATATACCGTTTCTTGTAAACAGAAATTACGCACTTCCGTCTTTTGTCGATGAAAATACCCTTGTAATAGCCTCGAGTTATTCCGGGAACACGGAAGAGACCTTAAGTGCCTACAAAGACGCTAAGAAAAAGAATGCATCTATCCTGGTAATATCGAGCGGCGGAGAGCTTAGTAGAATCGCCGCCGGAGACGGTTTCGCGGTATTAACGATACCTTCCGGCCTTCCGCCCAGGTGCGCACTCGGCTATTCATTCTTTCCTCTTATAATAGCATTATCCAAACTCGGCCTTATTAAAGATCAGTCTTCAGATATTGCCGAGACTATAAATGTGCTGTCCGAACTGAAATCCGAAATGGCCGAATCGATACCCGAATCAAAAAATTTAGCTAAAAAAATAGCCGGTAAACTGCACGGAAGATTTCCGGTCATCTATGCCGGCCAGGACCACATAGATAGCGTTGCCACACGATGGAGAGGGCAAATCGAGGAGAACGCAAAGACCCTGGCGTCAAGCCATCTATTCCCCGAGATGTGCCATAACGAGGTAATGGGTTGGGAGAATCCAAAGAAGCTTTTAGGTGAAAGTGTTGTCGTTATCCTTAAGGATAAAGATGATCACCCTCGTGTATCGAAAAGGATGAGCATAATCGAGAAGGTGATAAGAGGAGAAGGGCCGGATGTAATCGAGGTGTCTTCCCGCGGGAAGGGCCTTCTTGCAAGGATATTCTCTCTTGTATATCTGGCAGACTTTGTAAGTTTCTATCTGGCTATATTAAACAGGCGTGATCCTACGAGTATAGAAAGGATAGATTTTCTGAAAAAGGAGCTCGCTAAGGGATGAAGGTTCTTATACTAGCCGCCGGTTACGCCGTGAGGCTCGGCGAGCTTACAAAAGATACTCCAAAACCGCTTCTTTCTATAAATAACCGCAGGATAATAGACAGGATTATAGATAAGGTCAAGGCCGTCAAGGGCGTGGACGATATTTATGTAGTTACCAATAATAAGTTTTTCGGAAAATTCAACGATTGGCTTAAAGATATTCCGCTGAAACGAAACATATACCTTA
>Ga0302251_1000679_pt1 | contig 27881 bp, 17 predicted proteins | sample AAG_RA_Gln_MG_FD_193534 | JGI IMG/M metagenome (GOLD analysis project Ga0302251, IMG submission 193534) | Enriched activated sludge microbial communities from anaerobic digester in WTTP, New Holstein, Wisconsin, United States - AAG_RA_Gln | ecosystem: Engineered > Bioreactor > Anaerobic >... | reverse complement strand
AGACCGGCGAGATTTGAGTATCTTCCAGATTGGGTTGCGCTTGATCAAAAGGCGGCTGAAAAACGGCCTGCCAATCTTGATGAACTGGTGTCCGGTCTACGCGGTTGTAAAAGTGTCAGGTAGCTAGGTTTTGGGGCCAAATTCTGGAAAATATACCTACTTTTTCGCGCCGTCTTCCCGCACAGTCCGCAGCACTGGAGCAGGTCGACTTTGCCCTCGGAATCCGCAGCAGTGTGGTCCGCACCTCCGGCGTGCCTGTGCCAGAAAAAGTAGCCAAAGGAATGGCAGTCCGCGGCTACCGCCCCGGCCAAGTCCGCTACCGGCCTGTCGCAAGCCCCCGATCACCTGTCACGCCGGCCCCTGGTCATCCAGCAGGGCCGTTTTTGTGGTTTGGGAGAATCTGCCGGCGACCGGCAGCAGCGGCACTGGCCGAATCCTACGACTATCATAGCCGTTTTCGCCGCTTTGTCAAGCCGGTTGGATGCGATTTGCTTGCGGCTGCGCCGATTCACCATGACCCTACCCGATTCGCCCGCGCTGCGAGGAGACGACAATGATCGAGATGCACTCGGAGCAAGCTCAAGCAGACCCCGCACTCGAAGGCGCGGCCGTGAGCGCGGTGCTTCCCGGCCGGCTGCGGCCCGGGTTTGAGCCTCTTTATGGCGAATTGATCGAGCTGTACGCCCCCCTGATCGGGTCCGATGGCCTGGCGCTCTACGTCTACTATCTCAGCCACCGGCATTCGGGCCGCAAAAGCAAGACCCCGGAACTGGCCGGCTACGCCTGGCCCGGCGATCGCCGGGCCTGCGCCGCGCTCGGCTGGTCCAGGGGTTCGCCGCGCAAAGGCGCACCCAACCGTATCCAGCGCACACGCGCGGTGCTGGAAGCGGTGGGCCTGGTGGAACTGACCTCGGTGGGGCAGCTCCTCGATACCGGGGTGGTCACGCTGCAACAGGCGAGAACGCTGGCGGCACCCACCATTCCTCTATCGTCACTGCGACGAAAGCTGGTTGCGCTGGTCAACGACCCCCTGGAGCGAGACGAGTTCCGGGCGGCGCAACAAGAGATCGAAGCTCGCGTCCACTTGCTGACGGCGAAAGCGGCAGCCGCAAAGCCGACGGAGGAAGTCGTTCCCCTTGGCGCATCAGATGCGCCAAGAGAGGAAGCACCCCCTTTGGCGCATCCTATGCGCCAAGTCACGGCGCATCTGATGCGCCAAAGCACGGCGCATCCTATGCGCCAGATCCAGACTGAGGGTATCCAGACTGAAGGGAACCAGACCGAACAACAACCGCCGGGTGTTGTTGTTGCGAAGGGTCCTCCGCAAACCGATGAAACCAGGACGGCCCTAGCCGCTTACGGCATCCTGGAACCGACACTCTCGCAGTGTGCCGGGAACGATCTGGGCACGGTCTGGGGCTGGATCATCTACCTGGACGACCAGGAGAAGCTCTCGCGCGAGCAGCGCCGGGGCATCCTGATCGCCCGGCTGCGGGAGGGGGCCCTGCCACCGGAGGAATATCTTGTCCTGGGGGGAATCAGCCGGGAAGAAGCCCGGTGGTTGGCGGCGAACCGCTCCTACCGGGAGGCGCACCACCGCTGGCCGGAGGACGAGGAGAGCCCCCCGATTCCGCTCGCGGTGGCCGAGACGTGGTTGCGCTACAAACTGGCCGGCGAGGGCCAACTGTACTTTCCTCCTGCGGCTGAGGCCGAAGAGTGCCCGGAGGAGGCCTCCGACACTGTGGGCGAAGACAATGGCGATGGCGGCAGTGACGGCCTCGCGGCGGAGCCGGAGCGGCTCCCCGAAGCACGCAAACGGGGGAATGTCCTGTACACCCTGCAAAACGCCCTGCATCTGCTGGGCTCCTTCGAAGAGCGGCGCAAGGCTCCCCTCGTTCTCGACCGGATCGGGGAAACCGGCCTTTCCTGGGATGAGTTGGCCCGGTGTGTGCAGCAGGCGCAGCGGAAGGCGATGGACAAGCCTCCGGGGGAGCGCCTGAGCTGCTTCTACCACACGCTGGACACGGCACTGGCGGCGTTGGTCGACAGCAGCCACCGCGCGCCAGCAGCCGATTCGGGAGGTAGACCATGAAGATCATCACCATCGCCAACCGCAAGGGCGGGGTCTGCAAGACTACCCTGGCCGTCCACCTGGGCACGTGGATCGCCCGCCAGGGCCGGCCGACGCTCCTGGTGGACCTGGACACGCAAGGCAGCGTCGCCCACTTCCTGGGGTTGGAGCCGGCCAACGACCTGTTCGAGCTGTTCCAGGCGGTGATCAACTTCCGGCCCGACCGCCGGCCGGCGATCAAGACCTTTCTGGCCCCCGTACTGGGCTACGAGGACCTGGTCGTCGTCCGCGGCTGGGACCGCTCGACGATCCTGGAGGCGGAGCTGCGGCGCGAGGACGTGGCCGCGCCGGCCGCCATCCTGCGGGAAGCGCTGTCCCCCTTTCGGCAGATCGCAGGGATCTGTGTGGTGTTGGATACCGGCCCCTATGCCGGCAAGGTCCAGGAGGCCGCGCTGGCGGTCTCCGACTATGTGATTGTGCCGGGCATCCCCGAGGCCGCGACCGAGGCGGGGGTGTTGGACATCGGCCGCCGCCTGAAAGAAATCGGCCGCAAGATCACCGCCATCGTGCCGACCAAGTTTGTCGTAGGGGCACGGGAACACCTGCAGACCATCGCCGATTGGCAACAGACGCTGGGCCCCATCGTGTACTATAGCCCGCGAGAAAAGCTGGTGGGCCTGCCCCGGCGGGTCGTGTGGGGGGAACTGGTGCGGCACGGCCGGCCCATCTGGGACGTCGCGCCGAAGGATCCGGCCGCTCGCGAGATGGAAATACTCGTCAGGAGGATCACCTATGACACCGCGCTTGAGTGATACCTGGGGACAGTTGGAGCGAGCAGGCCAGGCGCCGGAAAGCGAGGGCCGCACGGCGGAAGAGACCCGCCGCAACCAGGAGCGCCAGCGGCCGATCCGCCCCAGCGAACGGCGGCGCCGGCAGCGCCGGATCAGCCTGACGGTGCAGGCCGAGCTGGTCGACGCGCTGCGCGCCATCTGCAAGGAGCACGGCCACATCGGCGATGATGGCCAGGGGCAGATCGCTTCGGCGGTGATCCAGGAGCTCCTCTGGTTGGCCGTGGGGGCCTATCGCGACCACCTGATCGAGCACTACCAGGAGCAGACGGTCGCGACCGTGGATCGAATGCGCTGGAAAGCGTAGGCGCGGAGGGCAATGGCGGTGGTTCGCTTCCCGGTACGCTTCGGGGTACGCTACGGAGTACGCTGCACCTGCGCTGGCCCTACGCTTCCCGCTTCAGGAAGCGTACCGGACACCGGCGGCGGCCCGGAGCAGCCCTACAAGCCGGCCCTGCTGGGCGGGGGTACTGTTATCTACCCTGGCCGTAAATGCTCGTTGTAGGGCTTCCTGGTGAGTTTAGACATAAAAGTGGAGGATCGACGATGGCAACAGCAAGGATGGCGAATGGCCGAACCGACCAGGCCAGGTATCGTTTGGCGCAAGGAACCATCATCCCCCGTGCCGCAACGCCGGCGACGCCGCGGTTACTGACGCTGCTCCTGGTGGTCGCTCCACTGCTGGTTGGCTGCACGCTGCTCGTCGAGGTGAACGGCGGCGCGGCCCTGGCTTGCGGGGTCGCCGCCGGCGCGGTGCTGATCGCCTGGCCCTGGTGGAAGCTATACCGGGCGATGCGAGAAAACGAGCGCATATACCCGACGGAGCGGTTGCGGCCCTGGTGGCGGCGCTGGCCGTGGGGCAGCCCTCATCCGCCCCGACCTCGGACCACGGCCGACCGTTTCTTTGCCGGCCTGGAGCTCTTTACCGGAATTCTCTGGGGCCTGTTCATCGTGGCCTGGCTGAGTGGATTGCTCTAACGGAGGAGGCGAGAATGCGCGGTTGGTTCGGGGCTCTTCTGGTGCTGATCGTCCTGGCCGTGGTGGCCGGCTGGCTGCTCGCCGGTCAGTCCCAGAACGATCCCCGGCGTTGGGCCGAGGCGGAGGCGATCCGTGCGGAAACCCAACGCCAACAGCAAGAGGCCGGCTACTTTTTGCCGATCCGGGTGGCCCTCTACGCCGGCCTGGCGGTGGTCGGCGTTGGCGCGGCCGGCCTGTTGGCCTGGGCCGGCTACCTCTATGCGCGCCGGCGGGCCCGGACGATCTACCCTGACCGGCACGGGGTACTGCCGGCCGTGGTCCTGCAGCCGGGTGAGATGCTGGTGGATGCCGGCGCGCTGGCCGGCCCGCTGGTGGTGGGCACGGCCGGCCCGGAGTACCGCCTGCCGCCGGCGGCGATCCCGCAGCTTCAGGCGGGGGCCAACCAGGGCGCGGCGCTGACGCGCACGATGCGCGCCTGGGCCACGCACCCGGCGCAACCGGGGAGTCGCCCGGCAAACACCAGCGCGCCCTTCCTGGCATTGCCAGGGGTCCACACCTTTCCTCCCGTGGAGCAGCTCACCGGGGACGAGAACCAGATCTTGCAGCTCCTGGAGCAGGGGCACGCGTAGAGTGCGCTGTCGAGGACGGCGATGGCTTACGACGAAGGACATGCCCGCAGCAGTGATGGACCGACGTGCCTGGTGGCGATCCTGGCGCCATTCCTGGTGGTCTGCGCCATTGTCGGCTATGCGACGCTCGACGGTGGCGGTATCACGCAGCGCGACGAGCAGACGGACACGGTTCAGGTGCTGACCTGGCACGGCTGGGCCCGGGCAGGCGAGCCGGCCCGGCAGTTATTCGCCCCGCCGGCCCCTGCTTTTGGCGCAGCCAACCCGACGACGGTGCCCTTGCCGACGCCGCGGCCCGCGCCGCCGGCGGTCCTGGTCGCGCCCACCGTAGGAGACGTCGCCCTCGCGCCGGCGGCCGGGTCCGGCAGCGGAACCACGAGCCGGTCCGCCGGATACGGTGCGGTGGAGCCGGACCCGGCCGCGCCGGTGGCTGCGGCGGGCCTCTCGCCGTGGACGGTGCTGGGGTGGGTCCTGGTGGTCCTGGTGCCGGCCACACTGCTCCTGTTGGCCAGCCTGGCCGTGTACCGTACCCTGCTGGTCCGCCGGGTGCGGGGTGTCCCTACCGAGGCGCGGGCTTATGTGCATGAGGGTGGGGCGGCACGGATTCGCGAGCGGGGCCACGGTGGCCAACCCGGAGGGCCTGTCCCGGCGGATGACATAGAGACCACGGCTGAGTCAGATCGCTCGGCGACCGGCACAGCCGAGGAGCGTGTGGCGCCGGCGGCTCCCGGAAGCACGTACATCGCCGACTTTCTGAGCGCCGAACGGCGGCCGGAAATGGTGGCCGCAGGAGGATATCATGACGCAACCGTTCCGGGATGACGATCTGGACCGGCTCACTGCTCTGGTCGTGACCACGCTGACCAAGTGCGGCCAGGCCCGCGTGTGCCAGGATGGGCGCGTCCAGACGGTGGCCATCGATCGGCGGGGACTGACCCCCAGCGGGATGTTCCTGCTCAAGATCGACACGGAGCGCTTGCCCCACGGTGTGTTCGTGGAGAACCTGGTCAGCGCGCGCATCCGGCACCAGCTCGCCGCGGTCACCCACCACCCCGTCGACGTGCTCAACACCACCGGGGTCACCTATGTCATCCACCTGGGCGAGACCCGCCGCCGGCCGGCCTTGCCGGACCGGGCCCGTCTGGCCGACGTCTTGCCGCAGCATCCAGGCGGCCTCGCCCTCCCGGTCGGCCAGGGCCCGGACGGGCCGGTATGGAAGAGGCTCGACAGCCACCTGCTCGTCGGCGGCGAGACGGGCGCCGGCAAGACCACGTGGCTCAAGTCCACCCTGGCGGCGCTGGCCGCGGTGAACAGACCCGAGACGGTCCAGGTAGTCATTGTCGACCCGAAAGCGGTGGACTTCCTGCCCTTTGCGGGCCTGCCGCACCTGGCGCGGCCCATCGCTGGCGATCCGCAGGAGGCCGAAGAGGTCGTGGCCTGGCTCGCCGGCCAGGTGGACGAGCGCCGGCGGCGCTTCTTGAGCGCGCCGGCCGGCGACATCGAGAAGTATAACGCGCAGGCGCGCGAAAAGCTGGCCTACCTGGTCGCCATCGTGGACGAAATCACGACCCTGGTGGATCTGACCGGGGGGAAGAAAGGGAGTGTGCATCAACAGCTGAAACGGCTGGCCGGCTTGGCCCGCTCTTTTGGCATCTACCTGGTACTGGCCACGCAGAACCCCAAGGCCGACATCCTGGATACCCATCTCCGGGGCAACCTGGCGCTGCGGATTGCTTTCCGGGTCAGCACGGCCGAGCACAGCCGGGTCATCCTGGGCACCGCCGGCGCGGAGAAGCTGCCCGCCGTCAAGGGCCGGCTGCTCGCCCGGTTGGGCGGGGGCAGTCTGCAGGAGCTGCAGGGGTACACCGTAACGGACGAGGAGCTGGCCGCGCTCGGGGTCGTGGGAAACGCTGATTTCCTCAGTGCCCCGGTGCGGGCGCTGCTCACCTATGCCGTGGCGCACCTGGCCGGCCGCTTCCCGGAACGAGAGCTCTGCCAGGAGATGCAAGTGAGCAAAGCCGAGTACCGCCGGGCCCGGGACCAGTTGCTGACCGCCGGCTACCTGGGGCGCGGGGACAACAACGCGCTGATCATCATCCGGCGACCGGATGCGGCCTAGTTTCCCAGCTTTGCGGGTTTGCCGGGTTTGCGGCTTTGCCGGTTTGCGGCCCCGGGGCCGACCCGGGATGTGTCGCGCAGAACAGACCGCGGGATGGTCCGCGGCACTTGAAGGAGGCCAGGTGTGTTGAAGCCGATCCTTGATCGTTTGACCGTGGCCGCGGCCAGGAGCAACACGCTCGTCCTAGACGACCGGAACCACCAGATACTGATGGCCCTGGATGCTGTGCGGCTGATCACCCGCCGGCACCTGGTACTGCTGCTCCGGGTCCATCCCTCCAACGTCTCGCGCCGGATCAAGCGGCTGTACCAGTTTCGCTACATCGAGCGGCTGCCCCAGCCCGTACGGGCCGGCCCGGGCGCGCCGACCCATATCTATTGCCTGGGCGCGCTCGGCGCCGAATACGTAGCCGAGGCTCGGTCTTGTCCGCTTCCCGAACAAGGCCGGCATACCGGAAAGCCGTCCTCTGCCTTTCGCGTGGCCCACGACCTGGACGTCGCCGACCTGTACGTCGCTTTCCAGGTCGCGGCGCAGGATGCGGGTATGGTCATAGAATGGCGGAACCGCGGGGAGGTGGCCTACCGGTATCCGCTTGCGGCCGGGGGGGAGGGAGAGTTGGAACCCGATGGCGTTTTCCTAGTTCGCCAGGGAACGACCACGCGCGTGGTGTTCCTGGAGGTGGATCCGGCCGGCGAATCTCCCCAGCCGTGGCAGCGCCAGGTCGAGGCCTACCGCCAGTACTTTTCTGAAGCGGCGGGCTTTGCCGGCCAATGGGAGTCTCTGCCCGGGTTGCAGGCGGTCGTGCTGGTCACGACCCCGACGCCGGCGCGCCTGGACATCCTCCGCCGCGTCACCGCCTGGGATGGGGTTGGGCAAGGCGTCCCGGTCCCGCTGGGGCTGGCTGTCCACAGTGAGGTCCAACCCGACACCGCGTTGAGTCCAGTCTGGCAAGGGTTGGGCGGCGATCCCATCCACCTTCTGGGGCCGGTTTGACGCAGATCAAGGTGATTCTATGGACAACGCTGGACAGGCATCGCTCCGATTGCGCTCCTACTGGACGTCGGTCACCGTCCTGACGACGACGCTCCTGCTGTTCACCCTGGCGCTCTCGGGGCTGCGCGTCCGCTTGCCAGCAAAGGAGCGACTATGAGCGAACCCGCCACCCGCCTGAGCGAAAAGGAAGCCCGCCAGAACCCGCTCGTAATCAACGACATGCGGGGGCGGGTCCTCGACCTTTTGCACCAGACCCGTTTTGCGCTGACCCAGCATTTTGTGGTGGCCCTGGGGATCAGTCGTTCGAACCTGAGCCGGCTCCTGGGCCCGCTCTACCGCCACCACTACCTGGATCGGATGCCGCAGCTGGTGCGCCACGGGCCCGGAGCGCCCGCCCTGGTCTATACCCTGGGCGTCCTGGGCCAGGAGTACATCGCCGAGCTGCACGGCGTTCCCCCGGAAGACCGGCGCCGGCGGCCGGCCCGGCCGATCTCGGCCTATTTCGTCGAGCACTACCTGGCCATTGCCGACGTCTACGTCGCGCTGCACGCGGCGGCCCGGGCGCATGGGCTGACGTTGTTGTGGTCCAACGAGGTCGAAGCCCGGCGCCCTTTCCAGGCCCGGGCCGAGAACCGCGTGCTGGCACCCGACGGGATCTTTTGGCTGGGCGGCCCGGAGCTGCTCACGACGCTTGTCCTGCTCGAGGTGGACCGGTCCACCGAATCGCTGCAGCGCTGGCAGGGCAAGCTGCGGGACTACCAGGACTATTTCACCGCCCCGGCCGGCTTTGCCGCGCAATACGAGCGGCCCCCGCGCGTGCTGGTGTTGGTCACGGCCCGCAGCGCCGAGCGGGCCCGATCGCTGCGCAGCCACACGGCGCGGGTGTGGCAGGGGGAATGGGCCGGGTATCCCTTCCGGATGGGCTTTGCCGTACACGATCCGCTACAACTCAACCCGGAGGGCATCCTGGCCTTGCCCTGGACCGGCCTGGACGGGAAACTGTTCCGACTGGTGGAGTAGTCGGTGAGATTTGGCGACGAACCAGGAATGAAAACGCATCTGGGTGTGCGCATTCGTGCCAGGTGCGCATCCGGCGACCGGGCAGAGGTATCCGCGCAGATCTCCTTTTCGCGCACGATTTTCCCCTCGTTTGATCCCAGCCCCACCCACCCGCCACACGGGAATGGTTAGTCGGCCCGCTTTCGCGGCCCGACTAACCACTCCCTCGACCAGCACACAAAGTGTGTGTGGTCGGTGGCGGGTGGGTGGGTGAGTAGAGAGTAACGGGATAGAACGTGTATGAGAGAGCATTGGATTTGGGGAGACAGGGATGAGTGAGTGGATAGGAGAAATCAGGGGGGGATCAGTAAGAGGAGAGCAATGAGGATGCAGGGTGAGAAGGTTGAGAAATGTAAGGCAAGAAGAGTAGTAGGAAACGAACAGGTAAGGGTGTCTGGGAAATCAGCGAACGAAGAAGGCTCAGGTAAGAGGGTGTGGTCAGGAAATCATGAGCTGGCGAGGAAAATGTGATTGATGTAGGCGAAGATGAAGCGGGAGTCGAAGATAGGGTTGGGGCTATACGAGATTGGAGCAGCGCTGAACAGTGAGGTGAGTGATCCGGCAGCAAGCAGGACCGGGGCGAAAAGCAGAGCTGCAATAGACTAAAGTCGAGTGGCAAGAAACGGGACAGAGAGCGCGAGTATGATCATCGAGAGCGCGACACGGGGGGCAGCATAGAATGCGAGAGGAGCTTTTCTGCCGCGGCGGATTCTTCGGCCAGTTCATCGGTTGTATAGTTCAGATAGGCAACGCCGCGGGTGCGGAGCAAGGCCAGAAACTCGATCCGGGTGAGGTGCAACAACCGGGCGGCCTTGCCCGAGGAAATCCGCCCTTCGGCGAACAAAGAAATGACCAGCCAGTCCGTAACACGGCGCTGGATCTCGTCCTGATCGAGGCCCAATTGTAGCAGTGATGCGGGTATGCGTACCTGCAAAGTTGATTCGGCCATTTCTATACGCCGCTACTCCGCCGTTATTTCGCCGATAAACCGCCGATATTCCGCCGATAAACGGTAGCGGCGCGACTTGCGCGCCGCGTCGGCGACCTCCAACCAACCATCGGCCAGCCAGCCGGCTGCCAGGTCGCGCACCGTGCGCGGCGACAGCCCCAGGGCGCGGGCAATATCGGTGGTTGTGGCCGTCTCCTGATGGGTGAAGAGACCCAGCACCAGCCGGGCCCGCCGGTCCAGTCGGCGCAGCTCCGGAGGCTCTGGAGGCGCAACTACCTCGACCTGGGCGCGCACCTCGTCGGCGACACGGCGAAAGACCGCCGCCATGCTCGCCACAAAGTAGGTCAGCCAGTCCGTTAGGTCGGCCTCGGCGCGGCCCATGTAGTAGTTGTGGTGGGGGTGGGTGCGCAGCGCGGCGTAGTAGGTTGGCAGGTCCTGGGCGTAGAACTCCTCCAGGCTGTAGAAGCGCCCCAGGTCGTAGCCGTGGCGATAGAGGATGAGGGTGGCCAACGCCCGCGCGGTGCGCCCGTTGCCGTCGTAGAAGGGGTGAATGGTGACGAACTGGTAATGAGCCAGGCCGGCGATGACTGGCACGGGTAGCCCCTCCTGTTCGGCCTGGGCGATCCAGGCGGCCATGTCGGCCACCAGGCCGGGCACGTCGCTGGCCTCGGGTGGCATGTAGATCAGCTCGCCGGAAACAGTGTCGCGGACCACGTTTTGGCCGTCGCGGTAGGGGGTGGGTTTGGAGCGCGGCCCATGGAAGATGAGCGCGTGCAGCCGGCGGATCAGCACCTCCGTGACCGGGACCTGCTGCCCGGCCCACTCCTCGACGCGCTGGATGGCGCGGTAGTAGTTCTGCACTTCGCGTACATCGCGTTCGCGGCCGGGGAAGCGCCGGCCGGACAGGACGGCTTGCTCGGCCTCGACCAGGGTGAGGCGGTTGCCCTCGATACGGGTAGAGTAGTGCGTGGAACGGACGCGGGCCTCCTGGCGGAGTCGTTCGACCACCTGGGGCGGGAGGACGGTCAGGCGCACCGTCTCGCGCGCGGCCTCGATCTCCATCAGGCTGCGGACGATGGCGGAGGTGAAGGTGAAGCGCGTGCTCATAGCGTCTCCGTCTGGACATTCCTCGGCAGTCGTGCGTGGTGCCAAGGACGTTTCTTCTGTTTCATGTCTCTCCGTACCCGTACCCCGTCGCCTGCTCCACCCGGGCAATCTCGGCCGGCGTCAGCCCGTAGAGGGCATAGACCTGCCGGTCCAGCACCTTCTCCCCGGCGACGATCTCCCCGCAGAGCCGCCGGTACTCCCCGGCCTGCGCCTGGAGGTACCGCTCCCAGTCAGCACGCTCGGCCACGCGGATGCCCGGGCCGCCGGCCTTTTTCACCTCCGCCAGGAAGGCGGCAAAGTCCAGCTCCCACCAGCGTTCCAGCCGCTGGTTCGGTCGGCCGCTTGGGGGCAGCAGGTCGCTGCGCACGCGGTGCAGCACGGCGCGGTGGACCTGGTAGCGCTGCCGGGACCAGTCGGTCAGCTTTTGGGCCAAATCGGCCACGGCCTGGCGCGCGCCGGCCGGCGCGTCGGGGATCGGGATGCGTTCCATGAACTGGGCCGAGAGCATGTACCGCAGCAGGCCCCCGCGCTCGCCAATGGGCTGGCAGATGGTCTGGATGGCGAACCAGGCTGGCCGGCTCATCAGGATGCCCACCAGGTAGAGGTCGTTCGTCGGGATCATGAAGGTGGTCTTGTTCCCGACAACGCCGGTGTCGGCCAGGGCAAAGCGGGGGTACTTGGACATCTCCGGCCAGAGGATCTTCACCTGGTCGAACAGACCCCAGTAGGCGCAGGGCCGCAGTTCCCACCAGTACTCGCCCTGGTCGGTTCGCGCGCGAGCGCGGTCGGCAAAGGGGGCCAGGTGCTGCGCCAGGGTCGGATAGCGCTGGCTGAACCACTGCCAGGCCGCCGCTTCGCCGGCGAACGCCTGCTGCGCCGTGCCGCGGGTCCAACCGTCGGGGAGCGCGATCAAGTAGCGCCCCTCGTCCTCCACACACCAGGGGCGCACGTCCTCGCCGTTGACCAGGGGCTTGAGCAGGGCCGCGCAGTCCGAGTCCTGCTGCGCCAGGCGGTCGCGGGTGGCCTGGTCCACGATGAACGCCTCGTTGAGGCCGGTCTTGATCCCGTAGTAGGTCGTGACAAGTTGACCCAACGGCGTCCCGACAGCGAGTATTTTCTGCCCCAGGCCCCGAGCTGTTGTTCCTTCCAACCGCCACCCGGCGTCGGGCTGGTCGTGGATGGCCACAGTGAGCCAGCGCGGGACCAGCGCCGCGGGGGACAGGTCCACGTCCTCGCCGCGGGAGAAGACGACCACCTGCGCGCTGTGATCGGCCGGGGGCGGCGCCTTCCGCAGCAGGGCGATGGCGGTGTAGACGTCGGGCGCGTCGGCAAAGACGCGGTTGTCCCCCAGGTCCACCAGCCGCTCCAGGGTGACGCGCGCGCGCAGGTACTGCCGCAGCGGCGCGGCGTAGCCCGCGCGCAGCCAGGAGTTGCTGCCGATGAAGCCCAGCCGCCCCTGCACGGCCAGTAGGGTCAGCCCGCGCTCGAAGAAGTAGACGTAGAGGTCGGCCGTGCCCCGGTACGTTTCGTACTGGGCCTGGAAGAACGGCTTGTACGGGCCGAGCAGCTCCTGCCGGACGTAGGGCGGGTTGCCGACGACGGCGTGAAACCCGGCGTCCGGCCGGCGCTGCGCGCCGCCGTGGACGATCTGGTAAAAGGCGTCGGGAAAAGCCAGCTCCCAGTGGAAGAAGGCGTGCTGCCGGGCCAGGACGCCGGCCTGGGCCACCAGGGGGTCCGCCAGGAGTGCCGGCGGCGTGCTCAGGAGTTGGAGCAGGTCGTCGTAGGACGGGGCTACGTCCAACCCAAACGAAGCGGCGGTCCACACGTCGGCCACGGCGAGAAAGGGCGCGCGCAACTCCTCGACGGCCTGGTTCGCGGCGGACTTGGCCTCGACCTGAGCCAGTTCGTCCGAAGGCTGCTGCAGGATTTCGAGCACGCGGCCCATCATCACCGGCAGGCGCTCGTGCAGGCGGAGCTCGAAGAGCCCCATCTGGCCGGCCTGGATCTGCTGCTGCGCCTTGCCCTTGAGGAGGGGCGGGTGGCCCAGGTCGCGCACGCGGGCCCCGACCAGGCTGTTGCCACACCTCAAGTGGTGGTCCAGGAAGGAGAGCGGCTTGCCCCGGTCGGCCGTGGCCAGCCAGAGGGCGAGTTTCGCCAGCTCGACCGCCAGGGGGTTGAGGTCCACCCCGTACAGGCAGCGTTCCGCGATCTCGCGTTTGTACCGGGTGATGTCCAGGTCCACCGTGTCCGCTGTGCCGCCGCTTTCCAGCGCCGCCTGGCTGGCGGCCTCGGCCAGGTACTCGAGCGCGCCGACCAGGAAATGCCCGGACCCCATCGCCGCGTCCAGGACGCGCAGGCCCATGATCTCCTCGACCGGGCGGTAGTGGCCCGCGGGATCGTGGACCAGCGGCTCTAGCGTCTGCTGGACGATGTAACCGACCACATCGTCGGGGGTGTAAAAGCCGCCAAGGGCCTTGCGCTCGCCCCGGTCGTGGACCAGGGTCAGTCGCCCGTCGGCCCACTCCAGGTGGTATTCCAGCAGCCCTTCGTAGATCGTCCCGAGCTGCTGGACGCGCAGGTCATAGTAGTCGACCCGTTCACCGTCGGCGTAGGCCAGGGCGCGCAGGGCCGCGCCGAGGGCCCCGTTGGGCAGCTTGTGGCCGGCGTCGTCGAGCAGCGGCGCCTCCACGCCGGGGATGCCACCGGGGCGAAAGAGGCCACCGTTGTAAGCGGCGATGTCGGCTTCGGGCCGGCCATGGTTCAGCTGGCACGCGAGATCGGCCAGTTCGTCCCAGAGCAGCGTGCCGGCCGGGCTACGGGCGTCCAGCGGCGCAGACTTCTCCAGCATATCCAACAGGTGCGCCAGGCTGTACTCGCCCTGGTAGGTATCGTTCTCCAGTGATAGCAGGCCCCGGCTCTCGGCGTAGAGGAGAAAGAGGAGGCGGTAGAGATAGATCACGCCGCTGTTGTAGAGGCGCTTGCGGCCGGCTCCGTCTTCGGCCAGGGCCGGTTCCTGCCCCACCCAGCCATTGACAATGGCTTCCAGGGCGGCAAAGACCTGCCGGCGCAGCGCCTCGCCCACCCCGACGACCAAACGATTGCTCTCGTCCTGGATACGGGTCAGGCGGTCGGAGAGGAAGGCGCCCTGCTCGAACAGGAAGAAGAAGCGCAGGAACGATTCGAACTCCTCCTGCTCCGTCATAGTCACCAGGTCAAAGGTAACGAATGACTTGTCGGCCGTGCGGACGGATTGAGCATAAAGCCGCCAGAGACGGCCGTTGGTAAGGAACGCCCACTGGGGCGGTAGGTTGCCCAGGTAGCGGCGGATTTGACCGTGGGGTGACTCCTTGCCTTTGACCCTGTCCAGGTTCGTGCCCCAGCTCTCGCTCTCGCCGCTGGCCAGGGCCTGGGCAAAAGGGTCGCCCGCGAGCTGGCCGGCGTCGCGGTCCTGCGGGCTGGCGTAGAAGAGCAAGTCCGGACGGTCGCCGGCCTGCTGCGGCTGGGCGATGTAGGAATCGGGCCAGAGGTCGTCGAAGAGGGGGCGTACCCAACGTGCTTCCAGGTCCGTCTCGGAGAGCTGGGGGAGGGCGCGCTTCTCCTTGGCGTAGCGCGCGCGGAGGGCAACCCAGGCTGCCTGCGCCCGTGGGCGGAGCGCCTCCAGGTCCTGGCGATAGCGCTGGGCCAGGCGATGCCGCAGATAGTGCTCAGAGAAGAGTAGAGGGTGGAGTGCAGCTGCCATAGCGAACCTCGGAGAGCACTAGATGTGCAGGGTGGAGATACGGCCGTGGCGGATCGACTTTTCCCGGCGGGCGTGGGCCGAAATCTCCTGGATCGGGAGGTCGACTTCGATGAGGCGCTTGGGATATTGGAGAGTCTTCATGGCACCCACACCACCAACCCTTGATTGTCCAGAAAGGACCAGGCCGGCAGGCAGGTATGAGGCTGTTCCTGGCGGAGCGGTTTGAGTCTCATGACCGGGCGGCCTCGACAACGCCCTGCCGGATGGCTTCTGGGGGAGTGGACCTCTCGGCCTGCAGGACGCCGGACGGCGAGTAGACCAGTACGCCGGCCGGCCGATCCATTCCCGGACCATAGACCTCGGCCTGCCAGCCCGTGCCGTCGGGCAGCGGCTGTACGCGCACCGTGGCGGCATCGCCCACGTGAGCCAGCAGATAGCGGAGAGCGCGGGCCTCGATAACGGCGGCCTCCACCTGCTCCGGGACGATGTGGATGCCTTCCGGCAATAGCTCGAGCGTTACGGCCGATCCCGGCCCCAGCCCGTATTGCCGCATCAGGGCGATAGGGATATGGAGTCCTTCCGGGCCTAACGACTGGTGGACCTTTTCCATGTTGACCTCCTACCGGACTGTCCTATTCGGAGGGGAAGGGACGCATTTTGCGGCGCCCTCTATTATATCCTTTTTCCGGCCAGGATGCAAAGTTGTTTTCTGGAACCGCGGCTGTTCTGGGCGCAGAGGTATCAGAACGGCAGCTCCTCGTCGTCGTCCAGTCGTTCCTCCGACCGCTCCGGAGCACGTTCGGCGATCTGCTCGCTGACGAACAGGTCGCTGTCTTCCTGGGGTCTCGGCTCCAGGTCCTCAAGTGGAACGTCGTCGAGCGCGACCAGGGCTTCGCCCCACCACGTCTGCGGCCACGCACCATGATCGAGGCGATAGTTGAGCGTGCTCGACAGCGCCTGGAGAAAGGCCTCGCGGGTATAGCCGGACAGAAAATTCCCCCGCCGGGCCAGGCGCGCGATCAGCGCGATCACCCATACCGCATAATCTTCTGGTGGAGAACAGACTTCCATGGCGCCGGCCGCGCACCGCAGCCACTCTGTAATGTGTGCGTCAGCCATCCCCGCTGTGTCTCGCATAGCGATGCCTCCTTGCACTCATACTGCTGCACGGGCCGGAACCGCGCTCGTTTTTCCCGATGAGGATATTGTACGCTATCCAGATCGCGATGTCAACCATTTGTTCTGATAGGGATGGATATTCCTCCCTCCGGCGGCCCAAACGATGTGGACGCCTGTGAGGGCAAGATTTCGGCTTGATTTAGCCCCTTGGACATGATAAAATGAAAGGAACCAGCAGGAGAGTAACAGGAGCATCAGGATGAAACCTTACCGCAAGATCGTGCTGCTTGTCTTGTTCACCCTGGCGCTGCCGGCAGCGCCGGCAGCGCCGGTTACAGATGCTGCTCACCCCCCGGCAGGGCCACCGTCCCCTGTGTCTGCGCCCCCCTCCGCGGTCGCTCCCTCCTGGTTGGCTGTCGTACAGGAGGACATCCGCCGGTCCGAGTACGACGTCACCTGGCAGGATGCCACCGTCCTGCCCGACCTGCCTGCCGCGTACCAGGCCCCAAACCGGGTCCAGGGGTTCCGGACGTACTTTACGCCCGGGGACATCCGGGTCGTCCCACGGACCGAGGTGGAGCCCTCGTGGCGGCTTGTGCTGGGGCTCGTGGAGGACAACGAAACCGGGACGGCCGTGGTGACCGGGAATCGCTACGAAGTGGCGAGGGAGCGCGGGGACGCGGGCGCGAAGCCCCTCGTGGACGAACGATACGTCAACGGCGAAGAGGGTTTGGAGACAACCTTTGTCCGCTATACCCTCCCTGTCTCCTCCTCCCCCGTCCTCGAACTGGCCCTCTCCACGACCCTGGCCCCCCGCCTCGCGCCCGATGGCACGACCGTCGAGCTTGCCGACGGCGCGGGCGCCGTGGTCCTGTCCTACGGCCCCTTTGCCGCCGTCGACGCCACGGGCCGGGACCTCTCCCTGGATATAGCGTTCTCTTCCTGCCCTGCTGCCTCGCTGTCGCCTTGTCCCCGCGTCTCCCTGTCCGCCCGGTTTCCCTTTTCCCCATCGCTCCCCTTGACTATCACGGGCCGGCTCTCTTCCCCGGTACGCGCGGGGGCGATCAACGCCTCCTACCCGGTGCCGGCGTGGGGCGTGTATGGACAGCAGAATGGCGGGCACCTGGGTTGGTCGGTCGGCACGGCCGGCGACGTCAACGGCGACGGTTACGACGATATCATCGTCGGCGCGCCGGACTATGACAACGGCCAGGCCGACGAGGGCCAGGTCTATGTCTATCACGGCTGGTGGTCAGAGCCGGGGACGACCCCAGACTGGACGGCTGAGGGCAACCAGGCGGGAGCGCGCTTTGGCAGCGCCGTGGGCACGGCCGGCGACGTGGACGGCGACGGCTACGCCGACGTGATTATTGGGGCGCCCGCCTATGATAACGGCCAGACCGACGAAGGGCGGGCCTACCTGTATCGGGGCTCGGCGGCCGGCCTGGCGACCAGCCCGGCCTGGACGGCCGAGGGCGACCAGGCCGGCGCCCAGTTCGGCTACGCGGTCGGCACGGCCGGCGACGTCAACCACGACACCCTGGCCGACGTGATCGTCGGCGCACCCTACTATATCTACAACTACCCCGAAGAGGGCCGCGCCGTCGTCTACCACGGTACGGCCGGCGGCCTCTCCCCGACGCCCAACTGGGCCGATCTGGGCGATGGAAACTATGCCCGCTTTGGCTGGTCGGTCAACACGGCCGGCGACGTCAACGGCGACGGTTACGCCGACGTCGTCGTCGGCGCCCCCGTCGACGCCAACCTGGGCCGGGCCCGGGTCTATCACGGCGGGGCCGGCGGCCTTTCCCCCGCTCCGAACTGGAGCGTCCAGGGCACCACCGATTCGATGTTGGGCTACTCGGTGAGCACGGCCGGCGACGTGAACGGCGACGGCTACGCCGACGTGATCGTCGGCGCGCCCTCCACCAGCGACCTCTATCGCGATGATGGGTGGGCCTACCTCTATCGTGGCTCGGCGGGGGGCCTTTCCGGAACGGCCAGTTGGTCGTCCCGGGGAGACCTGGACCTGGACCGCTTCGGCTGGTCGGTCGCCACGGCCGGCGACATCAACGGCGACGGCTACGCCGACGTCGTCATCGGCGCCCCAACTTTTCAGGCGAGTTCCGTGGGGGACCAAGGGCGGGTCTACTTCTACCTCGGCTCTGCCAGCAGCTTGCCGGCGCAGCCGAGTTGGACGTACGATGGCGAGTATGCATGGTGTCTGGGGTTTGCCGTGGCGCCGGCCGGCGACGTCAACGGGGACGAGTACGCGGATGTCCTGGCCGGCGGCCCCTACAGCATGAATCCCTACACGGAAGGTGGCGTTGTGGGCCTGTTCTACGGCCGCGAGTTCACCCCCCTCCCTGCTGCCGACTGGACGGCGCCGGGCGCCCAATCTGGCGCGCAACTCGGCGCGGCTGTGACGGGGGTTGGCGACGTGGATGGCGATGGCTACAGCGACGTCCTGGTCGCGGCTCCGTATTACGACAACGGCGAGGCCGACGAGGGCCGGGCCTACCTGTACCGCGGCTCGGCGGCCGGCCCGGAGGCTAGCCCGGACTGGACGGCCGAGGGCAACCAGGCCGGGGCCCGTTTCGGCGTGGCTCTGGCCACGGCGGGGGATGTGGACGGCGACGGCTATGCCGACGTGCTGGTCGGCGCGCCCTTTTACGACAACGGCGAGACCGACGAGGGCCGGGCCTACCTCTACCGCGGCGGGTCGGCCGGGCTGGGGGCAACGCCGGCCTGGAGCGCCGAAGCCGACCAGTCGTCAGCGCGCCTGGGCGCGGCCGTGGGATTGGCCGGCGACGTGAACGCCGACGGCTACACCGACGTCCTCGTCGGGGGACCCTATTACGACAACAGCGCGGCCGACGAGGGGCGTGCCTGGCTCTATGTGGGCTCGGCGGCCGGCCTGGGGACAACCCCGGTCTGGAGCGTGGACGGCGGCCAGGCCGGCGCCCACCTGGGGGCTGCCCTGGACATGGCCGGCGACGTGAACGGCGACGGCTACGCCGACGTGATCGTCGGCCTGGCGGACTATGACAACACGGGCGCCAATGCCGGCCGCGCCCAGGTCTACCACGGCTCTCCCGGCGGGTTGAGCTCCACGGCCAGCTGGACGGGGGGCCTCACCCAGGCCAATGCCCACTACGGCTTTGCCGTGGGCACGGCCGGCGATGTGAACGGCGACGGCTACAGCGACGTGGTGATTGGGGCGCCGGACTATGACTACGACGATACGAACCAGGGCCGGACCTATATCTATCTCGGGTCGGCGGCCGGCCTGGCACCTTCGGCCAGCCGTGCTTATACCAGCGAGCAGCGCTCGGGGCGGCTCGGGGCGTCGGTCTCCACGGCAGGCGACTGGAACGGCGATGGGTACGCCGACGTCGTTGTCGGCGCGCCGGGTGAAGAGCGCGCCTACGTCTACCAGGGATCGGCGGCCGGGATGCCGGTGAGCGCGGCCTGGTATGCCCAGAGCGACTATGCCGACGACTCGTTCGGCGCGGCGGTGGGCGCGGCCGGCGACGTGAACGGCGATGGGTACAGCGACATCGTCGTCGGCGCGCCGACGTGCCAGTCGCCGGCTGCGAACGCGGGGCAGGCCCATGTGTTCTACGGCGCGGCGGCAGGGCCGGGCGAAACGGAGGTGTGGAGCGCGCAGAGCAGCCAGGGCTATGCGCACCTGGGTATCTCCGTCGGCACCGCGGGCGACGTCAACGGCGACGACTACGCCGACCTCATCGTCGGCGCGGAGGACTATGACAACGGCCAGGCGAACGAGGGCCGGGTCTTGGTCTGGTACGGCTCGGCGCAGGGGTTGGGCACCAACGGCGTGCCGGGCAATGCCGACTGGTCGGCCGAGGGCAACCAGGCGGGGGCGCGCTTCGGCCATGCCGTGGGCACGGCGGGCGACGTGAACGGCGACGGCTACGCCGACGTGATCGTCGGCGCGCCCTTTTACGATAATGGACAGACCGACGAGGGGCAAGTCTATGTCTACCACGGCGGGCCGGCCGGCCTGTCTCCGGTCCCGGGCTGGACGGCGGAGTCCGATCAGGCGAACGGATACCTTGGCAGCGCCGTGGATACCGCGGGCGACGTCAATGGCGACGGCTATGCTGACGTGGCCGTCGGGACCTTTCCCTACGACTATTACCCCTGTTGGATGTATCCCGGCCGCGCCCACGTCTATCACGGCTCCCCGACCGGCCTGTCTTCCGTTCCCAACTGGAGCTATGAGGGGTCCTATTGTCTCGGTACCGCGGTGGGCACGGCCGGCGACGTCAACGGCGACGGCTACGCCGACCTCATCGTCGGCGCCCCTGGCGATCTGTCTACGCCCGCTCCGGGAGCGGCAGTGCTCTTTTACGGCTCGCCCACCGGGTTGGACGGCACCGTGGGATGGGTGGGGGAGGGCGTGCAGAATGGGACCCTCTTTGGCTACGCGGCCGGCACGTCCGGCGACGTGAACGGCGACGGCTACAGCGACATCATCGTCGGTGCGCCGCTTTACGAGAATGGGGAGACCTACGAGGGTGCCGTGTACGTCTACCACGGCTCGGCGGCGGGACCAGGCAGCGCCCCCGATTGGCAGGTCGAGGGGGCGCGCGCCGCGGCTTACCTGGGTGCGGCGGCGGCCACGGCCGGCGACGTCAACGGCGACGGCTACGCCGATGTTGTCGTGGGGGCGCCCTGGTACCCGGTCTATTTCCCGCCCAGCCCGACGCCGGTGGGCCGGGCGTACCTCTACCACGGCGGGCCGGCTGGCCTGGAAGAGACCGCGGCGTGGAAGGCGCGCGGCAACTGGGAAAACGCCGAGTTCGGCATCGCGGTGGGCACGGCCGGCGACGTCAACGGCGATGGGTACGCCGACATCATCGTCGGCGCGGACGCGTCCGAGATGTCGGAGCAGGGGCAGGTGTTCCTCTACTACGGCAACGCCGGCGACGGCCTGGACCTGCTCCCCCGGCAGATGCGCACGGACGGCACGGCGCCCATCGCCCCACAGGGCCTGTCCGACGCCGAGACCGCGGTGCAGCTCCGCCTGGCCGCGCGGATGCCGCTGGGACGGGCCGGGGTGAAGCTGCAGTGGCAGATCGCGCCCCTGGGCACGCCCTTTACGGTGACCACGGGCGTCATTTCCGGGACGACGCCGGCCTGGACCGACACACTGATCGGAGGCGTCGTCATTTCGCCCACAGCGGCCGGCCTGACACCCGATACGGCGTACCACTGGCGCGTGCGGCTCCTCTATCGGCCGGGCAGCCGCATGGCGCAGGGGTTCAGCCGCTGGATCCATATGCCGTGGAGCGGCTGGAACGAGACCGACCTGCGCACCCCGGCCGTCGATCCGGTGGCCGGCCTGGCGGCGGCGAACGACAGCCCGACCATGCTGGGCTGGCCCACCACCCTCACGGCGACGGTGACGGCCGGCGACCCGGTGTCCTTCACCTGGTCCTTCGGCGATGGTTCCCCCCCGTTTTCTGCATCTTGCATTCTGCCTCTTGCCTCTTGCCTCACTCATACCTATCCCGCTGCCGGCGTCTACACCGCCGTCGTCACCGCTTCCAACTCCATCAGCCTCCTCACCGCCACGACGCGCGTCACGGTCACGCCGTGCCTGGCGCGCGTGAACGACGCCCTGCCGCTGTACCCGACGGTGCAGGCGGCGGTGGACGCGAGCGCGCACCCGACCGACGTGGTCAAGGTAGCGGGGTACTGCACCGGGGTGGAAGGCCGGCCGGCCCCGCCCGGCTATGTCGGGCCGGCGGTGATTACTCAGGTTGTCTACATCAGCAAGTCGCTCACTCTCCAGGGCGGCTACACTGTCACGAACTGGGCGGCGCCGGACCCGGACGCCTACCCCGCCACGCTGGATGCCCAGGGGAAGGGGCGGGTGCTCCTGATCGCTGGCGACGTCAGCGTGACCGTCGCGGGGCTGCGCGTTACCGGCGGGGATGCGGCCGGGCTGGAAGGCGCCCCCTGGGAAAGCGTCGGGGAGGGGGTCTACGGAATGGGCACGGCCGCAGTGACCGGCAGCAGTGCCCTGAACGCCGGTTCGGCCGCCGTCGGCGGGGGGCTCTATGTCCTCAGCGCGACGGCGACCATCAGCAACAACCGGGTCTATGGCAACGCGGCCGGCAGTGAGTGGGGGGACGACGGGGCCGGGCTCTATCTGCGGGGCGGGGCCGCCACGATCTGTAACAACCGCGTCTACAGCAATACGGCCTCTTTCGGGGCGATCTTGCTGGACGCGAGTACGGCTGCCGTGCGCGGGAATACGATTCAGACCAACGAGAAAGCCGGACTGCGGGCCCAATATGGCGATTACCTTTTGGTTGGGAATGAGGTTACGGGCAATGGCCAGGCACCTGGGTACGGCTGGGGTTGGGGCGCGATGTTCTACTATGCCCACGTTACCTTCACGGACAACCTTGTCGACGCCAACTGGGGCGGTGGGGTGTACGTTGGAAACTCCAGGTCCGAGCTCAGCGCCAACCGCATTGCCGCTAACCGCGCTGGCGGCGGGCTGTTGATCGAGGTGGACAGGGTTACGGCTACAGTCTCCTTGATCAGCAACACCATTGCCGCCAACGTCGGGCTGTATGGCGGCGGGCTGTACATGGACGTGGGATACGCTGATGTGGCCCTGGCCCACAACTTGATCATGTCCAATACGGCCAACTCTCAGGGCGGTGGGTTGTACCTGGATATTTACGGCGGCAATGAGGTCTCATTGAGCCATAACATGATCCTGTCCAATACCGCTGCGGACCGCGGTGCCGGGGCATATATCATGGGAGAGAGCGCCCTGCTCACCGACAATACGTTTTCCGGGAATTCTGCCGGTGATCTTGGCGGTGGAGTCTGCACCTTTGGAGTCGCTGCAACATTCATTCGAAACACCTTTGCCGCGAACGTGGCGAGATGGGGCGGTGGGCTGGTCGCCTGGGGGCCTGCGGTCAACCTGATCGGCAATACGGTCATTTCCAACACCGCTGCCGAGGGTGGGGGAGGACTGTGCCTGTATGGCTCCGCAGAGTCCGTCGTCGGCAACTCGATTACTCATAACTGGAGCCCGCAAGGTGGCGGGTTGTATGTGGAGGCCAGTTCTGCCGCGTTGACCAACAACGTCGTCGCCGATAACCAGTCGACTGTCGCCGGCAGCGGCCTGTACATTTCCGGAGGGTCTCCGCATCTGGTCCACACAACCGTTGCCCGCAACAGCGGCGGCGATGGCAGTGGTATCTATGTCGATGATACCTGGGGTGCCAGTACGATAGCTATGACCAACACGATCCTGGTCAGCCATACCGTGGGCCTCTACGCCACGGCCGGCAGCACCGTCACCCTGGCGGGCACGCTGTGGGGCAACGGGACCGACTGGGCCGGCCCCGGCGCCATCGTCACCGGGACGGTCAACGTCTGGGGCGACCCGGCGTTCGTGGACCCGGCCGGGGGCGACTATCACCTGCGCGGCAGCTCGGCCGCCATCGACCGCGGCGTGGACGTTGGCGTATCCACCGACATCGACGGCGACCCCCGGCCCATTGGCGCCGCCTCCGACCTGGGCGCGGATGAGTACCCGGCGGCGCTCTTGGTCAGCAAGGTGGCCGGCGCGGCCGTCGTGCCTGCGGGCGGCGTGCTCACCTACACCCTCTATCTCACCAACACCGGCCTGGTCACGCAGAGCGCGGCCATCACCGACGTCCTGCCGGCCAACGTCTTCCCCACGGGGCTGCTTACCTGGACGGCGCTCCTGCCGCCGGCCGGCGTCTGGACACAGACGGTGGTGGTCACCGTGAATCCTTTCTTCGCTGGCGTGCTGACCAACACGGTGGAAGCGCGCACGGCTGAGGGTGGGGCGGGGACGGCCTGGTGCACCGTGACGGTGGGGGTACCCGTGGCCGGCCCGGCGGCGGTGAACGACAGCCCGACGGCCCTGGGCTGGCCCACGACGCTGACGGCGACCGTGACGGCCGGCGACCCGGTGTCCTTCACCTGGTCCTTCGGCGATGGTTCCCCCCCGCTTTCTGCATCTTGCATCCTGCCTCTTGCATCTTGCCTCACCCACACCTACCCGGCCTCCGGCGTCTATACCGCCGTCGTCACCGCCTCTAACTCCATCAGCCTCCTCACCGCCACGACGCGTGTCACCGTCTCGCCGTGCCTGGCCCGACTGAACGACGCCCTGCCGCTATACCCAACGGTGCAGGCGGCCATTGACGCCAGCACCCAGCCGGACGATGTAATCAAGGTGGCCGGATACTGCACCGACGTCAATAGCTACGGGGGCCTGGCCCAGGTCGCCTATATCGACCGCTCGTTGACGCTGCGCGGCGGGTATACGGTAACCAACTGGTTTGTCCCCGATCCGGAGGCCAACCCGACGACGCTGGATGCCCAGTGGGGGGGGCGGGGGATCTACATTACCAATTATGCCAGCGTGACAATCGCGGGGCTGCGCGTGACCGGGGGGGACCCGGCCGGCCTGGGTGGGTTCTTTGGCCTGGACGTTGGCGGCGGCATCTATACAACAGACACCCGGGTGGCAATCCGGGACTGCACGATCCGGCAAAATCGCCAGGGTATCAACGGCGAGGGGGCCGGCCTGTTTCTGCAGAGCTATACCGCTGTCGTCGAGAGGAACCGCATCATCGACAATTACGGAGATGGGCTGTATGGGTACGGTGGCAACATCGAGCTGCACGACAACCTGGTATCCACGAATACGACGGGGATTGATCTACAGGCGCAGGCCGTGTTGATTGGCAACACCATTGCGGCGAACAGCGATGGGGGAGTGACGACAAACAGCACGATCGCACTGACGGGCAACGTCGTCGTCTCGAACACTGCTCTCGCGTCGTGCGGCGGCCTATCCGTGCACGGGGGCAATCTCACGGCGTATGACAACCTCTTTGCTTTCAACTCGGGGGGGGGCGTGGGCGCCTTGTGCGTGTGGGAGGGCTCGGCAACCCTGATCGGCAACACCTTTGCCCAGAACCAGGGCGGAGGGAATGGTGGGGGCACCGGGGGTGTCTCGCTCTACGGCCCCGGGTCTTCTGCAACCCTCCTGGACAATGACTTTATTTCCAACACCGCCGCCCAGGGCTCGGGGGGTGGGCTCTATGTCGAGAATGTGTATGACTTGTTCTGCTCCGGCAACCGGTTCGCGGGAAATAGCGCCGTCGGCAACGGCGGTGGGCTGTACATCCAGGTCACCACGGGCCAGTTGCTCGACAACACGATTCTTTCCAATACCTCCAGCTACGCCGGCGGCGGCGCGTACATCGATGGGGATGTCGTCGTATCCGGCAATGAAATCGCGGGCAACCAGGCCCAGGCAGAGGGGGGCGGGCTTTACGTCGGCAGTGGCCTGGTTGTCATAACCGGCAACACGATCTCGGCGAACACGGCGGTGTCGGGGGGCGGGCTCTATTCCTATGCGAGCGGGCTGGTGCGGGGCAATACCTTTTCTTACAACACGGCCGGAGACGGAGGCGGGCTGTATGATCACAGCTACTATGTGCTATTCGAAAGCAACCTGCTGTTCGGCAACTCTTCCTCCCAGCACGGCGGGGGCATGTACCTGCAGGGGGACGGCGCGCTTGTCAACAATGTTCTGTTGGACAACGAGGCGGCCTCTGGAGGCAGCGGCATTTACATCTTGAACTCTTCCCCGCGCCTGGAGTTTACCACTCTCCACAGCAACAGCGGCGGGGATGGCAGCGGGGTGTACGTCGCCTCGGGCCGGCCGCTCCTGTCCAATACCATCGTCGCCAGCCAGAGTGTGGGCATCTGGGCCGCGAGCGGTGCCCAGGCCACGGTCGACGGCGTCCTCTGGTACGGCAACGGGGCCAATACCGGCGGGCCGGGGACGATTCTCGTCGACAATGCGTGGACCGGGGATCCCCGCTTTGGCCCCGACGGCTATCACCTCCAGCCCGGCTCGGCGGCAGTCGACCGGGGCGTGGCAACGGATTTCCCCTTTGATATCGACGATGAGTACCGCCTGCAGTCGCTGCCCCCGGACCTGGGCGCCGACGAGATCGTCGTGGCAACGTCGCCATGCCGGGCCCGGCTCAACGGCGGTGGCCCCATCTATACGCGCATCCAGGAGGCCATCGACGCCAGCACCGCCCCGGAAGACGTGATCCAGGTCTCGGGCCTCTGCCGGGATGCCGTTGCCTGGAGCGGCGAGCTCCGCGTGGCGGTCCTGGCCAAGACGCTGACCCTGCGCGGCGGCTACAGCTCGGATTTCAGCGTGTGGGATCCCCTGCTCTACCCGACCGTCCTCGACGGCGAGCAAGAGCACGGGGTGCTGGTCATACAAAGCAGTATCAACCCGACCGTGGAGTACCTGACCCTGGTGCGCGGATACGCAGAAACGGGGGCCGGCCTCTATAGTAGGGCCAATGGGGCGGTCGTGCGCCATCTCGATGTCCACTACATGACCGCCCACTATGGGGCCGGTGTTTTGCTGGGCGGGACGAGCAGATTGGAGACCTGCTCCATTGCCGAGAACCAGGGCACGGGCCAGGGGGCAGGACTGCAGGTGAGCGGGGGCCGGCCGGTAATCAGCGACACGGAGATTGTGGACAATGCCGGCGGATCGGCCGTCTGGCTGTTCAGCACCTCCGCCACCCTGGTCGGGAACCGGATCGCCGACAACGCCGACGAAGGGGTGCGGGTCACGGGAGGCTACGCCGTCCTTCGCGAGAACGATATTGCCAGCAACAGAAACGGTGGGGTCAATCTAGAGAGCGGCTCCACGACCCTGGAACGGAACGTAATCACCGGAAACCAATGCTACTACGGGGCCGGAATCTATGCCGCGGGCCGGCCCACCATCCTGGAGAATACCGTTACGGGGAATAACGCTTACGGGGGTGGGGGCGTCTACCTGGCCGCCACCCCGGCCCTGTTCCAGGGCAACGTGATCTCGGGAAATTATGCTCTATACGGAGCCGGCGTGTACGTCCGCGCGCCATCTACTCTGAGCGGCAACACGATCGGCGGGAACCACGCCACCCGGGACGGCGGTGGACTGTATGTGGACAGAACCACGGCCACCCTGGACGGGAATACGATCCGTGCTAACCTGGCGGACCGGAATGGGGGCGGCCTGATGCAAAACCAGGGAACGGTTATTTCCACGGCCAACCTCTTCTGGAGCAACACGGCCCAACGTGGTGGGGCTTCCTACCTGGCCACTGGTCAGGCGACGCTGGCCAATACCATCATCGCCGACAACCAGGCGACCGTCGCCGGCGGCGGCCTCTATGTCGTCAACTCTCCCCCAGTCCTGGTCCATACTACCATTGCCCATAACACGGGCGGCGATGGCAGCGGAATCTATTACGATGCCTCCGGCCGGACCATGGTTCTGACGAACACCATCATTGTCAGCCAGACGATTGGCGTCTACGCGCCGGCAGGCACCGTCCGCCTGGAGAGCACCCTTTGGAACGGCAACGACCAGGACTGGAGCGGTGCCGGCATCGTCCACAACAACGACTATACCGGCCCGGCGGCCTTTCGTGACCCCGCGGCCGGCGACTATCACCTCCGCGGCGGCTCGGCGGCCATCGACCGCGGCGTGGACGCCGGCGTGTCCACCGACGTCGACGGCGACCCGCGGCCCATCGGCGCGGCTCCCGACCTGGGCGCCGACGAGTTCCGCTTCCCGCTGGAGGTGGACAAGGAGGCCGGCGCCACGCTCCTGGCGGCGGGCTCCCCCCTGACATATACCCTGCGCCTGACCAACACGGCCCCGGTTACGCAGAGCGCGGCAATCACCGACGTCCTGCCGGCCAACGTCCTCCCCACGGGCTTTCTCACCTGGACGGCGCTCCTGCCGCCGGCCAGCATCTGGACCCAGACGGTGGTGGTCACGGTGAATCCTTCCTTCTCCGGCGTGCTGACCAACACGGTGGAAGCGCGCACGGCTGAGGGTGGGGTGGGGACGGCCTGGTGCACCGTGACGGTGGAGGTGCCCGTGGCCGGCCTTTCCGCTGTGAACGACAGCCCGACGGCGCTGGGCGCCCCCACGGCGCTGACGGCGACGGTGGTGGCCGGTGATCCGGTAGCCTTCATCTGGGCCTTTGGCGATGGCAGCAGTGGGAGCGGGCCAGCCGTGGGGCACGTCTACCCGGCAGTGGGGGTGTACACGGCGGTGGTGACGGCTTCGAACCAGGTGAGCCTGCTGACCGCGACGACGGTGGTGACGGTGGAGGAAGCCATATCGGGTCTGAGTGC
>Ga0302251_1000678_pt1 | contig 27909 bp, 22 predicted proteins | sample AAG_RA_Gln_MG_FD_193534 | JGI IMG/M metagenome (GOLD analysis project Ga0302251, IMG submission 193534) | Enriched activated sludge microbial communities from anaerobic digester in WTTP, New Holstein, Wisconsin, United States - AAG_RA_Gln | ecosystem: Engineered > Bioreactor > Anaerobic >... | reverse complement strand
TTGTCTACGTAATTCTACTACCTTTACGATACATCTGTCTACACTAAAAATAGCTGCAGATTATAAGTCAAGTTTACAATAGCAGCTTACAATATTACTTGACAAAAAAAGAAAGTATTGATAAAACTGCACCTGCATCGGGGGAGTCTTAAAGGCTGAGACGAGTTTTTTTGAATTCCGCGGCCGTTTTGGTTCATTGGCATCTCGCGAATAAAAAGAAACCGACCCTTCGAACCTGAACCGGGTAATGCCGGCGGAGGGAAGATGTATCCGGCGTGCGTTGCATGCCGTCGCAGACGCTCTTTCGATGCTCATATTTTGCCACATTGAAGGGGATGTTCGTCATAGTTCGTATGCGGCTTAAAATTCTGATCGAAGGCGCCCTTTCCGTTGCGCTCTCAATCGCCCTGTCTTATATAAAACTGTTCAGCCTGCCGCAGGGCGGGTCCGTCAGCCTGTCCATGCTGCCTCTGCTTGTTTTCGCGCTGCGCAGGGGAGGAGTTTTGGGTATGACGGCAGGAGCAACCGCGGGTTTTATGCATATTTTTTTAGGCGGCTACATAGTCCACCCGCTGCAGGCGTTGCTGGACTACCCTGTGGCTTCAGCCGCACTGGGGCTCGCCGGTTTTTTCAGAAACAAAAAATATTTGGGCATAACGGCCGGAGTCATTGCAAATATGTTTTCGTCCGTGCTGTCGGGCGTCTTTTTCTTTTCAAGCTATGCGCCAAAAGGAATGAACGTATGGCTTTACTCCGTCGTCTACAACGGAAGCGCGGTGATACCGGAAGGGATCATTTGCGGCATTCTGCTCTGTCTGATCTGGCCGCGCATAAAAAACTTATCGTGACCCGCTGATATTATAAAAAAACGAAAACTCAGGCAAATCATAAAAAACAGTTGAAGCATTCTATTTTTCAAGATAGAATACGCAGGAGCGGGACAAGGGGTCCCGGTATAATCTTAGGATCATATTTTAAGGAGGACTTCTTACAATGGCTAAAGCAGTAGTAGATCAGGATACCTGTGTAGGTTGCGAGGCTTGTGTGGGCGTGTGCCCGACGTCGGCTATAAGCGTGACGGACGGCAAGGCGAAAGTTGACGCTGATACGTGCGTCGAGTGCGGAGCCTGCGTAGCGACCTGCCCTGTGAGCGCTATCTCGCAGTAAAGCTTGTTGTTAAATATGCAAAAAGTCCGCGCCTGAACTTATGCGCGGACTTTTTGCATATTGTTTATCCCCTGAGGTCAGCGTTGCCCATATCTCCTTTTCAGATCCTCTGCTTCGGACCTTATCTCCTCGTCGGTAAGAGCCACTCCGCCCCCCGCTATCTGCGCAAGGAGAAATATGTCAGCGAAGGTCTCAAGCATCTCGCAGCGCAGAAGAGCCTCGTCCAAAGTATGCCCGACACACAAAGACCCATGGTTGGCAAGCAAAACGCCGACACCTTTTTTAAGAGCCAGAACTGCGTTTCTGGCCAGCGCTTCAGACCCTATCGGAGCATATTCCGCGACAGGGACGACTCCGCCGAAAACGGCGACCTGATTGTCGGTTATGGGCCTAAGCGCGCGTCTTGCGGCCGCTACAGATGTGGCGCATATTGAGTGCGCGTGTACAACCGCGTTTACATCAGCGCGCGCCTCAAACACGGCAAGATGCAATCGGTTCTCTATAGAAGGCTTTCTTACACCATTCAACACCTTACCGTGCAAATCCATCTCGACAAGGTCCTCCGGAGATAAGTCCGCATAGTCCATGCCGCTCGGTGTTATCAAAAAACCGCTCTCAGTCCTTGCGCTTATGTTACCGCCGGTTCCCTGCACAAGTTTTTTCTCACACATCAAAACACCGACGGCGATGATTTTTTCCCTTAAAACTATGTCAGCCATCATGCTGCCCACACCTCGCTAACCTGCACATGAACGGCATTACCACCAGATTTGCCGCCCCGGCGACAAGAAATACGTTGACCACGGAAACGTTGAAAAAAAGCATAAAAGAAACAAATACAGCAGCCAAAACCATGCCCAAGGAGTCAGTTACGTTAAGGCACGCGACCACACGCGCCCTGTGCTCGACAGGTGTGCTGGCCTGCATAATAGCGTACATCGGGACGCTGAAGATGCCTCCCGAGGCGGCAAGCAGCAGAAACGAAGCGATTATGCCCCACGAAACCGGTTCTTTCAAAAACTCCGCGATCCCCATCAGATAAGGCTTTCTTGCGACGGCGAAGCTGAGGCAGTAAAGCGAGGCTATCGCCACAGTTACACCGATGCCGCTTACCGGAACAAGGCGGCCTGAGACCTTGCCGCGCAGCAGTTTGTTGCACAGAACCGCGCCAATCGTTATACCAACGGAAAATACCACGAGAAAAAATGTTGAGACCTCTTCGTTGCCGCCTAAGATCTCTTTTGAAAAAGTCGGGAACTGCGAAAGGAAGACCGAGCCTATAAGCCAGAACCAGCTTATACCGAGCACAGAATGAAACACCGGCCCGTTCGACGCCACATAGGCGATGATGTTCCAGGTCGAGCGAAATATATTCCAGTCTATTTTCATATCAGGCATAAAAGCCTGTGCCTTAGGAATGAATAGGCTTGCGATAAAACCGAACACCGCTGCCGTGACGACGCCGGCTCCTATATAGACACGCCCCATTTCATAAAGCACAAGCAATCCGCCGCACATAGTCCCCAAAAGTATGGCTATGTATGTCCCGGCGCTCACAAGCCCATTGCCGGCGACAAGCTCGTCCTCCCTCAGGTGCTGAGGCAGTATGCTGAATTTAAGAGGTCCGAAGAAAGCCGACTGAGCCCCCATGAAAAAAAGTAAGATAACCAGCCAGGGCAGGCTCATGTAGTGAAAAGCAGCCGCCGTAAAAACCATAAGCACGATCTCGACAAATTTTATGATACGTATCAGAAAAGATTTTTCATATTTATCAGCAATCTGCCCGGCTGTCGCCGAAAAGAGAAAAAACGGCAGAATAAACAGACCCGCGATAGCCGTTATAAGGACACGCGCGTTTATACCGTACGCATCTGACAGTCTGAACGTGATAAGTATCACAAGCGCGTTCTTGAATAGATTATCGTTGAACGCACCCAAAAACTGAGTCAGGAAAAGCGGGAGGAAGCGTCTTGTCGCAAACAGTCCGAATTGCGTCTTTATCTCTGATATACCCATGCCGGCTAACCGTTATTGGCCTTTATCCTTTAACTGGTCAAGCGATATGTCACGCGTATGTTCGGTCTTTACCCAAGTGGCCTGATCTTTGGCGAGGACCGCGGCCCTAAAGAGTATTGGTATCCATGTTATCCCGAACCAAAAATAAGCAAATGTGTCCTTAACATATTTGAACGTCAGTTTCTTCTCATGCATCGAAGGGCCTACTATGACACATATGAAACAAAAGGCTATTATTACAAATACGGGCAGCCCAAAGAAAAGCACCCAGTCCAGCGTTGTCTGCGGCGTGCTGCTTGAGATCGTCGGGAAGAGCAGCATGTTGTTTATAAGAGTATATGCCATGCCCGCAAACATTATGACGATGCCGAGACATGATTTTGCTGGCGCGAGCAAATACAGGAAAAGATCCAGGTACTGCAGCTTTCTCGTCACAAAAAAAGACTTTAACGCATCCATGCCATAGTGCCAGAATACCCAGTAATGTCCCTGCATCCAGCGCGTGCGCTGGCGCTTTGAAATCTCCAGGCTCTGCGGCTTTTCATCATAGATGATGGCTGCGTCGTTCCAGTGCACCCTGCTGCCGGACAATATAAGCCGCGTCGACATCTCAAGGTCTTCCGTAAGGCTCTCCAAATTCCATCCTATTCTTTCAAGAGTTGCCGCCCTGATTACAAGACCGGTGCCGCCGAGGGTGCATGAAAGCCCCCAAAGCCCGCGTGCCAGCTGCCAAAAACGGTTTGAAAACCAATACGCGAGAGCGTAAGAACGAGTAAGCCAGTTATCGTCCGGGTTTTTCACATCCAGCACCCCCTGTATCGCCTCAGCCTCGGGGTGAAGTTCCATGTAATCATTCATGCGGGCCAAAAAATTTTTATCCGCCAGATTATCTGCGTCAAACATGGCCAGCGCATCGACCTCATCCATGGGTATCTGGGTCAGAGCCCAGCGCACATTCCACGTCTTGCCGTTATGTTCTTTATCGAACCTTTCAAGCGCGATCGCGCCATGCTGCCTGACCAGTTCGGCCGTGTTGTCTGTGCAGTTGTCGCACGAGACATATATTTTATAGCAGTTCTTCGGATAGTTCTGATTACGGAGGCTTTCAATAAGTGGCACGATGACCTTAGCTTCGTTATGAGCGGGGACAAGCACGGCAAACCTGCGATAGCGCGCGGCGCGCGGCATCTCCTTCTGGCTCCAGAAACCGCGTACGCTGACGATGATCTGGTAAACCCCGTCGCACATCAGAAATCCGAGGAGCGTATAGAGCACAAACTGTACTATCCACCAGCCCCACCATATAACCCAATAAAACAGCTCCTGCGAATCTCCCATCGCCTGTCATTCCTCCTGAATATGTAAAGCAAAAAAGCCATATTGCAATTTATAAACAAACCATGCCGCATCAGGATATGATACATGCAGGACGGGCTTAAGACAACAACCGCATATGCAAATACGCCTTATAGCGTATTCCGGCGAGGTCCGGCCGCGCGGGAACGAGAATGGACTAATATGCGCCGATACGCGGCAAAAAAATCATCTCTTTAAAATTTCATTTATCAGGTTTCTCTCAAGTATGAGATCGTTATAGCCAAGCCTGCGTTCAACCTCTCCAGTGACCGATTCAAACTTGGATATATCCGTCTTCTCTCTGCTTTTTATATATGTCGCTCTGCCGGCTCCAGGTTCGACAAAGACACCTTTGTACATATAAGAACCGTTTCTGAATATTACAGGTTCGTCAGGGCCGTCCGCCAAAAGGTCCCTCCCGAATGCCGTAGTTATTCCGAGCCCCATAAGGCCTGAAACTGTAGGCAAGACATCGATCTGCCCGGTGTCACTTTCGTCAGTGCCCGTTATTTTTTTATCTTTTTCAGACGGTATACGGAACATAAGCGGCACTCTCCTTGTGTTCTGCCATACGACAGGATCCTCCAACGGTTCTTTGAGCAGTTTTTCAAGATCCTCCCTATAAGCGGTTGGAATTGCGGGGTGGTCTCCGTAAACCACTATGAGGCTTTTGTCGAGCACTCCGTTTTTCCTGAGGCCGTCTATGAAACGCCCGAATTCACGGTCAAAGTAATGTATCGCTATGAGATACCTTCCCACAAGCGTGCCCTTAATGTCATCTGGCAGCACAAGCGTGCCGTCGTCAAGCCCATCAAAGTCAAAAGGATGGTGGCTGCTCAGCGTCACTATGAATCCGTAAAAAGGACCTTTGTAATCGGTAAAAAACTCCAGGGCTTTTGCAAATATCACCCTGTCGCTCAGTCCGAGGCCTATCACCTCTTCGTCCGGGAACGTGTTCCTGCTGTATTGCCTGTAAAAACCAAGCTTCGGGTGCATCCTGTGGCAGTTCCAGAAAGCGCTGTACGTACCCTGAAAAACAACGCACCTGTAGCCTTTTTTGTTAAGGGAACGGGCCAGCGAATTAAAGTCGTTATCGGCAAACCTGGTATATGCGGCGCCTGAGGCAGCCGGGAACATGCCGGTGTTGGCCATGAATTCCGAGTCGGCACTCTGACCTCCGGCAGTCTGGTTCCATGCGTTTGCAAAGTACACGCATTCCCTGCGGAACCGGTTGAGGTTAGGTGTCACCTCGACGCCGTTGAATTCCATATCCAACACGAAGTACTGCAGGGCTTCGCACTGTATCATTATGAGGCTCTTGCCGCTAGCAATCGGATTGTGTTTCACCCTGTTATGTTCCGCAAACCACTGCCTGATCTCGCGTATCCTGGCTTCAGGAGTGTAGTCTGAAGCCAGCGCGCGCCCGGCCATAGCCATAGCGTCTCCCCAATGAAAAGTTGAGACGCTAACCCACGCGCACACAGAAAGCCTGTCGTACATAGCGTTTATTATGTTAGGCCTCTGTTCGGCAAGCCTCCACGCGGCGTATCCCTGAACCGCCACCGATACCGCGAAGAGCGCGGCCGAAAAAAGCGCGCGCCTCACTGTGACCTCGTTGAAACGCACTATAAGCCGTTTTTTCTTCATAAGCCAAATAGCTATCGGTATATCGATGAATACGAGAGCGTCCCAAGGTTTGAGAAGAGACCATATAGATTTGGCTATAAGCCCGGTCTGTGGGATCAGCATCAAATCATGGAATATAAATATGTCGGCATAGTAGCGGATAAAGAGTCTGTCAGTCAAAACAAGCGATGAGAGCAGAAGATCAAGTAGCAAGAGCGCCTTGCCCCTTGAACGCACGGACATAAGCGAAACTGGAATCACAAGGCACAGTATCGCGCCAAGAGACGGCAATCCGACTGCCACAGCCCTCAGCATATATCTTACAGCGGGATAATCAAAGCTCTCTAATATGGGCCAGTTCAGGATCCTTGCAACAGAAAAATCCACAGAAAAAAATTTTAACCATAATATGGCAACCAACATGAGCAGTATTTTAAATTCGCGGCATTTAAGCTCCGTATAATCCGCATCTCTCATTTTATTAAAAATCCTCATCGTACATCTCTGTCCAACAGCTTCAAAACAAGGTCGTGCTCCAAAATTTTGTCGCTGTATCCAAGCCGTCGCTTCACTTCACCGGTTAAGTTCTCAAAACCGCCATATTCCAGTTTCCTATGATTCTTGACGTTAACAGCGCTTTTTTTCTGAGGCTCGACAAACACATCCCCCGTTATGTAGGAGCAGTTGCGGAAGATGACAGGTTCAGCCGCCCGCGGCAAAAAAAGATCATATCCGAAGCCGACGACAAAATTAAAACCAAGCAGGTTCGATACGGTTACAGGAACATCGATAAGGCCGACCGGGGTCTTTCTGTCCTTAAAAACCATGTCGCGTCCCGGTATCTTTATGATCAGAGGTATCTTTTGAACTTCACGCCACGCCAGATCGCTCTTCAAGCTCCGTCCAAGGAGCTTTTCAAGGTTTGCCCTATCCCATGCCGGTATGGCTGGATGGTCGCCGTAAACAACTATCACAGACGAATCCATGAGCCCCCTCTTTTCCAGATCGTTGATGAACGATCCAAATTGCGTATCAAAATAGTGTATCGCCGTCAGGTAATCACCTATCAGCATCCCTTTGAACTTGCCGACGTCAAGGTCAGTCTGATCGAACATAGGTCTGAAATTATACGGGTAATGACTTGTTAAAGTCACCAGAAAAGCGTAAAAAGGCTTCTCCTCCCTGTCGAGCACCTCCGCCGACTGTCTGAAAAAACTTTTATCGCTGAGCCCCAAGCCTATCTCTTCATCGACCGTAAAATCTTTTTTGCTGATAAACTTCGTAAAACCAAGGGCAGGGTACATATGGTTTCTGTTCCAAAAACCCGGTTTGTCGCCGTGCAGCGCTAAGGTGCTGTAACCATGCTCCGCCAGCAGTTTCGGTAGAGCTTCGTATCTGTTACCCGCAAATCGAGTATACACCACACCGGCCGGCGACGGATACAAAGACGCATTGACAAGAAACTCCGCGTCAGAGCTATTGCCTGTACCAGTCTGGTTATAAGTTCTGTCGAAATAAACTGACCCGGCCGCAAAACGGTTTATATTCGGGGTGACCTCATGTCCATTGATCTTCAACCCTACGACAAACTGCTGTAGCGACTCCACCTGTATTATGATGAGGTTTTTCCCTCTCGCCGCGCCGAACATCCGGCCGTTCCGCATACCGTCGGCGCTCCTCGCTTCAAGCCACTCCCGTATCTCGCTGATCTCGCTCAAAGGCACTTCTTTGCGCATCAGATCCCCTTTAACAACGTTCCATGCGTCAGCAACATGATACGTGAGAGCCCCGACATTGCTGCAAACAGCAGGACGATCCCACATCGACATGAGGACTCCTGGTACTTTTTTTTCATAACTGTCTATGCGCAGCCATAACATCAGCGCACCAGACAAAAATAAAATGAACGAAACGACGGCGCGTCTCAGCCCTATTCTCTTAAAAAAAGGCGTGCCATAAAAATACCGCGTGGCTAAAACATATAAAACGAGCAGCGGGATATCCGCAAAATAAAAGGCGTCCAGCGGACACAGCAGCGCAAAGACAGAATCGGCCACATCGCCGACCTGAGCCGTAAGCCCAATGTTGGCAAAAGAGAAAAGGTCTGAATAGTATCTCATGTAGAGAATATCCGTAACGGCCAATGCCGATAGGGAAAGGTCCGCGAGGATGGCCAGAAAAGGCCGCACGCTGCTCCGCAAGAGAGAGACCGGGACAAAAATCATTAGGACAACACCGGCTGATGACGCAATCGAAACGACATCGCGCGTCATAAGAGACGAAGTATAGGACTCCACAAAGTAGAACTTCAGCAAAACGGAAACAAAAATAACCACAAAGAACAATAGCTCTCTGCGGTCGTTATCGTAATTATTTTTAATGCCGCCTAAAAATACCATATGATGTCTCCCTTTGATTCACAGCCAAGACACCATAACAGAGGCTGCCGTGATATCTTTTCGCCGCAACTATCTTACGCGCCTGCCGTACAGTTTGTTCATCCTGCGCAATCTCTGAAGGCTTGGCAATGCACCTGACAGCAGCAGATCGAACTCATCCATTGTGAGCCGCCACTCCCAGTTGCCTTCAGCCACGCCCGGCACGTTCATCCTTGAATCCCCGCCAAGGCCAAGTATGTCCTGCATAGGTATAATAGCAATTTCTGCGACAGATGCAAGCGCCAGCTGTGTCATATATTTTACCGCTTCAAACCGCTTAACGCCGCATCCGATATATTCCTCAAACGTCGCTTTTTCAGTATCCGAAGCCTCGCTGTCCCACCAGCCCAGCACACTGTTGTTATCATGCGTGCCTGTGTAAACCGCAGAGTCCCTCGTGATATTATGCGGCGCATAGGGATTGGAGCCGACGTCGTCGCCAAAAGCGAACATGAGCACCTTCATGCCGGGAATACAGTGACGCCGCATTAATTCGCTTACGTCGGGCGTTATTATGCCGAGGTCTTCAGCTATAACGGGAAGCCCTCCGCCAAAAAGAGGCGATATTTCGCGCTCCAGCGCCTCGAAAAGCTCCTCGCCGGGAGCTTGCCGCCACTGTCCGTTTTCAGCTGTGTTTTCACACGAGGGTATCGACCAGTAGCCGCAAAACCCGCGAAAATGATCTATGCGTATGCAATCGTACATAGAAAGAGCTCTTTTGACCCTGTCTACCCACCAGATGAACCCAGATGCCCTGATGTTATCCCATCTGTAAACCGGATTCCCCCATCTTTGCCCAGTCTTGCTGAAATAATCAGGAGGCACGCCGGCCACAAAGTTGGGAAACCCGTATTCGTCAAGATCGAAGTATGACTGGTTGGCCCAAACATCGGAGCTGTCAAGCGCCACAAACATTGGAAGGTCCCCTATTACAGAGATCCCGCGGCTTTTACAGTGTTCATGCACCGCGCGCCACTGCCTGAAGAAAGTAAACTGGCAAAACGATGTGAAAGATATGCGTTTTGCGTTTACCTCCTGACGAGCAAACCGTTCAAGTGCAGCCCTCTCGCGCTTTCTGTAGGCATCGGGCCATTCGTTCCAGCAGAGACCATTAAACTCCTCTTTAAGCGCGGAAAAGAGCGCATAATCCTCAAGCCATGTTTTTTCTTCCTCACAGAAACGCTCAAATTCGCTCCGCATCGGCGAGAACCGCGCGTCTCCTGATGAAAAGACAGCCCATGCCTTTTCCAGCAGCGCCTCTTTTATATCGGACGCGAGCCTGTAATCGGCACGGGCTGATTTTTGCGCAAAGTGGATCTTCAAATCATCCCCGCATATTAAACCATCATCCAACAGCCTTTGGGGACTCACAAAAAGAGTATTCCCGGCAAACGACGAAGGGCTGCTGTATGGCGAGTTGCCAAAGACGCCGGTCACCGGGTTTAATGGCAAAACCTGCCACGCGCCAAAGCCAGCGCCGCACAGAAAATCAGCGAACCTCTCGGCGTCAGGCCCTAAATCGCCCACCGCAAAAGCGCTCGGCAGACTCGATATATGCAGAAGAACGCCGCTTTTTCTTACGTCCCTAAAAAACATCGCGATATTCCTCCGCTATATGCTCATTGACCGTGCACATGCAATCTATCTACAGAACCAGCGGATGACAGCCAGGTCAGTTCGAAGCCGTCATCGGTTCCAAAATAAGACATGCAAGAGGCGGCAGCGAGACGACTAACGACCGCGGCCTTCCGTGGAAAGAGATATCCTGCGCCTCCAGGCTGCCTAAATTTCCGCAGTTTGAGCCGCCGTAATAAGCGGCGTCGCTGTTCAGCGTCTCTTTCCATATTCTGCCCCCTGGCACGCCGATTCTGTATCCTATCCTTGGAACAGGCGTAAAGTTTCCGATAAACACCAACTCGCTGCCGTCCTTAGCCCGCCGCAGAAAAGAAATCACGCTCGACGCGGCGTCGCCGGCGTCGATCCACTCAAATCCCATCCTGTCGTAATCCCGCTCCCAAAGGGCTGGCGTCTTCCCATAAAATTTATTGATGTCCTTAAACCAGCGCAGAACGCCGCCGTGCAGATGGTCGTCCAGTATATGCCAATCCAAGCTCATATCGTGGCACCATTCCCGCTCCTGCCCAAACTCATTGCCCATGAAGACCAGTTTCTTGCCGGGATGCGCGAACATCCAGCCAAAAAGCAACCGCAAATTGGCGGCCTTCTGCCACGCGTCCTTCGGCATCCTTTCCCAAAGCGACCGCTTGCCGTGGACGACCTCGTCGTGCGAAAGAGGAAGGACGAAATTTTCAGAGTACGCGTACCACATCCCGAATGTGAGCTCGCTGTGATGATATTGCCTGAAAATTGGGTCCCTTGACATGTATTTCAACGTATCGTGCATCCAGCCCATATTCCACTTATAGCCGAAGCCCAGGCCGCCAAGCCATACGGGACGCGAAACCATAGGCCATGAAGTGGATTCTTCGGCCGTGGTCTGAACGTCTGGGTATTGCATATACAGTGTTTCGTTCAGTTTTTTGAGAAAATCTATAGCCTCTATATTCTCTCTGCCTCCGTAGATGTTCGGCAGCCACTCGCCTTCTTTCCGCGAATAGTCAAGGTAAAGCATAGACGCAACACCGTCCACACGAAGACCGTCGGCATGGTACCTGTCGATCCAGAAGCAAGCCGATGATATCAGGAAGCTCCTTACCTCACTGCGTCCATAGTTGAATATGCAACTGTTCCAATCCGGGTGAAATCCGCGCCTCGGATCCTCATGCTCATAAAGATATGTGCCGTCGAATTTTGCAAGTCCGAACGCGTCGGAGGGAAAATGCGACGGCACCCAATCAAGTATCACGCCTATGCCGGCGTTGTGGAGGACGTCTATCAGCCTCATAAAATCTTCTGCCGAACCGTAACGCGCGGTAGGGGCAAAATACCCCGTGACCTGATATCCCCATGATCCATAGAACGGATGTTCCATTACCGGCATAAACTCCACATGTGTAAAGCCGTTCTCTATAAGATACGGCGGCAGCTCCTCCGCTAAACCGAGCCAAGTCAGATAACCGTTCTCGGCGGTACGCCTCCATGAGCCGGCATGAACCTCATATATGGACTGCGGACGGTCATGCGCGCTGCGGGAAGCCCTTGAGGCCATCCAATCTCCGTCCCCCCACTCGTAAGCCGGCGGCGGACAGACTTTAGATGCGGTCAAAGGCGGTTCTTCGCAAAAAAACGCGAGCGGATCACTTTTATCCAGGCGTTCCCCGGCTTTCGTCAATATGCTGTACTTATAGCATGAGTAAGGCCGTACATTTGGGATAAAACCTTCCCATATCCCAGACGAATCCCACCTCGGAGCTAATCTGTGAGCTTCTGGATTCCACGCGTTAAAGTCACCTATGACCGAAACTTCTTCCGCATTCGGCGCCCATACGGCGAAGAGGACGCCTGGCACGCCGCCGTGCTCCATCATGTGGGCTCCCAGAAAATCATACAGTCTCGCGTGGCTGCCCTCGCGGAACAGATAAATATCCGTCTCCGTCGCAAGGCTTACGCCGTAAACTATTTCTTCACTCATGCGGATTCACCTCCGGTCTGATGGTGATATTATAACCTAAATGCAATCCTGTATCGCACGGAGGAATACTGATGAACGACCTGTTCTCATACGGCACGGTTACGGAAGAGGTGCTCGGCAGGCTCAAGGAAGCAGTCGGCTGCGGCAACGTATCCGAAGACAGAGATAAAATAACGGCATACTCGCACGACGAAGTCCCTGCAAACGCATACGATAGTACATATATGGCCGATGTATTGGTATTTCCAAGATCGACTGAAGATGTATCATCAGTCATGAAGATCGCGTCCTCATATAAAATCCCAGTGACGCCAAGAGGCGCCGGCACAGGCCTGTCAGGCGGAGCGCTTCCTGTATTCGGCGGAATTGTCATGAGCTTTGAGAAGATGAACAGGATATTGGAGCTGGATGAGACAAACTTGACGATAACAGTAGAACCTGGCGTGGTGACATCCGAGATAACGAGGACGGCCGCGCGCCATAACCTGCTCTATGCCGGGGACCCATGCAGCAAGGACGCGTCGTTTATAGGCGGCAACATAGCCGAGAACGCCGGCGGGAACAAAGTTATAAAATACGGACCAACAGGCGCGCAGATCCTGGCGCTTGAGGCAGTCCTTGCGGACGGTACTGTGACATGGTTTGGCGGAAAACGGCGCAAGGATGTGACAGGGCTTGATTTTTTACATATCATGGCGGGCTCCGAAGGTATACTGGCTGTCATAACGAAAGCAGTGCTTAAACTCCTGCCGCTGCCCAGGCATTCAGCCGACCTGCTCGCCGCTTTCCACGACGCGGAAAGCGCCATCGATTTTGTTCCTCGAATAATTAAAGAGGGCGGCATAATCCCTGCCTCAATAGAATTTATGGACCAAAAGGCGCTGATGCTGGTCGAAAAATATTCCGGGCAGCCCGTGCCCGCCGGCAGCTCGGGCGCGGCCCTCATTATACAGCTTGAGGACAACGATCCTGACATTGTCGAAAAGCAGTATATTTCAATAGGAGAGCTCGCCAAGAAGCGGGGAGCAACAGAGGTCTACGTTGCCGACACGAGAAGCACAAAAGAGAGGGTATGGCGAATAAGAGAGGCCATACCGGAGGCAACCGCGTTTTTTTACGACAGATACACAAAAGAAGACCTCGTGGTCCCGTTGGCCAATGTCCCCGCGCTGCTTTCGGCAATAAAGAAGACATGTTCCCGCCATGACCTTGAATGGGTGGCATATGGACACGCGGGCGACGGCAACATGCACTGTACGATAGTGGGGCCTGATTCCGGCAACTGGAAGGAAGCTCTTCATGAGGCGCAGGAAGAGATATACGGCCAAGTGCTCGCTTTAGGCGGAACTTTATCGGGGGAACACGGGATAGGGTTCAAGCGGAAGGGTTACATGAAGCTGTTCCTCGACGACGCACAGATCGAACTTATCAAACGCGTAAAGCTGGCGTTCGATCCGCTGAATATCCTTAACCCAGGCAAGATGGTCGAGTGGATGTAGCAACCGCCGATATGGCGGCAGTCCGTTTATATTTTGATGTTACGAAGCTCTCTCCGCAATATTTTGCCGGACTGCGAGATTGGAAACTCTGAGACAAAAGCTATTTTTCGCGGAGTCTTATAGTGCGCAAGACGCTCCTTGCAATAGGCCATTAGCTCCCTGGCAGTCACAGCATGCCCTTCCCTCGGTATCACGAACGCCTTTACTATCTCTCCCGTCACGCTGTTTCTCTCGCCGACAGCTATCGCGGACAGTACCGCCGGATGTTTGGACAGCACCGCTTCGACTTCCTGCGGATAGACGTTAAAACCTCCGACGATGATTATGTCCGTAGCTCTGTCGACGATCCTCATATAGCCGTCGTCGTCTATTTTTACAACATCCCCTGTATTGAACCAGCCGTCTGAGAACCGTTCCATAGTGCTGGCCTTATCGCGAAAATATCCGTCTACAACGGAAGGCCCTTTTACCCACAGCACACCCTCGTCGTGAGGATCTAATTTGTTGCCGTCCATATCCCTTATTTCAAAATCATAGCCGTCGCATATCTGACCTACAGCCCCGAGCCTGGCGGTCTCTATACTGTGCCCGACAGCTACGACAGGAGAACACTCAGTAAGGCCGTAGCCCTCCAATATACCGACCCCAAGACATCTCCGGCACCTTAAATCCGTCTCCGCGCTAAGACGGTCGCCGCCGCTTATAACTAATTTTATGCCGTCAAGACGCTCGCCTGTTTTTTCGAGAGTCCCCAGGATGAACGATATAACTGTAGGCACGGCTATAATGCAGTTCGTGCCCGATGTTTTTATAGCATCAACCGTGGCTTCAACCGGGACAAAAGACGGCAAGACCGCCTGCCTGATTCCTGAGAGCAACGGCAACATACATGCTATGTTAAATCCAAGAGTATGGAAGTTCGGCAGGACATTGAGAAAAACGGAGCTATCTTCTATGAGGCCAGGCACATGCACCGTCATGGAGTCTATATTGCTCAGCAGGTTGGAGTGGCTGCATGGGACAGCCTTAGGGAGACCGGACGTTCCGGACGTAGAAAATATTATGGCGTATTTTTCGTGCTCAGGGACTCCGCGCCGGCCCCTCCAGCGCTCCAGCGGCTTGTCCAACCCGGCGGCTGCAACCGGTATCCCCTTTGCTTCGGCGGCTTTTGCCGCGGATAAAAATTTATCCTCCATTACAAAAACAGCATGCACGTCTAGCATGTCGATAGTGGAAAGCAGGTTCTCGACACCAGTTCTCGCGTTGAGCGGCGCAAACGCCCCCTCAAGACGCCAGCAGGCAATAGCAAGCGCGATCGTGACCGGCGAGTTCGGAAGAAGCGTTGCGATACGCTGCCCCTTTTCAAAACCCGCGTCTTTTAGCTTGTCCTCGCAGTCAGAGACTAAATCGTTAAGCCGGTTCCACGACCACCAATGCCCCTGCCACCAAATACAGTGCGTATCCTCCCTTCCGCTCCACTTAGCGGCGAATCTTTCCTCAAGCCGATACACGTCGACGTTTCCAGACATTCCGAGATCAACCCCGTCCGATTATTGGCGAGGCGCAGCCGCGCCCGGCCTGTGCAATGTGACAAACTACTCCTTACGAGGAGTGTCATATATCGGCCTTGCCGGCCCTTATCCGCTTCTGGAATATCCCCTTGTCCGATGCGCAGTATATCACAGCCATGGCTTTGTTCAGCGGTCCGTGAGTGCTTGGGTCTATAGTCAATGTGGCGTGTACCATGGCAAAGTTCCTGGTCGCCAAAAGGGCGTGCCGTATTGCTTCACCCCTGTATCCCGGAGCCTGGTAAAGCGCGTTTGCGATCCATCCCACCCCATCGTAAGCTAAAATCGCGGCTTCAATATCGCTTGGCGGACAATTCTCATTATATAGTGTGCGATACTCTTTAAGCACAGACCTCACCTGAGGGTCAAGCGCGGAAACCTCGTTCAGCCACCAGCTCCCGGTGAGGGACATGCCGGCCTCGTCAGAAACGAGGTCGTTGTAGCTTTCAGCAAGTATAACTGATGAAAAACCTACCTCGCGCGCCTGCCTGACAACACGACCCCTGTTTTCAATCCGTCCAGGAAGCAGCAGTATGTCGGCGCCGCTTTCTTTTATAGCCTTCATTGCGGAGGAGTAATCAAAACCGCCCTTACGCGAATATGTCAGATCCGCCGCGACGGTTCCGCCGAATACTTTTATCCAGCGAAGCGCCGACTCATGCACCGCGGACGACGGCTTGTCATCCGGATCATAGAACAGTCCGAACTTCTTTTTAGAAAGCCCCTGTGCCGCAAAATATACAAGCGTCTTAGCCCGAGCGTGCGTGTCGTTAGCTATATTGAATGAGTAAAGGCGCGGCCTGCTGCCAGCCATTAATGCCCCGTACATGATCTCAGGCGACGTTATTACTAACGGGACGCTGATTTCATCAGCTATGGACGCGATAACGTCAAGGACCTGACCAGACATGCCAGTCATCATGACCAAAATACTCTTGTCCTTCATGGCTAATCGTACGCTTTCTTCAGCTTTGGCAGGATTCTGCGGCACATCGTAGCCAACTATTTTAAGTTTATAGCCGCGTACTCCGCCCTGTTTATTTATAAGCTCGACAGCCAGCTGAGCCGCGCGGAGCTGATTGTGTCCCATTGAGGCATCGGCCCCTGTCAGCGGCGCAAAAAAAACTATCCTAAATTCATCGCCAACCGGATTGCGCTGGCCGCCTATCTGAAAGAACAGCACCGCTATAGACAGGAACGCCGCTATCAGTATGAGACCGTTGTACAATGACTTCTTCCGGATCCACATCGTCCTGGGTTTGTTCGATATGCCGCCCGATATCCTGCGCAGATTCCCAGCCTTTGCTATTACGGTGTCGGCGTCATCGGGTCTCTTGGCGTCGTCATGCTCCGGCAGCACGCTGGTCAGTGTCTCGAGCGCCTCTTTTGCATTTCCCTCCGTAAAGCCGAGGTTGTTGCAAAGCTTTTCGATCCATTGAAGGCTGTCCCTTTCTGAAATCCCCATATGTGGAGCCCATCCTGACTTTATCAGGTATCTCAGGGCGAACGTCAGGCGGAAATTTTCGGCGCTGCGGGAAGGGCAGCGATCCTCAAGGAATTGGGAGAGCCTGTCAGGATCCTCAAGTATCCCTATTCCATAGTCTCGAACCAGATCTTTAAGTACTTGCCTTGCGTTTTCCTCCATGAATTGAGCTCACCCCGCCTCCCGACAAGTATAACTTGCTATCCCATGCGAAACAAGCAGGACTTAAGCCCGCGCGGCGCGGGCTTAAGTCCTGCCTTGTCATATTCATACGGCACCATATTGTCCTGATGCGCGGTTATCCGCCTTATAAGCCAGGGGCTCTTACCCGCATATGGTGATATCTTTAGTAAAATGATTCAAGACCTCCGCGGTGCCGTCAGGACGCACCGCAACCAAATTTTCTATTCTTACGCCAAATTTGCCTGGCAGGTATATGCCGGGCTCAACGCTGAAGACGTTGCCGGGCTGAAGCGGCGCGTCGTTGCCCTCGATTATGTAAGGATTTTCATGGACGGCTATCCCTATTCCGTGCCCGACACGATTGAAGAAGTACTCGCCGTATCCGGCATCGACGATGACTCTGCGCGCGGCCCTGTCGACATCCTGGCCGGTCGCTCCGGGCTTAACGGCGGCCTCACCTGCTTCCTGGGCCCTGCGAACTATTTCGTACACCTTTTTTTGTTCCTCTGTGGGTTTGCCCACAAAAAGCGTGCGGGTAGTATCAGAGCAATAGCCTTTATAGCGTCCCCCAAGGTCAAGGATTATGATGTCGTTCTCTTCTATCACGCGCCGGTCGCCGGAATAGTGCGGCATGGAGCCGTTAGGGCCGCTTGCGACTATCGGATCGAAGGACATTTTATCGGATCCGAGCATTTCAAAGAATTCGGGAATTTTTTTGATGATATCGCGCTCCCTCATCCCAGGCTTTATGAACTTCCGAAGCTCGGATACGACACCGTCGACTATGCGCGAAGCCGTCCTCATGTATTCAAGCTCCTCTTCGTCCTTCCTTGAGCGCAGCGGGGCCAATACGTCTCCGCCGCCGCACATCTGCATATCAACGGCATCCCTCATCGCAAGCATATCCACCGCGCGAACGCCGTCGTTAAAAGCTATTTTGCCGCCTATGATGCCAAGCTTCTCGCATCCTCGCCTGAAAGCATCCGCAAAGCCCTCGTGGTCATCCCATTCAGCATAGAACGGGACATCTCCGAAGGCTTTGGTGATCTCCTCTTTATAGAGCAGCGGCGTCATCGCAAAACAGCTGCCGTCGCGTGCCACCATAAGACCGCGGACCCTCTCGTCAGGATGGGTATCCAACTCCCCAATATACTCAAGATCGGCGGAAGGCCCGAGATAGATGGCGTCCAGCCCCCTCTTTTGCAGTTCCTCCGCAAGTTTCCGCAGCCTTTTTTCTTTGATCAAGTCTATTCCTCCCATGTCATGTTAATAAGCTTAAAATCTGTCCCTCGTGAGATCTGTATAAAACAAAACGGTAACCGCGCAACGCTTTCACATATTAAATCGGGGGGGCAAAATTGCGCGCAAAAGGTGCTCCGTTCCTTTTATAACCCATCTTTTACACCTTTCTCATATACGGCGCAAAGAAGCGCCTCTAAGGAAATCTCTCCTCTCCATCTGTACGGCCACGCAGAGACCCCGTCCCTGTCACGGCATGAAAGAATTGGTTCACCGTTTCGTGCCGCCTCATAGGCCTCAATCGCGCATATCCTGCGCAGTTCGCACTCATCGAGACTTCCGCGGCAGTCAGGACATGGAACCGATTTTTGATAAAGAAGCAAGTCCGCCACGTCGGGTTCAAAATCCCTGCCCCAGCAGCATCCCGCCTTGTGGTAATCGGGTCTGTTGGCGCCTACGACAAAATTTCTGCCGTCTTTCAGCGACATATCCGCCACCATGTGTACGTTTCCAGGAACGCCTATCGGACCGCAAAAACCGGCAACATCGCCGAAAGCGTCCAATATCTCTTCCGCTTCGGCGCGACGGAAGGAGGCGCCTTGAAATTTAGATCCCACATAAGCAGACAGCTTCGATATGCTTATATCCATATCGCCTCGTATCATCGCAAACAGGAGATCCTTAGTGCCATCATTTGACTCGACCGTGTAAAGCATGGCCTTAAGAGTATTTTTAGGTTCCAGGCCAAGCTGTTGGCAGAGAAGCGAAATAGTGTGGGCTCCTGGAGTATAAATATCCCTTATTTCCTCCTCATGAGCACACGCGTTAACAGGCTCGCCGACGGCTGTACATACGCTGTCAGGGAGGACGAGTGTTCCGCACTTAAGACACTTCATGCCGTTTACGGCATTCAAAGAACCTCTGGCAGTCTCGCACACCCCAACAAGCGAAACGAAGCGATCACGTGATGAGATTTTTGTAAACGAAAACCCAGGAAGCAGCTCCAGGAGGGCTTCTTTTATCGCAGACGCGGCCCCCTCTGCTTTAACAACCGACTCTTCCTCACTCTTAGCCCAGCCGTAAAGCAGCAGGCTCCTTCCTCTGCTCTGCATCCACGAAAGAGCCTTATCCTTAAAATCGCGGACATAGCGCTCGGCAAGCGTATAAACCGAGTCGTCAGAGCCAGGACAATCAACAGGCTGCATGCCGCACATATTAAACAAAGATGTCTTGAGCAAATCCGAGAGGCGCGCCAGGCGCTCGCAGCCGGCGGGCAAAAGAATGATCTCGCCGCTTTTTGCGTTGTACGCGCCGGCGCCTTCCATGACAAGGTTTACAACTCCAGCGTCCTTCACTTTAGCCGGAGGATTTTTAGTTTTTGGAATAAAAAGCTCTGTCATCCTGCACCCCCCACTCTATCTTAAGCAAGTCAGCCGCAAAACAGCGCGGGCTGGCAACAAAAAAACAACAACACACGCAATATGACGCGTTCACATGAATGTCTGCGATATAATTGTCAATGTCAGTGCACCGACCGTAACCTATTATACACGGAGGTCCCCAAGATGAAACGATTTTATGAGGCGCTGCTTCCCATCGTCATGCTGCCAGTGCTTTTCCTCCTGGCTTTGGCCGGCTGGAGGGTGGATGTCTTTGAGATATCCGACAGCCGGCAAAACATTATATTCTCTGCTCCGGCAGCCTTAGGACATAAATTTATTACGAGATATATACACTCCGTGGAGCTTACTCCTGTCGAAGATGAATACATGGTGATAGCTGGCAGGCTTTGGACATGGGAGGAAAGGACACGATCTACAAACGCAGGGCTGCCATTCGGCAAGCCCAAGTACGGCAAATTCATAGCAACTGGGGATTGGATGATATACCAAGGCGGGCGAATGTCCTGGACCACATATTATTACAGGGTTGGCAACAAAAAACTCGGACTTAACCAAGCCGCTTTCGAGCCTTTCGGCAGAAAAAATTTTTTCGATCTGTTCCCTGGAGAGCGGTTGATAATAAGCGTGCGCAGAACGCCGTATATATTCACTGCAATATATCGTTCAGCGGCTTTGATCGGCGCGGCAAATGACGTTCCTGCCATCGGCAAAAGGGACAGAGACTGATATCGCGAAAAACTAACTTAAAGGTAGAGGTCAAACATCATAAACATCGTACCGGCTGCACCAAGCGACGCGTGAATCAGCAAATCGGAACGCCAACTTAAAACCGGCTTGATAAAAGCGGCATAAAACATTCTTATGCCTGGAAGCGCGAAGGTCTCCATAAAAAACACGGCCAGCCAAAACAGCGCAAAATCAAGAGCATACATAGGAAAGCCTATTATCCCAAACGAGAGCCCAATTTTTAGGGGAAAGAAAATTGGGACCATCAGCGCGGGGCACGTAACGAGCCTTACGGCATCGAACATCTCAGCGATCGGAATATCGCCGTACCTTACAGCCATTTCCCCATGTATGCGTTTTCCGGGCATAGTCAAAGCAAGCAGTATTAAAAATAAAACAAGCCCTGTTTTTCCCCAAAATCCGGTCACACGCCAAAGAGGCATAGCGGAGAATGTGTTCAGGCTGAATATGTCGCCTGGAACGCCTCTGTTAAGCGCGTACCACGAGAGTGTGCCCCCCAATAGTATCGCGCACATGGTGAACTTAAAGAGCGAATTTATCTCGCTCCTTTCAAGAGACTGGTAAAAATCTGCCGAGAAAAATTTCATTCCGCGTATATACAGGCTTTGCGCTAAAGCGAGCAGGACAAGGATTACAAATATGTCGCACCTCGTTGAGACAAACTGGGGGAGAGAGCCCATAGGAATAAACAGGAACACAAGCAGGAGGCAAAGGCAGGACGAGCAGAGGCAAAAAGACGGGCAGTCCTTGCCCGAGCATCGCCCCGCGACAAATCGGCCTAACGGCGAGAAGATCCCTCCCCTTCCGGCAATCCTCTCCTTGCCCCCGAGAAATAGGAGAGAAACAATCATAACCAGCAATAGAAGGGCCGCGCCGGAGACAACGGTTATAAACAGAGAGAAAAACATTCGCACCACACTCCGCGCAGCGTTATTTTAAAAAACAGCCTGGAATATTATAATACTTATCGGATGCCAACCAGCCCTTTTTCTTTGAGCACCCTTAAAATTTGCTTCTCAAGCCTATGCATGTTTTTATTCATGATATATGACAGAAGGACTGCGCAGAGCCCAAAAACTACGCCCGCAAAAGTTCCTCCGGCTATGTCAGCAAGTATGCCTGCCGCCAATGAGCCAAGCGGGCCGATACCTATGTTGCAGATGGCGTAAAGGCTCATCACCCTGCCGCGCTTATTTTCATCTATCACGCTCTGTATCACCGTATTGAAACAGACGGCCCCGGTCGACAGACCAAATCCCAGCAATATGAGCGACAAACATGAAAACATTACGGAACGCGAACACGCAAAGGCTATGATGCCGATACCATACACGGCAACGCTTGAAACAACGCGTCTGTGAAGCCTTTCAACCGCTACAAAACTGGCTTGATAAATAACCCCTATAACCGCTCCAAGCCCTACGGAGCCCATAAAAAAACCAAGGGCCGACGCGCTTGAGTTAAAAATATTTTTGGCAAAAAACGGCAGCAGCGTTGTGAAAGGGTTAGCCAGAAAGAAAAAAAGAGCGGATAGCGTTAACATACTTCTCAGCACTTCAAAGTCCTTGGCGTACAGAAGCCCCTCTTTGAAACTCGTCCAACCGCTTTGCCTTGAGACGCTCTGGACACGCCTTATCTTAAGCTTGGTAAGAGAATAAATAACCGTCATAAACGATACTCCGTTCAGGAGGAAACATGCGGCCTCTCCTATGGCCTGCAGAGCAAACCCTCCAAGCGCAGGGCCTATAAGACGCGCGAGGTTGAAGATAGCGGAGTTTATCGTAAGCGCGCTGTTAAGCTGACTTTTATCATCAAGCATCCTCGGCACGCATGATTGTCTTGCAGGCATGTCGACCGATGCTATGACACCAAGCATTACGCTTAAAAACAGCACCTGGGAATACCTTATCGCGCCGGAAAAATCAAGCATCGCAAGCGCAAGCGCCTGTACCATGCACAGCGACTGCGTTACTATGAGTATTTTCTTCATATCATAACGGTCAAGTATGGCTCCGGCCAAAAAACCGGTGACAAGTATAGGCGCCTGATTGGAAAGTTCGATAAGGCCAAGACCTGCCGCTGAACCCGTCAGACGCAGCACAAGCCAGCTCATCGCAAGCCTCTGCATCCATGTCCCTATAAGAGAGACAGTTTGGCCGAATATAAAAATACGAAAGTTCCTTGCACCAAGCGCCGCAAAAGCTCTGGTAGAATAAAGCCATGCAAGCATATTATGGCGCCTCCTGCTTCAAATTGCCCTCAATTCATCTCTGCGGGACACATTATAGCAGAGAGCTGTGCCAAGGCATTAGTGCGGTATGAGCAGTCGACATGTATCGTATTACAGCCAATGACGTACCCCATGCACCGCAGGAACAACCAAAGGCACAGGTAAGGGCTTTTGCCCTGTCCCTATGCCTTGGTTTGTTTAATCAAGAAATAATTTTTTTATTTAATCAGCCCTTTTTCCTTGAAGAACTTGGCTGCCCCCGGGTGAAGCGGCGCCGTAAGACCGTTAAGCGCGCCTTTTAACGTTATTTCCTTGCCCTTAGCGTGCACCGCGGCTATGTCTCCGAGATTCTTGTACATAGCGGTCAGGAAGTTATAGATATCGGCCTCTGGTACGGAGTCGTTCGTGATGAGTATCGCCATTACCGCGGGAGTGATCGTGTCTTTGTCAATTCCTCTGTACGTATTTGCGGGAATTTTGCTCGCGACAAAGAAGGGATACTGCTTGCGCAGCTTCTTCAGGAACGCTGCATCGAAGCTCAAAAGCCCCACGTCTTTCGTCGTCGTAAGGTCCATTATCGCGGCCGTCGGGTAGCCCGCGACTACGAATCCGGCGTCGATCTGGTTGTCCTTGAAACGGCTGGCTGTCGCAGCGAAGTCGAGGAAGTCGGCTTTTTTGAGGTCCTTGTAGGTCATGCCAGCGACTTTGAATATTGCCTGGACGTCTCCTTCCACTCCGGAGCCAGGAGCCCCGACTCCAACCCTCTTGCCCTTAAGGTCGTATATGGATTTGATCCCCGCGTCCTTCGCTATGACTACCTGGACGTGCTCAGGATAAAGCGATGCCACGGCCCGAATGTTCTTGAGAGGTTTCCCCTGGAACATAAGCTCGCCGTTTAAGGCCCAGTACGTGATATCGTTCTGGACAAACGCAATTTCAATGCCTTTCGTTGCAACCAGGTTGGCATTGGCAACGGACGCGTTGCCTGTCTCCGCGGTGCACTGTATCTTGCCTTCCTTGGAGACCGCGCTTGCAAGGGCACCGCCCACAGCATAATAGGTGCCCGTGGTCCCGCCTGTCGCAATCGACATATACGTCGCGGCGGATGCTGCGGCTGTTAACGAGAGTACCGCTAAAAGAGCTGCAACTGTTAGAATGACGACTTTTTTCATTTCTGTTCCTCCTTCTGAAAGTTGTTTTTTTCGCATTGCGGAGAAGATGTTCCTACCCCGCATATAGCCTAGTTAACCAGCCGGCCCTCACCTATGACTTTTTCGCGGCTTTTTGTGCTTCCTTTTTGTCGGCCTCGGACAGCGGAATTCCCGCAGCCGTCATCCTATTGGCTTTGGCCGTCTGAACTATATAAATGAGGACGAGCACGGCTATTCCGCCAAGATCAGTTAGCGTCCCCGGTATCAAAAGCCCAAGAGCTCCGATGAACGCAAGTGTGCGCATATACCACGCCAGGTAGGCTTTAAAGAACCCTATTGTAGCCATCGCAAGCAAAAATACGCCCAAAAGCGCCGTAAATATTGCCTGGATCATATAGAGCGGCTCCACGTCTATGAAAAGAAGCATCGGGTTATAGACGTATATGTACGGTATAAGGAATCCCGCAAGGGCAAGCTTAAACGCGGTCACGCCCGTCTTCATAGGGTCAGACCCGGCTATGCCTGAACCGGCATAGGCTGCCAGGGCGACCGGAGGCGTAAGGTCCGCCGCTATGCCAAAATAAAACACGAACATGTAGGCCGCCATCGGCGGGACTCCGAGCTGGAACAGCGCGGGAGCAGCCATCGTGCTCGTTACTATGAAGTTTGCCGTAGTGGGAAGCCCCGTGCCAAGCACTATGCTAGCCATCATCGTGAAAAACAGCGTGAGAATCTTGCTTCCGCCCGCAAGCGTAACTATGGCGTTTGCTATGCGCAGCGCCAGCCCGGTAAGCGTGCCCATGCCCACCACCATTCCGACTGTGGCGCACGCGCAAGCCACGCCGATTGCCCCGCGGGCTCCCGCTTCAAATGCCTCAAATATGCGTTTGGGGGTAAGCCGTGTCTCTTTGTTCAGCCACGAAAGAAGGAAGCTTATCAATATGCCGTTGAACGCAGCACGCAGCGGCGTATAACCGGCTATAAGGAAGTAGATTATCGCTATAAGCGGGATAAGCAGGAACCCCTTGGACTTAAGGAGCGGCCAAAGCGGAGGCAATTGAGCCCACGGCAGGCCTTTGAGACCCAGGCGCGTCGCTTCGAAATGGACCTGGACCATTACCGCAAAGTAGTAAAGGAGCGCCGGTACCACAGCGGCAAGAGCGACCTGAATGTAGGGGACTCCAAGGAATTGCGCCATTATAAAGGCTCCTGCTCCCATTACGGGCGGCATTATCTGGCCGCCTGTCGACGCGACAGCCTCGACCGCGCCGGCAAAGTACGGTTCGTAGCCTACGCTCCTCATCAGCGGTATCGTGAACATCCCGGTGGTGCATACGTTGGCCACCGAGGAACCGGATACAGTACCCATAAGGCCGGAGCTTACGACCGCAACCTTTGCGGGACCGCCTGTTGACCACCCGGCAAGGGCCATCGACAGGTCGATGATGAACTTGCCAAGGCCCGTCTTCTCAAGCACTGCGCCGAACAGTATGAACATAAATACAAATGTGGATGACACTTCAAGCGGAGTGCCGAATATCCCCTCCGTTCCCAGGTACATGTGGTTTATGATACGCGCTACGGAAAATCCTCTGTGCGCTATCATATCCGGCATCATCCTGCCGAAATAGCAGTATAAAAGCGCTATGCACGCGAGAACCGGCAGCACGGGGTTCGATATCCTTCTTGTCGCCTCAAGCAGTGAGAATATCAGCAGAAATCCCATGACAAGGTCCGCGGTCGTAGGCAGGCCAGCTCTCATCGTCAGATCGTTGAAGAAGACGACAAGGTACATCGCGGCTGCTACGCCTATCCCGGCCAGGATAAAATCATAGAACGGGATGCCTGAGGTTTTCGACTGCTTTGATGTGGCCGGGTAAAGCAGAAACACGAGGCAAAGCGTAAAAGCAAGGTGCACCGCCCCCTGCTTTTGGGCAAGCAAAAGCCCGAAACCAGACGTATAGAAGTGAAAACATGACATGGCAACCGCTATGATTGTGATAAGTTTTCCCTGCCAGCCAGAGAGAACCCTGAAGCGCGATTCTGTATCGTACTTCCTCATCACGTCCTCAATATCTATCACCTGGCTCGCAGGCTCAGGAACGGGCGTGGTTTTCAACTCTGTTTCGCTCAATGTGACTCCTCCCTCATACATAAAACTGTGACTGAAATATACATAAAAAATCAACGCACCGTCTTTAATAATCGTCGATTATATAAAATCTGTCAAGATAAATGAAAGGTTTATACTTTGCTATTTTGCATAGTTTCAATAATTTTTGCCCTTTCACAAATTAGCACAGAGCTTGATGTGCCAAGCCTGTCCGCGCCTGCGTTGATCATGGCGACGGCCGATTCGTAATCTCTGATGCCGCCTGACGCCTTCACGCCAAACCCTATCCCCACCGCGCCGCGAATGAGCCTCACATCATGAACGCTTGCGCCGGCCCGTGAAAAGCCCGTCGAAGTTTTCACAAAATGCGCGCCCCCCTCTTTGATAAGCCCGCAAGCCGTTATTTTCTCTTCGTCGCTTAGCAGACAGGTCTCTATTATCACTTTTACCTTGCAGCCAGGAGCCGATTCCACGACGGATGCGATATCTTCCTTGACCCTATCGTAAAATCCGTCTTTAAGCCAAGACAGGTTGATGACCATGTCAACTTCGGACGCGCCGTTTTTCATAGCAATAGCAGCCTCAAGCGACTTACACTCCGTAGCGCAGGCGCCAAGCGGAAATCCAACGACGCAGCACACTTTGACGGAGGAACCGACAAGCAGATCCGACGCCAAACTCACGTGGCATGGATTTACGCAAACAGAAGCAAATCCCCATCTCAACGCCTCGCGGCACAATGTTTCAATGTCGCGTTCCACAGCGCACGGATTTAAGTTAGTATGGTCTATGAACCTTGCGATATCCAATTCACACATCCCGTTCCTGAGTTTTCTCAAAACCGTGCTTCTTGGCTGTCTCATCGAACAGAGCGAGGCCCGCGATAGCGCTGGCTTTGGGGCAGCGATGCGTTATCTTATAGTATATAAGATCCGGAGGCGCATCCGATATATCCTGAAACACTATTTTTTTATTCCAAAAACTTAAATACTTTACTGCGGAACGCGGTACCAAGCACCACTGACCTGGTTTCACCATCATAACGGCGACCAGGTTTACGGAATCAAGCCTCATCTTGACCGAACGCATCGGATCCCAGACATGGTCGTGCCAAAGACGGTAGCCGCTTCCCCATTCGATGTAGAACTCCATCTCCGGCATAAGATCGGACGGGGACACTGCTTTGGACAAGATCTCTCCCTCATCCGGTACTCTTGCCAGCACCAGGCTCTCCGTATAAAACTCTTCTATCTGGACATACTTCGTCGTCTCCTCGTGAAGGACTATCGCCACATCCACGGCACGGCTTTCAACAGCTTGATACATCTGATCGGAAGGGTCTGTGTATATCCTGAGATAAGCCGGCGGGTCATTGGACATGAGGTCCATGTAAACATCCGGCAAAAGCCTGCAGTTGACGCTCTCGGACCCTCCGATTGACAGCGCGTAAGCTGACCCGGGGTTTCTTGTGTTCGATATCTCACGATTCACTTCCTGCCACTTGAGCGCAAGCGGAAGAAACCCCTCCCCGGCCGGTGTAAGGCGGATCGACTTAATGCCCTTCTGCCGATCTACCAATATCATTCCCATCTCTGTTTCAAGCTCTCGCAGGTTATAGCTTACCGTGGACTGCGTAACGTTCAAAAGTTCGGCGGCCTTGCCTAAGGTCCTCGACATCGCGACCGCCAGAAATGTCTCTATTCCCTTTTCATGCATAGAGGTCTCCTCCAAAAGGATGTGATTAAGCCTCAGCGTTAATATACGTGCAGGAATAACATATTGCAAGTCTGCGGAGGAATAATCGTCTGAAATATCTGAAATTATTGAGATTATGAAAACGGGACGATGATGCGAGAAGACGAAATGGCGCCGTCAGAGCAGAGAATACCGGCATCAAACGGGCGCGCCGCATAAATGGCGCGCCCGTTTGATACCATACTATCGGAGTATTACCTCAAATCAGCACATCAAATGAAAGCTGGCTCAAAGAAGAGGTCGTTCTCCGCGAACCTCGACAGACGAAAACGATGAAGGTCCACAAATGGCTTTTCGCCCATAAGCAGCTCTTTGCAGACGCGTCCGCCTGACGGACCGAACT
>Ga0302251_1000674_pt1 | contig 28112 bp, 25 predicted proteins | sample AAG_RA_Gln_MG_FD_193534 | JGI IMG/M metagenome (GOLD analysis project Ga0302251, IMG submission 193534) | Enriched activated sludge microbial communities from anaerobic digester in WTTP, New Holstein, Wisconsin, United States - AAG_RA_Gln | ecosystem: Engineered > Bioreactor > Anaerobic >... | reverse complement strand
ATGGCGGAATATATGGGGAGCATCGTGGACGGCCAGTACGACGAGGATGACATCAACGTCAACGCCCTGCCCATCTACCACTGTGCCCAGCGGGACGTCTTCATGAATCCCGTCTTCTGGGTGGGGGGGACGAACGTCCTCATGATGCCCGATATCGGCCAGATCCTGAAGAATATCGCCGCCTACAAGGCCACGATGTTCTTCGCCCCTCCCACGGTCTGGATCGGCATGCTCCGCCATCCGGAGTTTGCCAAACAGGATCTCTCCAGCCTGAAGAAGGCCTACTACGGGGCCTCCATCATGCCGGTGGAGATCCTCAAAGAGATGATGGAGCGCCTGCCGGGCGTGAAGATTTACAACTACTACGGCCAGACGGAGCTGGCTCCCTACCACACGATCCTCAAGGCCAAGGACGCCCTGGCGAAGCTGGGTTCGGCGGGCTTGGGCGGCCTCAACATGGAGACCCGCCTGGAAGAAGACAACGGCACCCCCATCGCCAAGCCCGGCCTGCCCGGCGAGATCTGCGGCAAAGGCGCCCACGCCCTGATCATGTACTTCAAGGAGCCGGAAAAGACGGAAGAGGCCATGAAGGGCGGCTTACGGTGGACCCATTTGTCAAGACAGTATTTTCGAAAAGTTAAGTTAAACCCTGGGGCGGTTTTAATGTTTTTCTGTCTGTGTTCATACCCCTTGCGCCGGGGTTTATCCACAGCCGACTTCCGCCCACTGCCTGAAGGAGCTTGCGGCGTTTAAATGTCCCAAGAAGGTCTTCTTTGTCGATGTCCTTTCCAAGACACCGACGGGCAAGATCCTGAAACTCGAGATGCGCGTATCGTTCAAGAACAAGTAAAAACGAATTCAGAAATAAGGAGATTTTCTCATTGTGAAAGATGTATTTATCGTTAGTGCGGTAAGAACCCCCCGTCGGTAGGCAGAATGGGTATCTGCGCAATTGGACGGCCCCGGAGCTTCTAGGAGCGGTACTGGACGAGGTAGTCGGCAGGATTGATCTTCAAACCGTGGAAACTATGAACAACCGTAACTATCTTCTATTATTGCGTTATCTGCGATTGGCTCCATAAGCGGCCAACGAAAATCTTATGTCAAATAGCTCCGCGAAAATCGGTGGTTATAAGAAAAAAGCGCCGCTGCCCCGGACTCTTGCGCGGCCGTCAAAGCGAGATGCCGGGGGCGTTATCCGTCAATCCGCCCGGGCGGCCTTGCCGCTTTTGATCGTGATGTTTTTCAAGCCGTTCTTCTCGAATTCCTTCATGTATTTGGCCTCGATATCGGAATAGCGGGCGAAGTAGGCGTCGGCGTCCTTATCCTTGGATTTCTTCCCGCTGAACTCCCCATTGAGATCCCGCATCGTCAACTCCTCTATAAGGCGGTCCCAGAAGGTGCCGTTGTCGTACTCGTCGATGATCTGGTGGCAGAAGGATTCATCCTCGAATTCCGCCGTTTCGTAATAGTTTTTCAACTCGGCGTCGAATTCGATGAGATTGCCCAGACCCGCCTTTTCGGCGAGGGCGTACAATTTGTTCCGGAGCTGCTGATACTTGTCCAGCTCCGGATCGGTTTCAGATTGTTGCGAAGTGATGACCCAATCGGCAATATAGAGCATGTCGATCAGGTTCCGGTATTCCTCTTTGGTCAGATCTATCTTCATGGGCGGCGATCCTTTCGGGATAATAATGGTTTCAGGTTGATCCAAACGGCATTTGCACTTGATAAAAACGATATTATAGATAATAGTGCCGAATTGCAATGATAAAAGGGGACCCGAACAAAAAAATAGTGGTGGTCATGCCCGCCTACAACGCGGCGCGGACCCTGCGGAAGACTTACGAAGAGGTCATGGAGCAGGGGATCGTCGATCTGGTCATCTTGGTGGATGACGCCAGCGGCGACGACACGGTGACCATTGCGGCCTCGCTGCCCCGGACCGAGGTGCACGTCCACGAACGGAACCGGGGCTACGGGGCCAACCAGAAGACCTGCTACCGCGTGGCCCTGGCCGCCGGGGCGGACATCGTCATCATGGTCCATCCCGATTATCAGTACACCCCCAAGCTCATCCCGGCCATGGCGACGATGATCGCCAACGGCCTGTATCACTGCGTCCTCGGCTCCCGGATCCTCGGCGGCCACGCCCTCCGTGGCGGGATGCCCGTCTGGAAATACGTTGCCAACCGCGTTCTCACTCTGGTGGAAAACCTCCTCATGGGGGCGAAGCTCTCGGAATATCATACTGGCTACCGGGCCTTTTCCCGGGAGCTGCTTTTGCGGCTGCCCCTGGAGCGGAACTCCGATGATTTCGTCTTCGACAATCAGATGCTGGCCCAGATCATCTGGCTGGGCTACACTATCGCTGAGGTAAGCTGCCCGACGAAGTATTTTGAGGCGGCCTCGTCCATCAATCTCCAGCGGAGCATCCGCTACGGCTTCGGCTGCCTGCATACCGCCCTTCTTTTCCGCCTGGCGAAGCTGAGCTTCGCCAGGTCGGACCTTTTCCCCTGATCCCGCCGTAAACAAAACAGGAACGGCATAATTTTGACGACATCGTAAAAACTCTCCTGCCCCGTGGAGAACCACGAAGCATGAAAATGGCATTTTCATAGTAAGTCATTTCATTCCTCCCCCTTCAAGGGGGAGGTTAGGAGGGGGATAGGGTAATCATTTTACGTAACAAAACCCATCCCCACCCAGCCTTCCCCTTGAAGGGGAGGGTCATTTGTGACTTTTTAAAAGTTCATTAATTTTTCAACATCACTACAAATTATTTTATGGAGAAAAAAATGCTTGACAAGGATGAAAAACTTCTATACACCGGACATGACCGTTGGTCAGTAATTGACCACAGTTCAATTTCTGGTTAAAAGTCAGGCTGCGGAGGTAATTCCTGTGGGACTCGAAGAACGTCGGAAAAGGGAAAAGGAAAACCGCAAGAACGCGATCCTGAAGGCCGCCCGCAAGCTTTTCTTCGACAAGGGCTTCAAGCATGTTACCGTCGAGAGCATAGCCAGAAAGGCGGAGTTGAGCAAAGGCTCCGTTTATCTCTACTTCAAGAGCAAGGAAGAGATCTACACCCACATCCTTTTGAACGACATCGACAAGTTCTACAAGACCATCGCCGGTCTGCTGGAGGAGGGGCTCAGTGCGTCGGATAAACTGATGTCCCTGGCCAATACATACGCCGGCTTTTTCATCAACGACCGGGAGCTGTTCCGCATCATGATGAATTACATGCTCAATATCAATCACATGAACCTTCCGGAAGAGATAGACCGTCAAATCGTCACCGCCACCAATAAAACCGCGAATATTATTGAAGAGATTTTCCACATGGGGATCGAGTCCGGGGAATTCCCCCCTTACATTGATCTGCGCCAGAAGCGGAACGCCATCTGGGGGCTCCTCAACGGCACCATCTCGCTGCACCTGTTCACCGGTTCGGAGGAAAAGCGGGAGGAGCGGATCCTCGCCACCATCAAGACGGGGGTTAATACCTTTCTGCGCGGTATGCGGACGCCCTCGGGCAACGGCGTATGACGGGAGGTATGCACCTGACAGGCAACGGACGACAAACGGACAACACGCACGGGAAGCACGCCTTTCCCCCCAGGCCTTTTCTGAGGTGCTTCCCGATGTGCAAAAGATTTATCGGTTCGGAAAAGGCGTAAAGAAAAACAGGAGGTTGCTATGAGTAACGGATTGGTGAACATGAGGGATCAGTCGTTTGTCCTCTACGAGCAGATCGGGATTCAAAAGCTGTTTGAGAAGGAGCAATTCGCCGATTACTCGGAGGACGTCGTCGAGATGATGCGCAACGAGGCGGAAAAGATGGCGCTCAACGTCATCGTCCCCACCTATGCGGAAGGCGACAAAGAGGCATGCTACATAGACAAGAACGGCCAGGTGCGAGTCCCCAAATGCTTCCATGACGCCTACAAGAAGTTTTGCGAGGGCGGTTGGGTGGCCCCGGTCAAGTCCCCCGAAGTGGGCGGTCAGGGTACCCCGATGGTTGTGGCCAACGCCTGCAGTGAGCTGTTCTCGGCGGCCAACTTTGCCTTTATCATGTATCCGGGGCTCACCCTGGGCGCCGGCGGCCTTATCGAACGTTTCGGTACGGAAGAGCTGAAAAACAAGTATATGTACAAGATGTACGCCGGGGAATGGGGCGGGACGATGTGCCTGACCGAACCGGGCGCGGGGAGCGACGTGGGTGCCTTGAAGACCACGGCGAAACGCCTCCCCGACGGCAAATTTCTCATTACCGGAACGAAGTGCTTCATCTCCTCCGGCGACCATGATCTGACCCCGAACATCATCCATCCCGTCCTGGCACGGATCGAAGGCGATCCTTCGGGGACGGGCGGCATCTCCATCTTCATCGTCCCCAAGATCCGGGTCAACGACGACGGCAGCCTCGGCGAGCCCAACGACGTGAAGACCGGGAACGTGGAGCACAAAATGGGGATCAAGGGTTCCGCCACCTGCACCCTGAACTTCGGCGACGAGGGCAAGTGCATCGGCGAACTGTTGGGCAAGGAGCGGGAAGGAATGCGGATCATGTTCCACATGATGAACGAGGCCCGTCTCGAAGTCGGCATGCAGTCCCTGGGCCATGCCTCCGCGTCCCTGGAGCACGCCGTGCAGTACGCCAAGGAGCGGATCCAGAGCACCCCGGTCTGGGAGATGAAGAATCCCGACGCCAAGGCGGTGCCCATCATCATGCACCCCGACGTCCGCCGGGACCTCCTGTGGATGAAAGCCTACGTGGAAGGAATAAGGGCCATGAACCTCTTCGTCGCCTTCTGCCTCGACATGGCCAAGGTGGGGGACACCCCCGAAGAGCGGGCCAAGTATCAGGGCTTCGCTGAACTCCTCACCCCGGTCTGCAAGGCCTACTCCTCCGATATGGCCTGCCTGGTCGCCTCCAAGGCCATCGACGTGTACGGCGGCTACGGCTACTGCCAGGAATATCCGGTGGAGCAGTACCTGCGGGACTGTAAGATCGCCTGCCTGTACGAGGGGACCAACGGCATCCAGTCACTGGACCTCGTGGGCCGGAAACTCGGCATGAACAAGGGCATGAACGTCATGAACATGATGGGCGAGATCGACGCCACGATCAAGAGGGCCAAGTCCCATAAAGACTTGGCCAAGTACGCCGGGAAACTCGAAGAGGCCTACTTCGCCATCGTCGATCTGACCATGACCTTCGCGGCCCTGGGGAAGAGCTCCAGCTTCCTGATCCCCATCCTGAATGCCTCGCCGTATCTCGACATCTTTGGCGACATGATCCTCGGGCATTTCCTCCTCCAGGGAGCGTCCATTGCCCAGGAAAAGCTGGATAAGATCTTTGCGGCGAAAGGCGCCGACAGCATCGGGAAGAAGCGGGCCCTGGTCCACACCGATCCGGATGTGGCCTTCTACGAGGGGAAGATCGCGGCGGCAAAATTCTTCGCCATCGAGGTCCTGGCATCGGTCAAGGCCAAGTGTGAAGCGATCAAACTGGGAGAAAAGACGCCGATCGAAATGGCCATCGAGTCCTTCGCGGCATAACTATTGAATATTACCGTGATCACGGCAGCGATGCGACCTGAGACGGCATACATCGGCTGCCGGTGAGAACGGCAACCAAAGAGGAGGAAAACTATGTCCTACGAAATCAAAAAAGCGGCCGTTTTAGGGGCAGGCGTCATGGGGGCTACCATTGCGGCCCATCTGACCAATGCGGGAATCGAATGCTACCTGCTGGATATTATCCCCTTCGAATTGACCGATGCGGACAAGGCTAAGGGTTTGACGGAAAAAAGTCCGGCCTGGCGGAACCGTTTTGCCGCCAATGGCCTGGCGGGCGTAACGAAATCGAAACCGGCGAGTTTCTACAGCAAGAAGAACGCCGCCATGATCACCATCGGCAACTTCGAAGACAATCTCAACTGGCTGGCCGAATGCGACTGGGTCATCGAAGTCGTGGTGGAAAATCTCAAGATCAAACAGGAACTATTCGCGAAGGTCGAGAAGATTGTAAAACCGACCTGTATCGTAACGACGAATACCTCGGGCCTGCCCATCGCGGATATCAGCTCCAAATTCGGCAAGTCGCTTAAAGAGCGGTTTCTGGGCACCCACTTTTTCAATCCGCCCCGCTATATGAAGCTCCTGGAGATCATTCCGGGGAAAGAGACGAAGAAGGAAGTGGTGGACTACATGATCGCGTTCGGGGAGCGGGTCCTCGGCAAGGGCATCGTGGTCTGCAAGGACGTTCCCAACTTTGTGGGCAACCGGATCGGCGTGTTCGACATCTCCAACGCCGTGCGGCTCATGGTGGATAAAGGGCTGAAGATCGACGAGGTGGACGCGGTGATCGGCAAGGCCGTGGGCCGTCCCGGCAGTTCCATCTTCGGGACCCTGGACCTGGTCGGCCTGGATACTGGCTACCACGTCATGAAGAACCTCTACGAGGCGGTGCCGGACGATGAGGCCCGGGAGTCCTTCTTGCCCCTGCCCTTCATGGACAAGATGATGGAGCTCAAGTGGCTGGGCAACAAGACCAAGGGCGGCTTCTACAAGAAGACGAAGGATGCCAAGGGCAAGAAAACCAAGCTCATGCTGGACTACGAAAAGATGGAATACGTACCTGCCGGCAGGCCCAAGTTCGAATCGGTGAGCGCGGCGAAGAAAAAATCCGACGAGGGCGTGGCTGCCACGATCAAGACGATCTTCTACGGCAAGGACGCGGCCTCGGAACTGGTCCGGGAATACCTCTGCAACAACTTCATCTATGCGGCCAATAGGGTGCCGGAGATCTGCGAGAATATCACCGCCATCGACAACGCCATGAAGTGGGGATACAACCATGCCCTGGGTCCCTTCGAGTCCTGGGATGCCGTAGGGGTGAAGGAATCCGTCGAGATCATGAAGAAGATGAAGAAGAAGGTCCCCAAGAAGGTCGAGGAGATGCTGAAGAAAGGCATCGAAACCTTCTACGTCAAGAAGGAAGACGGGACCTACTACTACGACTTTGAAACGAAGAATTACGTGAAGATCGGCGAGAACCCCCGAATCATCCTCTTGCCCTCCCTGAAGGAGCGCAAGATGGTGATCGCCACCAATCCCAGCGCCACGTTGGTGGATATCGGCGACGGCGTGGCCTGCTTGGAGTTCCATACGAAGATGAACGCCCTGGACGATATGATCATCGAGCTGATCAACAAGAGCTGCGAAGTGGTCGAGAAAGACTTCATCGGCCTGGTGGTGGGGAACCACGGCGCCAATTTCTCCGCCGGCGCCAACATCTTCAAGGTCCTGCTCCTCATCCAGATGGGCGATTGGGATATCCTGGAGGCGATGGTTTCGGGTCTCCAGGATGCCAATATGCGGATGAAATACCTTTCCAAGCCCGTGGTGACGGCCCCGGCGGGACTGACCCTGGGCGGCGGCTGCGAGATCTCCATGCACGGCGCCAAGTGCCAGCCCTGCGGTGAGACCTACATGGGCCTGGTGGAAGTGGGCGTCGGCGTCATCCCCGCAGGCGGTGGCTGCAAGGAGATGATGGTCAGGATGACGGAAGGCATTCCCGCCGGCGCCATTGCGGGCGGTCTGAACCTCCAGCAGTTCTATGCCAAGGCCTTCGAGAACATCGGGACCGCCAAGGTGGCGACCTCGGCCATGGAGGCCATGGAACTGGGCTTCATCCGGAAGAACGAGGGCATCTCCCTGAACCGCGATCAGCAGCTCTGGGACGCCAAACAGGTCGTCCTGGGCCTGGCGAAGTTCTACAAGAAGCCCCGTCCGGCCATGATTCCCGTCATGGGCGAGAATTTCCGCGGCATGGCCGAGGCGATTCTTTTCAACATGCAGCACGGTAAGTTCGCCACGGAATACGACATCCACGTTGGCAAGAAGGTGGCCTATATCCTTTCCGGCGGCGACTGCGCGGAAGGGACGTTGGTTTCGGAGCAGGAGATCCTGGATCTGGAGAAGGAAGCCTTCCTCAGCCTCTGCGGCGAAAAACGCACCCAGGACCGGATCATGCACATGCTGACCACCGGCAAGCCCCTGCGGAACTAAGATAAACCCTGGATCGGCCGGTCGCCGGTGGTTCGGACCACCGGGGCCGGCCCCCGTAAAGATACATGAAGGAGGAAAATCATGAGTGAAGCTGTTATTGTTGAAGCCGTACGCAGTCCGGGCGGACGTTATAAACGAGGCGGTCTGGCCGCGACGAGAGGCGATGATTATGCCATCGAGGTCCTCAAGGGTCTTTTGGCCAGGGTTCCGCAGTTGAAACCGGAGGATGTGGACGACGTGATCGTCGGCTGCTCCTTTCCCGAAGCGGAGACGGGGATGAATTTAGGCCGCGTGGTTGCCATGGGCGCCGGGCTGCCCATCACCACCTCCGGCATGACCGTCAACCGTTTCTGCTCCTCGGGCGTTCAGGCCATTGCGGACGCCACGGCGAAGATCCGGGCGGGCTGGTCGGACGTGATCATCGCGGGTGGTTGCGAAACCATGACCCACATCCCCATGGGCGGAGGGATCTTCCGTCCCAGTCCGGCCTGGAAGTTCGACGGCTCCATGCCCAACGTCTATGTTTCCATGGGCGTGACGGCGGAGAACGTCGCGGCGAACCACAATATCTCCCGGGAAGACCAGGACAAGTTCGGCTTGGAGAGCAACCGTCGGGCTTACGAGGCCATCAAGGCGGGAAAATTCAAGGAAGAGATCATCCCGGTCACCGCCTATAAATACAAGGTTAAAAACGGCAAGCGGATCCGCGAGGCGGGGATTTTCGATATGGACGACGGTGTCCGGTGGCCAACCACCATCGAGGACCTGGCGAGATTGAAATCGCCATTCAAAGCCGGTGGGTCGGTTACGGCGGGAAACTCCTCCCAGATGACCGACGGCGCGGCGTTCACCCTGCTGATGACGGCGGAAAAGGCCAAGGAACTGGGCCTGAAGCCCATCGCGAAACTGGCCTACTACGCTGTGGCGGGCTGCAAAGCCGAGGAAATGGGCGTAGGTCCTGCCTATGCGATTCCGAAGGTATTGAAGATGGCTGGTCTGACGACGAAGGACATCGATGTTTATGAGATCAACGAGGCCTTCGCCTCCCAGGCGATCTATTCCTGCCGTACGGTGGGGATCGAAGACCGCTACTGGGCCGGCGACATCAACCCCAACGGCGGCGCCATCGCCCTGGGCCATCCCCTGGGATGCACGGGCGCCAAGCTGACGGCCCAGCTCCTCCACGAGCTGAAGCGCCGGAACGCCAAACGGGGCATCGTTTCCATGTGCATCGGCGGCGGCATGGGTGCCGCGGCTATCTACGAGATGCTGTAAAAGAAGTTTTCTAACGTCTACCCCCTCCTTAAAGGCCCTCCTCAGCAATGGGGGGGGCCTTCCTCCCCTCCATCCTCGTTTTGGCCCGACCCTTGAACAGGGGCGGAAGAATTTGACTTTTTAGAAGGTTATCAATTATTAGATCCGTATCGTAAAATACGTCCGTTTTATATCCGGATATGACCGTGCCTAACGGTGGTGACGGCGGTATCGCCTCGGGTCGGCGTCCGTCCGGGGAACAGGGGAAAGATTATGAAAATCAAAGCGGGTTTTGTTCAATTCAATCCGGAGTTCGGCGTCGTTGAGGAGAATCTCTCCCGGGCCTGGGCGCTCCTTGCGGCGGTGGACCCAGCTCGTCGTCCTGCCGGAGCTCTTCAATACCGGATATTTGATTGCCTCCCGGGAGGAAGCCTGGAGCCTGGGGGAGGAAATCCCCCGGGGCCGGACAACAGTTGCCCTGAGCGAAATGGCCCGGGAGAAGAATCTGCACATAGTGGCGGGTCTTATCGAGAAGAGCGACGACAAGCTCTACAACGCCGCGGTCCTCATTTCTCCCGGAGGCTACGTGGCCAAATACCGGAAGCTCCATCTCTTCAACGAGGAGAAGCTGTGGTTCGCGCCGGGAGACCTGGGTTTTGCCGTCCACGATCTCGGCATCGGCAGGATCGGCATCATGATCTGTTTCGACTGGTTCTTCCCGGAATCCATGCGGGTCCTGGCCTTGCAGGGCGCGGACGTGGTCTGCCATCCCGCCAATCTGGTGTTGCCTTTTTGCCAGGATGCCATGATAACCAGGTGCCTGGAAAACCGCGTCTATGCCATCACCGCCAATCGCACCGGGACGGAAACGAGGGCTGGCAAGAGCTTCCGCTACACCGGCAGGAGTCAGATAACCGCTCCGGGGGCGCAGGTGCTTTGTCAGGCGGACGCCGGGACGGAAGAGATCGGGACGGCGGAGCTGGATCTGGCGGTGGTCAGGGATAAAAAGATCAATGCCTACAATGATCTGTTCTCTGACCGCCGGACCGGGCATTACGCCGAGATCCTGTCCTCCTGATTGTCGTGGTGGGGAGTGGGGGCGCCGGGACTGATCTCACCAGCATGGATTTATCGGGGTCACGTAAGAGTCGAGGATGATGGTGCGGTGTCCCCGGCCCGGTTCCGGATTGACCGTGCGTAGGGTCAGGGTCACCTGGATGTGGCGGATTTGTGAGCGCGCGGCGACGGGGGCGGCAAGGATGTTGCCTTCACTGTCGTAGTAGGTGAAGCGAAGCGCCTGGACATGGTCCGCTATGGTCTGGTATACATCACCGGCGGCGGCTTTGCGTCCCAGGAGCTGGATCCCCTCCCGGCTGAAAAGGCCGTACGTCACGGCTTTAGCTTCTTGCTGGGCGTGGCTGTCGTCCCCGCCGGCGAGGATGAATTGGACGCTGTCGGCGTTTGCCGCCAGGAAGGCGCCGGGCGGGGAAGTGGCGCTTCTGGTGGGACGGTGGCCCGCCATGCGTATTTCCCTGACCATTCTATCCATGGCCGTTCTCGCCCGCTGCTGCATTGCCGCCTCCTGATCTTGATTGTTGATGTCATCGTAACGCATATTTAAGGCCCTTTAAATGCTTGTGATTGTCAAATTAGATTCATTATCCCGAAATAGTCAATGGAAATAAGCGGTTGAAGTGTGATACAGATCACCTTCACTGCGTGAGATAGGTCACATATCGTAGGCCGAGATTTTTCTTTCCCCCGGAAACAAATACGAAATTTGACATTTTTCTGTCATCCCCGCGCAAACACGAAGCAAGTATTGTGTGCCCAATATTAAGATCCAAAGAGTTGAATGCGAAAGTTAATTTTCATTTCTTCATTGTGGAAAAAGAAATATTCTGTCATAAGGAAAACATAGCTATAAGAGATGAAAGGTGACAGGCAAATATGTCCCTGGTTACGCTGTTGAGACGAATGCCACTTTTCGAAGGCCTTGCCCGTGAGGAGATGGAAGCCCTGGCCGCGCTCCTGCGGCGGCGCTCCGTCAGGAAGGGAGACGTGATTTTTCGCAAGGGCGATGAGGGGACAAACCTTTACGTCATCCTCCGGGGATCCGTAAGGATCACGGTGCCCACGGCGCTGGGCGATGAGATTGCCGTGGCCGTCATGAAGGACGGCGAATTTTTCGGCGATATGGCCCTGTTGGACGGCATGCCCCGTTCGGCATCGGCGTCGGCCGGGGAAGAAACACAGTTGGCGATCCTGGAGCGCGGCGATTTCCTGAAGTTCCTGGCCAAACGCGATCATGCGATACAGGCGATCCTCATGGCCCTTTCCTGGCGCCTGCGCAAGACCGATGACCTCATCTCCGAAATATGTTTTTCCTATCTCTCGCAGCGTCTGGCAAAGCGGATCATAGATCTAGTAGGTGACGATTCCGGCGAGGGGCGGCAGGGTTCCGAAACGCAAATCAATATGACCCAGAAGGAGCTCTCCGAGATGTTGGGCGTTTCCCGGGAGAGCGTCAACAAAGAGCTCAAGGTCCTCCGCGACAAGGGGATCGTTCGGACGAAGCGGGGAAAGATCATCGTTTCCGATCTGGAGCACCTCAAGAAAAGGGCACGGTAAGGCGATCTCAAGATCAGGCGATCAGGCGCCATCCGGGGATGGGAGTGGGTGAGGGAAACAAAAAGGTCAACTATGCCCCGAGGATCGAGTCCCCAGGACGCACGGGCGAAAAGCAGCTCCACCGGGGCGGTGTAAGCGGACAACCGCTCCGGTGGGCGGTGCAGGCGGAAACTTTACGGCGGGGCCGCACAGGTGGGAATAGACTTATCCGGGGGCGCGGAAGATCTTTTCGTGGGGCCGGAAATTTTTCTTGAAAACGCCGGGCCGTTGGTTTATAGAGGGGTCACATGGGCGGTTAACTCAGCGGGAGAGTGCTACCTTCACACGGTAGAAGTCACTGGTTCAATCCCAGTACCGCCTACCATGAAAATCAAGGGGTTACGGTTTTTCCGCAGCCCCTTTTTCTTTGGCGACGTTAAGGTGAAAATCGGTGGTACCAGTAAGACGACCATAAAAGGCTCTCACCAGAAGCCCCTTTCCATGCAATTTTCTATGAAGGTCAGCGACCTTTTTTGCCCCTCGGCGAAATATGCGAACAACTGCTTGCCCACATCGGGATATAGGGGACATTCATTGAGCTTGGCTACAGGCACCCAGGCAATGTCCAGGGAATGGGTGTGATCGGGCCTGAATTTGGGAATGCCGTGCACCGCCGTGGCCGCGAAGATGATATGCAGGGTCTGGGGATGACGCTTCGTGCCGGGCGCTTCCCCGACGAGAACAATATCGCCCACCTCCACCTTGACCCCCAGTTCGTTCTTCCACTCGCTGGTTATGGCCTCCTGGAGCGGCACGTCTCTGTCCACCCCGCCCCCCGGCAGGGCATATACGTCCTTGCCTCCGTAAACATACTTCATGCAAAGGATCTCTCCGGCCTGTTCGAAGGCGGCTGATACCCGAACTCTCATAAGCGCTCCTTTCTTTGTCCTTTTAAGCCGGGGAGACCATCACCGCCGGCTCGGCGCCGCGGCTGGAACAAGTCGCGCCGTTATGGACATTGTACCGGGATGAAGGACGGAATGCAAACGATCTTTCCGCAAGGACAGTTCAGGGCGTGCCCATATCGATCCGGAGGGGATTCAGGGGAAGGCGATCTTCAGGGTACCACCGCGCCCCAGGATGTCATGTAGATGGATGTAGCCCTGGAGTTTTTTCCGGCCGTTGACGACCACCAAGGTGGTGATTTCGTCCTTCTGCATGGCCTCGATGGTCTCGGCGAGGGAGGCGTTCTCGTCGATGGTCTTGGGGGTTCGGGTCATGATGGCGTCGATGGGGCCGTCGGTATCGATGCGGCCCCGTTTGACCAGGCGGCGGAGGTCGCCGTCGGTGAAGATGCCCCGGAGGATGCTCCTGCGGTCTGTGATGAGGACGAAGCCCTTGTTGTTGATGTCCATCTCCTCGATGGCCTGGGCGACGGTGGCGCCGGTGAGGACTTTCGGCGTTTGGCCGCCGGCTATCATCACCTCCCGGACCCGAGCCCGGAGGCGGGCGCCGAGGTTGCCCCCGGGATGAAACTTGTAGAAATCTGCTTCGTTGAATTTCCGCTTTTCGATGAGGGCCACCGCCAGGGCGTCACCCATGGCCAAGGCGGCGGTGGAACTGGACGTTGGCGCCAGTCCGAAGGGGCACGCCTCCCTTTCCACCCCCACGTCGATGACGAGATCGCAGGAGCGGGCCAGGGTGGAGGCGGTATTGCCCGTCAGGGCGATGAGGGCGGCGCCGATCTCCCGGACGCTGGCGACGATGACGTTGAGTTCGTGAGTTTCGCCGCTGTTGGAAATGGCGAGGACGACGTCACGCTTTGTCACGATGCCCAGATCGCCGTGCATGCCCTCCACGGGATGGAGGAAGATGGCCTGGGTCCCCGTGCTGGTGAGGGTGGCGACGATCTTCTTTCCGATGAGCCCGGATTTGCCGATCCCCGTGACGATGACCCGGCCGCGGGAGCGGTAGATCGTTTCCACCGCCCGGGTAAAATTGTCGTCCAATTTTTCGATGAGTCCGGCAACGCTCTCCGCTTCGATCTTCAGAACGTCCCGGGCAAGCCGGATAGAGAGTTCATTTTCCATGTGGCGGCGATGTTTGTCTTTGACCTTTCAGGTATTGAATCGTCATTCGTTTTTCCCCCCGAATCCACCTTCATGATGACCACTTGCCGGCGGCGCGAGACGCATCCCAGGTCGGGAGAGGGACGCTATCAGAAAATATTGCCGCTGACAAGGACGTTTTTCCACCGGCGCCGGGCTTTTCGTTGACAGGGGCCCCGGCGGTATTTATACTTCCCGAAAAGAGGAGGAACAATGGCGGCGGATAGAGTTTCCCGGTGGCGCGTAATCGGCGGGGCGACGATCCTGGTATTTATGATCCTGTTGGCCGTGCGGATGGGGATCATCGGCCTTCCCGGGGGTGGGCTGGGCAGGGAGGGGTCGCGAGCGACCGGAAAGACGGCCCCGACGACCCCTCCCGTGGAGCGGGAGGTCTGGATGAATATCTACCAGCAGGGACAAAAAATCGGTTATGCCCACCGGAGCGCCGGCCCCGGCGGCGAGGGATTTCGCATCCAGGAAGAGATCTTCATGCAGGTGCGGACGATGGGGGTCGTCCAAGGCATTGCCCTGCGGACCGAGAACACCCTAAATAAAGAGCTGGCCCTCGCCACCTTTTCTTTCGATCTGAAGTCGAATCTCTTCGCCTTCCATGCCCGGGGACGGGTCGCGGGAGACCGCCTGCTGATCGACACCCGAACGGCGGGGGAGGAACGGCGTTACGAGGTGCCCCTGAAAGAGCCCGTCCGTCTTTCCCAGGGGATGTTCACCGGCGTCGCCGCGGCCCGCCTTGCCCCGGGACAGGAAATAACGATCCCGATCTTCGATCCCATGACCATGGGATCGCGGCCGGTAAAGCTGACCTATGTCGGCGAGGAAATGAAAACTGCTCAGGGGAAGACCATACCCCTGCGGAAATATGCCATCGATTTTATGGGCGCCCGGCAGTACGCCTGGCTCGATAAAGAAGGTGATGTCGTGCGGGAGGAGGGGATGTTGGGCCTCGCCCTGGAAAAGACCAGCCGGGAGGACGCACGTTCCGGGGTGAGCGGCGGTGCCGCCGATTTGACCGATCTGGCCTCTGTTGCCGCCGGTCGGAAGCTGGAGGATCCGGAGGGTCTGCAATCCCTGACCGTAAAGCTGGCGAATGTCGATGTCCGTCCCCTGGCGCTTTCCGGGGACCGTCAGTGTTATGACTCCGGGGGCCTCCTCACCGTTCGCAAAGAACGGCGCGGCGGTCTGAACCCCGGCCGCTCCGGGGATCTGGAGAACCGGGATGTGTACATGGCGGCGACGCCCTTCATCCAGTCTTCCCATCCCGACGTCCGCTTCCGGGTCGGGGAGATTGTCGCCGGCAGCGCCGGTGACGAGGAAAAAGCGCGCCGGATCGTTGCCTGGGTCCACGGGAATATCGAGAAGCGCCCCGTGCTCTCCGTAGCCAATGCGGTGGAAACCCTGAAAAACCGCGCCGGTGACTGTACGGAGCATGCCGTCCTGACCGCGGCCCTGGCCCGGGCGGCGGGTGTTCCGGCCGTCATGGAAGCGGGGCTCGTTTATCAGCGGGGCCGGTTTTACTATCATGCCTGGAACGCGTTCTGGCTTCCCGCCTGGGGCGGCTGGGTCACCGCCGATGCCGCGTTGAACCAGTTTCCCGCTGATGTGACCCACCTGCGTCTGGTTCGGGGCGAGGCGGAAAGGCAACTGGATCTCATGGGCATCGTGGGGCGGATAAAACTGGAAATCAAGGACATGTCGCGATGATCGAACTTAAAGAGCTGACGAAATATTACGATCGCACCCTGGCCGTCAAGGCCCTGAACCTTTCTATCCCCAAAGGAGAGATCTTCGGCTTCATCGGTCCCAACGGGGCGGGAAAAACGACGACGATCCGCATGATGGGGGGCATCCTGGCCCCTTCTTCCGGGGCGGTGCTCATCGACGGGCAGTCGCTGGCGGAGCATCCCGTGGCGGTGAAGAGGAAGATCGGTTTTATCCCCGACCGGCCGTTTCTCTATGAAAAACTCACGGGTTGGGAATTCATGCGCTTTTCCGCCGACCTGTTCGGGATGGATGGCGGCGGGTTCGTTGGCCGGGCGGAAGAACTGCTGGGCAGCTTCGCCCTCTTCAACTGGCGCCACGAGTTGATCGAATCTTATTCCCACGGGATGAAACAGCGCCTCATCATCGCTTCCGCTCTGCTCCACGATCCGGCGGTGCTCATCGTCGATGAGCCCATGGTGGGACTCGACCCTGGAGCCATCCGCATGGTCAAGGACATCTTCCGCACCCTGGCCTACCGGGGGACCGCGATCTTCATGTCCACCCACACCCTGGCGGTGGCGGAAAACCTCTGCGACCGCATCGGCGTCATCCACCGCGGCGACCTCATCGCCTTGGGGACCATGGCGGAGCTGAAGGCGTCCACCCGCCTCCGGGAAGGGGATCTGGAGGAGGTGTTTCTGCGCCTGACCGAAGAGGAGACGGGATCATGAACGGCGTCCTCACGCTGCTGAAACCGCGTCTCTGGTCCTTCCGGAACGGCAGCCTCTCCCGGGGGGCCTGGGACAACCGGGCCCGGCTGTACTTCTTCAGCTTCATCGGGTTGGGATTCTGGTTGGGGATCTTCATGATCTTCTACCGGGTTCTCACCTATTTCAAGGGGGTCGAGGGCTTCGGCGACATCCTCGCCTTCAAGCTGATGTCCATGGTCGTCATGACCTTCTTTGTGCTGCTGATCTTCAGCGGCGTGATCGTCACCCTGTCGAAGCTCTACATCAGCCGCGACCTCCCCCTCGTGCATTCCCTTCCCGTCACCCCGGGGGAGATATTTCTCGCCCGCTGGCTGGAGAGTCTTATCGACAGCTCATGGATGGTGGCGCTGTTCAGCCTGCCCATCTTCATTTCCTATGGCCTGGTTTTCAAGGCGGGGTCCGCCTTCTATCTCCTGGCGCTGCCGGCGGTTGCGTTCCTCTGTGTAGTGGCCTCGGGATTGAGTTCCCTGGCCGTAATCGGGGCGGCGACCATCCTGCCGGCGGGGCGGATCCGAACCCTAGCCGTCTTTTTCGGCGTCGTCTTGATCCTGTTCGTCGTCGTCGCCGTGCGACTCATGCGGCCGGAGCAGTTGATGAACCCCGAAACCTTCCAGTCCGTGGCCTTTTATCTCCAATCCTTGGAGACGCCCGGTTCCCCCCTGATGCCCACCACCTGGACCTACGATGGTATCCGGGCGGCCCTCGCCGGCCGCTGGGGCGAGGCTGCCTTTCATCTCTCTTTGTCCTTCACGGGCGGGCTGTCGCTCCTCATGGTGAACCTGATGGCGGCGGAAAAATGGTACTTCCGGGGCTATTCCCGAGCCCAGACGGCGCCTTCGCGCCTGGTTGCCGTTCCGAACCCCGGCCGGGGCTGGAGCGGGATCCTGTCATTTCTCCCGCCGCCGGTGCAGGCCCTGGCGGTGAAGGAGATCAAGAGCTTTTTCCGCGACCAGACCCAGTGGCCCCAGTTGTTTCTCCTTTTGGCCCTGATCGTCGTCTATCTCTATAATTTTTCCGTCCTTCCCCTGGACCGGACCCCCATCAGGACCGTCTATCTCCAGAATCTCTTTGCCTTCCTCAACATGGGGCTGGCGGGCTTTGTCCTGACGGCCATAGCGGCCCGCTTCGTCTATCCGGCGGTGAGCATGGAGGGTCAGGCCTTCTGGATCATCCGCTCCTCGCCCGTTACCCTGCGGACCTTTCTGATGGTGAAATTCTTCATCTATTATATTCCCCTGGTGTTCCTGAGCGAGGTGCTCATCGTGGTCTCGAATCTCCTTTTGGAGGTGACGCCGTTCATGATGACCCTGTCCGTTATCACCGTCTTTTTCATGACGCCGGGGATCGTGGCCTTGGGGGTCGGTTTCGGGGCGGCCTATCCTGATTTCACCTCGGAGAATCCCACCCAGTCCGTTACAAGTTTCGGCGGACTCCTCTACATGACGATCTGTGCCGGCTTCATCGCCCTGATCATCGTCCTGGAGGCGGGACCGGTTTATGCCGTCTTCATGGCGGGGATCAGGGGGCAGGTCCTGACCGCCCCGCAATGGTTCTGGCTGATCGGCTCATTGGGACTGGCGTTTGCCGTCTGCGCCTTTGCCGCGGCGGCGCCCCTGCGGATGGGAGTAAAGCGCCTGGAATGCTGACTTAATATCTTGAGAGTCCAAAGTTTTCTGCTTGTAACGTAACAATCATTGAGTGAACTACCACCGAGCAAGCTCGGTGGTAGTTCACTCTTTTTGTCGGGCCATAACTTATAAGTATCAGATATTATTAGAAGTGAATCTTGAATAATGACACCCAAAAGCCATTTTTAGAGGAAAAACCATGAACTTGGGCTAAGCTTCCCGGCATCGTCGATGTGGATACATCGCTGGAAGCGGGAAAACCGGAATTGCGGGTGATCATCGACCGGGACAAGGCAGCGGATCTAGGTGTAACCGTGGCCAGCATCGCCGCAAAAATCCTTCCTATGGATTATACGGCGAAGTACAAGGGCGCTGCCGATACCATGAAAGAATCGCCCGGTTTGCTGCTCTTTGCCCTGCTGCGGGGCACGGTCATGGCCTATATGGTTCTGGCGGCGCAATTCGAGAGCTTCATGCAACCGGTGATTGTATTGCTCTCCATGCCCCTGTCTTTCATCGGGGCCTTCGGTGCCCTGGTCCTGACGGGGAAAACCATCAGCATCTTCAGTATGATCGGGATGATTCTCCTCATGGGACTGGTGAAAAAGAATGCCATCCTTCTGGTGGATTACACCAATACGCTCCGGGAGCGGGGAATGCCGCGCCGGGAGGCCATTCTGGAGGCAGGTCCGGTCCGGTTGCGGCCCATTCTTATGACGACTTTTGCCATGATTTTTGGTATGCTGCCGGTGGCCGCGGGATTGGGGGAGGGCGCGGAGACCCGATCCCCCATGGGGGTAGCGGTAATCGGCGGGCTTATAACCTCGCTTTTTCTGACCTTGATCGTCGTGCCGGCGGCCTATGATATCATGGTAATTGGACTTCAGTTTATGGCTAAACAAACCGTAACCAGGCGGCAGAAGGACATCTCCCGGCTCCTTCGTGAGCGGCGACGGAAATGGAAAGATGCCGACGGGAAGATGAAAAACCGGAAAGGGATTAAGAAGAAATGAAATTTTCCCCCGCCGATATCGAACAGATTCAACGCGAGGGTCTCTCCGTGGCACGGGTGGAGGAGCAGCTCGCCCTATTTCAGCGAGGTGTTTCTCATATCGAGCTGCATAGGCCCTGCCGGACCGGCGACGGCATCGAGGTCATTTCTCCGGAAGCAGGGGAAAGGCTGACGTACCGTTGCGAACTGGCCGCGGCCGCCGGCCGTTGCCTGAAATTCGTTCCTGCCTCCGGGGCCGCCAGCCGCATGTTCAAGGATTGGTTTCAGGGGCTGGAAGATCCGTGGCGGGAGGGTGATCCGGCGGCGGCGGCTTTCGCCGCGAATCTCCCCCGCTATCCCTTTTACGAGGACCTGCGCCTGGTTATGGCCCGGCAGGGGGACGATCCCGATACCTGTTTGAGGGAGAAGCGGTATGATGCGCTCCTGTCATCTATTCTGACCCCCCATGGGCTAGGTTATGGCTATCTCCCCAAGGCCTTGCTCAAATTTCACCATTATCCGGACGGAAGCCGGACGGCCCTGGAAGAGCATCTGGTGGAGGCCGCCCTCTACGCCACGGACAACCGGCGGATCAGCAGAATCCATATCACCGTATCGCCGGAATACCGCTTGGCCGTGACGGACTTTCTCCGGGAGACCTGCCCGCGCTATGAAGGGATCTTCAGCGTCACTTATGACATCGCCGTGTCCTGCCAGGAGACGGCGACCAACACCATTGCCGTGGATATGGACAACCGGCCCTTTCGGACGGAGGACGAACGTCTCTATTTCCGGCCGGGGGGGCACGGCACCCTGCTCAAGAATTTGAACGACATCGACGGTGACATCATTATCCTCAAGAATATCGACAATGTTGCACCGGATCACCTCAAGGAGGTGACGGTGCGCTACAAGAAAATTCTGGCGGGATTGCTTTTGGAGCGCCAGGAAGAGAGCTTCCGATATCTGCAATGTCTGCGGGCGGAGCATGTCGATGCGGAAACCATTGCGGCAGCGGATCGATTTTGCCGGGAGAAGCTCCATATCACTTTTCCCGATGATTATCACCGCTGGTCGCCGGAAAAAAAGAAGGCCGTCCAGCTTCGGAAACTGGCGCGGCCTATGCGGGTGTGCGGTGTCGTTCGCAACGAAGGCGAACCGGGGGGAGGCCCCTTCTGGGTCCGAGACGACGACGGCGGCCGGTCGCTGCAAATCGTGGAGGAGATCCAGGTCGATCCCCATTCGGAATCCCAACAGGCGATCTGGCGGGCCGCTTCCCATTTCAATCCCGTTGATCTGGTCTGCGGGGTTCGGGATTATCGGGGAGAAAAATACGACCTGAGGCGTTTCGTCAATCCGAGGACCGTCTCCATTGCCAAAAAATCCGAAAAAGGGCGGGATTTGCAGGCCCTGGAACTGCCCGGACTATGGAACGGCTCCATGGCGGACTGGAACACCATTTTTGTGGAGGTTCCAATCGCCACGTTCAATCCGGTCAAGACGATTGCCGACCTGCTGCGGCCACAGCACCTCTGGCAACGAAACAACGGTGGTCAATAGGATTTTGTCGGAGCTTTTTCCGTTTTATTCCCGCCGGGACTCTTGAGGTCCTGAATTTCCTTTTGGATCTCGTAGGCTTCCGAACCGTCGGCCGGTACGTGTTTCAAGGCGGCCTGAAAGTGATACAGGGCGCTTTCCCGGCGGTTCTTTTTCTTGAAGTATCGGCCAAAGTAGTAATGTGATTCATGCAGATGGTTGTTCTGCCCGTAGATCATCGCCATCGTATAAAAAACCTCCTCGTCGTCCACGGTCTTTTGCTCGATTTCCTTGAAGATGGCGATGGCCTCGGTCTTCCTGCCCTGAGCTTCGTACGCCCGGGCAAGGTAAAGCAGGGCCGAAACATTTCCGGGATCGCGACGGATCGCCTCCTGGAGATAGGGAACCGCCTCTTTTGATTTCCCCGCCTTGAAATAAGCAATCCCCATTTCTCTGAGGATATCGGGATCCGACGGGGCGAGGGAATGTGCCTCATGAAAGGTCTGGATGGACTCGGCGGTCAGCCCGAGCCTCTCCTGGGTCACCGCGAGGCCGAAAAGATCGTCCGCGTTGCGGGGGTTCTTCTGGAGATTTTCCTGAAAATGTTTGAGATTCTTCTGATAGTCCTTGGTTTGGAGGATCAGGAGCGTCTGAATTTTTTTTAGGTTGCCGACGATCGATTCTTTGCCCCGCCGGGTATAGGTAGTCTGCAGCATGGCGTCGAGATAGCGGATCCGATCTTCCGTACCGGGATGGGTGAGAAAGTACGACGGAATGGAATTGGAATAGAACTCGTAACGCCGGAGGATCTTTAAAAAATCAAGAGCAGATTTTCCGTCGTAGCCGGCCGACACGAGATAGCTGAGCCCGAGCCGATCGGCCTCTTCTTCGTGCTCGCGGCTGTATTTCAGGCTCATGGTCTGCATGGCGGCCATGGGGAATGCCACGGCCGCGGCGCCCAGATCGCTGCCAACACCGAGGAAGGCGCCGGCAAGGATCCCCGCCAGGGCCGCAATATTCAACTTTTTCGATTTTTCGATGCTATCCGCTATGTGCCGGGCGTTGATGTGGGCAATTTCATGGGCCAGAACGCTGGCCAGCTCGCTTTCCGATTCGACGAGGGTCAAAAGGCCGTGGTTGACATAAATATAGCCCCCCGGGGTGGCGAAGGCGTTGACCGCCGAACTCTTGATGATGGAAAAACGGTAATCGTAGGGAAGCTTTTCACTGTTCGCCAGGACCATGTTCCCGATGGTGGACAGATAGGTGGCGGCCCGCTGGTCATGTAGGATGGCCTGGTGCTTTTCGAGGTTGTCGTAGAATTCCTTGCCCAGTTTTTTTTCATCGCTCAGTGTGAAGGCCCCTTGGGCCGCCGTGACGGAGGCCAGTACGAAGATCGCTGTCAACAGAAAAGTGATGCCGCTACGAAACGGTTGCCACTTTGCTGCTGCGGACCGGATGCTCCCCACGCGAAGAGGGGACATATGCATGTTTATGGGCGGTCTTCGGATATTCATGCTTCTTATTTTACACATTTGCGGAAGATTATCAAGATAGCGTTCATTTTTTTATCTTTCTGAGCCATTGAGATGATAAACGGCCTGTGATATAAGGACGCCGCATGCGGACGGACGGAAGGGAGAGCCGACGCTGGGGAAAGAACGGCTTATGAGGCGGTGAATCATTCATGAAACTCGGCAAAATGGTGATCGTTATCGACGGACCGGCCGGTTCGGGAAAGAGCACGGTAAGCAAACTGGTTGCCCAGAAATTGGGTTACCACTATCTCGATACCGGTGCCCTCTACCGGGCCGTGGCCTATATGTTGATCAGGGCCGGTATTAGAGAGGACGATCAGGATAACTTTAAAAAAATTTTAGCGGCGGCGGAGATATCCTACGAAAAGTCACCCGCGGGAATGTTCGTGAGGGTAAACGGTGAAGATGTGACGGCTCACTTGCGCAACGAGGAAGTGAGCCTCCAGGCATCAAAGATATCGGCGCTGCCCGCTGTCCGGGAGAAACTACTTCCCGTCCAGCGGGCGGCGGGCCGTGATGGCGGGATTGTCGCCGAAGGACGGGATATGGCGACGGTGGTCTTCCCCGTCGCCGAGGTAAAGATCTTTCTCGATGCGGACGAAAACGAACGGATAAAAAGACGCCACGCGGAATTAGCCGCCCGTGATGGGAAGGGCGACTTCGCGCTGATAGCTGAAGGTTTGCGGCGCCGGGACCACCAGGACCGGACCAGGACCGTGGCCCCGCTCAAACCCCATGAAGACGCCATACATATCGATACGACCCGGATGTCCATAGACGAGGTGGTGGAAGCCGTGCTCGCCGTTATTAATCGTCATCCTTCCCGTGAATTCTCTTGATCTTTTATATTCAGTGTGTTAGTGGACCTTGACATAGCGGCGGTATATTCAAAATTTTAGGGGGTACAGAGTTAATGGTAAACGGTAGTGATGTCAATGAAACATCCCAAACTCAAGAGGTGAAAAGTGAAACGCCCATAAGCAAGGCAGATGAGACAAAGGCGGCGGCGGGCAGGGAAGAAGATATGGGATTCAGAGAGTTGTATGAACAGTCCCTTCAAACCTTGCAGTTAGGAGAAGTCGTCGAGGGAAAGGTTGTCCAGATAAACCCGGACACGATCATGGTCGATGTGGGCTGGAAGACCGAGGGCTACATCCCCGCCAAGGAGTTACGGGACGCAGAGGGCAACATCAATATCGCCGTCGGCGATTCCGTCGAGGTGCTGGTGGATCGCCGGGATGGAGATGGCAATCTGGTGCTATCGAAAGACAAGGCAGCGCGTCTCAAGATCTGGGACGAAGTCAAATATGCCTGTGAAAATAATACAGTGATGACCGGAACGATCATCGAACGGGTCAAGGGAGGGCTGTCGGTGGATATCGGCATCCCGGCGTTCTTGCCGGGCTCGCAGGTGGATATCCGGCCAATCCGGGATCTCGATCAGTTTGTCGGTCAGCAACTTCCCTTCAATGTAATCAAATACGATCGGAAACGGAACAATGTCGTCCTGTCACGAAGGGCCATTCTGGAAAAGCGGCGTGAGGAGGAGAAACGCGCGACCCTGGAAAATATCGAAGAGGGCAAAATAGTCGAGGGGACGATCAAAAATATCACCGATTACGGAATTTTTATCGATTTAGGCGGCATCGACGGACTCCTCCACATCACCGACATCTCCTGGGGGCGCATTTCCCGCCCATCGGACGGTTTCAACAAGGGGCAGAAGCTGCAGGTGAAGGTCCTTTCCTTCGACCGTGAACGGGAGCGGGTGGCCCTGGGGCTCAAGCAGTTGACGGAAAACCCCTGGGAAACGATCCAGGAAAAATACCCCGTGAATGCCATCATGCCGGGCCGGGTGGTGAATCTTACCGATTATGGCGCCTTTGTGGAGCTCGAACCTGGTGTGGAGGGACTTGTACACATCTCGGAGATGTTCTGGACGCGGGAGATCCGACATCCCTCCAAGGTCTTGTCACCGGGCCAGCAAGTTCAGGTTATGATCCTGGAAGTTAAAAACGAGGAAAAACGTATTTCTCTGGGCCTCAAGCAGACCATGTCCAACCCCTGGGAGACCTTGAAGGAAAAATATCCGGTGGGAACGGTCATCAGGGGCGTGGTTAGAAACATCACCAACTTCGGAGTATTCGTCGGGATAGAAGACGGCATCGACGGCCTGATTCACCTGTCCGACATCTCCTGGACGCAAAAGGTCAAGCATCCCTCTGACGTCTTCAAGAAGGGCCAGGAGATCGAAGCGATGGTCTTGAATGTGGATGTGGAAAACGAAAAGTTTTCCTTGGGGGTGAAGCAGATCGAGAAGAACCCCTGGGAGGAATTTACCACCAAATACGGCGCTGGTGCCGTGGTTTCCGGAAAGGTCACCAACATTACCGACTTCGGCATCTTCGTGGAGATCGAGGAGGGCATCGAAGGCCTGGTACATATCTCGGAGCTGAGTCAAAAGCGGGTAAAATCGGCGTCGGAGATCTTTGCCGTGGGTGACGAGGTCACGGCCACCATCAAGAGTATCGACTCCAAAGGCCGGAAGATCCGCTTGAGCATCAAAGACTACGAAACGGCCGCCGAAGGGCCAGCGGTGCACCAGTATCTCAACAACCGCGAAAACATCGGTTCCAGTCTCGGCAAGGCGCTGGCGGATGCGCGGATTTTGGATTCGGACGGGTAACCGGTAGAGCGCCGTAAAACATGAGAAGACATCCCATCCTTCTGGCCATCATCATCCTCATCATGATGACGATGGTCTTTTCCGCCCTCGTGTTCGGTATCAGCGCCCTGACTGGGAAACGCAAATCCCTGTTGCCAGCCGAACTGGTGGCGGCGATCGTGGTGGAAGGAGTGATTACCGACGGCCGGGAGACCATCGAGGCTTGTGAAGAGGCCGCCCGGGATGATTCCATCCGGGCCGTGATCCTAAGGATCGACAGTCCCGGAGGGGCCGTGGCGCCATCCCAGGAGATCTACGAAGCGGTACGGGAATTGAGAAAAAAGAAAAAAGTGGTTGCCTCCATCGGTTCCGTCGGGGCCTCCGGCGGTTATCTTGTCGCCTGCGGCGCCGAACGTATCGTCGCCAATCCCGGCTCGATCACCGGCAGCATCTCGACGGTCATGCACCTGGTAAATGCCCAGGAACTCATGCACAAGATCGGCGTGAAATCATCGGTGATCAAAAGCGGCAAATACAAAGACATCGGCTCCCCCGCCCGGGAGATGACACCGGAGGAAAGGGCCCTCCTGCAGGGGGTGATCGACGATATGAACGAACATTTTCTGGAGATCATCGTCCAGGAGCGAAAAATGTCCGGAGAGAAGGTGAAGGCCATAGCCGACGGCCGGATCTTTTCCGGACGCCAGGCCAAACAGGTGGGACTGGTGGATGAACTGGGGGACTTCAACCACGCCGTGCAACTGGCGGGCAAACTGGCGGGAATGAAGGAAAAGCCGGAACTAGTCTATACAACCAAGAAAAAGTCGTTTTGGGAGGTCTTGTTTCAAAGCGGCCTCTCGGCCCTGCGGGCGGAATGGCAACGCCAGGATACCGTTCCGGCGGGGGCATACCACCTTTACGAGTAGAAAATCATGACGAAAAGAGAATTGGTGGCCAAGGTGCAGGCCGAGTTTCCCGGTTATCGTGCCAGTGATATTGCCTTCGCCGTCTATCGGATGTTCGACGCCATGAAGGAGGCCCTGGCAAGAGGTGAACGAATCGATGTCCGTGATTTCGGCGCCTTCCTGGTGAAAAACCGCCGGGCACGGCGGGCGAGAAACCCAAAGACGGCGGTCACCCTCGATCTTCAAGAGCGCCGGGTGCCCTTTTTCAAGGTGGGCAAGGAACTAAAGGAACGGGTGGCGGGGCGTAGAGATGTATAATACGATCCTCCTGGAAAAGACATCCGGTTACGCCGTCGTCACCATGAACCGGCCCCGGGAGATGAACGCCCTCTCCCGGGAAATGCGGGCCGAACTGCACGCGGTTCTCAACGAACTGGAAAACGATGATGAGGTAAAGGTGCTGATCATCACGGGGGGGGACTACGTCTTTTCCGCCGGCATGGATATCAAGGAGATGGCGGCCCTTGCCGATGACGAGATTGCCGACTACTTTCATTCCATCCTGAAGTATCTGGGCAAGATCTACACCTATGGAAAGCCGGTGATCGCAGCGGTGGGGGGCATTGCCCTGGGTGGTGGCTTCAATATCGCCACCGTCTGCGATTTAATCATTGCCTCGGAGAGCGCCATATTCGGTCATCCGGAGCTGCGGTTTGGTTTGAATCCCCTCTTCAGCCCCTTGAGAAATCTCGTCGGCATGGCCAAGGCGAAGGAGATAAGCATGCTGGGGGAGCCTATCGGGGCCCGCGAGGCCTTGCGGATCGGTCTGGTCAATAAGGTGGCCACTCCGGAAAGGTTTATGGACGAAGCCGTCGCCATGGCGGAGGGGCTGGCGGCCCGTTCCGGCCGAGTAATCGCCGCGGTCAAGAAGATTTCGGTGATGGCGGAAAAACTCGATAAACAATCATCCCTGGAGATGGAGTTCGAGGTCATGGTCCATCTCTTTTCCAGCCCGGAACGGAAGATACGCATGACCGAGTTTATGACCAAAGAATTTCTCGCCAAGATGAAAAAGGGTTGAAAGACCGCAAAGAAAAGGGGATTCTTTCGCCGCCCGGCCGGCGGGAAAATTCACCGGGCCGTCAAAAATCCCACTCGCTGTCGGGAGAAGCGAAATCCCGCAACTGATCGCGTCTCTTTTTGTGCTGCAGCTTCTTTAAGGCCTTGGCCTCGATCTGCCTGATCCTCTCCCTGGTTACCCCCATCATTTCCCCCACCTCTTCCAATGTGAAGGGACCGAAGTTGCAGGCCACCCAGGTGCAGTTGAAGAAGGCCTCGTTCTTCAGGCGCCACTCGCAGGTCTGATCGTGGCAGACCTCGGTGATTAGATTTCCTTTTTTCTTGCAGCGGTAGGTATTGCTCAAGGGGTCAACGCTCCTTTGTTTATCAACTTTGGATTAAAATGTCGCCTAAACTATTAACGAATAATATGTTTGTCAAGCGGTATTCCGTGGTTCCTCAACGATTTCGCCCCGAATAATCGAGAATGGACACAACTACGGTGATGAGAAAGGCCTGGATGACTAGGAGAATGCCGTCCACCGGCCGGGCGTAGCGGAGGGCGATGGCACTCAGCCCGAGGGTGATGGACAGCAGGTAGATGAACAACACGGCCTTTCTCCGGTCGCCCAGCAAGGCGTAGGTGCGGTGGTGGAGGTGATCCTTGCCGACGTATTCCAGCCACTGTTTCACGTTCTTCACCTTGCCGGTAAGGATCCGCTCCACGGTGATGTAGGTCATATCGAAGATCAGGACCCAGAAGATCAATACCGGCGCAGAAAAGGATACGATGGGATTGTTGTCCGCCCATTCGCCCACAATAGCCAGGCTCGCCAGGATGAAGCCCAGGAAGATGCTGCCCGTATCGCCGAGGAAGATGAGGGCAGGGCGGGTGGGACGGAAGTTGTACGGCAAAAATCCGAGACAGCTCCCCAGCATGGCCAGGGCGATCCAGCCGAGGATGTGCTGGTTGGTTTGAAAGGCCACAATGGCCAGAAACAACGAGATGATGCCCCCCAGACCGGCGGCCAGTCCGTCCATGCCGTCGATGAAGTTCATGGCGTTGGTGATGCCGATGATCCACAATAATGTCAGGATCATATTGAGGCCGTAGCCCCACCAAACTTTAATAGGGAAAAGATTAAGAAGGGTCTTTCGTAAAAAAGTTGAATTGGGTCATGGAGTATTAGGTTAATAAATATACATCGGATTTAAGCCAAATCTGATAATGTTGAGTTTGCGAACCA
>Ga0302251_1000673_pt1 | contig 28189 bp, 29 predicted proteins | sample AAG_RA_Gln_MG_FD_193534 | JGI IMG/M metagenome (GOLD analysis project Ga0302251, IMG submission 193534) | Enriched activated sludge microbial communities from anaerobic digester in WTTP, New Holstein, Wisconsin, United States - AAG_RA_Gln | ecosystem: Engineered > Bioreactor > Anaerobic >... | reverse complement strand
CTTCACGAATCCCCGGTCTGCTGCCCGGGAGAGACTCAGTCGAATGAGTTGCTTTACCAGTCCATAGCGCCTGCTGTTACAGTGTGTTCCTATCTGGAATATGTGAAATATCATTCCGGGTTTTGCATTTGATATATCGGGGCACCGTGATTCCAGTTCCTCGATAATTTCCATGCTCTCCCTGAAGAACGAGAGGAGGGTAACCATCCCGGGACCCACGGAATAGAGATCAGTGGTCAGATCACTCCCGAGAACGAACGCAACCACTTGGCTGGTTACCCGGTCAACCGCGATGAAACTCAACTCCTGGTCAGCGCAGAAATGGAGGTATTCCCGCGCACACGGAAGGAATTCCTTCGGATTAATTCCATGATGGCGGGTCATCGGTTCATCCTCCAGGAATACCCGGGTATAGAGTTCGGCAGTGGCATCCGCAGTGTCGTGGGTGAGAATCTGGATGCATTGGTCCATATCCCTGTTATCTCCATGCCGCATGGTACCCATTCCTCTTTCCTGGCTTACTATTCCGGGATAGATCATCATCATTCATTCACGAACCCGCTCATGGATTTTTTCATCCCTAAAAAAACCATTGCGTTACCCTCGTTCCTCTTCCCGCTCGCCAAAAAGGTGGTCCACGCCAAGCAGAGTACTCACCCATTCAAGGTCTCCCATGCACCTGATAAGGATGAGGACAAGAAGGGTAAGTGGTACTGCAAAGACCATCCCTGCAATACCGAGAAGCCATCCCCAGAATATGACCGACAGGATGACAAGGAGCGCAGGAATCTCGAGTTTCCTGGCTGCAAAAAATGAGAAAACAGGATTCTCAACGACGAGATTTAATATGCAGACCACGGCGATCACCGCGATCGCACCCCATGGTCCAAATTGGAGCCAGGCAAAGAATATCGCGGGGATTGCAGCGATGATCAGCCCTATGTAGGGGATGAACGAGAGGACAAACGTCAGCACTCCCCACAACAGGGCTGCATGGACACCCATTGCATAGAGGATTCCTCCGAAAAGGATACCGTGGACGAGGTTTGTCTCTGTCCTGACGACCACGAAGTCGATCATGATGCGGCTCATGCGGGAGAGCCGGGCTATTTTCTCGGGGGTGAATGCCGACAGGCGGGAGAGCCGGGCTGCAAGGTGCGGTGCTTCGAGCATCATAAAAAACGTGGTAACGGCGATGAAGAAGAGGTAGAGGATGAGATCAGAAAGGGTCATTGTGAAGGAGAGCACTGCCTTCATAATAGTGGGGAGATCAGGTATGGATGACACGATCTCTGCGGGAAGCCCCATGGTTTGTAGTATCCCGGATATACCCGCCAGCTTCTCATTAAATTCCACCTGATAGATTGGAAGGTCTCTCAAAAGAACTCCAAAGGAGTAGACCGAGAAAATAATGAGTAGCACGACCGCTGCGATGGCAGCGAAGGTGAGTAATGTGGCCGAGAGAAGACCAGGAACACCCCGTTTTTTCAGCCATTCCAGCGCAGGGTACGCGATTAGTGTGAAGATGAGTGAGACAGTTATTATAGTGAAGACATACGCAGTAAATTTTATCCCCATTATCACGAGAAAGAAGAACCCGGCAAGAACAAGAATACGGGAACTTCCTGACCAATCTCCTTGTGGCATCAAGGGAACTATCGCTCTCTTCCCTCTCAAAGGTTTCCTGTAAAAAGGATGGCCCGTATGCGAAGACTGCAGGGACACGCTATTCCGTGATCAGGAAAAGCACAGACCTGATGATAATTCCCATACAGGAAAATCATGTCATTTGCTGTATTTTTTCCATCCATATCATGGAGGGACCAAAAGTCCGGCGATTGAGTCTGTCAATCGGGCAGGATTCCTGATTCTCACACGTTGTATTGCACATCCCTGTTCACAACATATTTGGCGATAGACGGCGAAAAACTCTGTTCGTGATCAGCGAGAGCATCCCGGTCGTACTTGTGCATGGATGGAAGAGCCATCCAGGGATATGGGACCAGCTCACAAGAGTGCTTGATCAACAATCTCAACCATTCTGGATTTTCGACCATTCGATGATGAAGGGTGCGGGAGTTCACACAATTGCTCACTCACTGAGACAATTTCTCAATGAGATGCGGGCAGGTACTGGCTATTTCGGCCCTGTCGACATGATATGTCACTCGATGGGCACCGGTATCGCACGGTATCTGCTTGAAGTGCTTGATGGGGAGTCATGCCTCGAGAAGGTCCGCCTGCTTGTCGGGCTCGGTCCGCCCAACAACGGATCAAGCCTTGCTGAAATATTCTTTGACCCCGTATACGGACCCCGTGTCATACATGTGCTGGGTGGAGTGTTTGTCCCTCGCAGGTTCATTCCTCTGGAGGATATCATTGTCCGGCAGTTCCGGCCCGGGAGCGAGATCATGCAGGAAATCAGGTCCGCAGGACTCAGAGAGGATATCACCTACAGGCTGATCCTGACCGAGAACCGGGATTCCATCCCGGATTTTTTCCCGCCATTTCGGGGTAAAACAGTGACGTATGCAGACGGCAACTGGGAAGGTACCTACGCAGGAGATGGGATCGTTCCCCACCATGACTCATGGCTGCCCAATGCACAGTACGACATACTCCCGAAAGACCCGCGTTCACTCATGGAACAATCACCGGACCTGTATTGCCATCTGCATCTCCCGCGAAATCCTGAAGTGATTCAAAAAATCCTGGATTACATCCGCGATCCGGATGCAGGATGCATGGGGATATGTCCATCCCCTGAAAAAGACTGTTCTTGTTGAAAAATAAACGCATGATACCCCTTCCAGGCAGGTTTATCTCATATTTCCTGGCTGAAAGGTGTACGGTATATCCCGGAGGGATCCGGTCGGAAGATTTATGCCGGTGTATTCGATCCTTTCCTGATGATGAACCATGACTGATGAAGCACCTTCCAGGGGTGAAACAAAGAGTGTACCTCCGCCGGTGGTAAAACCGCACAAGAATAACACGCGTCTTTATCTTATAGGTGCGGTCATCGCGATTGTCGCCATTCTTTTCATAGCGCTGCTGACCCTCTCCGTCCACCCCGACCTTCCCCCAGAACAGAGGGCATCGTATCCCTATACCACAACCTATTCGGTGTTCCTGCCGGAGGGAAAAGAGATTCTGATCGCGGGAATTCCGATCATCGCACTGACGGCAGGAGATGAGATGATCATGAAAATCGGTGATAAGAATGAAAAATTTGTCATCGGTGAGACAAAGACAATCTCAGAGAGAAAAGCGGAGTTCCGGATGCTTGGTCTTCCCGTATTGTCCACCAATTACCTGATCACTGCAACGTTTCGCGGCCGGGTGAACAACAATGCCGAGTTCTCCCTCATTATCCGGACATCGAAGCAGGTTCCCTCGTTCCTGATCGAGAGGATACTTCCGCAGGAGATACAGGCGAAACCTGCCTGAATCCACTTTTTATACACTCTCTTTCCCGCATTGCGGATCTTTTTTTCATTTCTCCGAACATCTGTTTACACCAAACATTTGGATTCCGGAATAGCACCTGCAATTCCTGAAAAGGGCCCGATAGATACTCATGCTGTGCCCGACTCCGGATTTCCGACAGATCCCCTGCAGATACCGTATTTCATCCATTCAGCACATACCAACAACATTCTTATACCTCTGGAATTGAGTTAATGGTTAAAGGGTTGTGGTGGTTCTCATGGGTTTTTTACAGGAAGGTGAAACTATCATCCTGCAGGACAGTGCGAAATCAGATTTTTTTGGAAAGGGCACGCTGTACCTGACAAATTCCAGGATGGTATTCGAAGTGATGACCGGCAGTTTCCTCTCGAAGACGGCCGAGGTAAAGATAGACCAGTCGATTCGCTCGATGAAAGCGCTCTCCGTCTCCGGCAGAAAGAGTCTCCAGATCCATTTCGAAGGGAACATGGAGCCAACGACTTTATATGTCGACAATCCCGGCAAATGGGAAGCATCAATCAGGACGATTTTGGCGGTCAGCGGGAACGTGTAATCCCCTGTCTGCTGTTCATTTTTCGAATTCTCTGAAAAAGCGACTCCCTTCAGGGAGCATTTTTCTGTTGATGCCAGAATGCGAGGGATGGGATTCGAACCCACGAACACCTTCGTGACCGGATCTTAAGTCCGGCTCTTTTGGCCTGGCTTAGATACCCTCGCCTGCAGGAATATCTCTATCCAATCCCTTATAGATGATTGGAAAAAGTATCCTTCCTGTTCTATTCAGGCATCAGGAGGAATACCCCTTCAATATCATCCCGGGCACCTCTGAAAAATCCATTGCTCCCAAACCCCGACATAGTATAACGGCCATATTACAGAGTCCTGATGAGCAGATTCTCGTTGTCAGGCAACCTCAGGGATGCTGCCTTCCAGAAGGGAGCCGATCTGTTCGGCATTGCCGATGCATCCTGCTTTCTTCATCGTGAGTACACGGGGATGCGACCTTCGGAAATCATGCCGGGGATTGGCTCTGTCATTATCATAGGAGTCTCAATCCCCCGCGGTGCATTCGGGACCCTTCCGAGGGGGGAGAGCCGAATACACGAATACCCTCATGGCCGGGACAGCGACCCTCCGAATCCTTGCATTCTCACTTGCCCGCCAGGTTGAGAGAGAGGGGTACCTTGCGACCATCGTGCCTGCAGAGGGGAATGAATTCGGATACTGGTATGCCGACCCATCAACCCTCAATGCTGACCTCTCTCTCAAGTATGCTGCCTACCATGCCGGCCTGGGCTCGTTCGGGCTGAACCATCTCCTGATTCACCCCGACCATGGTGCGAGGATAAGGATAACAGGAATCCTGACTGATGCACCGCTGGAGGCTGGAACTCCTGACCCGGAAGGGTTCTTTCATTCACGCTGCTCGACGTGCCAGAAGTGTATAGATGCCTGTCCCGTACATGCCATATCGCGGGATGGCACGATCGACAGGCATGCCTGTTCAGATTATATGTTCCGGGAACTTGGCGGACTCCGATGCGGGATGTGCATAAAGGTCTGCCCGCTTTAAAGGGAGCCCAACCTCACTACGCTCAATCCACTCTTTCCTCTTCGACAATCGTGGCATCGATATATCCGGGATCGGTTTTTTCCTCCCTCCGCCGGAACATGAATGCCCCTGCAATGGATACAAGTCCCCCTGCGATGAAGAACACTCCGAGAAGGCGGATAATCAGGATAGATGTGAAACCTGCATGGAAAAGGGCCAGGATACCGAGCAGTGCAAGTGCGATACCGCCCGCAATTGTGAGGATCTTTCTGACTATGCTCTCCCCCTGGAACATGCCTGTTACTGCCATTCCAAGGCCGACAATGATCAGAACCGCTGAAGCGATGACTGAAAGAAAACCACCTATGACCTCCGGTTTCCAGAATGCCAGCGCACCGACGACCAGAAAGAAGAGGCCGATAATCAGAAGCACAGGGGTGAGCGGACCGCTGCCCCGGGAAAAGAACGCTGCTGCAGCGAGAAGTACAATTGCAATGATAATTGCAATGATTCCAAAGAAATAGAGGATGATCCGGAGAGAAAGTGCGGGTTCAAAGTACAGAATCAACCCGACAACAATACTGATGATCCCTCCCGCAAGGGTATGCTTCCACGAGGGTTTGGCGCTCGTTGCACAATAGGAGACCATTTGGAACACTGTTGGATCCGATTCCCAAAAAAAGTAGTGCTTGAATCCTGATCCGTTTCCTGCATGATCTCCCGGCATCCCTTCGGAATTTTTCATTCCACTTCAGTATACCCGGGTTCCTTTCCAATCAAGGATTATGTCTGGACTTTTTCATGACTACTCATCTGTACGATCCCCCTCAATCCTATCATACACACCCTCCCTCCAACCAACACTTATCGTGTACGCCATTGCACATATGTGCAAAGAATTGATCCTCCCATGTTCGCCATCCGTTTCTACCGGATTTATGACATTGGTGATGAGATTGACCTCGCCTCGCTGGAACGGGACCTGGCAGCAAGCATGCCGACCACACGTTCACGGTTCCTCCGGGTCAAGCCGACATCAATCACCATTGAAGAGCCTCCACTCCTCATCCGGTTGCAGGGATCGGAGGCAGAGACCCCCGGTGGCACCCTCCCACTGTCCAGCATGGCCAGGATTTACGATTTCGGGGCGATCAGCATCTGCCTCTACCTTGAGGATATGCATGCACCTTCCCGGGCACTCGAGGACGTTGCACTTCACTTTGCAGGTGAAGAGCACCTGGCCGGCCATTTCGAGAGTGCACTTACGGAATTACGCACTATCCTGGCCCCACACCTCGGGGTGCGTCCCCTGGACCCAGGATTTTACGATGATTATACGATATTCCTGGCAGATCACCATGACCCGGGATTCGATCCGGTTGCGATCCTGCTCGGTGAAAGAGCAGAGTTCTCCCAGGAGATCAGGACTGAGACACTCCGCCATACATACAGTTATTACCATGACGAGAAGGCTATCCTCTCCTGGAACGGTGCCCTTCTCTTCTCCCCAGAACCCCCCCTGGATCTTATTGAGCTTATAGAATTTGCGTCGGTCCAAGTTTTGGAGTTGCGATTCTATGAACGGGAGCTCTCACGCCAGATGGAGAAGATGTATGATGATATTGAGAATGCGGACCGGCAATGGTGGATCTCAAGGATATTCAAATATCAGGCCTTGATGAAGGACCTCATGAGCGAACAGGCAGAGGTTTCAGAGATTATCGAGGAAATCAACAATTTCATCAAGGTCACTGAGGACGTCTATTACGCGAGAGTATATGCGGCAGCTCTCCAGGTATTACGGAGCAACCAGTGGACGGACAGCGTCAACCGGAAGATTGCCACTATCAGGGAGACCTACCGCATGCTCTCTGAGGAAGTGAATGTTCAGCATGCTCATTTCCTGGAATGGATAGTGATTGGCCTGATCGCTCTCGAGATTCTCATTTTTATCCTGCCCATTCCGGGACATTAATGACTTTTTTACAAAAATAGCTCCGCCATTTCCTTCTATATGCCTCTGTCGTAACCCGGAATCATGGGATTATTTTTCGGTCGGATCATGCAATTTCCAATGATCGCTTTCCACCAACACTCCTTTTTTAAACTCGACTGTCTCACCGATAGTGCATGGCGACGCCGGCTCGGTGCATAAATAAACTGAGAGCAAAGATCCTTCTCAAGGATACTACGGTCGTAAAGGTGAACGAATATGTTCAAAATACATGTTCAGAATGGTATGATATTCCCCCGAATTTCGAGTTCCGGGGGATCACCATCCTCCTTCCCGCTCCCATGGCAATGGGATTTAAGAGAAAGAAGAAAAAGATCCTGATGCCTTTTGTGAAACCCTGTTACGGACCAATGCTCGTTGAGATCGATGCCCAGGATGGGGACTTTGACTCTCTGAAGGAGGCATTGGGATCATCTGATTCCGGAAAGCCCATCACCGGCAATAATTAATCAAAAAAACAGATTCACACTCTTTTTTCCCTCTGAAGTAGAAATATTGTACGCGCCCGATACTCTGTTGTATCCCGGAGCGGCACTTTGGCAAAAAATCAATGGGAAATTATATCAGAAATCGCCCGTGTCTTCACCTTATATGCCGTAAACCGGGTTATTTTTCCATCTTCTTCAGAAGAAAGGCCAGATTAGCACCAAGGTTCCTCATGGTTTCCACGCCTTCCGTATCCTTCTTGACGTCCCCGGGGTTCATGCCCAGCCCGAGGTTCCAGTAGCTTGAACCCACGGTATACATCCCGCTGATGCCAAAAAAATGGTTGATGCTATCGAAGACATGCACTGCCCCGGCTCTTCTTGCTGCGACCACTGCAGCTCCGGCTTTTCTCGCGAGGAGGCCTCCGTTTGCCATCACTACAAATCCTGCCCGGTCAATGAGGGCTTTTGTCTCAGTCGAGACATCAGCAAAATACGTCGGTGAGCCGATAAGAATGCCATCTGATGCGATCATCTTCCCGATGCACTTATTGATGATATCATCGTCAAATATGCACCGTTTATCCTGATTCGCAAAACACTTCCCGCAGGCAGTACATCCGTGCACCTTTGTGCCTCCCAGCTGGATCAGTTCAGTTTTTATTCCTTCTTCCTTAACCACATCCAGCACCTGCCGCAAGAGGAATTCGGTGTTCCCTCCTTTCCTCGGGCTCCCGTTAAACGCGACGACACGCATGATCATGAAATTGCCATCTGATCCCATGAAGTCAGCGGGTCGGTAAATTTTCCAGAAATTCCACGTGATGGAGTGAGCGTGGGTCCGGCCGGTATAGCCCGGGGATTCATGCACCCCGTAGGCTTCCGGCTCCCCGGATCAATGTTTTGTCCAGAAGTAGAGTGCGATCGCGATGATGGTACCTGCAGTGCCGAGGCCATACGCGGCGATATCTGTCCCGCTTACCCAGGTCAGCGCTTCACCGAGGAACAGGACGGCAAGAGCGATTACCACAAGACCCAGGAGTTTCTCCTTGAGGTCATCGAGATCGGCTATCTTCAGCCACCCCGGCAGAGGCGCTTTTGCAATGAAGAGTTCGAAGAAGCCGAGCGCGATGATATAGAAAACAATGGCAACAAGGAAGAGATCGATAATCTCGATGGAATATGCCATTACATGTTTCATGCTCTGGATATCGGCTGAAAAATGCGTGACCGAATGCGAGACACTAAAGAGGGTGACAAGAAAACCGTAAATGAACAAGGTAACCGAGAGAATAATTGCCCCCAGGACAGCAAGGAAAATAATCGCCTTGCTTAAAGGTCCAACCAGGAACCTCCTGCCAGATCGGGCTTGGGTGCTTCCATTTGGGTGAATCTCATTTTCTATTGTGGCTGAGTTCTTCTCTTCCAACGAAACTGCACACTCCTCTTGTCTTATAGGATCTCATCGGAACTCGTACATAAAGACACTGGAGAAGCCTCACACTCGAACCTGCGAGTCTGCAGATATCAGCGTTGAACACAGTCAGAATCTTCGGGAGTGTTCTAGTGTGTCGCATAATACTTCATTCCTACTATCCGGAGATACGGGTGTTGTATGAAAAAGCGATCACTATACCCTGACAGTATACCCACGCTCTTTAAAGAAACGGATCACTATCTCGTCCCACTCTTCTCTTCCGGATGGATCGAGAGAGTCCCTGAATAGTTCCCACGATTTACGGAGATTCTCATTCTCAATGCAGAGAAATCTCTCGTCCATGACCCGGGCAACACGCCTGCCTTTTTCATCTTCTACAAGGATCCTCCAGCACTGGTATTCCCTGCAGATATCAGGCCTTGAGAGATGAACCGTGCAAAAAGCGAGGGTTTGTCCCGCGTCCCATCGCACAAACGGACAGGGATTCTGGGATCCGGGAGGGGCGGTGCCGGTGAGAAATAATTCCCGCAAGGTCGGCGTAATCTCAACCGGAATAGTATCTCCGGTGTATTCATTTCTCAGGAGGTATCGATATGCTCCCAGATCTTCAACTACCAGGAATACCTGTCCCATGACACTGCAGCATTCTCCGCACTGCTGGCAGAAATAGGACATGCAATAATGTATCATCTCTTTACATAAGCAGGTTGGGCCTGCAAGGGATCCCTGTGCCAACGTTTTTCCCATATCAGGACAGTGTACAGGACATGAAAGAGCTTGTGCGGATCCGGGAAGGAAAAATGCTTGGCGGGGTATGTGGAGGTATAGGGAAGTATTTCGATATTGATCCGGTCCTTATCAGAATCCTGTGGGTGGTGCTCACCTGTCTGTCCGTAGGGATAGGCGTGATTGTCTACATCGCAGCCTGGATCCTGATGCCGGAGGAAGAAGAAAAATCCACTGTGACGGCAGACACACCTGTATCATGACCTCCGGTCCACGCTGTTCTTAAGACATATTTTCATCTTTTTTTCAGCCACCTATTGGCTCACATGAGAAAAATACCTGTAATACAATGCATAATCCTGGTCCCAAGGTGATAAGAGATTGTATGTAGCATGAGAGTAAGACTACTTTTCAGAGAATGTCTCCCCTGAAAGCATATGCAGATTTATTGAGGCTCCATTTCTTCTTTGCATGGCCTCTTCTCTTCTGTTCAGGGTATCTCCTTGCCACCACCACGTATGGCCAATTCTCGTGGTCATATCTTATCAGGGTTCTGCTCATTGGTCTCCTTGGATTCGAGGGGGGACTTGTACTGAATGATTATATCGACCGTGAATATGACCGCAGGGATACAGAATTCGGCAGGCTCACAAAATATTGGCGTGTATTCGGGACACGGCCAATCCCGGCAGGCCTCATCTCCCCAAAGAATGCCCTTCTCCTTTTCCTCATCCTTGCGTTCAGTGCACTCATTCTGATTGCCACCCTCCCGTATCCCCATTCTCTCTACGTGGCCCTTATCATGCTCTATTGTTATGCAGTGGAAGCCATTTATCAGATAAAGAAGAGGCACCAGTCGTTCCCGATCGCACAGCTGGTGGGACGGACAGACTTTGCGCTCTTTCCCGTTGCTGGATATCTCTGCGCAGGGTTTCCCGACCTGACAGCACTCCTTTATTTCCTCTTCTTCTACCCGTTTGCGATGGCGCATCTCGGCGTCAATGACCTCGCGGATGTCACCAACGACCGTGCACGGGGTCTGCAGACGATTCCTCTCCTGTATGGAATTTCCGGCACGGTTCGCTGGATCGTGGTGTTTTTCCTGATACACGTGCTATGTGCATGCCTTTTCATGATCCATCTTGGGATTATCTCCAGGATCGGGATCATCCTCGGGCTTTGCCTCCTCGTATTCGCATCTGTCTCTCTCATCCGGGATCCTACTGAGAGGAAGGCTCTCGCAGTACTTCCCCTCTTTCACCTCTCAATGATCTTCTATGCAGGATCGCTCGTGCTTGACGTGATGGGGTGACCGCGCTGGGATGGATCTGCAATTATAAGAGAAAGGAGAATGATACCGTCATGGTATGCCGGGCATTGAACACCTGATCAGGTCGGCGGGTCTCGAGGGCTGGATCCTGCATGGACGGCAGTACCCTCATCCCCTCCCGGAAGGCGTCAGGAACTATTACTGTTATACACGTGATGGAGGACATTCCCTTCTCGTTGTACTCGAAAAAGAGTACCGGCATGGAGAATCCCCCGGACGTTTTGTCGTGCCTGCACCGGTCAAGATGGTGCTCAGGACCGGGTGCAGAGAGAAAGATGGCTATCTGTGGTCAGATCTGCCCTATACGGAAGGTATCGGCCTCCAGGTCAGCGACGAGGATCTCGAATTCTGATCTATTCTCCCTACCTCTGGCTTTTGCCAAAATTTTTTTTAAGAGACTATCGGCTATCACAGAAAAGGATGGCCAGGAGAGAGAGGACTTTCGAATATGTCTCATCTGATCACAATCAGACAAATCCGGGCATTCCGCACCCGACAAGAATGTCTATCATGGGAATTTGGAACTTTCACAAAACAATTTTCTTTTCTTCTGACAGACTTACACATACGGAGAGCGTTCTGCCATGGATTCCTCAAGAAGATGGTCACTTCCTGCCCTTTGCTGCATTGTTCTCATGGCATTTTCCGGGTTTTCCGGGTGCCTGCAGCAGGAATCTTCGACCCAGCTGCCTGGAGAAATCTCAGCGGTTCCGACAACACTGTCCTGCACAACAGGGGAAGTGTTCTTTCTTACCGAAGAACTCTATCCATTCAGCTACGTGAAGGACGACGGGAGTCCAGACGGATACTCTGTTGCTGTAGTGCGGGGACTGCAGGATCGCCTGCACTGCACCAACCGGATCGAGGTGCACCCCTGGAACCTATCCTATGACACTGCACTCAGGACGCAGGGATACGCCGTCTTCTCAACGGTGAGGACACCCGAGAGAGAAGATCACTTTGCATGGGTTGGCCCTATCGCGACACTCGAGTTCGTGCTGTATTCCGAAAGCGACAGCGGGATTGCACTCCAGAGTCTGGAGGCTGCCAGGAACGCAGGGATAATTGCGGTCGTAGAAGGCGATGCTCGCCACGACTTCCTCGTAAAGAACGGTTTTACCAACATCAGGACGTTTACCTCAGACGAGGAATGCCTTGGAGCGCTTGTGAACCGCTCTGTCTCCCTGTTCCTGGGTTCTTCTGCAACAACGCCGGACACTATTCGGAAGAAGGCTATTCCTGATGGTAGCATTGTCCCGGTCTATACGCTGCTCAGGAACGATCTCTACATCGCATTCAATAAGGACACCGATCCCGGAATTGTCCATGCATACCAGGAAGCACTTGACGAAATGAAGGCCGATGGAACCTATTCGCGCATTTTAGGTGTTGTCCAGGCTGGCGGGGCATCCCCCTTGATCCAGGGAGGAGATGGCATGATATGGGTTGAGCATTTCCTCGCTACCCTCATGTCTCTTACCGATATGAGGATGCATGGCATTTCATCAGCAATGCAGTCCCTCTCGCTGACTTCCGATCTGAAATCAGGGAACTGGGATCATATCCGGCCTCTGCTTATCAGCCTCGAGAGCTCCTATCCTGAAGCCAGGTTCTGGTATGCCAATCCCGATGGATCGTATTATACTACGGTTGATAACCTGACCAGCGCCAACTTAAAAGATCGTCCTTACTTCCCGGGTGTGCTCGCGGGGAATGCGTCCATAGGAACAATAGTCGTCAGTAAATCCACAGGGAGATACACGGCAATCATCGCGGTCCCCGTCGTGAAGGATGGGAAGGTATCAGGAATTCTCGGCACTTCGGTATACTGCGACACCCTTGAAAAAATCCTTGAGGAAGAAGTCCTGCTCCCGGAAGGCTATTATTTCTTTATCCTTGATGCTTGGGGGGAGCCGGTACTGGATTCGCTCCCCGGGCAGATCTTCTCGCTCGGAAATTCACCCGCGGCCAGGGATATCCTGAACACTACCAGGGAGGGTTACGTCAGCTACCAGCATGACGGGTCTTCCCATACTGGAAAATTCAATACTTCAGACATCACCGGGTGGAAAATTGCTGTGGGGTGGAAAGAGTAATCGAAAGATCTGGATCTGATCTCCCGGAATACCGCTCATGTTATTTGCCGGGGCAGAGTAGATTTCAGGATCCCTCGTCTCCGAGCGCTTCCCTGCTGCGCATCCGGTAGAGGGCGATTGGGTCCATCTCCTCGAATGTCTCTGTGCCGGTCCGCATAATCACCGAACCAACCCCTGAGTTCACGATCATCTTGGAACAGAGGAAACAGGGCCATATCCTGGTTAATTCCCCTGTCTCGACATCAAATCCTGCAAGGTAAAGCGTGCATCCCCGGGCAAGTTTTCCTGCCTGGAGCAATGCATTCATCTCGGCATGCACGCTCCTGCACCGCTCATAGTTGGATCCTGAGGGTATATTGTGATCCTTCCTCCAGCATCTCCCAATCTCAGTGCAGTCCATCTGCTTCCGGGGAGCGCCGGTATACCCCGTAGAGACAATGGTATGGTATTCATCGACGATGATGGCCCCAAAATTGCGCCGGAGGCATGTTCCCTGGTGGGCACAGCGCAGTGCGAGGTCGAGGAAGTACTGGTGCCGGTTAGTCCGCATTCACTGGAATGTATTCAAAACCACCGGCATTAATGTACCTGTCATACTGTCAGGTTTTCAAAAGCATCCGCAGGAGTTGCGATAAGGATTTAATATGTCCCGGTAACCTGCTGGATGGTTTCCATGATCTCTCCCGACAGCCGGCCTTTCTTCGCAATCACTGCGGATGAGCAGATCTTCAGGGACTGCCCTGTGAGCACATAGCTCTCGTCCATGATATCGAGTCCTCCTTCGAGGAAATCGGTGAGGGAGAGGGGAACGGAGGGCTGGTCCCATGAAGGGGTATGCGACACAGGATAAATGAGGATGTCGCCGCCTGGTGCACTACCCATCACCACCGCAGGTCTGGTTTTTGTTGATCCCTTATCCCCAATCCGGACTTTCGCGAGGATCACGTCACCTTTTCGATAGCGGGACACAGGGCTTCACCACGCGGATTGATCAAGAACCATACTCATACATCGCAAAAGATACGGGCAGAAGGGTCCTTTTCGAATTGTTTCTATGGTGAGGAGCTTTTCTGAACTGGGAAAAAGGTGGGTGAAGGCAGCCATTCACTACGCAGTGTATTCATTGTAGTTTTCAGCAATCTCACCCTCGGTAAGGCCCCGGTTATAGAGGGCAAAAGAGCCGATGTCACCCCTATAATAGAACGGATTGCTTGCCGATGCCTGCTTGCCCATGGTCAGGGGATAGGAATTATTTTTGAGATGGACATCAGGTATCGGCGATGCGGGTGGAATTTTACTGTTGCCCGGGACATTTGATTTATAATACGAGAATGGCTTCGAAACCCCGTTCACATAGATCTCTGGATCTCCATCCTCAACAATGAGGTTGACATACTGCCACTGGCCTTGTGTTACTGCGGTTCCATCAGTCATGATGTGATAGTGGGTATTCGTGATCCTGTCATCCCATTCAAAATAGACCCGATCCCCGATCAGGTAGAGATCATAATTCTTGTCCTCGGTCACTCCTCCGCCAGATTGTGTCTGAAGCCCTTTGCCAATCACCTGTTTCCAGTATGAAGAAGACAGATAATTTCCAGGTGATCCCACATTCTGGGGGTTGATCCAGATAGAGATTGTCAGATCGCCGGTATAGGTGAGGGTCGGATCATCGGCATACTCAAGCCAGTCATTCCCGTCAAAAGAGAGATAACTCATATTCAAGGGAGCCCCGGCAAAACCTGCCACGGGATTGCCATTCTTTGTAAACGAAAGCGGAGTGCAATCCGTGCGCCACACATCTCCCCCGGCGGTCCCGCCCGCCTGGGCATACGATGTGGTCCCGGTCGTGATCTCGGCCCTGTCATCGCTTGAGATGAGGAGGTTTGCTTCCGTATCGATGAGCTGGATAACCCATTTCCCCAGGGTGAATGACTTCAGTTTCCCTTCGGGCATGGTGTCGGATACAATATAATCGCACTGTGAGGAATAGCCGGTCGAGTTTGGATAGATGTAAAGGGTTCGCCCTTCGAGCGGCCCGCCTGAAAGGAATGGAGTAGGGTAGAGGGTTCGCCCATCAGGAGTAAGCACCTTGATCAGCACTTCTTTTCCCTGGGTTGGAGCCCTCTGCCCGACAAAATGGAACGGTTCTGCCTCCCTGATGGTAAACCCTACCACCTGCGTCGCAAGACCCCCGGGCTGTATGACCTCAAGAGCGCCGGCCTCGCTCGCAATGTAGACCTTGTCATGAAGAATCGAGGGTAATCCCATGAACACTGACCACAGTATCAGGGCAACGCCAATGACCAGCACCACCATGAGGATCGTGCTCACCGTGGCACTTACTGCGTTATCATTCGTATTTCTTCCGGGATTCATCAACCCAACCTTCCACATCATGTCTCCTGTCGGTCAGAAATAGATTATGAAATATTTTTCAGGGTGAAATGAGAATAGATGGAGTGCATTCCGGGGCCTCATCAACATGAGAATCAGTAGGGTATCAAGGGTTTTTTCCGCACTGTGTATCATATACATCATGGTGCAGGGCGCACTTGCAGTCGCTCCTCCCGATGCACCACCGCTCGTAATCGAACCGCCTTCAGGTGACACCAGAGTGATTGAAGCCACCACCGCTGCATCACCCCTGGAAGTCCCGGTTTTGCCGGAATTTCCCGTATGGATGGCTGTTCTGGGCGCTGTGCTCATTGCCGCAGGCGCGGGAGGATGCTATCTCCTGCGATGCCCGAAGACCTATGTGCCACGCTCAAAGCGCCTTCAGAAGTAACTGCGGGCTTCATCGTTTTTCTTTTAAGAGCGATGATTCATTTGAAGGCATGTTCTCCCGGGGACCAACCACGGTGATTGAATGACTTCTCTCCTGAGAGGGTGGGTTGAGATCAGGGGTGAGAGAATCCCTGCAGGGGAAGTGATCTCCAGGTTCCGACGCGCCCCCATGGCAGCATCAGAGTTCGGCGGGGAATTTTTCATCTGCGTTGATGGCTGTATGGCGAGAGATACCCTCGGCATCATCCCCGGTGAAATCCCCCCCGGAACCATTGCCTGCAACGGTACCATCATTGGCGCAGTCGAAAACAGGGCAAAGGCGGGAGATCTGGATGCTGCGATCAGGGAAGCGGTCCGTCTCAGGAGCGATCAGGGCGTCGTTGCCCTCTCGGGAGGTGTCGATTCCACCCTGATCGCAGCCCTTGCAGCCCTCCCCTGTATCTGTGTCGGGACCGTGGGGTCGCACGATACAGAATGCGCCGGGATGGCAGCTCGTCGCGCTGGGCTTGACTGCTCCCTCACATTCATCCGCCCTGGCGATATCGAACCTGCAATCATGGACGTTATCAGCACCATTCCCTGCATCACCCCGGTCAATGTAGCAATCGCCACGACCCAGTATTTCATCACCCTTGCCGCCAGTGAGGAGGGACATTCAAGGGTTCTGACAGGACAGGGTGCTGACGAACTCTTTGGGGGATATTCGCGATATCTGTCCGCACAGGACCTTGAAGCCGAGCTTGCCAGGGATTTTGTTTCCCTCCGGCAGCAGGCGGACCGGGACCAGGCGGTTGCAACCCTGAACCAGGTCCTTCTCTCGATGCCGTACCTTGACATGAGAGTAGTGCGGGCAGCCGGGGCGCTCCCTGTAACAAGGAAAGTGAGCGGCTCACTCCGCAAGATTGCGTTAAGGGAGGTTGCGCAACAGTACATCCCGGCCGATCTTGCATGGGCTGACAAGAAGGCAATGCAGTATGGAAGCGGAGTGTGGAAAGAGATCCGCCATCTCGCAAAGAGAGGCGGGTTTTCCTGCGTGGCAGAGTACCTGGCCGCGTTGCAGAGAAGAGCCTGAAAGGCCATCGAACCTCCTGATCCCTCCTTGGATCATGACACCCACATTCGGCTGTCACATGCCTTTTGTGAGTACCCTTGCACATACCACAGATACCCGAACACGGGGTATCTTCTTCTCTTCTCCCGCCCGGGATGCGGTTCCATGGGGATCATGAGCATTTTATGCCATGCGATGAATACACGGCACAGGTGCCCTGCGCGGATCAGGAAAAAACCGGCCGTGAAACGAACAGGGGCACGAGATGATGACGCAGCCTTAAAAATCTCTTTTTCCTGCTAAATAGCAATAAATGGCTCCAATACTGCCCCGATGAACAGAGACTCACCCCTCAGGGGGGACAACAATGGTTATAAAAAACAGTATCAAGGGTACATATCTTACGTACGTGGAGAGTAACAGCCTGCAGGGAGACAGCAAGGGATGATCACTGAAAAGGATACCGAGCATATCGCGCAACTTGCGGATATTGCCATTTACAGGGAAGAACTCGCCGCATTCACCTCGCGGTTCAACGAGATTCTTGAATATTTCGACATTCTCGATACGGTTGAGGTGATGGAGGATAGAAACGAAAAGGAGTGCAACGTGCTCCGCGATGATGAGATAGTCCCCTCCCTCCCCCAGGAAAGGGCACTTGCGAATGTGAAGGAACAGGAAGAGGGATTTTTCAAGGCGCCGCGGGTGATGTGATGCCTGGCCGGTCCATTGAGTTCCATCCGGATGACCGGTTCTTCGCGTTCCTCCGGATCATCCACAACCCGCAATGTGGAGAAGGAAAACTCGCGGGAATCCCTGTTGCCATCAAGGATAACATCTCGACAGAGGGCATTGAGACTACCTGTGCCTCCCGAATCCTTGCCGGGTATGTGCCTCCCTATGATGCGACTGTCGTCGAACGCATCAGGCGCGAAGGAGCTGCGATAGTGGGGAAGACCAACATGGATGAATTCGGCATGGGAACCACCACCGAGAACTCGGCATTCGGCCCCACAAGGAATCCCGCCGATCCCTCGCGAGTGCCGGGAGGCTCATCCGGCGGGAGCGCAGCAGCAATCGCAGGCGGGCTCGTGCCAATGGCGCTCGGGACCGATACCGGGGGATCGATCAGGTGCCCGGCAGCCTTCTGCGGGATCGTGGGGCTCAAGCCCACGTACGGCCGCGTCTCCCGTTATGGCCTGATTGCGTATGCGAATTCCCTGGAACAGATAGGTCCCATGGCGGGGACCGTCACCGATGTGAACCGCCTGATGGGTGTAATTGCCGGGTACGATCCCCGGGACTCCACATCCCTGGATATGCCTTTCCGGCACGAACCGGACCCGGATATACGCGGGGTGAAGATCGGGGTTCCCGAAGAATTCTTCGGAGAGGGGGTGGATCCCAGGGTTGCATCGGTTGTCTGGGACGGCATCTCGGTGCTGGAAAAAAAGGGAGCCGAGATCATCACATGCCGCATGCCGAGCATGGCCTGCGCGCTTGCGGCCTACTACGTGACCTGCACGAGCGAGGCCTCTTCAAACCTTGCGCGATTTGACGGTGTGAGGTACGGCCCTGCTGCCGATTCAAAGAAAACATGGCACGAGTCTTTCCAGGAGCGGCGAAGAGAGGGATTCGGCGAGGAAGTCCGAAGGAGGATCATGCTCGGGACATTTGCCCTCTCTTCAGGCTATTACGGGAAGTACTATGCAAAGGCACAGGCTGCACGGAATAATGTGAGGGCTGATTTTGCACGCCTGTTCCGGGAAGTCGATGCGCTTGCCGGACCGACGATGCCAACGGTCGCGTTCAGGTTCGGGGAGAAGAGCGATCCCCTCTCAATGTACCTCTCCGACATTCTCACGGTACCTGCCAACCTCGCCGGGGTCCCTGCTATTTCCGTCCCCTGCGGAAAGGTCGAAAACCTGCCCGTGGGCCTGCAGATCACCGGGTGCTGGATGGAGGATGAGAGAGTCATCGACATAGCCTATGCCTTTGAACAGGGGCGATCACCATGACGGTAATAATCGGCCTTGAGATCCATTGTCAGCTGGACACCGCAACGAAACTCTTCTGCGGGTGCTCGACCGATTACCGCGACGATTCCCCGAACTCCCACACGTGCCCGGTATGCCTTGGCCTGCCGGGCTCCCTCCCGAAGATCAACAAAAAAGCCGTCGAATACGCGCTTCGCGTGGCAAAGGCACTCCACTGCGAGGTCCCACAGGAATCCGAGTTCGCCAGGAAAAATTACTTCTACCCCGACCTGAACAAGGGCTTCCAGATCACCCAGTATGACCGGCCCCTCGCGGTCTCCGGGCACCTTGACATTGACGGTGATGATGGGGAAAAGAGGGTTCGCATCACCCGTGTGCACATGGAGGAGGACCCCGGCCGCCTGGTGCACAAGGGAGGAGCGGATCGGCCCAGGTATACCCTGGTCGATTACAACAGGGCAGGAATACCCTTAATCGAGATCGTCACGGAACCCGACCTCCGCTCGCCCAAAGAGGCAAGGAAGTTCCTGAACAAGATGCGGGCAACCCTCGAATACCTCGGTGTTTTCGACAGTGAGAAGGAGGGATCGCTCCGTGTCGATGCGAACATCTCCATCCAGGGGAGCGAACGGGTGGAGGTAAAGAACATCACCTCCTACAAGGGAGTTGAAAAGGCTCTCACGTTTGAGGTGACGCGGCAGAGGAATGCAATCCGGAGGGGTCAGAAGATTGTGAGGGAGACACGCCACTTTGTCGAGGCCCGGGGTGTAACCACGTCATCCAGGAGCAAGGAGATGGAGCAGGACTACCGGTATTTCCCTGAACCGGATCTCAGACCCCTCCGTGTATGCGACTGGGCGGATGAGATTGTCATCCCAGAACTTCCCGATGCACGAAAATCCCGGTTCATACAGGATTATAACCTCTCACCCACCCATGCTGCGACGCTAACCGGCGACTGGCAAATCGCCGAATTCTATGAGACTCTCCCTCCCGACTTAAGGACATCCACCGGAACGGCAACCTGGGTTGCAGACACACTCCTCGGAGAGCTGAATTATCGTGACATGTCGATTCGTCATGTTCCTCTCCAGCATTTCAAAGAGATACTGATAATCCGCGAATCCGGCGGTGTTACGGACAAGGGAGCCGTCGAAGTGCTCAGGGCCCTCCTTGACCAGGTCAAAGAGACAGGCAGCTGCGAATCGCCGGGAGCGTGCATTGAGCGGCTTGGTCTCAAGGTTCTCGGGACTTCGGAACAGGGAGGTGAGAATCCTGTGACTTCTGCAGCAAGGGAAGCAATAGAAGAGAATCCCCAGGCAGTTGAAGATTTTCGGAAAGGGCGAAAGGAGGCACTCAACTTCCTTGTCGGGCAGGTAATGAAGAAGACCAGGGGATGCGCAAAACCGGCAGATGTAAACCGTGTGCTCATTGATCTCCTTTCGGGAGAGGTGTGAGAATCCGATGTACCTGATAGTGACCGAGAAGAACATTTCTGCAAGGAGGATCTCGGGCATCCTCGCGGGGACCCAGAAAGTCCACGAGGTCAGGGACGGGGGAATATCAAGTTACCAGTTCGACGGGACCGTGGTTATGGGCCTGAAAGGCCATGTCGTAGAGATCGATTTTATCGAAGGGTACTCGAACTGGAGGAGCGAGTCCCGGACCCCCCGGAGCCTCATCGATGCCCCTACTATCAAGGTTCCAACTGAGAAGAAGATCGTCTCCCTCATCCAGAAACTTGCCCGGAAGGCAGACCGGGTGACGATTGCAACCGACTTTGATACCGAGGGGGAGCTGATCGGCAAAGAGGCATTCGAGCTCGTCAGGGATGCAAATCCCCGGGTGGTCGTGGATCGTGCCAGGTTCTCTGCAATCACTCCGGATGAGATCAGGCATGCGTTCTCCAATACGACAGACCTTGATTTCGCACTCGCAGCCGCCGGGGAAGCGCGACAGGTCATTGATCTGATGTGGGGGGCATCCCTGACACGGTTTATCTCGCTTGCGGCAAGGCGGGGCGGGGCAAACGTCCTCTCGGTAGGGAGGGTCCAGAGCCCGACGCTTGCCATGATCGTGGATCGCGAGAGGGAGATAGAGGCATTCGTTCCTGAAAAGTACTGGCAGCTGTATCTCATCACCGAGAAACAGGGGCAGGAGATGGAAGCGAGGCATACGACCTCGCGGTTTCTCGACGCTGCCGAAGCACAGTCTGCCCGCGACCGCACGGTTCCCCCTCTTATCGTCACCGATGTGAAGGAGGGAGCAAAAGTAGACCGGGCTCCGTCACCCTTTGATACCACATCGTTCATCGTTGCTGCTGCGAGGCTCGGATTCTCAGCTGCAAGTGCCATGCGCCATGCAGAAGACCTCTACATGAACGGGTTCATCTCCTATCCGAGAACCGATAACACCGTGTACCCGGCATCGCTCGACCTGAATGCAATACTCTCGGCATTAAGGCCGACCCCATTCGGGTCTGATGTGGATTGGGTGATCTCCAACCGAAGATCGACTCCGACACGGGGAAAAAAGACAAGCACCGATCATCCCCCTATCCACCCCACGGGAGCAGCGAGGAAGGAGGATCTTGGCGAGGACCGGTGGAGGATCTACGAGCTTGTGGTGCGCAGGTTCCTGGCAACGCTCTCCCCCGATGCCCGGTGGAAGACAATGAAGATCCTCCTCGCAGCGGGAGCGGAGCCCTACACCATTACCGGGGGCCGGCTCCTGGAGCCCGGGTGGCGGAGGGTATACCCGTTCAGTGCCGCGACCGAATATCTCGTTCCTGCACTCATAGTGGGTGAAACACTCCCTCTCATCAAAGTCAGGATGGACGAGAAGGAGACACAGGCACCACCCCGTTTCACGCAGAGCCGACTCATCCAGAGGATGGAGGAGCTGGGGCTCGGGACAAAGAGTACCCGGCACGAGGTCATTTCAAAACTCGTATCCCGGAAATACGTGGAAGGAAATCCCTTGAGGCCGACACTTGTCGGGAGGGCTGTCATTGAGAGCCTCGAGCATCATGCCGACACGATCACACATCCCGACATGACGCAGACCCTTGAAGAACACATGCAGCTGATAAAGCAGAAGGCCAGGACCCGGGATGACGTGGTCGGGGAGTCGCGGGGGATGCTCCACCGGGTCTTCGACCAGCTCGAGGCCCACCGGCACGAGATCGGGGAGGAGATCATGGACCAGACTGCGGAGGAGCTGACCCTCGGACCATGCCCGGTCTGCGGCCATGATATCCGTATCAGGCACCTCAGGAACCAGACACAGTTCATCGGGTGCACCCACTATCCCGAATGCACGTTCAACATTGGGCTTCCCATGACCATGTGGGGCTTCGCGGTTAGGACCGACGAGGTCTGCCCGACTCACGGACTCCATTCTGTCCGGCTCGTCAGGAAGGGTGCGAAACCCTGGGATATCGGATGCCCCCTGTGCCACCATATCACTTCACACAGGGAGACCCTGTTCCTCATGCCATCGATGTCCGATGCCCTGCACAAAAAGATGCTCGCAGCCCACCTCTATACTGTGTATGACATTGCGAATTCTACTCCCGAAAATCTCGCGTCTGCACTCGATCTTCCCCTGGAGAGTATCCCGGGGCTCCACGAGGAGGCACAGAAAGCCATGGACCTGCTGCGGCGACGCTCCGACTGCCGGAAATTCGTCCGCTCAATTCTCCCTCCCAGGCGGGGAAGAAGCCCTGCACACGTGATAAAAAAACTGCATGAGGCGGGGGTTAACGACATCGAAGCCCTTGGTCTCGCGAACCGCACCGTACTGAAAGATGCGGGTATTGGCGACAAGGAGGCTGAAAACCTCCAGTCACAGGCAAAAAAGATAACAGGGGAACGACGCCTCAAGGAGATGGGGATACCCTCATTAAGCCTCAAGAAGTACAGGGATGCCGGGTTTGCGAGGCCGGAAGATCTCCTCTCGGTCCATCCGCTTTATCTCTCATTGAAGAGCGGGGTCTCTCCTGATACGGCATTCCGGCATGTCGAGACAGTCGCAAAAGCCCTCGGAAGACCGGTTCCCCCCCGGGTCACAAGAGCCCAGTATCAGAAGGGAAGGTCCGATCTGACAGGCCTGCCGGGGATCACCGAGCCAGTCATCGAGCAATTCCTCATGGCAGGGGTGTATAATCTGGAAACACTCCATGATATGGATGTTTCACTGATCGCTGCCCGGGCAGGACTGCCCAAGGATCGTATTCTCAAACTCCGGGCAGCAGCACCCCTCAAAAAGAAGAAGAAACAGAGCGACGATATAATAATCATCTGACGGAGTAGGCTGATGCATATCAACTGGAAAAGCTGGAGCCACGTGACCAAACTTGATCCCGACAAGCATCTTACCCCCGAGAAGATTACAGGGGTTGTGACCAGCGGGACGGATGCCCTGATGCTCTCAGGCACCCTGAACGTGACCCGTGAGAACATGCAGGAACTCCTGCGGCAGGTGGCACGATACGGGCTTCCCCTCGTTGTGGAACCCGCGGGGCCCGAGGCGGTGATTGTTGAGGGAATCGACTTCCTCTTTGTCCCGAGTGTCCTGAACAGCCAGGACGTGAGATGGATCGTGGGCAAGCACCAGCAATGGGTGCTCCAGCAGGAGATTGCGTGGGACCGTGTGGTTCCCGAGGCATATATTGTGCTCAATCCCGATTCCTCTGTGGGGAAAGTCACACGTTCCACCTGCTCCCTTACACCTGCTGAGGTTGCCGCGTATGCCCTGGTTGCAGACCATTACTATCGTTTCCCCATCGTGTACATAGAATACAGCGGAAAATACGGAGATCCCGGTGTGGTAAAAGCCGTGTCAGAATCACTTGATGCGTCTATCCTGTATTATGGAGGCGGTATCAATTCCGCAGAACGGGCAGCGGAGATGGCCCGGTACGCAGATACCATTGTTGTCGGAAATGCGGTGTACGACCAGGGGATCGATGTGCTGAAAGCAACGGTGACCGCAGTCCAGTAGGCTCCGGGATGCCGGACATCTCTTTTGTACTGGTCGAACCGCTCTACGAAGGGAATGTAGGGTTCGCTGCACGGGCAATCAAGAACTTCGGATTCTCCCGGCTGGTCCTTGTACACCCATGTCCACTTGGTGACGATGCACTCGCAAGAGCCGGCCATGCCCGTGATGTGCTTGAGGGTGCTGAGAGGAAAAAACTCGAAGACATATTTTCAGAGAGCGATGTGGTCATTGCCACTACAGGGGAGGTGAGCAAGTCCATCTGCAACCCCATGCGCATGCCGTATTACTCCCCGCGGGAGATCCGTGATCGGATTGGAGACCTTCGTGGAAGCGTGTCCATCCTTTTCGGACGGGAGAACTGGGGGCTGAATAACCGGGAAGTTCGTCGTTCCGATGTTATCTGTACCATACCTGCCTCCCCGGATTACCCCATACTGAACCTTTCCCATGCGGTTGCCGTGATGGCGTATGAACTCTCCCACCTCCCACGCGGCGAGTATCTCCTGGCCGGACGGGAGCAGATGGAGCACCTCTACCGGCACATCGACCAGTACCTGACCCTCATCGATCACCCTGATTTCAAGCGGGACGTCACTATGCTGATGATGCGGCGGATATTCGGCAGGGCGAACCTGACTGCCAGGGAAGCAAGTACGCTGCACGGGCTCATGCGCCGTTCAGAGTGGCACATCGATCCCACGACACGGGACAGGGATCTGGGATCCGGAGGACCTGAACCGGATCTCAGTAATGAATAATTGCCACGATTTCCTCAAGGAAATACGTGGGAAGGAATTCCGTACTCCATCCAGGCAGATTCATCATTGTACAGCGAATGGATTACGGCTACGGTTGAAAAATCGCGAATTTTATGATGATTCCATGCACATAATATATCCATGACCCAGAGGATATTCCCGGTTTCAGCCTGCATCCTTGTCTGCGGTATCGTGCTGGCATCCGGGTGTATCTCCTCACCAGGGATTCCGGAGGACCCCCTCCCGATGATCCCGGGGGACCTGGCACTCTATGTCCGGGAGGCTGCAGAATATGCGAACCTTTCAGGAAAAGACGCTGCCATTCGCGAGTTCAACCGCGACACGGGATCATTCACCCATGGAGACCTCTATATCTATGCCTATGACTACAACGGGACACTCCTCGCCCATCCCTACCTTGATGAGAGTGTAGGGACAAACCGGCTGAACTGGACCGATCTCCGCGGGCTCCCCGTCATCCGGATCGGGGCGCATGTGGCTTCACACGGCGGAGGGTATGTCGCCTACCTGTATCCCTTACCCCGTGAAGGCAGTGTCAACGAATCATCCCGGGATTCTTACGTGGTAAAGATCGGGTATGTGTATCCGGCAGGCGACAACTGGTGGATTGGATCGGGGATCTATCTGGAAGACCTTGAGGAGGGGAGTTCCGGGGCTGTCAGAAATGCGGTGCCTGAAATGACCTCTCTCGTGGAACGGGGGGCAGTGTATGGACGCGAACGCGGTGACGTGGCAGCATTTGCCGAGATCTCGAACAGGTCCGGGATGTTTGTCGATCAGGATGCGCATTACCTGTATGCATACGATTACCATGGAACCCTTCTCGCACATCCACACCTGCCGAATCTGATCGGAACAAGCCTGATCGAGCGCCAGGATCCGTTCGGTATGAAGAATATCAGGGCCCTTGCTGACACGGCACAATCGGGAGGCGGTTACATTGTTTTTGTTTGGCCGAACCCTGAGAGGGAGAACCGCCAGGAACTGAAGATCGGGTATGTCCTTCCCGTTGATGGGGAGTGGTGGCTGGGCTCGGGGGTATATTTAAGCGAGATCACGGGAGTGGACACTTCCTTCCCTGTCCCATCCGGATAGTGTGCCAGAGACACTGGCGTTTTTCTCCCATACGGGGGATTCACTCCAGGGAAAAGAAGAAACCCGCACCACCTCTTCCGAGGGCGAGAGGAAGTCCTAATACTCATCGGGACCCTACCCTTTTCACATGATTCTCGTAGACTGGCAGATACTGGACAGGATACAACGGGGGTTTATCAGGGTTGAGCCTTTCGACCCCGGGCTCGTCCAGCCGAATTCCCTTGACATCCGCCTCGGGAACCATTTTGTCTGGTACGAGAGGGGAGATCAGGTAATCGATCCTTTTCGGCAGGATACAATACACTCCGGTATCTCTGAAACCTCCGCGGAGTCCATCGTCCTTGAACCCGGGCAGTTCATGCTGGCCGAGACACACGAGGTGATCGGCCTTCCCGACAATATCGTCGCCAGTATCGAAGGCAAGAGCAGTATCGCGAGGCTCGGAATCGAGCTGCACCAGACAGGGGGGTGGATCGATGCAGGATTCCGCGGTTCTATCACACTCGAGATGTGCAACGTGAACCAGCGTCCGGTACGCATGTACGCGGGGATGCCCATCGGGCAGCTGGTCTTCTATTCGACAGAAAGAGCACTTCTTCCCTACGACAGGAAGAAGGATGCAAAGTACATGGACCAGCGTCAGGCGACACTCTCAAAGTACCACCGGAACCTGCAGGACTTCTGAATGGGTATATACACCATGAAATCACAATTATCTGGGATGATCTGACCAAAAAGGGAGTTTTACCATGCGACTTCTCTTGATTCACTCTGATTTTATTGAATTCGAGGCCAAGAAAAAGACGGGAATGGCCGAAGAAGGCCAGCCCCTGAAGGGTTTTACGGAAGAGGCGCTTACCGTGTTCTGTGCCGTGGAAGCAGCCGACGAGGACGATATTCCCGGAGTTGTCGAACTCGCAGGCGAGGAGATCTCCAAGACCGCGGACCAGCTCTCTGTGGAGAACATCGTCCTCTACCCATACGCTCACCTCTCGAGTGACCTTGCCCGGCCTGATGCTGCAGTCGGTGCCCTGAAGATGCTCGAGCACCTCCTCGCAGAAATTGGCTTTTCGGTGACCCGCGCTCCATTCGGGTGGTACAAGTCATTCCGCATCTCATGCAAAGGCCACCCGCTTTCGGAACTCTCGAAGACCATCCTTCCCCCCGAAGACGGAAAGAAGGCCGAGAAGAAAGAGGTCACCCACGAATTCTTTGTCCTCACTCCCGATGGGAAACGGCATGAAGCGGCGCAGTACATGGATACCTCGCCATTCGGATGCCTGCTCAAAAAAGAGCTCGGGGAACCCGCAGAAGGTGGCGGGGAACCGATCCACGTCGATCTGATGCGGAGCAAGGAGCTCGTGGACTATGAGCCGGTCTCAGACGTGGGCCACCTCAGGTGGATGCCCAAAGGCAAGCTTGTGCGTGATCTCCTGGCAGATTATGTCCTCCAGAAGGTGCTCCCGTACGGTGCAACTCCCGTTGAGACTCCCGTGATGTACGATCTTGGCGACCGTGCCATCTACGAGCATGCAGACAAGTTCGGGGAACGCCAGTACAGGTTCAAGAGCGGGACGAGAAGTATGATGCTCCGGTTCGCAGCATGCTTCGGGATGTTTTCCATCATGAGGGACATGCATATATCCCCGAATACCCTCCCCATGAAGATGTACGAGCTCTCCACCTACTCCTTCCGCCACGAACAGAAGGGTGAAGTAATCGGGTTGAAGCGGCTCCGTGCGTTTACCATGCCGGATATGCACTCACTCTGCACCGATATGCCTGAAGCACTCCGTTGCTTTGAGGAACAGCTCATGATGGGGTGGGAGACCGGGAAGGACTTCGGGACTGAGCTCGTCGGCGTGATCCGGTGCACGCGTGACTTCTACGAAGCGCATCGGGACTGGGTCGCGGAGATGGTGAAGGTCTCAGGGTGCCCGATGCTGATCGAGATACTCTCCGAGCGTGTCCATTACTGGGTTGCGAAGGTCGACCTCGCGGCCATCGACGGCCAGGGACGACCTATTGAGAATCCGACAGTCCAGATCGATGTCGAGAGTTCGAACCGGTTCGATATCAAGTATCACCTCGAAGGGAAGGAGGTTCACCCCCCTATTCTCCACTGTTCTCCGACAGGTTCTGTCGAGCGTGTCATCTGCGCCATCCTTGAGAGCACTGCACGGCAGGATGTACCGAGGCTCCCGACGTGGCTCTCCCCGATCCAGGTCAGGGTCATCCCCGTCGCGGAGCGGCACCTCTTGTTTGCCGAGAAAATTGCCTCCGACCTGAACCGTGCAAAGATTCGCACTGACCTCGATGACCGCGACGAGAGCGTCGGTAAGAAGGTCCGCGAGGCAGGGATGGACTGGGTACCCTATGTTATCGTCGTAGGCGATACCGAGGTTGAAAGCGGGAGACTCACGG